>Ga0209160_1000007_pt1 | contig 163526 bp, 151 predicted proteins | sample GraSoiAngelo_153_FD_186167 | JGI IMG/M metagenome (GOLD analysis project Ga0209160, IMG submission 186167) | Grasslands soil microbial communities from the Angelo Coastal Reserve, California, USA - 14_1009_12_40cm (SPAdes) (version 2) | ecosystem: Environmental > Terrestrial > Soil >...
GAGGAGCTGCTGCGGCTGGGAGGGGGATGGGGGGCCCGGATACCAGCCACCATGGCCCGGCCACATTGATTCTGTTCCGCAACGTCCGCATCGACGACGGCACCATCATCTTGCGGCTTCAGGCCGGACGGCGCGCTCCGGGCGACAGCGCGCTCGAGATCCAGAGCGGGGGTGTCAACGGTCGCCTGCGGATCCGGCGCTTCGAGCATGTCGACGCGCGCCTCGCCGCGCTGCAGGTCTCGTCTCCCCGTGAGCGGGGCATCCGGATCGATGTGACGCGGCTGGCCATGGAGGCGAGCGACCCGATCGTGCGGCTCGTGGACCTGGCGGGCCGGCTCCGAGTCGTGGGGGATTCGCTGCAGCTCACCGTCGCCCGGGCCCGCCTTCCGGCGTCGGCGCTGCGGGACGCGCGGGGCATGGTCACCTGGCCGCACGGCACCATCCTCTACGATCTCCAGCTGCGCGCCGATTCGGCGACGCTGCGCGACTTCCCGTTCATCGACTCACGCCTCGCCCGCGTGCCGGGCGCGGGCGTCGTGTCGGGGGACGTGCGGCTGCGCTCGCACGGCACACGACTGCTCGAGGTCGGGCTCGACCCGCTGCACCTGTCCTACGGCGGTGGTACCCTGTCCGGTCGCCTGACCGCCTTCAGCGCCCCCGACTCGGGACTCGTCGCGCTGAGCGATGCGGACCTCCAGGCGCGAGACTTCGACCTCGAGTTCGCGCGGGCTTTCCTCGACACGTTGCCGTTCGCGGGGCGGCTCAGCGGTCACACGGTGGCGGGCGGCCGGCTCGCGGCGCTGGCGCTCGACATCGACTGGGCGTTTCGCGACTCCGCCGTGCCCGGCTGGCCGGAATCGCGCGTGCGCGGTCGCGGCGAGGTGAACCTCAAGGCGACGGACGGGGAGGGCATTCGTTTCCAGCCGTTCGCGGTGGAGGCGTCGAGCGTGGCCTTCGCCACCGTGCGACGGCTCGTGCCGGCGGCCCGGCTGCACGGGGTGCTGTACGCCACGGGGACGCTCACGGGGCCGCTTCGGAACGCCCAGTTCAGTGGCACCCTGGCCCACCGGGACGGCGCCCGCCCGTCGAGCAAGATCGCCGGCACCGTGCGGCTGGACAGCCGGGGTGACACACTGGGGATCTACGCGGATGTGTCGGCCGACTCGGTCTCCTTCGATGGGTTACGGGGCAGCTTCCCGGACTTGCCACTGCAGGGGGCGGTCGCGGGTCCGGTGAAGCTCGCGGGCACCCTCCACTCGCTCGAGACGCATGCCGAGCTGCGGGGGCCCGCCGGTACGGTCGAGGGGAATGGCGTCCTGGCACTCGATCTCCCCCACTACGGCGCGCGGGGCTTCGTGCTGCGGGCGCGGGGCCTCGATCTGGCGCGCTGGACGACCGGGCGGGCGGTACCCGACTCCCGCCTCACCTTCAGTGTGGAGGGGAGCTTCGCGGGGGACAGCGCCACGCCGCCCGCGGGCACGCTCCGCGCGGCGCTTGGCGCGTCGTTCCTGGCGGGGTCGCCGCTCGACAGCGGCGCGGCCGTGGTGCGCTTCGCCGACCGCCGGGTCTACCTGGATTCCCTTCGGATCGCCCAGCCCGGCTTGATCACGACCGGGTCGGGATCGCTCGGCTGGAGTCGAGGCACGCGCGGGACGCTCGCGCTCGATTTCGACGCCGACAGCCTCAGCTCGGTGGACTCGCTCATCGCCTGGTTCACCGGAGGGGGAAGCGCGGTCGCCGCGGCCGCCGACCCGCCCGGGGATCCGGACGGTGGGGAAACGCTCTCCGGCTCGGCACGCGTGGCCCTGATGCTGCAGGGCTCGCTCGACTCCTTGGGGCTCGAGGCGCGCGCCAGCGGCGAGCGGCTCAAGTGGCGGGGGTGGGAAGTCACATCGGGCCGGGCGCGGCTCGCCTGGCAGCCCGGTCCCACGCCGGCGTTCGTCGTCGAGGCGACGCTCGACTCGCTGGCGCACGGCGTCCTCGGCCTTGCCGGAGCGAGCGCGGCGGCCCGCGGCACGACAGACTCGCTCATCTGGTTCGCCCGCTCGCGGGCGGGTGGCGGTGGAGCGTTCCTCGCCGGTGGACACTTCGCGCGCCGCATCGATCCCACGGGCGGTGTGGTGCGGCGCCTTGGTCTCGACTCTCTCGCAGTCCAGCTGCCCCGCGACGTCTGGGTGCTCGAGCGGCCGGTCGAGCTCGCCGTCACAGACTCCACCGTGACGGTCAGTCACCTGGCGCTGCAGAGCGCCTATGGCTCGGGGAAGCTCGTGCTCGAGGGTGATCTGCCCAATCGTGGCCGCGCGAACGCGCACCTGCAGCTCGAGGGCTTCCCGCTCGTCGGTCTCTACACGCTGCTCGAGCGGGACACGACGGGTGTGGGCGGCACGATCACGGCCACCGTCGGCTTGACCGGTACGCGCGCCAATCCCGTTTCCAGCGGCGCGTTCTCCCTCACGAACGGCTCGTTCGCGGAGTTCCGCACGCCGTTCGTGGACGGGTCGTTCGAGTACCGCGAGCGGCGCCTCAGCGCGGCGGCGCATCTGTGGCGCTCGGGGCTGCAGATCCTCGCCGTCGAGGCCCATCTGCCCCTCGACCTCTCGCTCGTTCCTGTGGCGCGGCGCCAGCTCGCCGACACGGTGTCGGTGCGCGCCACCGCCGACAGCGTCGACCTCTCGGTGCTCGAGGCCCTCACGCCGAGCGTGCAACGGGTGGCCGGGGTGTTCTCGGCCGACCTCGGCATCGCGGGGACCTGGGACGCGCCCCGCCTGCGCGGCGAGCTCCGCATCGTCGACGCGGCCGCCACGATCCCCGCCCTCTCGGCGCGCTACGAGGACGTGAACGGCCGGTTGGCCCTGTCGGGCGACACCATCGCGATCGAAGCGCTGTCGGCCCGGAGCGGCCGCGGCCGGGCCGACGTGTCCGGGGTGGTGCGGCTCGAACAGCTCACGCATCCCGTGCTCGATCTCCGCATCGCGGCCGACCAGTTCAAGGCGCTCGACCTGAAGAACAACGTGGCCATCACCGCGAGCGGTCGGCTCGCGCTGCAGGGGCCCGTGTTCGGGGCGACGCTTACCGGTCAGGGGAAGGTCACCTCGGGCGTGCTGTACTTCGCGGACCTGGTGCAGAAGCGCATTGTAAACCTGGACGAGCTCGCCGATACCTCGCTCGCCTCGCTCATCGAGCGGCAGCGACTGGGTCCCGAGTTCCAGAACGTGTTCCTCGACAGCCTCCGCATCGATGAGCTGGAGCTCGAGATGGGGAGCGACGTCTGGCTGCGCTCCGACGAGGCCAACATCCAGCTCTCGGGCACCGTGACCGTGTCCAAGCAGCGCGGCGCCTACCTGGTGAGCGGCACGCTCCAGGCGCCGCGCGGCACCTACCGCCTGAAGGTCGGCCCCGTGACGCGCGAGTTCGTCGTGTCGCAAGGGACGGTGCGCTACTTCGGCACTCCGGACCAGGACGCCGCGCTCGACATCGAGGCGAAGCACGTCGTGCATCCGGTCCCGACGGCGACGCAACGGAATCCCGAGGACATCACCGCGGTGGCGCACATCGGCGGCACGCTGCTCGTGCCGAAGGTGACGCTGGAAGCCGAGAAGCGCGATCTGTCGCAGACCGAGATCATCTCCTACCTGCTGTTCGGCAAGAGCAACGTGGAGCTGGCGGGCGACCAGGGCGGCATCGCCGATCAACGGGCCCTGGTGCAGAGCGCCCTCTCCGTGCTCTCGGGCGAGATCGAGCAGACCATCGTGTCGGGTGGGGTGCCGGTCGACTACGTCGAGATCCGCCCGGCCGCCGGCGGCCAGGGGGACCCGCTGCTCGGGTGGCAGTTCGCCGTCGGCCGGCAGCTCGGGCCGAAGACGTTCCTCGTGGTGAACGCGGGATTCTGCGAGGGACGTCAGGTCGCGGTCGGCAACACTCTGGGGGTGTCGATGCAGTTCCGCATCAGCCCGGAGTGGCGCACGGAAGCGAGCTTCGAGCCGGTCCTGACCTGCGGTGATCCCGCCACGGAAGGGATCGGGGGCACGGTGCCGCGCCAGATCGGGCTCGACCTCTTCTGGGAGAGACGCTACTAGTGGCCCGGGCCCTGCTCATCACGAACCCGGCGGCGGCGCGCACCGACGCTCGGGCCGTCGCGGCCATCCGCGAGACCCTGAGGGGCGGTGGCTGGACGGTCGAGGTGCTGGCCACGGCGAAGACTGGCGATGCGCGCCGCTTCGCCCGGGAGGCGGGCGACCAGGGCTTCGACGTGCTGGTGTGCTACGGGGGCGACGGCACGGCGATGGAGATCGCGGCCGGGGCCGTGGGGACGGGGCTGCCGCTCGGCCTGGTGCCCGGAGGCACGGGAAACCTGCTCGCCGGCAATCTGCGGCTGCCGCGCGGCGCCGCGGCGGCCGCCCGGGTGATCCTGCGGGGCCGGGCCGCGCCGCTCGACCTCGGCGCCGTAGAGCGCCCTGATGGGACGCATTACTTCGCCGTGTGCAGCGGCACCGGCTTCGACGCGCGCCTCATGGCGAACACGGCGGCGGCGGAGAAACGCCGCTGGAAGATGGCGGCGTACGTGGCGCGGGCGCTCGCCGCCCTCCCCCACGTCACGAGCCCGCTCCACCGCGTGACCGTGGACGGCGTGGCGCGTGACCTGCCCGCCGCCCTGGTGCTGGTGGCGAACTGCGGCGAGCTCGTGCCGCCGTTCGTGCGGCTGCGCGACGACATCGCGCCCGACGACGGCTGGCTCGACGTCCTGGTGCTGCGGGCCGAGGGCGCAATCGAGAGCCTGCGAGCGTTCGCGGAGCTGCTGCGGCGGCCGACCAACGGCGCGCGCTGGCTGTGGTTCGGGCGTGGCCGGCAGGTGCGCGTCGACGTGCTGGAGGGCCCGTCGCGGCCGATGCAGCTCGACGGCGAGCTTTGGGGGAACACCCCCTTCGAAGCGCGCCTGCTGCCCGCGGCGCTCAATGTCCTGGTGGATCCGGAGACGGCACCCGTGCGGACGGCCCCACGTGGCTGACAGCGTCCTGCTGATCGACGACGACGCCGACCTGAGCAAGGCGCTGGGCGACTACTTCGACCGGCTGGGCTTCGAGGTCTCCCGCGCAGGGACCGGCGAGACGGGCGTCGAGGAATTCGAGCGGTCGCGGCCCGAGGTCGTGATCCTCGACCTCCACCTCCCCGATACGGGCGGGCTCGAGGTGCTGGAGCGGCTCCGATCGCGCGGCGGCTCTGTCATCCTGCTCACGGGGCAAGGCGATATCGAGACGGCGGTGCGCGCGATGCAGCTCGGCGCGGAGCACTTCCTCACGAAGCCGGTCGACCTGAACCATCTCGGCGCCGCCGCGGCGCGCGTGGTGGAGAAGTCGCGGCTGGCGCGCCAGAACGAGCTGCTGCGCGTGCGGGCGCATCTGGCCGAGGGCCTCGACTCGCTGGGCGTGTCGCCCGCGATGCGCGAGCTGGCCCGCCAGGTCCAGCTGCTGGGGGCGAGCGAGCGCACCACGGTGCTGCTCACGGGTGAAAGCGGCACCGGGAAGGGCTGGGTGGCGCGGCTCATCCACCGGCTGAGCGCGCGCGCACGGGGCCCCTTCGTCGAAGTGAACTGCGGGGGACTTTCGGCCACGTTCCTCGACTCGGAGCTGTTCGGTCACGAGAAGGGCGCCTTCACCGACGCGAAGGAGCTCAAGCAGGGCCTGTTCGAGCTCGCGGACCGCGGCACCATTTTCCTGGACGAGATCGGCGAGCTGGCGCTCGAGCTGCAGCCCAAGCTGCTCAAGGTGCTCGAGACCAAGACGTTCCGGCGGCTGGGCGGGACGCGGGAGATCACGGTGGATGTGCGGCTCGTGGCGGCGACGAACCGCGACCTCTTGAACGACGTGAAGGCCAGGCGGTTCCGTGAGGACCTGTACTACCGGCTGAACGTGCTCCCGATCCATCTACCGTCGGTGCGCGATCGGGCGCGCGAGGACCGGCTGGCGCTGCTCACGCGCATCCTCACGGCGCTGCATGCGGAGCTCCCGGCCTGCCCCAGCACGTGCACTTCGGAGGCGCTCGACCGGCTGCTCTCGGCACCGTGGCCGGGGAACATTCGGGAGATGCGCAACGTCGTAGAGCGCGCCATGATTCTCGGGCAGGGCGCCCCCGCCATCGGCGTGGAGCATTTGCCGGCGGACCTCCGCAAGGGTGGGGGCGGGGGGGGCGGGGGCGGCGGTGGGGGGGGGGACCGGCGGCACGTGCCCCAGACCCTGGCCGACGTGGAGCGCTTACAGATCGAGAAGACGCTCCGGTTCCACGACGGCAACCGCACCCGCAGCGCCGAAGAGCTCGGGATTTCGCGCGCCACGCTGATCAATAAGATTAAGGCCTACGGGCTCGACCTCTGAGGCGGACTATGACCGACAAGCCGAAGCTGATGGAGCACGACGCGATGGTGTGCCGTTATTGCGGCAACGAGGAACGGGCTTCGGAGGGTTACCCCTGCGCGGACTGCGGGACGTTCCTCTGCCTGATCTGCTCGTTCCGGGGAATCACGCGCTGCAAGGCGTGTGAGGAGAAGGCGAAGGCCGCCCAGCAGGCTTAAGCACCGCGCCGCTTGCGCACCTCGCGCGCCACGTCGTCGGCCGACGTGCCGAGCTCTTTCGCCAGCTTCTTGACCGCCGCGTCGGAGCCCGGCCACTGGCCGGCGGCCGCCAGCGCGTCGAGCGCGATGTCCTCGACCACCGTGGTGCGCTCCTCCAGGTCACGCGTGCGCACCGCGACCTCGCGTGCCAGCCATTGCTCGAGCTCGCGGCGGTCGATCTCGAGCTGGCGTTGGCGCAACGCCGCCTGTAACGACATCTCGAGCTCGTCCAGGTCCACCGGCTTGATGAGATAGTCGTACGCGCCGAGCTTGAGGCACTCGATCGCGGTGCGCGGCTCGTCGATCGCCGTGAGCATGATAATGGCGAGGTCGGAATCGACGGTGAGCGCCTTGGGCACCAGCTCGACGCCGGTCATGTTGGGCATGCGGATGTCCGAGAGCATCACTTGCGGCTGCTCCGCCGCCTGCCGGTCGAGCGCCTCCGCACCGCTCGCCGCCTGGAGCACGCGGTAGCCCAGGCGGGTGAGAAACCGGTTGAGCGCTTGGCGGATCCCGTCCTCGTCGTCCACCACCAGGACGGTGGTCGAACCGGTTTGCGCATCGGGCTTGGTCATGGCGCTAACGTATGTGCCCTCCACAACCCGAGCAAGCCGAGCTATCTTCGCACTCGCATGATGTCCGGCGCCGCCTCGCCCTCTCCCTCCCGCTCCACCTCTTCCGCCTCCCTGACCGCGGTGCGCGGCCTCAGCGTGGGGCACTGGACCGACCTCGCGCGGGCCACCGGATGCACCGTGGTGCTCGCGCCGGAGGGCGGGATGCGCGGCGCCTGCGCCCTGCGCGGCCGCGCGACCGGCACGCGCGAGCTCGATGCCCTCCACCCGCGCCACCTGGTGGGCCATATCGACGCGATTCTCCTGACCGGCGGGTCGGCGTATGGCCTGGGCGCCGCGGACGGCGTGATGCGCTGGTTGCGCGAGCGCGGCCGTGGGTTCCCCGTCGGCCCGGCGGGCGTGGTGCCGATCGTGCCCACGGCGGTGATCTTCGACTTCGACCTCGCGCCCGGCTCCAAGGCCGACCGCTGGCCCACGGCGGACGACGCCTACCGGGCCTGCGCCGCCGCCGGGAGCGACGTCGCCGAAGGGACGGTGGGCGCCGGCACGGGCGCGACGGTAGGGAAGGTGCTGGGACCGCGCCGCGCCATGAAGGGCGGCGTCGGCACGTGGGCGTCGCGCGGTGAGGGGGACGTGGTGGTGGGCGCGCTGGTCGTGCTGAACGCCGTGGGCAACATTCTCGACGGCGCCGGCCGGATCCTCGCGGGCGCGCGCGGGCCCGACGGGGCGTTCGCCGACTCGCTTGCGTACCTGGCCGCGGGCGGCGCTCCGTTCGGCGCCGCGCAGAACACGACGCTCGCCGTCGTGGCGACGAACGCCGCGCTGGACCGCGTGGGGCTCGAGAGCGTGGCGCACGCCGCGGGCGACGCGCTGGCGCGCCGCATCCTGCCCTACGGCACCGTGTTCGACGGCGACGTCGTGTTCGCGGTCAGTACCGCCGCGCTGGCGTCTCCCCCACGCACCCCCCTTCAGGTGGAAGCGCTCGCGGCGCTCGCCGTGCCCGAGGCGGTGGAGCGCGCCGTGCGGCTCGCCCGCGGCGTGCGCGACATCCCCGGCCTCGCCGACGGGGGCGCGCGGTGAACGACCGTCTCACCCGCGACGTGTCGGACGTAGCGCGCAAGTGGGTCCCGGATCCGCGGCTCGGCGTGTTCGAGATCGCGGTGCGCGCCGCGAGCGGCGGCGGGGCGGGGGGGGCGGGGGGGGCGGGGGCGCTCGCGGGGTGCACCACGAGCCGCGACGCGCTCGCGGCGCTGCGACGCATCGCCGCCGACGCGGGGCTCGCGAGCGACGTGCGGCTGCTGCCCGACGCGTCGGTGAGCGACGACCCCGCCGCCGTGGTGACCGCCGCGGTGGCGCCGCTGCTGCGTGAGCCGCGCGTTTCGGCCGAGCGGGTGAGCGAGGCGCTGCACGGCGAGATGCTCGCGCCGCTGGAGCGTCGCGAGAGCGCGTGGCTCCGCGTGCGGGCGCCCGACGGCTACCACGGCTGGATCGCCGCGGGACACGTGGCCACGGGCTCGTCCGACTGGGGGGCGGACTGGGAGGGTCGCGCGACGGCGCGTTCGCTCGGCGCCGAACTGCGGTGCCAGGACGCCCGCTTCCGGCTCCCCTTGGGCGCGCGGGCGGCGCTGCGGCGCGGCGGGGCGAGACAGGTGGAAACGGCGGACGGCCGGGCGTGGAGCGTCGCCGCCGGGGCGGTGCGTCCGGAGGTCGAGGCGCGGGCCGAGGCGCGGCTGCTCGCGCCACCCGAATGGGCGCTGCGCTGGTTCTCGGGCGCGCCCTACGCGTGGGGTGGTCGCACCGAATGGGGCGTCGACTGCTCGGGCCTCGTGCAGGCGACGTACGCGGCGCGCGGCGTCGCGCTGCCGCGCGACAGCGATCTGCAGGCGCTGGCGGGCCGCGAGGTGCGCATCAATTCGCGCGGCGCCGGCTACGAGGCGGGTGACGTGCTGTGCTTCGCCGACGGTCGGCGCATCTCGCACGTGGCGCTCTGGGCCGGGGCCGGGCGCATCGTGCACGCTGCGCTGTCCCGGGGAGGCGTCGCCTCGGACGACCTGTTCGCCGACATCCCGACGGCGAAGCGGTTGCGGGATTTCCTACTAGCGGTTAGGCGGTTAGTCGGTTAGACGGTTAGTGTCGCGGCATCTCACTAACCGTCTAGCGGTCTAACCGTCTAATCGACTAACCGCCTATCTTTCCCCCATGCGCCTCGTTCTCTTCGACATCGACGGCACCCTCCTCTGGACCGACGGCGCGGGCCGGCGGGCGATCCAGCGCGCGCTGCTCGACGAGGCCGGGACGGCGGGACCGATCGAGCGTTACCGCTTCGACGGCAAGACCGATCCCCAGATCGTGCGGGAGCTGCTGTCGCTCGCCGGCCATGCGGCGGCGGGGGACGACACGCGCGTCGCGGCGGTGTGCCGCCGCTACGTCGCGCACCTGCGTGCCGAGCTCGCGAAGCCGACTCAGACGACGAAGCTGATGCCGGGCGTCGCCGAGCTGCTCGCCGCCTTGCAGCCGCTGGAAGCGGCGGGGCGCGCGCTCGTGGGGCTCCTCACGGGGAACCTCGCGGTGGGCGCCGCGCTGAAGCTCGCCTCGGCGGGCCTCGGCCCGGAGCGGTTCCGGGTCGGCGCGTACGGCTCGGACTCGCCCCGCCGGTCGGACCTGCCGGCGGTGGCGGTGGCGCGCGCCGCCGCCCTCACCGGACGGACGTTCGCCGGGCCTGCGGTGGTGATCGTGGGGGACACCCCGGACGACGTCGCGTGCGGCCGGCCCATCGGGGCTCGCAGCGTGGCGGTGGCCACCGGCTCATACGACGTCGCGGCGCTGGGCGCGGCGGGCGCGACCTATGTGTTCGCGACGCTCGCCGACACGCCCGCGGTGCTCGACGCGATCCTCGCGTGAGCGCGGACCGGGGTACCCCGGCGGACGAGCTGGAGCTCAAGGCCCGCATCGAGGACCCCGAGGCCCTGCGTGGCGCGCTGACGCACGCGGGCGCGACGCTCGAGTTCCGGGGCGACATGATCGACCGGCGGTTCGACCGCGACGGCGCCCTCAGCCGGCGGGACGAAGTCCTGCGGCTGCGTGTCTTCCGGCCGGCGGTGGACGCTGCGGGTTCCACCTACGGGATGCTCGGCTGGAAAGGCCCGAACTCGCGACGGGACGGGTACCGCCACCGCGCGGAAGCGGAGGCGCGCGTCGCCGACCCCGAAACCGTGGTGACCATCCTCGAGCGCCTGGGCTTCACGGTGTCGCTCCGCATGGATCGCCGCGTGGAGGTGTGGCGTTTGGGGGGTGCGGTGCTGCGGCTCGAGACCTATCCCGCGATGGACGTGCTGCTCGAGGTGGAAGGGGAGCCGCCCGCGATCGAGCGGGCCATCGCCGCCACCGGGCTGCCGCGTGAGCGGTTCCTCCCCGAGTCGCTGCCTTACTTCGTCGCCGCTTACGAGGCCCGCACCGGGCGCGCCGCCCTGCTCGCGCGATGAGTGCCTCTCCTCCGCCGCTGAAGATCCCGATGCCGCTCCGCGTGCCGGAGCTCGCGCCATCACTCGGGCGCCTGCTGGTCCCGCGCCGACTCGAGCCACCCTGGGTGCCCCTCGACGACGTGCGCGAGGAGCTGGCGACACGGGTGCTCGAGCTCGGGGGCGAGGCGCGCGCGGCCGCCGTGCGCGAGGATCGCGAGCGCGTGCTCGAGGCCGTGAGCCGCCGCGCCTGGCTCGGCGCGTGGGAGCGCGCCGTGCGGCGGGCGGGCGAGCGGGTGAGCGAGGCGGTCGACGCGGAGCTGGCGGGCGCCGCGGAGCGAGTGCGGATGCCCCGGCTGCTGCGTCGCCGCCGGCTGCTCTCCGCATCGGAGCAGCGCGCCATCGCGGCACGCCTCGCGTCCGGCGGCGAGGGCTTCATCGCGGCGCTCGACGCGCTCGACGCCGCCGCGGCGCGCGTGCGCGATGCCAGTGTCCTCGATAAGGCCCCGCATGCGGAGTGGCAGGAAGCGCTGCGCGCGGCCGCGCGGCGGCTCGAGGCCGCGTGGCTCAGCCTCGAGAGCGGCGTGGCGGAGGAGCAGCGGCGCTGGGCCGCCGAGGTCGAGGCAATGGCCCGCTGGCGCCCGCCGTTGTGGCCGGTGCTCGCGCTGGGACTACCGTTCGCCGCGGCCCTCCTATGGCTGGGCCTGGTGGTCGGCGGCTACCTGCCCGCTCCCGCGTGGCTCGCCGCACGCCTCGGATTCTGACGTCGGCGGCGGTTGAATTCCCGACAAAATCACTCTAGTTTGTGAAACCCTGTTCTTGAGAACCTTCCCATCTACCGCAAGCCCTTTCTCCTCTTGCTGTTGAGCGCGTGCGTCGCGGCCGGGGCCGCGGCGCAGGCGAGCGACTCGCTCTCTGTGGCGCGCCGCGTTGTGGCGGCGACCTCGCTCGCCGCCAAGGAGTACGCCGTCGGGGTGCCGCCCGGCGGGCGCCGGGTGTTCGCGCCCGCCGAGGTGGAAGAGGCGAAACAATTCCTCGACGGGGCTCGCGCGGACGTGGGGGGGCTCCCGTCCGCGGTGCGGGCGACGGCCGACAGCGGGCTCGTGGCGCTGCGGGCGCTGATCGAGCGGGTGGCCCCGCCCGACTCGGTCGCCGAGCGAGCGGCCACGCTGGTGCAGCGCATCGCCGCCGCCGCAGGTGGGGGGGGGGCGCTTGACCCCCTCCCGCTGCGCCCCCCCGCGCTGGCCCGTGGGACGGCGGTCTACGCGGAGCAGTGCGGGCAGTGTCATGGCGCGACGGGGCGGGGCGATGGGCCCAAGGCGCGGCACCTGGAGGGCCCGCCGCCCGCGAGTCTCGCCGACCGCGAGGCGATGAGCACCGTCTCGCCGGTGGACGTGTACCGCAAGGTCACGATCGGCGTGGCGGGCACGGCGATGCCGCAGTTCGAGGAGACGCTCTCGCCCGAGGACCGCTGGGCGGTGGCGACCTACGTGGCGACGCTGCGGGCGGACGATCAGCGGGTGCGCGAAGGGGAAGGGCTGTACGCGACGCAGTGCGCCTCGTGTCATGGCGGGACGGGGGGCGGGGACGGCGTGCTGGCGGCGTCGCTCTCGGTGCGGCCGCCGGCGCTGCGGGACCTGGCCGTGCAAGGCCGGTTCTCCGATCGGGAGCTCGAGCAGCTGATCCTGCGCGGCCGGCCCGGCACGCCGATGCCCGGCTTCGCGCGCGCGCTGGACCGGGAGCAGGCGGCCGAGGTCGTCGCCTTTCTCCGCGTGCTCCCCACCGCCGAGCGCCAGCGGTTTCAGCCGTCGCCCGCGGCCGCGACCTTCGCGGCCGTACGGCGCCAGCTCGACTCGGCCGTGGCGCGCCGCTCCGACAAGCTCGCATTCGACGCCTACCTCACGTTCGAGCAGGTAGAGACGGATGTCCGGGCGAAGAACGCCGCGTTGGCGGGCGAGCTGGAAGACGCATTCGCCGCGTTGCGCGCGCGGGCGGCGGCCGGCGCCGGCCCGGACGAGCTGGACGCCGTTCACGCGCGGCTCCTCGCCGGGCTCGAGCGGGCCGAGCGGCTCGTCGTCGACCGGAGCTCGGGCGCGAATCTGTTCATGCAGTCGTTCGTGCTGCTGTTGCGGGAGGGGTTCGAGGCCATCCTCATCGTGGCGGCGCTGATGGCCTTCCTCGCGAGGGCGGGCGCGCTGGAGCGGCGCCGGCACGTGGCGCAGGGGGCGTGGGCCGCGGTCGCGGCGAGCGTCGTGACCGCCGCGGTGGTCGAGCTGCTGTTCGAGATCACGCCGGGCCAGCGCGAGGCGCTGGAAGGCGGCACCATGCTCCTCGCGACCGCCGTACTGTTCTACGTGAGCTACTGGCTGCTCTCGAAGATCGAGGTGGCCAAGTGGAGCGCGTTCGTGAAGGGCCGGATGGAGGAGGCGCTTTCGACCGGCTCGGGGTTAGCGTTGTCGTCGGTGGCGTTCCTCGCCGTGTATCGCGAGGGCTTCGAGACGATCCTGTTCTACAAGGCGCTGCTCACGTCGGCCAGCGGAACGGGGACGGCGGCGGTGCTGGCCGGCATGGTCGTGGCGTCCGTCGCGCTCGTCGTCGTGTTCGTGGCGATCAACCGATTCGGCGTGAAGGTGCCGCTCAAGCCGTTCTTCGCGGTCACGAGCGCGATGCTCTACTACATGGCCTTCGTGTTCGCCGGGAAGGGGATCGCCGATCTGCAGGAGGCGGGGCTGGTGCGGACGAGCGTGGTCGAATGGGCCCCGCGCATCCCCGTGCTCGGGATCTACCCGACCGTGCAGTCGTTGTCGCTCCAGCTGCTGCTTGTCCTGCTGCTCCTGGTCGCGATCGTGTGGTTACACCGCGCGCGCCTCATCGCTTCCCAGGAGCGGCGGCGGCCGTCCTTTCCGTAGGCCGCTCGAGCGCGGGCGTGATGGGCACCGCCACGGGCTCGCGCCACCGCCGTAGCAGGTAGGCACCGACGAGGATGAGCCCGACGCTCGTGAGTTGGGCGAGCGAGAGCGGGCCGAAGACCCGATCGTCCTTGGCGCGCACAAACTCGACGAGAAAGCGCTCCGCGCCGCCGAGCACCAGGTACATCCCGAAGAGCCAGCCGGTGCCGTGACGGTGGTCGCGCAGTCGCCACAGCCACCAGAACACCAGCAGCAACAGCGCCGTCTCGTAGAGCTGCGTGGGGTGGACCGCGACGAGCTCGGCCGGGTTCGTGCCCGGCGGAAACGTCACGTGCATCTGCAGGAGGTTGGCCACGGTCGTAGGCGGGAGGCCCTCGGGGAACTTCATCGCCCACGGGAGCTTGGAGGGGATCCCGTAGTCGTCGTTCACGAGAAAGCAGCCGACCCGCCCCAGGGCGTGCCCGAGCGGCACGGCGGTCGCCGTGAGCTCACAGGTCCAGCGCGCCGGCACCCCCTTGCGCCAGCCGTTGAGCAGTACGGCGACGACGCCGCCGAGGAAGCCGCCGTACCACACGAACCCGCCGCGACGGAACAGCGAGTCCCACTCGCCCGAGAACAGCACGTACCACAGCTTCGCCCCGACGATGCCACCGATCACGGCGGCGAAGATGACGTCGGCGGCGTAGTCCTCGTTCATGCCGCGGCTCCTCAGATCGACCTGGATCGACCACATCGCCATGAAGAAGGACGTCATCATCATCAGGCCGTAGCCCGTGATGGGCAGGGGTCCGAGATGGAGCGTGAGCGGATAGATCGTCATGGGCGCGTGGAGTGAGAGGTGGAGACGCGGGGGGAGGGCGGGGGGGGCGGAACCGGCTCGAGTCCCGGCAGCGGCAGGTCGGCGCGGGCGTCGAGCGTCCAGTCGCTGCGCTCCCCCAGGGCGAGGCGGTGCCACCCGGCGCGCGCGATCATCGCGGCGTTGTCGGCGTTGAGCCGGGGGCTCGCGACGGCGACACGGGCGCGTCCGGAGAGCCGCTCCGCGGCGAGGGCGGCGAGGGTGCGGCTGCACGCTACGCCGCCCCCGAGCACGGCCGTGCGGTAGCCGGTGGCCCGGACGGCGCGCTCCAGCTTGGTCACGAGCACGTCGAGCACCGCGTCCTGAAACGCCCGCGCGAGGTGCGGCCGGTCCCGCTCCAGATCGCCGCTCGCCCGGACCGCGTGCAACACGGCCGTCTTGAGTCCAGAGAAGGAGAACTCGAGGCCTTCGTCCCGCATCGGGCGCGGGAAGGTAAAGCGGGCCGGGTCACCTTGCGAGGCCAGCCGCTCGATCGCCGGGCCACCCGGATAGCCGAGGCCGAGCAGCGTCGCGACCTTGTCGAACGCCTCCCCAGCGGCGTCGTCGCGCGTCTGGCCCAGCAGGCGGTAGCGACCCCACGCCGGGACGTCGAGCAACAGCGTGTGGCCGCCCGACACGAGCAACGCGACGAACGGGGGCGCCAGGTCCGGGTCTTCGATCGCCGGCGCGAACAGATGCCCTTCCATGTGGTGCACGCCGATCAGCTCGCGTCCGCCCGCGTAGGCGAGCGCCTTGGCGTACACGACGCCTACGAGCAAGGCGCCCGCAAGCCCGGGCCCCTGGGTTACGGCCACGGCGTCCACCGCGCTCCAACTCACGCCCGCCTGCATGAGCGCGTGGACCACGACCGCGGGCAAGGCCGTGAGGTGGGCCCGGCTCGCGAGCTCGGGCACCACGCCGCCGAACACCTGGTGCACGTCCTGCGACAGGATGACGAGGCTCGCGAGCTCCGGCCGCCGCCGATCGCCGACGAGCACGGCGGCGGAGGTCTCGTCGCACGATGTCTCGATCCCGAGGACGACCTCAGCCACGGCCGGTGCGGCGTTTCAGACCCACCGAGTCGGGCACGGCGCGCGCCCTGACGCCCGGCGGGGCGGTGACGGTGAGGCGGGCGTAGGCTCCCGGCCCCGCCTTGCCGACGAGGTGCGCCACGACGCGCACGCTGTCTTTCGTGAGCGCATTCACCTTCGATTCGGGCCCGCGCACCGAGACCGACACCCGCTCGAGCGACAGCAGGAAGCCCGTGAAGCCCGAGGCCGCCGTGGTCACGGGGACGCCGGCGATCGAGCGCTCGATGACGGCCACGACTTCGCCGGCCACGCGCACCTCCTTGGGCGAGATGCGCACGACGCCCAGCAGCGCGGTGTCGATCGGGACCGTGCGGAAGAACGGGCCCGTCACGCTCGAGATCTCGATCGAGAGGGTGGCAACGGAATCGATCCGCGCCAGGCTCTTCTCGGGGCCCACGAGGTGAGCGAGGCTGGGGACGATCGAGAAGCCGCGCAACACGTACCCCGAGTCGGCTTCGACCTTCACCCGCGGCGCGATTTTCACGTCCTTCGTGCCCACCGAGTCCAGCACGACGTCGAAGTCGCGGGGCGTGATGTCCGCCACCTGCACGTCCGTCCCCTTGGGGATCTCCACGTCGGCAGCCTGGAGGTGCACGTGCCACACGGTCCCCGAGAAGGTGTCCGGCACCACTCGCTGGATCACGTGGGACAAGGAGCGGAGCTTCATCACCTCCGTTCCCTTCCCGATGATCAGGACCGTGACGGTCCCCGGCTGCTGCCGGATGCTGCGGCCGGGCGGGACGGCGATCGCGACGCGCATCGCGAAGCTCTGCGTGAGCGGTTGCTGCGCCGCCACCGCCACGTACAGCATGACGGCGAAGAAGATGGCCGCGAGCTTGATCGGCCAGTTGCGCACGATCAGCTGCCCGATGCTAATCGCCATCGGGGTGCTGCTCGATCAAGCGCCGGATGAGGGCTTCGTTCACGGGGCCGTCCCACTCCGAGGGCCCGATCACCTTCTTCACGATCACGCCGTCCCGGTCGATCACCCAACTCTCGGGGACACCGGTCGTCTGATATGTCCGCTGGATGGCGCCCGACCGATCGTGCAGGATGTCGAACGAGAGCCCCAGCTCACGGGCGAACGCCGCGACGACCGAGTCGCCTTGCTCGTCGACGCTCACCGACACGATCTTGAAGTCCCCGCTCCCCCCGAGCTGCCGCTGCAGGCGCTCCATCGAGGGCATCTCGATGCGGCACGGCTGGCACCACGTCGCCCACACATTGAGCAGGACCACCTTCCCGCGGTAGTCGGCCAACGTGACGGGGCGGCCGGTCGCCAGGCTCGTGGCCCGAAAATCGGGGGCCCGCGATCCCACGGCGACGAGATCGATCTGCGGCCGGATCTTGATCACGAGGGCCGTCCCGAAGACGAGCGCCGCCCCGATCCCGATGCCGACGGTCCACCGCCGTGGGTGGGTCATACGGTCACTAGGCAGCGGCGCTTGAGGTCCTGCACTTCGCGCGCGGGGTCGGCGCTCGCGAACACAGCGTTCCCGGCGACGAACGTGTCCGCCCCCGCCCCGTGCGCCGCCGCGATCGTGTGCGGTGTGATGCCCCCGTCCACTTCGAGGAAGGCGCGCGAGCCATGCGCGCTCAGCAGTTCCCGGGCGCGCCGGATCTTGTCGTTCGACGACGGCAAGTACGTCTGCCCGCCGAACCCGGCGTTCACGGTCATAATCAACAGCAGGTCCAGGTCCGCGATCACTTCCTCCGCGAGCGCGAGCGGCGAGCCGGGGTTGAGCGCCAGGCCGGCGAGCATGCCGCGCTGGCGCGCCGCGGCGAGCTGGCGCTGCACGTGCCCCGTGGCCTCGGGGTGGAAGGTGAACACGGACGCGCCCGCGTCCGCGAAGGGCTCGATGTAGCGCTCCGGCTCCACCACCATCAGGTGCACGTCAATCGGCTTGTCGGTCAGCGTGCGCAGCGCCTCGATCATGTTCGCCCCGAAGGTGAGGTTCGGCACGAACCGGCCGTCCATCACATCCACGTGCAACCAGTCGGCGCCGGCCGCCAGCACCTGACGCACCTGCTCGGCGAGCCTGGTCAGGTCCGCCGACAGCACGCTGGGCGCGATGCGGATGCCCCCCCCTCCCCCTCCCCTGTGGATCATTGCGGGCTCCGGGCTACGACGATGTCCACCACCGTGCCGGGCGCGGCGAGCGTGCTCGCGGCCGGCTTCTGCGCCACCACCGTCCCGGGATTGGCATCCCCGGTGCGCCGCCGCGTCACGGTGCCGAGCTGCAGGCCGTCGAGCTCGAGACGGGTGCGGGCGTCGGCCTGCGACATCCCGAGCAGGTCGGGCACGGGGATCGTGGGCGCTCCGCGGCTCACCACGACCGTCACCGGCGCGCCGGGCGGCAGCACGCTCGTGGCGGGCGGACGCGTCACCATGGCGATGCCCCGCGGCGCCGCCGCCTGCACCGACTCCACCGGGCTCACCGTCAGACCCGCGGCCGCGATCAGCCGCCCCGCCAGGTCGCCGTCCAGCCCGGCCACATCCGGTACCGGAATCTTGGGTGGGCCGTCGCTCGACACCAGGGTCACCCGCAGCCCCGCGGGGGCGCTCACGCCAGGCGGGGGATCTTGCCAGATGATCGTTCCCTGCGGCGCCGTGGGGTGGGGCTCGGAGCCGCCGTCCTGCACCTGGAGTCCGGCGTTCCGGATCTGCACCGACGCCTCCGGCAGCGACAGCCCGAGGACGCGGGGGACGACTTGATGACCGTGGAGTAGCGGCGCCGGGAACAGCACCAGGTACGCGGTGAGGTAACCGGCAAGCAGGGCGCCCAAGAGGGCGAGGCCCCAGCGCCGGGCGCCGGGCGCATCCAGCTGCGGCAGTTTCCAGTCGCCGAGCGGTGCGAGGTGGCGGCGGATCCGCATCACCGGGTGCGCAACAGCCGCGCCGCGTACGCGCCGTCCACGGCGTGGCGCTGCGGCAGGGTTTGGAAATCGCCGTCCACCGTGAGCAGAGCGGGGAGCACGGCGTCCGGGGCCGGCTTGCGGGCGAACGTCGGGTGGCGCGCGAGGAACTCGTTCACGATGTCGCTGTTCTCCTCCGGCTCGAGCGAGCACGTCGCGTAGATGAGCAGTCCGCCGCGCTTCACGACCGGCGCGGCGGCGGCGAGCAGCGCGCGCTGGCGGCGCGCGGCGCGCGCGATCGTCCCCGGCGCCACGCGCCAGCGCGCGTCCGGGTGCCGGCCCATGGTCCCCGTGGCGGAGCAGGGGGCGTCCACCAGGACGGCGTCGAGCGTCCCCGCCGCGAACGGCGCCGCCAGAAGATCGGCCAGGGCGGTGCGAATCGCCACTCCCGCGCGCCGCGCCGTCTCCGCGAGCCGCCCGATCCGGTCGCGGCGCGCGTCGCCCGCCACCACGCGGGCTCCCAGGCGCTCGAGCATCACCGCCTTTCCTCCCGGCGCGGCGCACGCGTCGTACAGTAGCGCGCCCCGCGGAATCGCGGCGTACCGGCACAGCAGCACGTGGGCGGGGTCTTGGACGATGAAGGCTCCGTCGGTGTAGCCGGGGAAGCGGCGAAGTGTCAGGTGTCGGGTGTCAGGTGTCAGGGTGATGCGCAGTCCCGCTCCGAAGGGCGCTTCTGTTACCCCGATTCCGGCCTCCTGGAGCCGTCGCGAGAGGACATCTGGATCCCAGCGGGCCGATTGCAGCGTCAGCCCCGGCTGCGTGTCGTTCCATTGGAGCAGACGGGTGGTATCGGCTTCACCAAAGTGAGCTTTCCACCGCCGCACCAGCCACTCGGGATGCGACGCCCCGACACCTGGCACCCGGTCCCTGACACCTGTGAGTTTCCGCAGCGCCTGATTGACAAACCGGGCAGCCGGCTCGCCCGCCGTCTCCCGTGCCAGCTCCACGCTCGTCGACACCGCGGCGTACGCGGGCACCCGGGCGAGCGCGCGCAGCTGGTACGTGCCGAGTCGCAGGATGTCGTGGAGTCGGGGATCGGTGGTCGCGAGTGAGAGCAGGCGATCGAGGCGGGCGCGCTGCCGCAGCACGCCGGCGGCGAGCTCGTGGGCGAGTCGCCGGTCCCGTTCGGCCAGGGGTCCCTCGCCGAGCGCCCGGTCGCGCGCCGCTTGGAACGTGGCGCCGGAGCGCACGGCCGCGAGGATCTGCAGCGCCGCCCGCCGCGCGGCGGTCGCGCTCTTAATCCAGCATCCCTTCGAGCGGCGAGGACGGCACCGCGACCTCGCGTCTCGGCATCCGTCCCGCGAGGTAGGCGACGCGGCCCGCCTCGACCGCGAGCCGCATCCCGTGCGCCATGGCCACGGGGTCTCTCGCGGCGGCGATCGCGGTGTTCATCAGGATGCCGTCCACGCCCTGCTCCATCGTCACACAGGCGTCGGACGCGGTGCCCACGCCCGCGTCCACGACGACCGGCACCGTGAGCCGGTGCTTGATGGTGCGGACGCCGTACGGGTTGAGGAGGCCGAGCCCGCTGCCGATGGGCGAGGCGAGGGGCATCACCGCCGCGCATCCCGCGTCCTCGAGCCGCAGCGCAGTGACGAGATCCTCGTTCGTGTAGGCGAGCACCTGGAACCCCTCCCTCCCGAGGGTCTGGGCCGCCGCCAGCAGGCCCTGCACGTCGGGAAGCAGCGTCTCCTGGTCGCCGATCACCTCGAGCTTGATGAACTCATTGAACCCCGCCTCGCGCGCGAGGCGCGCGTAGCGCACGGCGTCCTCCGCCGTCTGGCAGCCCGCGGTGTTGGCGAGCAGGAAGTACTTCTTGGGATCGAGGTGGTAGAGAATCCCGGCTGCCTTGGTCCGATCCAGGTCCACGCGCCGCACCGCCACGGTGACGATCTCGGCACCCGACGCCTCGATGGCCCGGACCATCGTCTCGTTGTCATGGTACTTGCCGGTTCCCACCATGAGACGCGAGTGGAACGTGCGTCCGCCGATGGTGAACGGGGTGTCGCGCATGGTCTCAACGGCCGCCGTCATCCTCAGCCACCTCCGACAAAGTGCACCAGCTCGATCGCGTCGCCCGGCCCTACCGCGACGTCGCCGAGCTTCGGGCGGCGCACGATCGCGCGGTTGTGCTCCACGACCACGACGCGGGGATCGAGCTCGAGCGTGCGAAGCAGGTCAAGCAGCGTGGCACCCCGCGCTACCGAGCGGCGCTCGCCGTTCACCAGGACATCGATGGTGTCGTTCATCCGTTCAGCTCCCGCAGCATGCGCCGGGCCACGCCCGCCGGATCGGCCGCGTCCCACAGGGCCCGGATCGCGGCCGCCCCATACACACCGGCCGCCTTGAGCGCGGCAATCCGGTCCGGCGTCACCCCGCCAATCGCGATGACCGGAAGCCCCAGCTCCACGACGGCGGCCAGGCGCTGAGCTGCGAGCGGAGCGCGGTCCGGATGGGTGGCCGTCGCGTACACGGGCCCTACTAGAAGATAGTCGGCTCCCGCGGCCTGCGCGGCGGCCGCCTCCTCGAGATCATGGACCGACACCCCGATCCACCAGTCGGGGTCGAGCCGCCGCGCGTCCGCGGGCGTGAGCCCGTCCAGTCGTAGCTGCACGCCCGCGGCCCCCCCCTCCACGCCGAGCGCGACGTCGAGGCGCTCGTTCACGAATAGACGGGTAGGCGGATAGGCGGATAGGCGGTTAGCCAGCTCGTAGGATTCGAGCCCCGACAACGTGTGACCACGGGCGTGGAGCGCGAGGTCCGCGCCGCCCCCGGCGGCGAGCTCGCGCGCCACGTCGTTCAGGTCCGCGCGCCGCGCGATCCGCTCGTCGGTGATCGCGTGGAGCCGCGGCAGCGGCTCCCGGATCACGTGAGCCGCTGGCCTTCCCGCACCCCGCGCCCGCGAATCCACTCGACCGCGGGCATCCGAGACTTGCCCGCGGGCTGAACTTCTTCCACGGTCACCGCTCCCCGGCCGGTCGTTATCCGTAAGCCGTGGTCCGTCGTCCGTACCTGGCCCGGAGCGCCGTCGCCCTCCACCACGCGTGCGCCGAACACTTTCACCTCGCGTCCGTCGAGTTGGGTCCAGGCCCCGGGCTTCGGGTCGAGCCCGCGGATCAGCCGGGCGATGCGCTCGGCGGGCTCGTCCCAGTGAATGCGGGCGGTCTCACGCGTCAGCTTGGGAGCGTACGTGGCGTGGGCGTCGTCCTGCGGCCGGGGTTTCAGCCCTGCAGCAGCTCCGCCGAGCAGCGTCAGCACCTCGACCAGTGCCAGCGCGCCCACCTCGGACAGGTGCTCCGCCAGCTCGCCCGATGTGACGTCTCCAGCGATGTCATGGGGGATCTGGTGCAGGATGGGCCCGGTGTCCATGCCGGCGTCCATCTGCATGATCGTCACGCCGGTCTGCTCGAGGCCGTTGATGATCGCCCACTCGATCGGCGCCGCGCCGCGCAGCTCCGGCAGGAGCGACGGATGCACGTTGATCATCCCCTGCCGGGGGATGGCGAGCAGGGCGGCGGGGAGGATGTGCCCGTATGCGACCACGACGCCCACGTCCGGTGCGAGCTCGCGGATACGGTCCAGCACCGCGGGGTCGGCGGGGCGCTCGGGCTGCAGCACCGGAACGCCTTCCTCCTGAGCCGCGAGCTTCACAGGTGGCGCGACGGTGGTCGAGCGAGAGCGACCCTGCGGCTTGTCCGGCTGGGTGACCGCGGCGACGACGTCGAAGCCTTCGCCCAGCAGCGCTTCGAGGGAGGGGACTGCGAACTCCGGCGTTCCGAAGAAGACCACGCGCACTAGAGCTCGCCCGCCGGCTCCGGCGTCACCTCCTTCAGGTAGCCGGACTGACCCTTGCGGGCCTTTTTCCACTTCGCGAGCAGCAGCCCGCGCTTCACCGCACTCAGGTGGTCGAGGAACAGCACACCGTCGAGGTGATCGATCTCGTGCTGTACGGCGCGCGCCTTGAACCCCGCGACGTCGACGCGGTACGGCAAGCCGTCGCGGTCGAGCGCCTCGAGCGTCACGGCGAGTGGGCGCTCCACCTCACCGTACATGTCGGGGATGGAGAGGCAGCCCTCCTCGGCGGTCTCCGTTATGTCGCTCGCATGGACGAGGCGCGGATTGATGAGCACGAGGGGCGGCGGGTTGTCTTCCCCGACGTCCACCACGGCCACGCGGCGCGCGACCCCCACCTGGTTGGCGGCGAGCCCGACGCCTTTCGCCGCCCGCATCGTGTCGAACAGGTCCTCCACCAGGTGGCGCACCGCATCGTCCACGGTCGCCACGGGCGCCGCGCGCTGGCGCAGGATCGGCGAGCCGAGCAGATGGAGCTTGCGGATCGTCACTGGGGCTTGGCCTCGACCTCGCGGTTGACGATGCTCGCGATGTTCGCCCGCAGCACGATGAAGCGCGACTCGCCGCTCTTCACGGTGACCTCATCGTCCTTGAGGTGCACCACGTCACCGACGATGCCGCCGGTCGTGACGACGCGATCCCCCCGCTGCAGCGACCCGAGTAGCTGGCGGTGCTTCTCCTGCTGCCGGCGCTGCGGGCGGATGAGCATGAAGTAGAAGATCGCGATCAGCGCGGCGATCTGGATGACGAAGACCGCCAGGCCGCCCCCGGCGTTCTGGCCCGTCGGGGCGAAGAGCAGGGCGTAGACGTGGTGCGGGCTCATGCGGATCTCGGTTGCACGTAGCGGCGGCGCCACTGCTCGGCCCAAGCGCCGAACGCGTTCCGCCGGATCGCGGCCCGCATCTCGGCGGCGAGCCGGATCAGATAACGAACGTTGTGCTGCGACAACAGCCGCAACCCCAAGAGCTCCTCGGCCACGAACAGGTGGCGCAGGTAGCCGCGGGAGAATGTGGTGCAGCTCTCGCAGTCGCAGGCTTCGTCGAGCGGCCGTGCGTCGTCGCGGTGCTCGGCGTTCCGGATGTTCACCGGACCGTCGGGCGTGAACGCGGTGCCGTTGCGGCCGTTGCGGGTCGGCGCGACGCAGTCGAACAGATCCACCCCGCGTGCCACCGCCGCCACCAGGTCCTCGGGAAACCCGACGCCCATAAGATAACGCGGGAGCCCAGGGGGCAGGCTCGGCTCGAGCGCCTCGAGCATGCTGTACATCACGGGCTTCGGCTCTCCCACCGAGAGGCCGCCGATCGCGACCCCAGTCCAAGAGCCGAGGTCGAGCAAGCGCCGCAACCCCTCGGTCCGGAGCTGCAGATGCGTGCCGCCCTGGAGGATCGGCCAGAGGGTCTGGGGGAAGGTTGGAAGGTTGGAAGGTTGCACGGAGCCACTCGTTCCAACCTTCCAACCTTCCAACAGCTCCCGATGTCGTCTCGCGGACCGCTCCAGCCATCGCAACGTGCGCTCCATGGCGTCCCGCGCGGTCGCTTCGTTCGCTCCTCCCGGTACCACGTGATCGAACGCCATCGCGATGTCGGCGCCGAGCGTCCATTGGATCTCCGTGGCCCGCTCGGGGGTGAGGGTGCGGCGGCTCCCGTCGACGTGGCTCTGGAACTCGACGCCCACCTCGTCCACGCGGCGGAAGCCTTCGAGCGAGAACACTTGGAAGCCGCCCGAGTCGGTGAGCAACGGGCGGTCCCAGCCCATGAAGCGGTGCAGGCGCCCCAGCCGCTCCACTACCTGCTCCCCCGGACGCACATGCAGGTGGTAGGTGTTGGCGAGGACCATCGTCGCTCCGACGGCGCGGAGGTCCCCGGGCGAGAGCGCGCGCACGGTCCCTTGAGTGCCGACCGGCATGAAGAGCGGCGTCTCCACGGTCCCGTGGGGGAGGACGAGCGTGCCGGCGCGGGCGGCGCCGCTGGTCGCGTCGAGCGCGAACTCGTACACAGAGCGTCAGTGCGGTGTGCGGAGTGTGGAGTGCGGAATCGAAGGACGAGCGTCGACTCCGCACCCCGCATTCCGCACGCCGCACTCAAACAATTGCCATCGCATCGCCATAGCTGTAGAACCGATACCGTTGCTCGATCGCCTCGGCATAGGCTCGCATGACCTGCTCGTAGCCACCGAACGCGCACACCAACATTAGCAGCGTCGAGCGGGGCAAATGGAAGTTGGTGACCAGGCGATCCACGGCATGGAACGCGAACGGGGGATGGATGAACAGCCGGGTTTGCCCGGCTCCCGGGAGGACGCGCCCGCCCTCTTGGGCGCAGGTCTCCAGGGCGCGCGCGACCGTGCTCCCGATCGCCCAGACGCGCCCTCCCGCCTGCCGTCTCCCGTTGATGGTCGCCGCCGCCCCGTCGCCCAGGCTGTACGCTTCGAGGTCCATCTGATGGCGCGCGACATCCTCCACCTGCACCGGCTTGAACGTCCCGGGGCCGATGTGGAGATCGAGCTCCGCCAATGCCACGCCCTTCGCCCGGAGCCGCGCCAGGAGCTCGGGCGTGAAGTGCAGGCCCGCGGTGGGGGCGGCGACGCTGCCGTCGTGCGTGGCATAGACGGTCTGGTAGCGCTCCCGATCCTCGGGGCGCGGCGCCCGGCGGATGTAGGGGGGCAGCGGCACCTCGCCGTACTTCGCCAGCGTCCCTCGCGCGTCGAGCGCTCCTACGAACCGGACGCGCCGCAGCCCGCCCCCCAGCCGCTCGACGATCTCGGCTGCGCTGTCGTCGCCGAAGCTCACGCGTCGTCCCGGCTTGAGCTTGCCGCCCGGGTGGCCCAGCGCGAGCCAGGTGCCGTCGGACAGCTCGCGCACCAGCAGCAGTTCGGCCACGCGTCCCATATCCCGCTGGCCGTGCAGCCGCGCGGGGATCACCCGCGAGACGTTCACCACGACCACATCCTCGGCCGCCACGAGGTCGACGATGTCGGGGAAGCACGCGTGCCGGATCGCACCGGTCGCGCGCTCGAGCACCAGCAGGCGACTGGCGGTGCGGTCGGGGAGGGGCTCTTGGGCGATGAGCGAAGGGGGGAGCTGGTAATCGAAATCGGAGGCGCGCATGCAAAGAGAGTGGGGAGTGCGGAGTGTGAAGTGCGGAGTGAAAGAACGAACTCGGGAGCGAAGCGCGTGCATCAACTCCGCACTCCGCATTCCACACTCCGCACTAGTTACCAAACATCGTCGGCTGTTCCGCGCCCTTGGGGGGCGTGAACCCGAAGTGTCGATACGCGCTTGACGTCGCGCAGCGGCCGCGCGCGGTGCGGGCCAGGAAGCCCTGCTGCATCAGGAACGGCTCGTACACCTCTTCGAGCGTGCCGGCGTCCTCTCCCACGGCGGCGGCGATGGTGGCCAGGCCCACCGGGCCGCCCTCGAACTGCTCGATGATCGTCTTGAGGATCCGCCCGTCCATATCGTCCAGGCCGAACTCGTCGACGTCGAGCCGCTTCAACGCCTCGGCCGCGACCAAGGCGGTGATGTTGCCGCCGGCGCGCACCTGCGCGTAGTCGCGCACGCGCTTGAGCAAGCGGTTGGCGACGCGGGGGGTGCCGCGGCTGCGCCGCGCGATCTCGGCGATCCCGGCCGCGTCGGCCGGCACGCCGAGGATCCCCGCCGAGCGACTGAGGATCTGCGCCAGGTCGTCGGGTGGGTAGTACGACAGGCGCTCCACCAGCCCGAACCGCGCGCGCATCGGCGGCGTGAGCAGGCCGAACCGCGTCGTCGCCCCGATCAGCGTGAAGCGCTCGAGCGCCATCGGGATCGTCTGGGCATGCGCGCCCTCGGCGATGCGCACGTCGACCCGGTACTCCTCCATCGCGGGATACAGGAACTCCTCCAGCGCTGGGCGCAGGCGATGGACCTCGTCGATGAAGAGGATGTCGCCCGCTTGCAGCGACGTCAGCATGCCGACGAGGTCGCCCGGGCGCTCCAGCACGGGGCCGGACGTGGTGCGGATGCCGACGCCCAATTCCTTGGCCATGAGGAGCGCAAGGGTCGTCTTGCCCAGGCCGGGGGGCCCGAAGAACAACGCGTGGTCGAGGGGCTCGCGGCGCTGCTTCGCCGCGTCGATGGCGATCTGGAGCGACTCCTTGACCTTCGCCTGGCCGACGAACTCGTCGAGCCGAGAAGGGCGCAGCGCCGCATCGGCGCTGCGCTCATCGGGCAGGGCCTCGGGCGTCGTGATCTGCGCCCGGGCGGGCGTCACGCGGCCTTCTTTCCGAGCGGCCGCGCCCGCCAGCGCACCGGCCGGGCGTCCGCCTCGAGCGCGTGGCGCGTGTGGCAGGTGACGCACTCATCGGTCGCGTGCGTCGCGCCGTCGGGCACGAGGACCCGGTTGGTCGAGCCGCAGCGCGTGCAGATCCACTCGGCCGTGGTCATGGTCACCCGTGGGTGAGAAGTTGCAGGGCGCGGCGCACCAGGCTCTCGGTGTCGCCGCCGTCTGCCGCGAGGGCCTGGCGCAGCGCCCGGTCGGCCTCGACGGTGCCGTAGCCGAGCCGCTCCAGCGCCTGCAGCGCCGCCACCGCGGCCCCCCCGCCCCCCCCGCCCCCCCCGGCCCCGCTGGCCGGCGTCGCCGCACCCGCCGTTTCCTCAAACTCGCCCAGCTTGTCGGCCAGTTCAAGCGCCAGCCGCTCGGCGGTCTTCTTGCCGATGCCGCTCACCGAGGCGAGCAGCCCGATGTTGCGCTCCTGCAGGGCGCGGGCGCCGCGCTCCACGCCCAGCGCCGACATGAGCGCGATGGCGATCTTCGGACCCACGCCCGTCACGCCGATGAGCCGCTGGAAGAAGCGACGCTCCGCTTCGTTTTGGAAGCCGTACAGCGACCACCCGTCGTCGCGCACGACCAGCTCGGTGGCGAGGCTCACCGTCTCGCCCACGGCCGGCAGCCCCTCCATCACACCCAGGGGCACTGCGATCTCGTAGCCGACCCCGCCCGCCGTGTGGATCATCACGCGATCGGCTTGCTTCGCGGCGAGGCGGCCCGAGACCTGGGCGATCACGCGCGCAGGATATGGGTGAGGGCCACCGCGACGCCGTCGGCCGCGTCGGCGGGAGTGGGCGCGTGACGGAGCTTCAAGAGGCGCGCGACCACGGCCCCCACCCGCGCTTTGGGCGCCCCGCCCGCGCCCGCGACGGTCTTCTTCACGGTCGCGGGCGGATACTCCGCGATCTCCAGGCCCGCTTGCTCCGCCGCGAGCAGCACGACGCCGCGGGCGTGGCCCAGCACCAGCGTGGTCCGCACGTTCTTGCTGTGGAACACGTTTTCCAGGGCGAGGGCGTCCGGCTGGTGGCGATGGATCAGATCGCTGATGTGTTCGTGCAACGCCGCGAGGCGCTGGGGCAGCGAGCTGCCGCGTTCCAGCCGGATGACGCCGCACTCGAGCAGTCGGCCGGTCCCGAACGTCGCGCCGCCATTGCCGGTCTCGACGACGCCGTAGCCGGTGACCGACGTGCCCGGGTCGACCCCCAGCACCCTCACGTCACGCCGTCGCCGCCGCCATCGCCTCGGCGTCGATGTCGAAGTTCGACGACACGCGCGCGACGTCGTCCATCTCCTCCAACGCTTCCAGCAGCTCGAGCAGCTGCTTCGCGGCCTTGCCGTCGACCTTGACGGTGCTCTTCGGGATCATCGCGATCTCCGCTCCCTCGACGGGGATGTGACGGCGCGTCAATTGCTCGGAGATCGCGTGCAGCGCGCTCGCCGGTCCCGTGATGAGGAAGACGTCGCCGTCCCGTACCATGTCGTCCGCCCCGGCCTCGAGCGCCGCCTCCATGGTCGCGTCCTCGTCGGCTTTGGTCGCGTCGACGGTGATCTGGGCCTTGCGGTCGAACATCCACGCCACGGAGTTCGCGGCGCCGAGGTTGCCGCCGTGGCGCTGGAAGGCGTTCCGGATCTCGGCGACGGTGCGGTTCGGGTTGTCGGTCGTGGCTTCGATGAAGATGGCCGCGCCGCCCGGGCCGTAGCCCTCGTAGCCCACTTCTTGGTACTGCACCCCTTCCAGCTCGCCCGTGCCCTTCTTGATGGCTCGCTCGATGTTGTCGAGCGGCATGTTCTCCGCCTTGGCGGCGTCGATCGCCGTGCGGAGGCGGGGATTGCCGCCGGGGTCACCGCCGCCCTGCTTGGCGGCGATGGTGATTTCGCGGATCAACCGGGTGAAGCGCGCGCCGCGCCGGGCGTCGGCGACGGCCTTCTTCCGCTTGATTTGCTTCCACTTGCTGTGGCCGGCCATACCCACCCCTCGTGTCCCCAACTTACAACTTGACCCGAGTGCCGCGCCACAGGTAGGATATCGCCCCATGACCATCCGGCTCGGCGGTCTCGTCTTCTTGGCGGCGCTGACCGCGGCGTGCGAGCGCCCCGGCGAGGGCGGGGCTGCGGCGCAGCAGGCCGCGGAGACGTTTAAAGGAATGGTCGCCTATCCCCGCTCGAGCCTCGTGAGCACGTCGACAGGCGGGGACGCGGTGCAGGTCGTCCTCACGACGCCCGCCCCCGTGCAAACGGTCGCGACCTGGTATCGGGAGCTGCTGCGTCTCAACGGCTGGGAGCTGCGGGCGGATGCCGTCCTGAACGACGGGTCGATCTCGATCTACGCCGACAGCGGCAAGCGGCCGCTGTGGATCACGCTCCGGGCGAACGTCGGCGCACCGGGAACGACCTACACCCTCATCGGCGCCGTCCCCGGACGCGACACGAGCACCGCTCAGCGATCGGGGTCGAGCATGTCCTCGAAGCGCATCCAGCGGCGGTAGAAGTACAGGTCCACAAAGCCCGTCGGCCCGTTGCGGTTCTTCAAGACGATCAGCTCGGTCGCGCCCTCGACCCCGTAGCCGGGGTTGTACATCTCCTCGCGGTAGATCCCGAGCGCCAGGTCGGCGTGCTGCTTGATCGCGCCGAGGTGGCCGAAATCGTCGAGACCGGGACGCGGATTGGGGCGTTTCGCGTCGAACTTGGGCAGCTGCGACACGACGAGCGTCGCCACCTGCCGCTCGAGGGCGAGCGCCTTGAGCCGCTGCAGCGCGAGCGCCAGGTCTTCATCCTGCGTGGGCCGCGCCGCGCCGGCGGGGGACGGGACGAGTTGCAGGTAATCCACCACGACGAGCCCCAGCTGGCCCAGCGGGTCGAGCCGCGTGGCGGCGGTCTCCCAGTCCGGCGCGGCGAGGGGCAAGATCGCGAGCGGCAGCCCCCGCAGCTGGACCGCCGCGCCGCCGATCCCCGCGCGGCTCGAGTCGGTGAGGTTGGCGCCGCGCAGCTCGTCCACCGCGACGCGTCCCTCGATCGCCAGGGCGCGCTCCATCAGCCGTTCGTCGTCCATTTCGCCCGACAGGAACGCGACGCCGGTGCCCTGCCGCGCCACGCGCAGCGCCACGCCGAGTGCCAGGGCCGACTTGCCCGCCCCGATGTCCCCGCCGAGCACGATGAGGTCCCGCCGTCGCAGGCCGCCGCCCAGCATCCGGTCGATCGACGGGAAGCCCGTCGGGATGGTGTCGTCCGGCGTTGTGCCCGGCCGCTGCTGGTCGACGCGCGCGACGAGCGCCTCCGCCGAGGGGGCGGGGGGAGGGGGAGGGGGAGGGGGAGGCTGCTTCGGGAAGCGCCGGGTGGTCATGATGATCTTATAGATGTAATCGGGCGGCCCGCACGGCAACGGCCACGGCCTCGCCCGCCTCGGCACCGAGCACCTCCCGTGCCGGCGCGACCAGCTGCGACAGTACCTGGGCGGCGGCCGTCGGGGTGCCGGGCTCGAGGTGGTCGCGCGCCGCGACCACGGCGCGCTTGAGGGGTGCGGGGAGCGCGAGGCTCGCGAGTCGTGCCTCGACCGCCTGGAGGCGGCGCCGGTGATTCTTGCCACCCACGGGGCGCGGCGGCAGCACGCCCTCGGCGGCGCGCACGACCAACCAGAGGGCGAACAGCCCGTCCCGCTTCGGCCCGCGCGCCGCCGCCGCGACGAGCGCGATGAGCCGCTCTTCGGCCGCGGTGGTGGCCCGGATCACGCGACGAGGCGCTCCACGGCGGCCACGACTTCGGCGGGGGCGATGTCGGCCAGGCAGCGGTGGTGGCCCAGCGGGCAGGTTGCGGTGCCCGTCGCCGAGCAGGGACGGCAGTCGAGTTGGCGCTGCAACACGACGGCGCGCGCGCGGTAGGGGAAGAAGCCGAACTGCTCGACGGTGGGTCCGAACAGGGCGACCACCGGCGCGCCGACGCCGGTGGCCATGTGCATCACCCCCGTGTCGCCCGAGACCACGACGCGCGAGCGGGCCAGCAGGGCGCCCGTTTCCTGAAGCGAAAACTCGCCCGCGGCGTTCGCGGCGGCGCCCCCCGCCACGAGCTGCTGAGCCAGCCCGCGGTCCTCCGGCCCGCCGACCACCACGGGGTGATAGCCCGCGGCGCGCAGCCGTTCCGCCAGCGCGCTCCAGTACGCCACCGGCCAGCGCTTGGTCGCGTGCGCCGCGCCCGGAGCGAGCGCCGCCAGGGCGTCCCGGTCCGCCAGCCCGCGCGCGTCGAGCCATTGCGCCACTCGTGCCGTCGCCCCCTGCCCGAGGAAGAACTCCGGTGGGCCGCCGTCGGGGCGCGTATCGAGTTTGCGCGCCGCTTCGAAGTAGCGCTCCGCGACGGGGACGGCGCCGCGATACGCGTCGAGCTTGGCGGAGATGAGCAGCGTGCGGGCGAGCTTCCGCTTGCGGTAGCCCGCCCAGCGGCAGCGCACCAGCAGCCGCAGCGCCGCGCTCCGGAGGCTCCCGTGCAGGTCGAGCCCGTGAGTCGGCCCGCAGGCGCGCAGGCGGCGCGCCAGGTGGCGCACCGGCTCGTCCGGCGCGAGCGTCACGACGTCGGCGAGGTGCGGGTTGTCGGACACGAGCGGTGCCAGGGCGCGCTTCGTGACGTAGACGAGCTTCGCCTCGGGGTGACGGCGGGCCAGCGCGCGCACGAGCGGCGTGGTGAGCAGGATGTCGCCGATGGAGCTGAACCGCACGAGCAGGACGCACAGCACGCGGGCGAAATTACCTTCGCGTTGCCCGGGTTCGCCAGTCGTCGTTAGCTTTGCCCTATGCCGCGGCCGAAGAGCATTCTCTGGGTGGACGACGAGATCGACGGCCTCGCCGCCCACCGCCACTTCCTCGAGACCCAGGGGTTCACGGTGGCCGCCGCGGCCCACGGCGACGACGCCCTCGCGCTGCTGCGGCGCCAGCCCTATAGCGTCGTGCTGCTCGACGAGCAGATGCCCGGGCGGCGTGGCCTCGAGCTGATCGGCGAGATCCGGGCCATCGATCCCGCGATGCCCGTCGTGATGGTGACCCAGAGCGAGGACGAGGGCACGCTGCGGGATGCGATCGGGATCGAGGTGGACGACTACCTCGTGAAACCCGTCCACCCCCGGCAGATCCTCTCGGTCGTCACCCGGTTGCTCGAGGGTGCCCGTATCCGGCAGCAGCGCCTCTCCCGCGACTTCGTGACCCGGTTCCGGGAGCTGGAGGGTCGGCGGGGCGCGGCGCTCGGCTGGCGCGAGTGGATCGAGTTCGTGACCGAGCTGGCTCGGTGGGAGGTCCGGCTCGCCGCGTCCCACGAGCCGGGTCTGTCGGAGGCGCTCCGCGCCCTGCAGCGCAGCCTGCGCAAGGACTTCGCCGAGTACGTCGCGCGCCAGTACCCGCGCTGGCTCGCGAGCCCCGAGGGCGACCGCCCACCGCTCTCGGTGGACGTGGGCGCCGAGTTTCTCGTGCCCGTTCTCCAGGCGACGGGGCGCGCGCTGTTCGTCGTGATCGACTGCCTGCGGCTCGATCAATGGGAGGTGCTGCGCGAGCTCGTGACGCCCCTGTTCGAAGTCGAGGAGTCGCACTATTACAGCGTCCTTCCCACCGCCACGCCGTTCGCGCGCAACGCGATCTTCTCCGGCTTGTTCCCGATGGAAATCGCCGCGCGCCACCCCGACTGGTGGGGCCAGGCTTCGGATGAGGAGAGCCTGAACGCGCACGAGGCGGAGCTCTTGACGGAGCAACTGCGTGAGCTGGTGGGTCGGCCCGTGCCGGTGCGCTACGAGAAGGTGTTCAGCGCGGGCGATGGCGGCGGGGCAGGCGAGCTGCTGCGCCACCTGCCGGCGCACCTGGCCCAGGACGGCGTGACGGCGCTGGTGTTCAACTTCGTGGACCAGCTGACCCACGGACGCTCGGAGAGCGCGATCCTGTACGAGGTGGCCCGCGACGAGGCGGCGCTGCGGAGCCTGACCCGCACCTGGTTCGAGCGCTCGCCGGTGCTCGCGGCCCTGGAGGAGGCGGAGCGGCGCGGCGTCTCTGTGCTGCTCACCACCGACCACGGCTCGATTCACTGCGAGACGCCGGCCACCGTGTACGCGAAGCGCGACGCCACCGCGAACCTGCGATACAAGTTCGGCGAGGATCTGCGCAGCGAGAACCCCGAGGCCGCGATCCTGGTAGAGGACCTGAAGGCATTCGGCCTGCCGGCGCTGGGGTTGGGGGTGCGGCTGCTGCTCGCCACGGCGGATGCCTTCTTCGTCTATCCCACCAAGCTGCGCGAGTACCAGGCGCGCTATCGCGGCTCGTTTCTGCACGGTGGCGTCACTCCCGAGGAGATGATCCTTCCGGTGGCACTGCTCACGCCGCGGGGCCGCGGGGGCGAATCAGGCAGATCGGGAGGATCGGGGGGATCGGGGGGATCGGGGGGATCGCGCTGAATGGGCCGCAGCGGCCGCCTGTTTTCGCTGCTCCGTCCCTACACGCTCCTCTTCGTGGCCAACAGCGTCGCGACGCTCGTCGCGTCGGTGATGGATGGAGCCACGTTCGTGCTCCTGATCCCGTTCCTGCGCACGCTGTTCGGACAGCAGGCCATTCCGGGGAGCGGCCCCTCGAGCGTCGAGCGGGCGCTCGCCGCCGTGGCGGGCCCACTGTTCGCGGCGGGATCGCCCGAGACGGCGCTCCGCAACGTCGTGGCCGTGCTGCTGGTCACGCTCGTGCTCAAGAATGCGCTGTCGTACGCAGCGGCTGTCTGGAGCGTGGCGATCCAGGAGGGCGTGGTCCGCGACCTGCGCGTGCAGCTGTTCGAGCACCTCCAGGTACTGCCGCTCGGCTTCTTCCAGCGCACCCGCGCCGGGCAGCTCCTCGCCCGTGTCATCAGCGACACCGACCAGGTGAAGACGACGGTGACCGCGGCCCTGGCGTCGCTGCTGCAGAACGCCTGCCTCATCGTCGTCTACGTCGCGATCCTCGTCGGCCTGTCGTGGCGGCTCACGCTCATCGCATTGGTATGCGCACCCATCCTCGTGCTCATCGTCCGACCGCTGGTCGGGAAGGTGCGACGGCGCTCCCGCGAGCAGGCGGAAGACCGCGGTGAGCTGACCAGCGTCGTGAGCGAGTTGGTGGGCTCCATCAAGCTGGTGCGCGCCTACGTCGCCGAGGGGTTCGAGGCGCAGCGGTTTGGGAGGCTCGCCGATCGCTACCGGCGCGGCGTGCTGCGGGCGCAGCGCTACGCGCTGCTCACCAGCCCGCTGTCCGAGGTGTTCGCCGGCATCGTGATCGTGCTGATCTTCTCGGTCGGGACACGGCTCGCGCTCGGCCAGGCGGCGACGCTCCGCCCCGAGGTGCTGATCGCGTTCATCGCCGTCGCCCTACGGCTCATGTCCCCCGTCAAGTCCGTGGCCAACTATCCCACGGCCATGGCCGGCGCGCTCGCCGCCGCGGATCGCGTGTACGAAGTGCTCGACCTTGCAGCGGACGAAGGGGACCGCCCGGGCGAGCAGCCCGCCCGCTTCGCCGAGCGGATCGAGTACCGCGGTGTGTCGTTCTCGTACGACGGCCAGGCGCCGGTGCTGCGGGAGGTGGACTTCGCGGTGCGGCGCGGCCAGGTGGCGGCGATCGTCGGGCCGTCCGGCGCGGGGAAGACCACGCTCGTGGACCTGCTGCCGCGCTTCTACGAGCCCACGGGCGGGGCGATCTCGTTGGACGGCACGCCCATCACGCGGTTCACGCGGCGCAGCCTGCGCGCGCTGATGGGGATCGTGTCGCAGGAAACGATCCTCTTGAACGACACCGTGTTCGCGAACATCGCATACGGGCGGAGCGACTTCTCGCTCGCCCAGGTCGAGGCCGCGGCGCGGGCGGGGAACGCCCACGACTTCGTCGCGCAGCTTCCGGCGGGATACGACACACTGCTGGGCGAGCGGGGGACGAGGCTCTCGGGGGGGGAGCGTCAGCGGATCGCCATCGCGCGGGCGCTGCTGCGCGACCCGCCGATCCTCATTCTCGACGAGGCGACGAGCGCGCTCGACACGGAATCGGAGCGCTTGGTCCAGGAGGCGATCGACCGCCTGATGGCGCACCGCACCGTGCTGGTGATCGCGCACCGGCTCGCCACCGTGCGACACGCGGACTTGATCGTCGTGCTGTCCGAAGGACGGATCGTGGAGCGCGGCACCCATGAGACGCTGTTTGCGGCGGGCGGCCTGTACCGGCGCTTCTACGACCTGCAGTTCCGGGTGTAGGGATGCTGTCGGGCTTCACCCTGGTCCGCAACGCCGTCACGCTCGACTATCCGATCGTCCCGGCCATCCGCTCCATCCTCGACGTGTGCGACGAGGTGGTCGTGAACGTCGGCCGGTCGGAGGACGGGACGCGCGATCTGGTCGCCGGGATCGGAGACCCCCGGGTGCGCATCCTCGACACGGACTGGGACTTCTCCCGCGGCAGCGAGGTGCTGGCGCGCGAGACCGACCGGGCCATGGCGGCGTGCCGCGGCGCTTGGGGAGTGTACGTCCAGGCCGACGAGGTGCTACACGAGTCGGGCGCCGCCCTCCTCGCCGCCAAGGTGCGCGAGTGGGACGGCGACCGGTGCGTCGAGGGGCTGCTGGTCGATTACCTCCACTTCTATGGGGACTTCGCCACGCTCGCGACGAACCGCCACTGGTACCGCCGCGAGGTCCGGGTCATGCGGCTCGGCCGCCGCCTCCACTCGTTCCAGGACGCGCAGGGGTTCCGCGTCGGCCCGGAGCGGCGGCGTGTCCGCGCCCGGGCGACTGGCGCGACGATGTTCCACTACGGCTGGGCTCGCGCGCCCCACTCGGTGCGACGCAAGCTCGCCGCATCGCGCGAGGTCTTCCCGGACGAGCCGGACGTCCACGAACGACGCGCGCAGCGGCCCCCGCTCGAGTGGACGCCGCTGCTCCGTCGCTTCACGGGAACCCATCCCCGTGCGGCCGCCGAGTGGATCGCCGCGCACGGCGACGCGCGGGCGGAGGCGATCCGGCCGCGCCCGTTCAAGCTCGACGACCTGCGCTTTTACGTCTCCGACTGGATCGAGCGGGCGACCGGAGTACGACTGTTCGAATACCGGAACTACGTCCCGGTATGAGCCCGCCGGCCGCGCCCCGCCCCCGCCCCCGCCCCCGCCCCCGCGAGCTCACGTCGAAAAACACCCACGCCGTGGTCGCGCGCCTGCTCCGGGCGGAGCGCGAGTGCCGCGTGGTACTGGACATCCCCTGCGGCGAGGGGGCGTTTCTCGAGCGGCTGCGCGGGCTGGGGCTCGAGGGCCGCGGCGCGGACATCGCGAACCGGCTCGCCGTGCCGGGAACGCCGTTCACCCCCGCGGACATGAACGCGCCCTTGCCCTTCCCGGACGAGGCCTTCGACGCCGTCGTGTGCATCGACGGGATCGAGCACCTGGAGCGGCCCTTCGACTTCGTGCGGGAATGCCGGCGCATCGTCCGCCCGGGAGGCGTGCTGCTCGTCTCCACGCCGAACATCAGCGCGCTGCGCTCGCGCTGGCGCTGGCTGCTCACGGGATTCCACAACAAGGGCAAGGTGCCGCTCAACGAGCGGGACCCGAACCCGTGGCATCACGTCAACCTGCTCTCCTTTGCCGAGCTGCGCTACCTGCTGCACCGTCACGGCTTTCGCATCACCGCCATCGCCACGAACCGCATCAAGCCGGTGAGCTGGCTCTACCTGCCGCTCTGGCCCGTAGCCGCGGTCGTCACGGCACTGGCCTTCCGCCGCTGGGAGCGGGACCCGGAGCAGCGCGCGCGCAATCGCGAGATCCTGCGCCAGATGCTCGTGTCGGCGGTGGCATTCGGTGAGACGCTGATCGTGAAAGCGGTGCGCACATGAGCGCGTCCCGATTCACAGGCTTGCGCGTCGTGCTCGTGGCGGCCTTCAATCCGCGGTATCACCGCAGCGGGTCGGCGCTCGCGGACGCCCTCGCGGCCCTGGGCTGCGAGGTGCGCCGCTGCGAAGAGCGGCTGCGCGGGCTCAACTCGATTCTGCGCCGCTCGCTGCCGGACCGGCTCCGTAAAATGCTCCGCCGGCAGCCCGCCGATCTGGTCCTCGTTTTCAAGGGGACGAAGCTTCATCCGGAGGTCGTCGACGAGTTGCGACGCGAGTGCGGCGGGCGATGGGGAAACTGGTTTCCCGACGACCCGCACGAGCTGGCCGTTTCGAGCCGCCTGTCTCCCGCCTACGACGCGTTCTTCACTCACGACAGCTCGAGCCTGGAGCGGCACCGCCGCGCCGGCGCGCGGCCCCACTACCTGGCGTTCGGGTGTGACCCGAGTTATCTCCGCCCGCTCGACGTCGGGGGGAATGCCCGCTGGCATGCCCCGCTCGTCTTTGTCGGCTCGCGCGATCCGGTGCGCGAGCACGTGGTGCGCGCGGTCGCCGACTTGGGGATCGGGGCGTGGGGCCCCGGTTGGCCGGACGGCCCCGTGTACGGCGACGATTTCCTCCGGGCGCTGGCGGGGGCTGCGGTCGGCCTGAACATCCATCAGCACTTCGGGGAGGGGGACCCCGGCCGCTACGGCACGGGAGCCAACATGCGGGTGTTCGAGCTGGCGGCGGTCGGCACGCCGCAGCTCTCGGACTCCAAGGGCGACATCGCGCGCCACTTCACGCCCGATCGGGAGATCGTGCTGTACCGCAGCGTGGCCGAGCTGCGTGATCGGGCCCGCGCGCTGCTCGCGGACGACGGCCTGCGCCGCTCGCTCGCCGCGGCGGCGCGGGCGCGCGCGCTCCGGGAGCACACCTGGACACACCGGATGCAGGAGCTCCTCACCGTGGCGCTCAAGTAGGGGCGAAGGGCGTCACCCGCCCGGGCGGCAGCGCGCCGGTGTCGAGCAGGTGCCGATACATCCGCAGGTACTCCTCCGCCATCGCGACGTGCGAGAAGTAGCGCTCCGCGTGGGCGCGGCACGCCTCGGGGCTCCGTGTGTGGATCGTCTCCCCCGCGGCGATCATCTCGTCCAGCGTGTCGCACAGCGCCCCGACGTCAGGACTCACCACTTCGGGGAGCGCGCCGCGCCGGGTGGCGAGTACGGGGGTGCCCGACAGCAGCGCCTCGATCGTGGTGAGGCCGAACGGCTCGTCCCACAGCGCCGGCATCCACAGACACCTCGCCCCGGCCAAGAGCTCGGCTTTCCTGCGTCCCGCCACCTCGCCCACGTACTTGATGTTGCGTGCGAAGCTCGGGCGCCAGCCACCAGCCAGCAGCAAGCGATGTCCACGGCGCTTCGCGCCCTCGATCGCCCAGCGATAACCCTTCGCGCTGTGCAGCCTGCCGAGGAACAGATGGTAGCCGTCCTTCACGGATCGGAAGAGAAAGTCCGCCGGGTCGAGGCCGTTGTAGACGAACACGTCACTGCCGGATCGCTGCGCGTGGTCGCGTGAGATGAAGATGTTGTTGGGAGGCACCGCCGCGCCTGCCTCAAGATTCCCCTCCAGCGTCTGCACGAACGGGTGCGAGGGCGCGCGCGTTACGGGGAAGAAGACGTGGAGGACGTCGCTACCCGGCGGGAGTAGCGTGGCGAGGTCGAGTGCCGGATCCCGGATTCTTGTCGGCGGCACTTCCACGACCGTCGCCTCGGGTACGCGGGTGCCCGGGGCGGCGAGGAGCGTTACGCGGTGGCCCAGGGCCGCGAGGGCGCGCACCAGCGCGACGACGACGCGCTCCGTGCCGCCGTATCCCTTCACCGGCAGGCGGTACTGCGACGCGACCACGACGTGCATGGCGGTCACGCCGGCACGCCGGGCGTGGGTCGCCCCGACGGCAGCGCACCGGTCTCGAGTACGTGGCGATACATGCGCAGGTACTCTTCCGCCATCACCAGGTGCGTGAAGAACCGCTCGGCATGCGCCCGGCATGTCGCCGGGTTGCGTGTGTGGATCTGCTCGGCGGCCGTCATGATCTCTTCCATCGTGTCGCACAACGCCCCGACCTCGGGGGTGACGAGCTCCGGGAGCGCCCCGCGCCTCGTGCCCAGTACCGGTGTGCCCGAGAGGAGCGCCTCGACGGTCACGAGGCCGAACGGCTCGTCCCATTGAGCCGGGTTCCACAGGCAGCGGGCGCGCGCCAGCAGCGCGGCCTTCGTCGCACCGTCCACCTCGCCCACGTACTTCACGGATCCGGTGAAGCTCGGCCGCCAGCCACCCGCTACGATCAAGCGGTGGCCGCTTTGCTTTGCCGCTTCGACCGCCCAGTGATAGCCCTTGGTGCTGTGGAGCTTCCCGAGGAACAGGTCGTACTGCGACGCACGTCGCGGAAACCGGCGGAAGACGTAGTCCGCGGGATCGAGCCCGTTGTACACGAAGACGTCACTCTGGTAGCGTCGTGCGTGATCACGAGAGAGGAAGATGCTGTGGGGGTCGAGAGGCGCTCCGGCCTTCAGGTTGCGATGCACCGTCTGGACGAGCGGCCGCGAGCCGGGCGGGTGGCGCAGCGGGAAATGCGCATGCACGACGTCGGCATCTCGCGGAATGTACGGCGCGAGCGCGGCGGCGTCGCCGAACTTGCGCGGCGGCACCGCTACGACCGTCGCCTCGGGCACGCGAGTGCCGGGCGGCGCGAGCAGCGTGACGCGGGTGCCGAGCGCCGCGAGCCCGCGCACCAGCGCCATGACCACGCGTTGCGGCCCGCCGTAACCCTTCGCCGGCAGGGGCTGGTGAGAGGCGACAACGACGTGCATGCGGCGGCGGCCTCAGTCCTTCGGCACGCAGAACACGTCGTAGACGTTCCACCGCATCAGGTTCCCTGGCGTGACGAGGTCTCCCAGGAAGTTCTCGTTCCCTGGCATGCGGTGCACGTGGTACCCATGGCCGACCAGGAAGTCGTACAGCCTGAGCCGGTAGACGGGCGTCGACTTTCGGAGACTGAACATCTCCACCTGGAGGAAGGGTCGTCGGCTCCAGATGAGGTCTTCGAGGGTCTCGAGCACGGCCAGGTCGAACCCTTCCGCGTCTACCTTGATGAAGCGGAGCCGCGGGATCAGGTCGGCGTGCGTGCGTCTGAGAAAGGTGGGGAGGTTCTTCCCTTCGACCTGCACCTTGAAGGCGCTGCCGTGCAGCCACTTGCTCATCCCTTCGTGAAACCCCCCGTTGCAGTAGCCTTCGTCTCCGTACTGGAACTCGTAGGACCCGTCCGCGCGCATCGCGGCGAACTTGAGGGGCAGGATGTTGGTCTTGTCGCGATTGAGGCTGGCGTTGCGCTCGAGCACCGGGAACACATACGGGTTGGGCTCGAGCGCGAGCACTGCGCCCGAAGCTCCGACGGCGAGCGCGATGGGGATGGTGCTGTCACCCACGTGGGCGCCGATGTCGATGGCGACGTCACCGGCGCGCAGGAACCGCCGCAGCTGATCCACGGCAGCCTGCACTTGGGCGGGCACGATCCGGTAGGCGCCGGGGTGCAGCCAGCGGGCGACCTCGATACGACCATCACCGGTGAGGTCGAGGGCCTCGATCACGAATCCGAAGGTCTTCGGCTTCGGCTTGAGGCCCAGCAGGTAGATGAACTCCTTGGCTCTCAGAGGGCTCGCTCCGCTCCGCCGGACCAATAAAAGATGGGACCGATCCGCTTCGCAAGGCGACTCCATGGAAAGGGGAGTATCGAGCGACTAGCTTCGGGCAATGTCCGACCGGCCCCTCACGATTCTGCAACTTACGCACCAGGGCGGTCCCGCCGGCTCCACGCAATCCATCTTCGATCTCAGCGAGCAGCTCGCCCGCTGTGGGCACCGCGTGCTGGTGGGGTGTCGCGAGGACGTGCTGCTCGCGCGGCTCGCGCGCCGGGCGCGGCTCGACGTCGTGCCGCTCGACTTCACGCGGCTGGGGAGCCTCGCCCGAGCGCTCGAGGGCGTGATCGCGCAGCACGGCGTCGAGGTCGTCAACTCCCACGCCACGCGCGATCGCCGCGCGCTCACGTGGCTCCGGTGGCGCGGGCGCCTGCCGCAGGCGTTCGTAGTCACGCGACGCACCATGCCGCTCACGTCGTCCCTGGAGCTGCTCGCGGTCGGCCTCACGGCGGACCGCACGATCGCGGTGAGCACCGGGGTGGCCCGCGCGCTCCGCCGGCGGCTGCACCCTGGGGCGGGGCTCCGCGTCGTGCCGAACGGGATCGCACTCGAGCGCGTGGACGCGGCCATAGCGGGCTCAGAGCTCGCGGCCGCGCGCGCGACGCTGGGCGACGTGGCCGACCGCTCGGTCCTCGCCGTCGTCTCCCGGCTCAAGGATCAGCACGTGGTGCTCCAGGCGCTGCCGCTGATCGAGCGTCCCATGGTGGTGGCGTTCGTGGGAGTCGAGCCCGACGCCCGGTTGCGCGCTCTCGCCGATGCGGTGCCGTCGCGCCACCGCGTGGTGTTCGTCCCGCTGTCCGAGCGGCCGGCGCTCGCGTTCTATCACCTCGCCACGGCGGCGGCGCTCCCGTCCCGCATCGAGGGACTCTCACAATCCCTGCTCGAGGCCATGGCGCTGGGGCTCCCGGTCGTGGCCTCGGACGCCGGGGGGAACCCCCATCTCGTGACGTCTGGCGAGACGGGACTGCTGGTCCCGCCGCTCAATGCCGTCGCGTGGGCGCGGGCGCTCGACCGCGTGCTCTCGGACGGCGACTTCGCGCGCCGCATCGCGCGCGCGGGACGGGAGCTGGTGCGACGCGACTTCACCCTCGAGCGGACGGCGCAGCGGGCCGAGGCCGTTTATCGCGAGGCGGTGGAGCGACGGGGAAGGCGCCGCTAGGCGAACGACAGCCACCGCAGCCGAAACAACTTCCAGCGCAGCTGTGCGATGGTCATGCGGTAATCGATCCCGATCCGCTTCAGCCGGAACGGATCGGTGCGGCGCGTGTTCATGCGGCTGCCCGCCATCACGGCGGCTTCGTACCCCGCCCGTCGCGCCAGCGCTCGGACTGCCGGATTGTTCTTGCCGTAAGGGTAGCACAGGACGCTGACGGGGGCGCCGAGCAGCGCCGCAAGGGAAAGGCGCGCGGCGGTGAGCTCTTCCATGGCGCGGTCAGGCTCGATCAGCGTGAGCGGCGCGTGGGTCTTGGTGTGCGACTCGAACGCGATGCCGCCGGCCTGCATCGCGGCGATCTCGGGGCGGCCGAGCAGCGGTTCCTGGACCTCGTGGACGTCCCAGGCGTTCGTCTTGCCGATGAAATCCGCCACGAGAAACACCGTAGCCGTGTAGCCGAAGCGCGCGAGCAGCGGCCACGCGACCTCGTAGGTGGAGCGGTATCCGTCGTCGAAGCTGAGGATGATCGGCCGGCGCGGCAGGCTCCCGGCGCCGCGGCGGTAGGCGAGCCAATCGCCGAACGACACGGTGCGATACCCCCAGCTGGCCAGCGCGGCGAGCTGCGCTGCGAATTGCTCCGGCAGCACGTAGTTCCGGAGGTAGCGGGCGCCCGGCGGCATCCGATCGACTTTGTGGTACATCAGGATCGGCAGTCTCATGCTCGGACGGGCGCGCTCACGCGGAGGGGGAGTGCTCTCCCAGCTCCCACAGGTAGGCGTACTTGAGGAACCCGGAGTACGCCGTCAGGGCGGAGGTGACGAGGCCGACGCGGCCGTCGAGAAAGCCGCCCGCCGCGAAGTAGTCGCGCACGAACCGCCACAGGGGCCGGGCACCGAGGTCCCAGGCCGTGGCCCGGCGGCCGCGGGCGTGCAGCTCCTCGGCGCCCCAGCGGGAGTAGAGGACGATCTTCTCGAGATGGTGCGTCAGGTCGCGGTACGGAGCGTGGCGGATGCGGCCGCGTAGCTCGCCCGTATCGGGAACGGGCTCGAGGTGTTCGTGCACGCGGGTCTCGACGAAGCGTCGTGACCGCTGGAACAACCGCACATGCCAGTCGCGCGCCCAGCGACCGCGGCGCCGCTCGTGCCCGAGGTAAAAGTTCTGGAGCCGGATCCGGTAGGCAGCGTGCGCCGGTGCCGCCAACACCCCGGGAAGCTCCTCTCGCAGGGCGTCGGTCACGCGTTCGTCGGCGTCGAGGGCGAGGACCCACTCGTTTCGCGCGGCCGCGATGGCGGCGTTACGCTGGGCCGCGATCGTCGGGCCCTTGAGCTCGATGACTCGGGTCCCGCGCGCGCGGGCGATCGCCACGGTGTCGTCCGTCGAGCCGCCGTCGGCCACGATGACCTCATCGACCCAGCGCAGCGCCGCGAGCGCTTCCGCGATCTGCCATGCCTCGTTCAGCGTCGGGATCACCACCGTGAGGGGCAGCCGGGCGGTGGGCTGGCGGGAGGAGGAGGGGGGGGCGCGATCGGGCATGACGTCCTCGGGCTGCAAACGGTCGGGGTCGTGGCTGGGTTGCTGGAGCAAGGGCTGTCCCCTGATTATACAGCATGCCTTCCGGCGTCACACGGTCGTCCATGACGACGCTGCTCCTCGCGCACGACTTCCCGCCGCTGGGCGGCGGCATCGCCCGCTTGTACGGTGAGCTCGCCCGCCGCTATCCCGCCGGGGAGCTGATCGTCTCCACCCCGCAGGAGTCCGACGCCGCCGACGTGGACGCGCAGTTCAACGGCGCGGTGGATCGTCTCCCCATCGGCCGGCGCACCACGAAGTCGCTGCCGGGACTGCTGCTCTGGTCGCGTCGCGCGGCCAGCCTCGCCCGCCAGCACAACGTCCGTTTCGTCCATTGCGGCAACGTGAAGCCGGCGGGCTACCCGGCCCGCTGGGTATTCGAGCGCTGCCGCGTTCCCTATGGGGTGTACTTCCACGGCGGCGACCTGCTCTCCGAGCAGCACAAAATCCGGCACTCGCGCTTCAAGCGGCGCTCGGCGAAGGCGATCTTCGGCGGAGCCGCCGTGCTGATGACGAACAGCGCGTGGACCCGCGACTTGGCACTCGCGATCCTCGGGGATCTGGGGCTCGACGGCCACGGCCAACGGCTCCGCGTGGTGCACCTCGGCACGGACCCTGCGCGGTTCCGGCCCGGTGTGGACACGGATGAGCTGCGGCATCGGCTCGACCTGCCGAACGGCGGTGGGCGCTGGCTCCTCACCGTGGCGCGGCTCGAGCCGCACAAGGGCGTGGACACGGTGATCCGCGCGCTCCCCGCCATCGTCGAGCAGGCGGCCGACGTGCGCTACGCGGTCGCGGGCTCGGGCCCGGACCGCGAGCGGCTCGAGAAGCTGGCGCACAAGGCCGGCGTGGCCGAGCGGGTCCGGTTCCTGAGCGAGGTGAGCGAGCGCGATCTGCCGGCGCTCTACAACATCGCGACGGTGTACGTCGGCGCGTCGCGCCGGGCGGAGCGGATCGGGGTCGAGGGGTTCGGGCTCGCGCTCGTCGAGGCCTCGGCCTGCGGGCTCCCGGTGGTGGCGGGGAATTCCGGGGGCGTCCCCGACGCCGTGCGCGACGGCGAGACCGGCTTCCTGGTCCCCCCGGAGGACCCCGCCGCGTTCGCCGCCGCGATCTGCCGGCTGCTCGGCGACTCCGACCTTGTGGGGCGCGTGGGCGCGGCGGGGCGGCGCGCGGTCGAGACGTACTTCAACTGGGACCGGGTGGTGCGCGACCTGCGCGCCATCGAATCGGAAGTCGTGGCCTGACCGACACGCTCCTCCTGGCGTTCAATTTTCCGCCGCTCGGGGGCGGCATCGCGCGCTGGATGGGCGAGCTCGCGCTGCGCTATCCCCCCAACTCCCTGCTCGTCTCGACCGGCCGCCATGCGGGCAGCGCGGCGAGCGATCCCCGGTTCCCCCAGCCGATCGACCATGCGCCCATCCGGGCGACGCGGCTTCGCACCGTCAACGGGCTCGTGCTGTGGACCGCCCGCGCCAGCGCGCTCGCCCGGCGCACCCGCCCCCGCTTCGCGTGGTGCGGCGAGCTCAAGCCGGCGGGCTACCCCGCGCGCTGGCTCTCAGCCCGCTCGGGGCTGCCGTACGGGGTGATCGTGCACGGTACCGAGCTGCTGCTGCTCCAGGCGAAGATGGGCCGCTCGCGCTTCAAGCGCTGGACGGCGCGGCAGCTACTCGGCGGCGCCGCGGTCGTCGTCGCGAACAGCCGCTGGACCGGCGAGCTCGCGGGCACGGTGCTCCGCGCGGTGGGTCGCCCGGCGGGGCAAGTACGGGTCGTGCCCCTCGGCACGACCCCGCAGCGGTTTCGCCCGGGGCTCGATGCGCGGCCGGTCCGCGAGAAGTACGGGCTCGACGGCGGGCCGTGGCTCCTGACCGTGTCGCGGCTCGACTGGCACAAGGGGATCGATACGCTGATCAAGGCGCTCCCCGCCGTGCGCGCCGCGGTCCCGGGGGCGCGCTACGCGGTGGCGGGCGTGGGCACGGCGCGGTCGCACTTCGAGCGGCTGGTCGCCTCCTGCGGGGTGGGAGATGCCGTGCGCTTCCTGGGTTTCGTGCCGGACGACGAGCTGCCGGCGCTCTACAACGCCGTGGACCTGTACGTCGGCGTGTCGCGGCGCTTCGACCTGATGGCGGAGGGCTTCGGGATCGCCCTCGTCGAGGCGTCGGCGTCCGGGCTGCCGGTGGTGGGCGGGCGCTCCGGCGGCGTACCGGACGCGGTGCGTGACGGCGAGACGGGGCTGCTGGTCGATCCCGACGATCCGGGCGCGGTGGCGCACGCGATCACGCGGCTGCTCGGCGACGCCGAGCTGCGGCGTCGCATGGGCGCGGCGGGTCGGCGCGCGGTGGAGACGTACTACAACTGGGATCGCGTGGCGCGTGACCTGATCGCGATCGACCGCGAGTTCCGCCGCCCGGATGGATGACGTCCGCTGGTTCGCGCCCAATCGGTTTTGCACGCTGGTCGTGCCCCGGCTGCGGGACCTCGGGCTCGCGATCGCGCTCGAGGGCGACCGCCCCGCCCGGGTCGCGATCGCAATGGACGCGCAGGTGGCGGCCGCGGCGTACGGCTATGCGGCGCGTCGGCGCTGCCCGCTCATTCATTATGTCTGGGACCTCCCGCCCTGGCGCCTCGGGCCAGGCCGTCACGACTGGGTATGGCACGTGTTCGGACGGTACGTGCGACTCCCCCGTCTGGGCCCGCGCTACACGGAGCGGCGCGGGTACTACAGTCGCTTGCGCTACGTGGCGCGGCACGCCCGCGAGGTGTGGGTGCCGAGCGCGCTGACGCAGCAGGACGTGCGCCAGCGCTTCGGCGTGATCGGCCGTCAGGTCCCGTTTTGCTACGACTCGGATCGGTTCACGCCCGGCGGCGGCATGGCGGGGGGCGAGCGACCCGAGACTCTTCTGACGCTCTCGCGTCTCGTCCCTTCCAAGAACCACGCGGCGGTGATCCGCGCCGCGGCCCGCTTCGAGCCGAAGCTGCCGGTGCGCGTCATCGGGGACGGCCCCGATCGGGGCCCGCTCACGCGGCTGGCGTCGGACCTGGGCGTCGCGTGCGAGATCGAGGGCGGCCTCTCGGACGAAGCGGTCGTGGCCGCCTACCGCACGGCCGGCGTTGCGGTCTGCCCCAGCCGGTTCGAGGGATTCGGGCTGACGCCGATGGAAGCGATCGCGTGCGCCGTGCCGGTGGTCGCGTCGGACATCCCGCCCCACCGGGAGTTCCTGGGGGGTGCCCCCCACTATTTCGCGCTGGACGACGATGACGGTCTGGTCGCGGCCATTCGGGCGGCGCGCCGCGCTCCGCCGCCGTCGCCGCAGGTGGTGTGCGAGTTGACGATCGACGCCGCGGCCCGGCGCTTCGCGGCGGGGCTCAGGCCGTATCTGGGTTCGGCTCAGGCCGGCTAGCCCGCCGCGCCCGCCGCCTTCGGCGCGGCCGCCGGCCGCGCGCTGATCGCGTACGTGGGGCAGTGGCGGATGAACTCGCCGTCGATCGGGGACCACTCCTGGTCCGGCCGCGTCACCACGGCCTTGCCCTGGGCGTCGAGCACGAACATTCCCGGCGGCGCCTGCACCAGGCACGCGCCACAGCCGATACAGCGCTCTCGCTGCACGCGCACGCTCACGGCGCGCCGGGGGTAGACACCCGCGTCGCCGCGGCGGGGCCACTCCGTCGGCCGGTCGAGCTCGGCGACGGTGGCGCGGTAGCCTTCCTCCACCACTTCGCGCAGGTGGTCGAAGTCGAAGGCCGAGATGTGCTCGACGCGCGGGTGGATATAGTAGATCGGCGGCGTGGTCCACTCGTGCAACCGCAGCTCGAGCAGGGACTGCACCGCGATCTCGGCGGCGCGCGAGAACACCGCAGCGAATCCCTCCTCCTGAGTGTCGGCGCGGAACGCGTTCGAGGCCGAGACGTCCACCGCGAGGATCAGATCCGCGCCGAGGATGCGCGCCGTGCCCACGGGCAGGTTGTCGAGCGTGGCGCCGTCCACGTAGAAACGACCGCGGATCTCGCGCGGCGGCAGATACCCTGGCAGCGCACACGAGGCGAACACGGCGTCTTTCACTGGTATTTCGTCGAGCCCGTCCAGCCCCCAGAACACCTGCATCCCCGAATTGATGTCCACGGTGTTCACGATCAGGGGGTGATGCAGGTCCTGGAACGTCACGTCCCCCACCATGCGCTCGATCAGCGCGTCCAGCGGCTCGCGGCGGAACAAGGCGGGGGACCGCATTCGCTTGAACGCCATGTCGGCGTGCGCCACGAGGAAGACGTCCTTGCGGCGCAAGCTTATGGCGACCTCGCGCAGCTCGGCGATGCTCTTGCCGGCGGACCACCCGGCGCCCACCAGCGCTCCCACGCTCGAGCCGACGATCTGCGCCGGCACGAGCCCGCGCTCGGTGAGCGCTTGCAGCACGCCGACGTGGGCGACGCCTTTCATGCCGCCGCCGCCCAGCACGAGAGTGAAGCGCGTGTCTGTGTTCACGTGATTCGCCGCTTGCCCAGAAGGTGAGCCTCCGACTAACGTAGTCATGGCCCCTATGCCCGCGCTACTCATCCGTCAACGCATCATGTGGAGTCGCTGCACGACGCTCGACGTCCGAGCATGACCGACATCGCCTACCACCCGACGCGGCTCAAGGCGCTGCGGGACCAGTTCCGCGCGCTCCGCGCCGCCGAGTTCCCGTGGACGGCGGACACGGTGTACTTGAACAACGCCTCCACCGGTCCGATTCCCGAGCGCACCCGCCGCGCCCTCGATGAGTTCACCGCGCAACGCACGGCGCCCCACCTGCTCCCCGACCGCGAGCTGCAGGCGGGGCTGCAGGCGGCGCGTGCCGCGGTGGCGCAGCTCATCAACGCCGAAGCGAGCGAGATCGCGCTCGCCACGAACACGAGCCACGGGCTGAACCTCGCGGCGCGCGCCCTGCCGCTCCAGCCGGGCGACGTGGCGCTCGTGTCGGACCGCGAGTTTCCCGCGAACGTGTATCCCTGGCTCCTCCTCAAGAAGCAGGGCGTCGAGGTCGAGCTCGCGCCCTGCAGCGCCGCAGGCTGGCCCGACGAGGACTACCTGGTCGAGCGGCTGCACGACCCGCGCGTACGCGTGCTCGCCGTGTCGTTCGTGCAGTTCGCGAACGGCCACCGCGCCGACCTCGATCGGCTCGGCGCGGCGTGCCGCGCGAACGGGACGTTCCTGGTCGTGGACGGGATCCAAGGCGTGGGGAACTCGGTGCTGGACGTGCGCGACACGCCCGTGGACATCCTCGCGTGCGGCGGGCAGAAGTGGCTGCTCTCCCCTTGGGGTTCGGGGTTCGTGTACGTGCGGCGCGAACTCATCTCGGCGCTCGAGCCGGCGGTGACCGGCTGGATGGCGTTCGAGGGCACCGACGATTTCTCCCGTCTCACCGAGTACAATCCCACGTTCCGCGCCGACGCCCGCCGCTTCGAGCTGGTCACGCTGCCGTTTCAGGATTTCGTCGGGATGACGACGTCGGTGCGGATGCTGGCCGAGCTGGGCGTCGCGGACATCGAGCAGTACACGCGCGGGCTGCACGAGGCGGTGTTCCGCTGGGCGGACGAGAGCGGCGTGCGGGTGGTGTCACCGCGCGATGAGGCGCATCGCTCGGCGATCGTGTGTCTCGCCCCCGAGCACCCGGCGGAGGCCTATCATGCGTTGAAGCGCGCCCGCATCGTGTGCTCGCTGCGAGAAGGGGCGATTCGGCTCGCTCCTCACTGCTACAACACGGCGGAGGAGATGGAGCGGGTGCTCGATGTCCTCGATCAGCTGGAGGCGTAGCGCGCCACACCTCTAACAATGACCACCTTCTGGCTGGGTGCGGGCGCTGCCGCCGCGGCTATTCTGGCGGTGCTTGGCGTTCTCCAATACGCTCGATCCGGCTCCAACCTGGTGGTATCGGTAAGGCAACACGAGTTCGAGTTACCGGCGACCGCTCAGCAGGCATTCGCGCAACTCGCCGAGCGCATTTCACCCTGGAGTGATGAGCCACTGGTGGGAATCGACGACGCGGTGGCAGGGGGCGTGGAAGCCATCCTCAAGGTCTTTGGCATACGTGTCGGGCCGAGGCTCAGAACTTTCTGGAAGATCACGCTCACGAATCGCGGTCGGGAGCCCGCCGAGGCGGTCGAATTGCACGTGCCGGAGGCCGTCCAGGTTGAGGTGCGGCGCGACAGCATGGGTGACGGCGTCGCGGAGGAGCGCGTGGTCCTCCGGGATCGGGTGGTCATAGGGGAGGTGCGACCGGGTGAATCGGTGAGAGTGCTCGCCTGGGGCCCCCGCGTTTCCGAAGAGCCGTCAGTCTCTCAACGCAAGGGCAGGGCAGTGGTCCGGGTGCTCAAGATGGTGAGGTCGAGATGGGTGCGGTTAGCCCTGGTTCAACTAGCCCTCTTGGTCTTCATCGTGCTCTACGTCGCGATTCGGCTGACGTGGCTCCACTAGCGGTGCCCGCCGATCGCTTCCGCGTGTGTTGGTGTTACCGAGGTGTGGGCGTCTTAACGGCGTCAGGGAGCCTGGCCCACTGGTCGGGCGTGAGCACCCCCTGCGCTGCCTCCAGCGCGTGGCGGATGTGCCGCCGCCCCTCGGCCAGCTTGAGGCGCAACCGGTCGTACAACGCCGTGGGATCGGCATGCTCGCCGGCTCGCCGGCTCTCCGCGCTGAGCGAATCGGACACGTCCCGGATCGCGGCGTCGAGCGAGTCCGAGATCGCCTGCAGCTGCGCGACCTGGTCGACCGTCAGCTGAAGCGAGTCTCGGTAGCCGAGGATCGCGGGCATGGGGTTGGGGAGGATCTGCGCGAGTCGCGCGGTGAAATCCGGTGGCACACCCCTACCGCCCCCGCCCGCCCCGGGGGCTCCAGGCTCGCCGAGCAGGGCTCGGACGCGGCGGCTCGGGGGAATAGGGCCGACGATCAGATGGGCCTGAATGGCGATTTGGAACGGCACCGTCACGCCGCCGTTCGCGCCGGCCGTCGACCCGAAACGCCCGTTCACTCCGTAGCTGAACCGCTGCGCGACCGGATCGAAGCCGCGCACGTAGAGCAGGACGGGATCCGGCGCCGCGGCGAAACCCCAGCCCTGCAGGTTGGCCGCACCGTGCAGCCACTGGTCGAGCCCGCCGAGCAAGTTGACCGTAAGCAGGGACACCGTAAGGCGCCGCGCGGGCCCGAAGTACGCGGGGCGCCAGTTGATTTGGAAGTCGAGCGCCGGCTGCCATGGCCCGGTGCAGGAGTCGCGCCCCGCCACGTGACCGAGCTGGCGCCCGAGGCAGTCGCGCACGGCCGACGGTGCCGTCGCGAGCAGCGCGCGCATCGCGGTCGCGACGGAGGAGTCGGACGTCGTCGCCGGGTCGAAGACGAACGCCCGATCGTTGCGCGCGCCGTCCCCGTTGATGTCGGAGCCGACGAGCGGTGTGAACGGGACCCCCGACGTGAGCCGGCCGAGGGCGCTCACCTCGAGCGCCGAATTCACAGGATACGTAACGGTGGCGAGCACGGAGTGCCGCCGCTCGAAGGCGCTCGTCGCCCACTCGCGCGCGTTGGGGTCACCGGCCGTGGTCGGCACCGCGAATCCCTGGCTGACGGCGCAGCAGGAAAACGACGACTGGTCGCGCGCCCTGGTGAACGTGTACGACACCTGGAAGGTAGCACCCCGCGGCGGCAGGCGACCCACGCCGACCGTGAGTTGTCTGGTATCCGACCGGAGATCCGAGCCGATCGCGATCACCTGGCCGAACTGCGAATGCACGCGGGAGTCCAGCGAGGTAAGCGCGCCGGTCGTCGGGACGATCGAATCGACAGGCACGTAGACCGGGCGACCACCCTCGTCAGGGAGCGTGAACCGCGGCGTCGCCACCAGGTTGAGATCGCGGAACCCGTACTGCTCGACCCCCCGTGCGTAGCTCGCGTCCACGGTGAGCGTGTACGCCCCCGCTAACCGCTGCTGCAGGCCCAGGGAGGCGCGCCAGGCGCGCGGCGCGGCGTAACGGGGATCGAACACCGTGGCGTTGGGGCGCGGGCTGATCGTCACGGCGCTCGCCGTGTCAACGCACTGCGAGGGGATGGTCGTCGGGTCTTGCGCGTACTGCGCCCAATTGGGTGTCGGCACCGCCGACCCGATACACTCGAGCTGCGTTTCGGCGGTCGCGAGCCCGGGCGCGCCCAGCGCTGCCGAGTACAGCGCCGTGGGCGGCAGGCTGCGGAAATCACCCACGCCGCCACGCAGGATGCCCCGCGGCAACGCCCGCCCCCCTCCCCCGGATTCCGCTGCGAACGTCCACGTGAAGCCGATACGCGGCGAAGCGTGCACTTCACCTGGGATGCGATCGGTGCGAACGCCGAACAGCGAATCCAGGGTGCGGTTGTAGGCTGGCGTGCCGCGGAACTCCGTCGCCTCGAGGCGGGCGCCGTAGGTGAGTTGCAGCCGGTCGCCCGCGCGCCACGTGTCGCCCAGGTACAGCGCCTCGTTCCACGATGTCCCCGCCTGGTCGAGCGGCGCGAGGGTGCGGCTGAACGACGACGGCCGCCCCGCCTCGAACGCCTCGAGCGAATGGAACACGAAGGTGCCCAGCTGGTTGGGCGTTTGGTTCGCGCGCAGCCGCGCCGAGTTGAGATAGCCGCCGAGCTTGACGCGGTGCGTCGCGTCTTGCGTCAGCCAGGATACCTCCTCGCGGACCTCGGCCGTGGTGTTGTCCGTGCGCTGCGGAAAGCCGTGGTTCCCCCCGAAGGTGAGTGTCGCGATGCCCCGGAGGCTGTCCGGCAGGTCCGACGTGACGTGCACCCGTGCCTCCGGGAGCGCGAGGAACCCCCCGGCGTCGGTGTGCTCGGCCGAGACGTAGCCACGCACTTCGTTGATGAGCTGGCCGAAGTGGGATGTCCATGACGCCATCACGCCCCCGGCCCGCTCCGAGCGCCTCCCGCCGGTGGACGGGAGAGCCAGGGACCTGACGCGCGCGGGGTCGTCCGAATTCCACCGTCCGTCCAAACGCAACATCAGGGTGTGCGCTTCCGCCACGTTCCAGTCCATCCGGAGCAGGGCGGCGGCGTTGTTGATGCCACGGTCGCCCCGCGTATTGGGCACACTCACGGGGACGCCGGTCGCTCCCTCCAGCGCGAGGAAGCGCGCAGCGGAGTCGGGGCTCACGCCGAGCCGTTCGAGGCTCGCCGCATCCGCGCTGGCGAGCGACGGCAGTGCCTGGTCCTTCCAGCGCCCCTGCAGCGCGCCGAACGCGAACAGCCGATCGCGCACGACGGGGCCGCCCAATCCCCCGCCGATCTGGTTCTGCGTGTACCCCTGGCTGAACGGCGATGCCGTCACGCCGCCCCAGGCGAGCGCGCGGTCGCGCGCGTTGTAGGTGAAGGCCCCCTGCGGGACGTTGGTGCCGCTGCGCGTGGTCGAGGCGACGAGCCCGCCCGAGAACTGGCCGCGCGCCACATCGTAAGTGTTCGTGACGACGCGCGTCGAGCGGATGGCGTCCTGCGGCACCATCACCCCACCGAACGACAGGCCGTCCAGCGTGACACGGTTGGCGGTGGGGCGCTGTCCCGCGACCGAAAAGGCCGGACGCGTGCTGTCGGTCTCCGCGATCCCGACCACGCCGGGCGCGAGCGTCGCGAGTGCGGTAAGATCCGAGGCTGCGATCGGGAGGCGGCTCATCGCCTCGGACCTGAGGTCGCGTCCGGTCGCGCCCGGCCCCAATCGCTCGAGCCCGCGCAGCTGGGGCGCCGCTTGTACCGCGACCGGCTCCAGCGTAACGATGGCCAGGTCCATCCGGACGTTGGCGACGAGGCGGTCCTCGTCCGCCTGGCGCTCGATGGTCAGCCGTGCCGGCGCCATGCCGACGTAGCGTACGGTGAGCTGGTACTGCCCACCGCCCTCGGGGAAGACGATGGTGAACCGGCCGCGCGCATCCGTAGTCCGCTGGCGCGACACCTGGGTCTCCAGGGACGTCGCCTGCACGACTGCCCCGGCGAGGGGCTGACTGTCGCGCCCCGTCACCGTACCGGTGATGATGTCCGTGGTCGTGCCGACTTGGGCCGCGGCCGTTCGCGGCACGGCGAACGCCAGCAGCAGCGCGACCGCGAGTGTCCCCCCCCGCTCCCCCGGCTCGCGCGGAAGCCGCATCAGGCGTTAACGGCGTCGTAGCGCTGGGGGCCCGCACCGGTCAGCCGGAGGCGGTGCGTGGTGGCGTACGGCCCCTCCGCTCGCAGCAGCTCCGCGTGCGTGCCGCACTCCCGCACGCGACCAGCCTCGAGGTAGAGAATCAGGTTCGCCCGAGCGGCAAGCTGCAGGTCGTGGGTGATGAGGAACGTGGTCCGCCCCTCCGTCAGCCGCTCCAGCGCTTCGATGACGGCACGTTCGTTCTCACCGTCCAAGCCCGTGGTAGGCTCGTCCAGGATCAGGAGTGGTGCGTGCCGAATCGCCGCGCGGGCAATGGCGATCCGCTGGCGCTGGCCGTTGGACAGGGTCACGCCGCGCTCGCCCACCACGGTGTCGTAGCCCTGCGGCTGCGCCAGGATGAAGCCGTGGGCGTTGGCAAGCCGGGCGGCCGCTTCGATCGCCTCGGGCGTCGCGCCCGGCGCGCCCTGCGCGATATTGTCGCGGATCGTCCCCACAAACAGGATGCTGTCCTGCAACACGACGCTGATCTGCGTACGCAGCGACGCCAGCGTGTACTCGCGCAGGTCGTGCCCATCGATCAGCACCCGCCCCGCAGTCGGGTCGTACAGCCGGAGGATCAAGCTGGCGAAGGTGGACTTCCCGCCCCCGGAGGGGCCCACCAGCGCGACGTGCTGGCCGGGTTCGACGGTGCAGTCGATCGCCTCGAGCGCGGCATGACCCGGGTCGTAGGCGAAGCCCACGGCCTCAAACCGCACGTGCCCGCGCAAGGGGGGGGCTGGCACGGCGCCCGGCAGATCCCGCACGTCGGGCGTGCGGTCCAGCAGATCGACCACGCGCTCGCCCGCCGCCGACGCTTTGGCGAGCCGGCCCGTGTACTTGGCGAAGTCCTTGGCCGGCCGAAAGGCAGTGCGCAGGTAGGCGAGGAAGACGACCAGGTCGCCCAGCGTCATCGCGCCGCGCAGCACGAAGCGCGCGCCGCTCCAGAGCACCAGCGCCGTGGCGACGGCGATGAGCAGGTCCACCGTGCGCTCGAGCGCGGCCTCCAGCCGCGTAGCCGCCGCACCCGTCGCGAGATTCTTGCGGCTCTGCTTGGTGAAGGCCTGCGTGAACGTCCCCTCCAACGACAATGCGTGAATCACCTTCACCGCCCCGATCGACTCGGCCGCCGTCGCGGCCATCGCCCCCTGCTGCTGGCGCTGCCGCCGCGCGTTGTCGCGGATCCGTCGGCTGAGGCGCACCGTGCTCAGCAAGAAAAGCGGCCCCGTCGCGAACGCCAATAGCGCCAACGGTGCGTTGAGCCAGAGCATCACCGCCGCCATCCCGACGAACGTGAGCCCGCTCGCGAGGAGCGGCAGGAAGGCCGTGACCACCACGTCCTGCAGGAACCCGACGTCGCCCGTCACGCGCACGATGAGATCGCCGGTGCGGGCCCGCGTGTGGAACGAGAGGGAGAGGCGCTGCAGCTGCGCGTACAGCTCGTTGCGCACGACGGTCAGCACCCGGTTGCCGGCGAGCGCGAGGCCGACAGTGCTGTAGTAAGCGGCCAGCGCCCGCAGGCCCGCGAATGCGACCACCGCCACGGCCGCGAGCGCGAGCAGCGTCCCCGGGTCGAGGGCGGCCAAGACACGGTCCACCCAGTGATCGTGGTGGCCGGCGCCAAGGACGTGGTCCAGGACGACCTTCAGCGGCCACGGCTCGAGCAGACGCAGGCCGATCTCGGCATAGAGTGCCAGCAGCGACACGACGATCAGCGGCCGCTCGCGCCGCACGTACGGCCAGAGCCGCCGCACCAGCCGCCCCAGGCCGGGCAGCGCCGCGCGCAGGGTCACGGGCCGTCCCACCTAGGCCTCCACCGCGGCGGCGGCGAGTTCCAGCACGCGGGCCGCGATCGCGTCCCACGTGTGCTGGCGGAGCACCGTCGTCCGCGCAGCTCGCCCCAGTCGGGCGCGCAGCGTCGGTTCGCACCGCAGTCGTTCGAGCGCCGCGGCCAGGGCTGCGGCATCCCCCGGCGGGCACAGCAACCCGTTGACATCATGCCGAATCACGGTCTCCAGCTGCCCCACGCGGCTCGCCACTACCGCTCGACCCGCCGCCATGTACTCATAGACCTTGAGCGGCGAGAAATAGAAGCGGCTCGCGTCAGGATAGGGAGCCACCGCCACGTCCGCCGAGGTCACGAGCCCGGGAACCTGGTGCGGAGCGACCGCCCCCGTGCAGTGCACGACCCTGGCCAGCCCGCGGGCCGATAGGTCGGCGCACACCGCGGCCCGCGCCGGCCCGTCGCCCACGAGCAGCAACCGGGCGTCGCGGCCGCGCCCGTGGAGGAGCGCGAACGCCTCGACCAAGACCTCCAGTCCATGCCACGGCTTCATCGAGCCGACGAAACCCACGGTGAAGCTTCCCGGTGGTCCGGGGGCGGCGGGCCGCACATCGGGCCGGAACCGCTCCGTGTCCACCCCGTTGGGGATCACATGCACGCCGCCCGGCGCGACCCCGCGACGCTCGAGCCAGGCGGCGACCTCGGCAGACACGGCGAGCAGCACGCTGGCGGCCCGGAACGCGCGCGTGGCCACGCGGTCGGCACCCCCGGCGTCGCGCAGCCCCCGGTACGCGGCTTGCTCCTCGATCAGCGGCGCGTTCACCTCGAGCAGCCCCGGGACGCCGGCGGTGGCCGCGTGCTCCATCGCGGCGAGGCTCCAGAGCGAGTAGCGCTCGTACACGAGGTCATACGGCCCTGCACGATCGAGCAGGGCGGCGAGTTCGTCGTTCAGCGCAGCGATCGCGGCTGCGTGGCTGGGCGGGTCGCCGTCGCCCACGGGGGGCAGCTGGTGAACCTGCAGCGACTCGAGTCCGAACGGTGGCGCCTCGTCCACGCGAGCGGCAAACACGTCCACCTGGGCGCCACGCCCCTGCAAGGCGCGGAGCATCTCCTGCACGTGGACTGAACAGCCCTTCCGCCCGAAGACCGGGACACCGGGGTCGGCGCAGACGTACGCGATCCGCATCAGCCCGCGGCCTCGTGCATGGTGATTGATCGTCCGGCGGCATGCACCGCTTGAAACAGCGCCAGCAGTCGGGCGGAACAGTGGTCGAGTGAGAACTGCGCGTCGAGCGTGGCGCGGGCGGCTTCGGTAAGGCGGGCCCCGAGCTCCGGGCTTTCAAGAATCCTGTCGAGCGCGTCGGCGAGCATACCGGGATTGTTCGGCTCCACGAGCAAGCCGCTCCGGTCGCCTTCGACTAGCTCGGGAATCCCGGACACCGGGGTGGAGACGACAGGCACGCCGCTCGCCACCGCCTCCAGGAGCACGTTGGGGATCCCGTCGCGATCACCATCCGCAGCGACCCTGCAGGGGAGCGCGAACACCGAGGCTCGCCGGTAGGCGAGGCACACCGCCTCGTACGGTTGAGCGCCCAGCAGCCTCACCCGATCCTCCAGACCGAGGTGCTTCGCCTGGGCTTTGAGCGTCTCTCGCAGTGGCCCCGTGCCAATGATCTCCAACCTAAATCGACGTCCCCGGAGCTGCAGGATCTCGACCGCCGCAAGCAGGTCGTCCAAACCCTTCTTCTCGACCAGCCGGGCGACGGACAGAATCACCGCCTCGTGCGGTTCGGGGGGGGGCGCGTGCGACGGGGCGCAGCGGAACAGCGCAGGGTCGAGTCCGTGATAGACGCGGAGCACCTTGCCGCCGCATTCCCGTGGATATCGGTTTAGCAGGTGTTGCCGGTTGTACTCGGTGCAGGTGACGACCGCGCGAGCCTCGCGGAGCTTGGCACGAAGATCGTCGGGATGGCTCACATAAATGTCCTTTGCGTGCGCCGTGACGGTATAGGGAACACCCGTGATTCGCGACGTGAGCAGCGCCACGAGCGCCGGCGACGAAGCGAAGTGCGCATGGAGATGCGTCGCCGGCCGGCCGAACAGCACGTCCGCCACGTAACCGGCTTCCAGAAAATGGCGTACCGCGGCCAGGGCGCGCAGCCCGAGCGCCGGCGCGCCGCGATGCCGGCGACGATGGCTGAGGACCTTCACCATGGCCATGAGCAACGTCCGAAGGTACCTCGCGGGTCGCCGGCGCAGTGAGCGGAAATTCGCCGGCAAGGCGGACTTCCAGTGGCTCCGGAGCGATAGGTACGTCACGTTCGCCCGCACCAGGGCAACCCGGTCGTGGATCGGACCGGGATTCGGATCTTTCACGGAAAATATGCGGATGGCAACGCCGCGCCGCTCCAGGCCGACGATCTCGTTGAGAATGAATGTCTCGGAAAGCCGCGGCCAGGCTTTCACGATGTAGGCGATCGCAAGCCGACCATCCGATTCCCCGACGCGCAGCGGCGCGTCACGCGGCATGGTAGACCTCGGCGCGGACTCGGCGGCGCGGCCCGAGCGGCGGTCGGGTGCCAAGGAGTTCTTCCAGCAGTTGCGGGACGCGGCTGAGGCCGTTGAAATCGAGGCACTCCCTGGCCGATCGGACCGGGGCCCGCCCGCGAGCGAGCCAGGTACTCAGGGCTGCGGCGCTCAAGGCTTCCGGATGGAGCACGTCCACGAGCCCCAACGCCTGCAGGCGCTCGGCGCGGATCAACTGTTCCTGGCGGGGCGTGACGCGGGGCACGATGAGCGCGGGCTTTTCGAACGACAGGACCTCGTACACGGTGTTGTAACCGCCCATTGCGACGACACGGTCCGCGCGACGCACCAGTCGCGTCGGCTCGTGCACGAACGAGACCACCCGCCGGTAGGGATTGCTCGCGACGCTGCGAATTAGCCGTCCTCGCACGCCGGCGGGCATGCAAGGGCCGGTGACGAGCAGGCCGTTGGTGTCGGGCGGGAGCTCCGCTTCCACGAACGCCTTCGCCAACTCGGCCCCATCCTGGCCACCGCCTACCAAGCAGAGCGCGAGCCGTCCCGGCGGCAGCCCGCGCACGGCCGCCGGATCCTTGCCGTTGCCTCTCCCAAACTCGAACCGTGCCCGCTGATCGAGGTAGCCGGTGTAACGCACCTTCGCCGCCACGTCGGGAGCGAACGTGTACTCTCGCACCGGGTCGTAGACGGCGGGGTCGCCGTAGACCCACACGGCGTCATAGTAGCGACGGACGGCCTCCTGGTTCTGCGCTCGGGACCACTCGCGCTGCAGCGTTACGGGGTCGTCGAGCACGTCACGCAGCCCGAGCACGAGACGCGTGCGTCGCGTGGCGCGCAACGATTCTAGGACGGGGTCGAGTTCGCGCAGGGCGCCGCGCGGCACGTTGTCGACGATCAGCACATCGGGATCGAAGGCCTCGAGCGCAGCGCACGCCGTCTTCGCGCGCAGCGCCAGGAGCTCCGAGAGGGGAACCTCGAGATGGCGCGGGTGATACTGTCCGGTGGTGTCCTTGTGCAGCGACGGCAGGGCGACACAGTCCACGCCGGCAGTGGCGGTGACAAGGCTCGCCTCGCGCGCGCCAGCGATCATCAGCACCACGGCCTGGAGCCGCGAGTGCTTGAGCGCCTGCGCCAGCAGCAGGTTGCGGCGCATGTGCCCCAATCCCATGGTGTCATGGGAGTAGAACGCGATGCGGCAGCTCAACGCCGGCATCCGAGAAAGGACGGCGGCACGGTCGACCGACACGCGACTCGATGGCTCACCAGCAGCATATGGATCTGCTCATCAGGTAAGTCGCGGCCGGGCACGGGGGCCGTGACACGTCTCACCGAGGCTCGGGTCGCGGAGCTGGTGCTCTAGCGCTGGGAACAATCCCAGAGACGCCGCGAAGCGCAAGAACTATGTTCACCTCTTCTGCGAGGACGGAACGCGACCCTCAGGAATGGTCGCGACGACCGACGCAAAGTGAGGCAGGCGGTGGAGCGCTTCGTATCGTCTTGCCGCTCCGCGCGACCCGCGACGAGACAGCGTGAACAGGGCGCGTCAACCCGCTGTCAACGCTTCAGTCCGGCAGAAGCGCAACGTAGCGCTCGACAACAGCGCGCGGCAGTCGGATTTGTCCTACAAAACAAGTCGGGGATCTCGTTACAGAGATCCCCGTTCCTGGCAGTCTACGGCACCGGACACATGGCGTCAGGCAATGCCTTCCCGATGTCTATCCGCCCACGCGGCCCATCCCACGAACAGCCACCCGAACACGATCCCGCCGAGCTCGATCGCCTGCAGGGTGGGCGGCGGCCCGGTGAAGAGCGACGCGATGTAAGACACCCCGAGGAACGCGAGCAGCGCCCAGAGCGCGTACCGGCCGACGGCGTCGCGCGCCCGCGTCGTCGTGAGATAGACCCACGCTCCCGCCACGAACATCAGCCCCTCGATGACGACGGTCCCCGTCACCGAGTTCCACAGACCGAGCCCGACCTTCGGGCCGCCGGGGTAGAGCGGCATGTCGGGGACATGCGTGACGAAGTCGAGCACCCAATGGCTCACGACGAGCAGGCCGACGAGCGTCGCGGTGCGAGCGTCGCCGGTCCGCCACCGGTACAGCAGGGCGAGCAGGATCCCCCACCCGACGAGGGCGAGCAGGCTGTGCGACACGGGATAGGCGTCGAATGTCAGGGTGAGGAAGGGATTCCCCCCGCCGCTGACGCGCACCCGCTCCCACCCGAGCAGCAGGAACACCGGCCAGAGCAGGTCCGCGAGGCTCGGCGCCAGGAACAGCGTGCCGAGCGACGCGCGCGGGGCGACGCGCTTGGCGGCGAGGCCGAGGGCGTAATGACCGATGAACACCGTTATGCTCCGGTCCGCAACAGCGCGTAGTCCTTCTTGCCCTTGCGTAACAGCAACGTCCCGTCGGCGAGCCAGTCACCCGGCTCGATCCGTTTCTCGACGTCCTTGACGCGTTGCTGGTTCACGTAGATGCCGCCCTGCTCGATCGCACGGCGCGCTTCGCCTTTCGATTTCGCGAGCCCACTCTGCACCACCGCCTCGATCAGGGTGACGCCGTCCCTGCGGGAGATGGTCATCGTGGGGATTTCCTGCGCGAGCGTCTCGAAGACGCGCCCGCTCGCCTTATGCGGATCGAATTCACCGAACAGGATCTCCGCGGCGACCATGGCACTGCGCGCGGCCTCGCCATGCACGCGCTCCGTGACCTCCTGGGCCAGCGCCCGCTGGGCCTCGCGCGTGGCCGGGTCCTGCTTCGCGCGATGCAGCAGCTGCTTGAGCTCGTCCCGAGGCTTGAGGGAGAAGAACTTCAGGTAGCGCTCGACGTCACGGTCGTCGGTGTTGATCCAGAACTGGTAGAACTTGTAGGGCGACGTGAGTGCCGGGTCGAGCCAGATCGTCCCGGCTTCCGTCTTGCCGAACTTGGCGCCCGACGCGGTCGTGAACAGCGGTGCGACGAGCCCGTGCGCGTCGCCGCTCTCGACGCGACGGATCAAGTCGATGCCCGCGGTAATATTGCCCCATTGATCGCTGCCACCCACCTGGATCGTGCACTGCTCCTTCCGATACAGGTGCAGGAAGTCGTAGGCCTGGAGCAACATGTAGCTGAATTCGGTGTAGGAGATTCCGGCTTCGAGGCGCGCCTTCACGGACTCCTTCTGCAGCATGACATTGACGCTGAAGTGCTTGCCGACGTCACGCAGGAACTCCACCAGCCGCTGCGTCACGAGCCAATCGGCGTTGTTCAAGACGAGAACGCGCGTCTCCTTCGCGTCGAAGTCGAACAACCGCGCCAGCTGGTCGCGCTGGCGGCGCACGTTTTCCCGGATCTGCGCCTCGGACAGGAGGGGCCGCTCGCTCTGCTTGCCGCTCGGATCGCCAATCAGGCCGGTACCGCCGCCCATCAGCACGATCGGGCGGTGGCCGGCGAGCTGAAAGTGCCGCAGCAGCATCAGCGGCATCAGGTTTCCGACCTGGAAGCTGGGCGCCGTGGGATCGAAGCCGCAGTACAGCGTGCGGCGGCCGGCGGCGAGATGGGCCGCGAGCTCGCGCGTGGCGTGGTGCACGAAGCCGCGCCACTCGAGTTCGGCGACGAGGTCGGACATGGCGCGGAATCGTACGAGGAGCCTGCGCCGCTGGCAAGCGTGGGGCCCCCTGACTAGGTTGTAGCGCGATGGTCTCCATCCCCGCGCCAACTACACTGCCGCGCCCCATCACCTGGTGGCAGCACCCGAGGACCCGCGCCCGGCTGATCGCGGCGGCGGTGCTCGGCGCCGCGTACCTCTGCGGCCTCGCGTACGGGTCGTGGACGCGGGTGTGCGCCGGGGAGCACTGCCCGAGCATTTCGCGGCTCGTCGCGAACCCCAACCATCAGGTCCAGACGTCGAAGGTGTACGCCGCCGACGGCCGCCTCATCAGCGAGCTGGGCGCCGAGCGGCGCACCGTGCTGTCGCTCAGCGAGATCCCCGAGCCGGTGCGCCAGGCGTTCATCGCGACCGAGGACAAGCGCTTCTACCGCCACCACGGCATCGACTACTGGCGCATCATCGGGGCGATTAAGAACGACCTGCTGGCGATGAGCTTCGCCCAGGGGTTCTCCACCATCACGATGCAGCTGGCGCGCAACATCTTCCCCGAGGAGATCAGCCGTCAGAAGCAGCTCACGCGCAAGCTCAAGGAGGCGCGCGTGGCGGTGGAGATCGAGCACAACTTCCCCAAGGACACGATCCTCCAGTTCTACCTGAATCAGATCGACCTCGGCGCTGGGGCGCACGGGGTCGAGGCCGCGGCGCAGATCTATTTCGGGAAGTCGGCCCGCCAGCTGAACGTCGCGGAGGCGGCGACGCTGGCGGCGCTCCCCAAGGCGCCCGCGACCTACAACCCGCGGACCCACCCCGAACGCGCGGTGCAGCGGCGCAACGTGGTGCTGGGGCTGATGCGCGACCAGGGTTTCCTCCCCCCAGAGGAGTGCGAGCTGTGGCGCGCCTATCCGCTCGTGCTCACCTCGAACCGCACCAACTACGGCGACATCGCGCCCTATTTCGTCGAATGGCTGCGCCAGCAGCTCGATGCGCGCTTCGGCCGGGATCTGTACGAGGGCGGCCTGCGCGTCTACACCACGCTCGATCTCGACATGCAGCAGGCGGCGGAGCGCGCGCTCCAGTCGCAGCTCGACGCCATCGAAGCCGGGGTGTACTCGAACGGGAAGTTTCCGGGCAAGACCACCTATCGCGAGTACATCGAGTCGTCCAAGGCGTCGGGTGAGGACCACGGGCAGTACACGCAGTACCTGCAGGCCGCGCTGATCGCGCTCGACGCGAACACCGGGTACATCCGGGCCATGATCGGCGGCCGCGACTTCGACGACTCGAAGTACAACCGCGCCACCCAGGCGATCCGCCAGCCAGGCTCCACCTTCAAGCCGTTCGTGTACTCGGCGGCGGTCCGGGCGGGCCATCCCGTCACCGAGATCCTCGACGACTCGCCCTTGAACCCGCCGGTGATCCAGCTCGATTCGACCCCGTGGCAGCCGAAGGACGACGACGACACCACGCTCGGTCTGATTCCGATGCGCGAGGCGTTGTACCTGTCCCGCAACCTGGCCACCATCAAGCTCGGCATGGCGCTGGGGGAACAGACGGTGATCGGCGAAGCCCGGCGGTACGGCGTCACCACGCCGCTCCCGGCCTATCCGTCGATCCACATCGGCTCCACGGGCGTCCGGCCGCTCGAGATGATCGCGGCGTATACCGCGTTCGCGACCCTCGGCACCCGCGCCGAGCCGGTCGGGATCCTCCGGGTCGAGGACCGGCAGGGGAACATCTTGTGGCAACCGGCGATTCGCCGCGAGCCGGTGATGGACCCCGAGCATACCTGGCTGATGGTGGACATGATGAAGGACGTGATCCGGCGCGGCACCGCGTTCAGCGCCGTGTGGAAGGCGGGCTTCACGCTGCCCGCCGCCGGCAAGACCGGCACGACCGACGACTATACCGACGCGTGGTTCATCGGGTACACGCCCGAGCTCGTGGCCGGGATCTGGGTCGGCTACGACATCCAGCAGCGCATCCTCGAGCACAACGGCGGCGGCGGCCGCATCGTCGCCCCCGCGTGGACGGCGTTCATGCGCGACGTGTACGACCGCCGGCCCGCGCCGCCCGATTGGGTGCGGCCCGACTCGCTCATCACGCGCGAGGTCGATTGGTCGAACGGCTACCTCGCCACCCCGTTCTGCCCGCAGGCCGTGCGGCACTGGGACTGGTTCTATCCGGGCACCGAGCCCACCCAGTCATGCCCCGTGCATACGCCGTTCGGCGGCATCGGCGTGTCGCCGTGACGGCAGGTGTCAGGTACCAGGTGTCGGGTTTTGGTCTGACCTGACACCTGACACCTGACACCTGACACCTGATGCTCCGCATCCGCGCGGGCTCCGTGTATCCGGTGACGGCGCCGCCCATCGAGGACGGCGCCGTTCTCGTTGACGACCGCGGCAAGATCGTCGCCGTCGGCCGCAGTAGCGAGGTACCCAATCCGCCGGACGCCCGCATCCGCGAGTTTCCGGGCGGCCTGCTCGTCCCGGGCCTCGTCAACTGCCACACGCACCTCGAGCTCACGCACCTCGCGGGCCGCACCTCGGAGCGTGAGTTCCCACGCTGGATCCGCACCATCCGCGCGCTCAAGGACGCCACCACCCCCGACGAGTTCAGGCGCTCGGCGGAGCAGGGCGTGCGGGACTCCTGGGCGGCGGGGGTGACGTGCGTAGCGGATACGGGGAGCACGGGCGCGGTGATGCACGCGCTGCATGCGCTGGGCGGCCGCGGAATCTGTTATCACGAGGTGTTCGGTCCCGATCCGGCGCAGGCCCGCACGAGCCTCGCCGAGCTGGAGCAGTCCCTCACACGGCTCGGCCCGCTGGCGTCGTCCCAGGTGCGGTTGGGCGTCTCGCCGCACGCCCCCTACACCGTGAGCGAGCCGCTCTACCGGGCGGTGGACGACCTCGCGCGCAGTATGGGACTGCCGCTGGCGACGCACCTCGCGGAGTCGCGCGAGGAGACCGAGCTCGTGCGCGACGGGAGCGGTGCCTTCGCCGACGCGCTGCGCGCCCGCGGCATCGCCGTGCACCCGCAAGACCGCTCTCCAGTCCAGTACCTCTTGCGCCTTGGCGTCTTGGAACGTGCAACGGGGTGGGGGTGGCTGTGCATCCACTGCGTTCAAGTGGACGAGCCGGACATCGCGGCTCTGCGGGACGCCGGGGTGGCGGTGGCGCACTGCCCGCGCTCCAATCTCGCCCATGGGCACGGGGCCGCGCCGTTCGCCGCGTTCCGGCGCGCGGGGCTGCGCGTCGGGCTCGGCACCGATTCCGTGGTGAGTACCGGGGACGTGAGCCTCTGGCCCGAAGCGGCGGCGGCAGGGCTCGCGGGTGCGGATGCGCTTCGGATGCTCACGCTCGAGGGTGCGCGCGCGCTGGGGCTCGAGCGCGACATCGGCTCCCTGGAACTCGGCAAGCAGGCCGATCTTGCCGTATTTCCCTCGACCGCCGTTCACCGCCCTTCACCGCCTGTCACCGCCCTGCTCACCGTCGTCGCCGGACGCGTGGTTCACGGCTAGATTCTGCCCCCATGAAAACCCAGCGCCACGCGGCCATCCTGAAGATCGTTCGCGCCCAGACGGTCGCGAGTCAGGAGCGGCTGCGCGAGCTGCTCGAGGCGGAGGGCTTCGAGGTGACGCAGGCGACCCTGTCGCGGGACATTCGTGAGCTGGGGCTTGCCAAGGTGGCGGCGCCGGACGGCGGGTCCCACTACGCGCCGCCTCCCGAGGGCGGTCCGGGGGGGGCGATTCGGCCCCATCTCGAACAGCTCCTGCCCACGACGCTCATGTCGCTCGATGGGGTGGGCCCGCTGCTCGTGCTCAAGACCCCCGCGGGCGGCGCCCAGGCCCTCGGCCTCGCGCTCGACGCCGCGGGGTGGTCGGAGGTCATCGGGACGATCGCCGGGGACGACGCGGTCCTGGTGATCACCCGCGGCGAGCGGGCGCGCCGCGCGGTGCAGGCGCGGCTCAAGGAGGGCGCGGGCCTGCCCGACTGACCCGGTTTTTTTCCCCCATCCCGGGAGCCCATGTGCACCATGCAACGGCTGTGACCATCCTCGTCGCTTGCCTCGCGGTGGCGCCGACGCGTGCCGCCCGCGCGCAGGCGTCGCTCAACACCCTCACGCCAGCCGAGCGCGACGCCGGCTGGCGGCTGCTGTTCGATGGCAACACGACTGCTGGATGGCGCGGGTTCAAATCGGACTCGATGCCGGCTGGGTGGCACGTTGTAGACGGCGCGCTCACGCGCGTGCGCCCGGCGGGTGACATCGTCAGCCGCGACAAGTTCAAGAACTTCGAGCTGTCGCTCGAGTGGAAGATCTCGGCGGGGGGCAACAGCGGGATCTTCTATCGAGGCAGCGAGGACGACGAGGCGATCTACTGGACGGCGCCCGAGATGCAGGTGCTGGACGATGCCCGGCATCCCGACGGCCAATCGCGCCTCACGGCGGCCGGATCCGACTTCGGTCTGTATCCCGCGCCCGCCGGCGTCGTGAAGCCGGCGGGCCAATGGAACCAGGTGCGGATCGTGGTGCGGGGGAGCCACGTCGAGCACTGGCTGAACGGTGTGCAGGTGGTCGAGTACGAGCTCGGCAGCCCAGACTGGGCGGCACGGGTCAAGGCGAGCAAGTTCGCCCCGCACACGCGTTACGGCCGGAACGCCGAGGGCTACATCGGGCTGCAGGACCACGGGGACTGGGTCGCCTATCGCAACATCAAGATCAGGGTGCTGCCGTGACCAAGCTCAAGCTCTCCGCGATGATGTTCCTCCAGTACTTCGTGTGGGGGGCGTGGTTCGTCACAATGGGGACGTACCTCGGCAGCACCCTGCACTTCAGCGGTCCCCAGGTGGGCGCGGCGTACATGACGACGGCGATCGCGGCGATCGTGTCGCCGTTCTTCATGGGAGTCTTCGCGGATCGCTTCTTCGCCACCGAGAAGCTGTTGGCGATCCTGCACTTGGTGGGGGGCGCGATCCTGTGGTACGTGTCCACGCTCACCACGTTCGGAGCCTTCTTCCCGGTGCTCATCCTGTACGCCCTGTGCTACATGCCGACGCTGTCGCTCTCCAACTCGATTTCGTTCCACAACATAGCGGACCCGGCGCGCGATTTCCCGTTCATCCGCGTGCTCGGCACGATCGGCTGGATCGTCGCCGGGATCGTGGTCGGCAAAGTGCTGCACGCCGACGCGCAGGCGCTGCCGATGCGCGTCGCGGGCGTAGCGTCGTTCGTCCTGGGACTGTACTCCTTCGGCTTGCCCCACACGCCGCCCAAGGCGGCCGGGACACCGTTCAGCCTCCACAACGCCCTCGGGCTCGACGCGCTGCAGCTGCTCACGGATCGCACCTTTCTCGTGTTCGTGCTCGGCTCGTTCCTGCTGTGCATTCCCCTGCAGTTCTATTACGCCTTCACGAACCTCTTCTTGAACGAGATCGGCGCGCCCGAACCCGCCTTCATCCAGACGTTCGGGCAGATGTCGGAAATCGGCTTCATGCTGCTGCTGCCGTTCGCCCTGCGGCGCTACGGCATCAAGATGATCATGCTCGGTGGGATGCTGGCGTGGACCCTGCGCTATCTCGCCTTCAGCACCGGGAACATCGGCGCCGGGATGTGGCTGTTGTATGCCGGTATTCTGCTGCACGGCGTGTGTTACGACTTCTTCTTCGTCGCCGGGCAGATCTACACCGATGAGCGTGCGGGCGCTCGCATCCGCGCCGCCGCCCAGGGGCTCATCAACGTCGTGACGAACGGGATCGGCTACGCGATCGGCGCGTGGGTATCGGGCCGGGTGGTGGGTGCCTTCGCCAGCGCGACGTCCACCGGCGGCGCGACGCACAACTGGCCGCGCATCTGGATGTACCCCGCCGCCATGGCATTCGCGATTCTCGTGCTCTTCGCCGTCTTGTTCCGACCGGCGCGCGCGCCGCAACCGGCGGCAGCCGAGTGAGGAGGCACCATCGTGCCGCGTCACGCCTCTGCTGGAGTGTGTAGCGCGGGTCAGGAGCCCGGTAGCTCGCGGATCCAGATGTTCCGGTAGCGCACGCGGTTTCCGTGGTCCTGCAACAGCAGCGGCAACCGGTCCGGGTGCGGCCGGTAGCGCGCCCGCTCGGCATCCACCGTCCAGCCCGTGATCACCGTGTTGTCCTGCACCAGCACGCCGTTATGGAGCACGGTGACTCGCGCCGAGTCGCGCACCACCCCGTCGGGCGTGAAGCGCGGACGGTGAAACACGATGTCGTACGTCTGCCACTGTCCGGGCGGGCGGCATGCGTTCACGAGCGGCGGCGTCTGTCCATACACCGCCGCCGCGTATCCGTCAGCGTAGGTGTCATTGTGGTAGTTGTCGAGCACCTGAATCTCATAGTGGGTCATCAGGAACACGCCGCTGTTGCCGCGCTCCTGACCCTCGCCCACGGGCGGGGCCGGCGCGGCCCACTCGAGGTGGAGCTGCACGTCGCCGAAGCTCCGCTTCGTGGCGATCGCACCGGTGCCGGGCGCGACCTCGAGGTAGCCCCCCCGCACGGCCCAGCGCGCCCCCGTGCCGTCCGGCGACTGCCACTCGGAGAGGCTCGTGCCGTCGAACAGCACGAGGGCGTCCCCTGGGGGCGGTGTGGGCGGGCGCTCGGGCCCGGGGTCCACGACGGGCGGCCGGGGGCGGTCGAGCGACTTCACCGGCCATTGCTGCGCCCTCACGGGCGCCGGAAAGGAAACCAGCGCCAGCGACGCTGACCACCAGAGTAACGACCCTCCATGACAACTCCGCATTCCACACTCCGCATTCCGCACTAGGGTTTCCACGTCCCCTTCGCCACCGCCGGCACGAACGCGTCCAGGCCTTTGGGCGGGAACGCGAGCGTCTTCCCCTGCTCGGCGCTCATGTAGGCCGTCATGAGGACGCGCATCACCTCGACGCCGTCGTCGAAGGTCAGCTCCGGCCGTGCGCGCTTCAGGAACACGCGCACGAAGTGCTGATCCTCGGCGTCGTAGCCGTAGGTCGCCGACTCGTGCGTCACGACGGGCATCAGTCCCATCTCGGCGTTCTGCTTTTCGACCAGGTCTTCGCCCGCCTTGCCCTTCACCTCGCGACTGAAAAACAGCCGCAAGCCGCTGTCGAGCGAGTTCCAGGCCATCGAGTACTCGGGGCCGAGCAGTTCGGCCGAGAGACGGAGGCCGGCGCCGACGAAGCTCCACGACGTGGTGGCTTCGCCCAGGGCCGTCGTGCCCTCGTCCGTGGTGAACTCGATCATCACGCTCGCGAAATCCTCGGCGGGCGCCTTCGTGTAATCCACGTCCTTTCCCATCTGGCGCTGCAGACGCTTGGCGTACTCCGGCCGGGTCCACTTGAGGCTCGCGATGTGTCCCGTCACCCGCGCCGGGCGGACGGTGGACGAGGCGGCACCCGGCCGCGTGAGCAGGTAGCGCACCACGAGCGCCGAGTGGCACATCATATCGTTGAGCACGCCGCCGCCCTGGAGCTTGCCCTGCCAGAACCAGGGCATGTGGGGTCCGCTGTGCTCCTCCGCCGCGCGAGCGAGATACGGCCGACCGGTGAGTGACGCCCCCCGCGCCCACAGCAGTGTGCGCCCCTGGGTCACGGCCGGCGCGAACGCCTGGTTCTCGAGGTAGCCGTGGGCAACGCCGGCCTGCTTCACGAGCTCGCTGACCCGCTTGGCCTCGGCGACGGTGCGGGCGAGCGGCTTCTCGCAGGCGATGCCCGCGAGCTCGCCCTTGCCCCGCGTCACGGCGTCCGCGATTTCCTCGACGTTCTCGATGCGCGCGAAGTTGGGCCCGCACAGCCACAGCGCGCCGATCCTCGGGTCCGCGACCATCTCGGCGATGGAGCGGTACGGCTGCGCCGCCCCAACGTCGAGCGTGCGGGCGAGGCCGGCCGTCGCTTCAGCGTGCTTCTTGTTCGGGCTCCACACGCCCACCACGTCCGCGTCGCGCACAGCCTGGAACGCTTGCAGGTGAAACCTGGCGTTGAATCCGCTGCCGATGAACCCGATGCCCAGTCGTGGCTCCACGCTCGCGCTCCGATTCAGTCGTGGGGGGAACGGGGGGGACGGGTCATCAGATCGTAACTGACGCCGAGCTTGGCGAGCGCCTCCGGCGGGCAGCCTCGCCACTCGGCCACGAAGGTGTTGCCGATGTAGCGGAGGTCCTGGACACCGATGCGGCTCGAGAAGAACCCCGACGCCGTGAGGTCCCGGAAGCTGTTGAAGAAGGCGACGCCCGGAGCGAGCGCGGCCTTCGCCCGCTGCGGCCAGGCGATGGCGTCGAGCAGGGCCGTGCGCTCGGCGTCGGTACAGCCCACGAAGGTCTTCCCGTAGCGATCGTCGCACTCGTGGTCCAGCCAGGCGAGCCCGCCGCGAATCGGCGTCGCGAGGTCGGGGTCGTCCCCGCACATGAAGTCCATGAACTCCGGCACCCCCGCGTCCGTGGCGCTGCCCGAGCGCTCGTCCTTGGGAATGAGCGAGTCGACGAGCAGCCGCACGGTATCCCACTCGTGCGCCGTGAAGAACTTGGGCTCATACGGCGCGCCCCGGTCCAACGACCCGCGCGCCAGCGCCGCCGCGCGCGACACCGACTCCGGCGCCCACCGGAACGCCGTGGCGAGCGGGGCCACGGCGAGCAGGCGCACGACGTCGCGACGGGTCACCCGTTCCGCCACGTTAGAGGCCTCCCTTGCGCATCTGGTCCGCGATGTAGTCGCTCGTCCGCATGGACAGTGCGAGAATGGTCCAGGTCGGGTTCTTGTCGGCCTGCGACACGAACGGTCCGCCGTCCGCCACGAACAGATTCCTGCAGTCGTGCGCCTGGCACCAGCGGTTCAGCACCGATGTCTTCGGGTCGTCCCCCATGCGGGTCCCGCCGAGCTCGTGGATGATGGTCCCGCCGGTCGCGAGCCCGTAGCCCTGATCGGCGGTCGGCATCGGCGAGAATACCTGGCCTCCCATCGCGGCGATCAGCCCGCGGAACGTCTCCTGCATGTGCTTCGACTGCTTGTACTCGTGGTCGGACCACTTCCAGTGGAAGCGCAGCACGGGGATGCCCCACCGGTCCACCGTGCGCGGATCGATCTCGCAGTAGCAATCGTCGTTCGGGATCATCTCGCCACGTCCCGAGAAGCCGATCGTGGCGCCGTAGTAGCGGCGATAGTCGTCCTTGAGCTGCTTGCCGTAGCCGCCGCCCGCCGGGTAACGGTGAATGCCGCTCATGAACCCCTCCCCCGGAACATGCGTGCCGCCCCACACCTCGATGTGGTAGCCGCGCGGGAAGTCGAGCTTCTGGTCCTCGAGCCACCACGGCATGTAGAGATGCATGCCGCCCACACCGTCGTGGTTGTGCGGCACGTGGTCCATCATCTTGGGAATGAAGCCGGCCACGTCCGTGCCCGTGGTGTCGGTGATGTACTTCCCGACCGTGCCGCTCGCGTTGGCGAGGCCGTTCGGGAATAGGGCGGACTGGGAGTTCAAGAGCAGCCGGGCGGACTCGAGCGCGCTCGCGGCGAGCACCACGACGCGGGCCCGCACGTGACGGTCCGCCCCCGTGGTCTTGTCGACGTAAGCGACCCCGCTGGCGCGCCCGGTGGGGTCCACGGTCACCTCGCGCGCCATCGCGTTGGTCACGAGTGACAACTTGCCGGTCGCGAGGGCCGGTGCGACCAGCACGTTAGTGGAGGTGAAGTTCGCATTCACCTTGCAGCCGCGGTTGCATTGCCCGCAATAGTGGCACGCCACCCGGCCGTTCAACGGTCGAGTCAGGATCGACAGTCGTGAGGGAATGCACGTGATGCCGAGCCGGTCCGCGGCCTGCTTCACGAGCAGCTCGTGGCAGCGCGGGCGGGGCGGCGGCAGGAACACCCCGTCCGGCTCGTTCGGGAGGTTTTCCGTGCTGCCGAACACTCCGATCAACCGGTCCACCCGGTCGTAGAACGGCGCCACATCCTCGTAGGCGATCGGCCAGTCGTCGCCCAGGCCGTCGCGGGTCTTGCGCTTGAAGTCGTAGGGCCCGAAGCGCAGCGAGATGCGCCCCCAGTGGTTGGTGCGGCCGCCGACCATGCGCGCCCGCCACCACCGGAAGCGGGAGCCGGGCGCCGTGGTGTACGGCTCGCCCGCGATGTCCCACCCACCGATGCAGGCGTCGAACTCGCCAAACGGGCGCTCTTTGGTGGATCCGCCACGGCGCGGCGTCTCGTACGGCCACGTGAGCATCGCCGAGTCCGTGAGGTTGTCCCAGGGGCCACCGGCTTCGAGCAGGATCACGTCGGCGCCGGCCTGCGTCAGCACATAGGCGGCCATGCCGCCGCCCGCGCCCGAGCCGACGATGCACACGTCGTAGGTCTTCTGTTGCCGGACGGGGTGCATGCGGAAGGGCGCTCTCACACCGTGCAGGTCCGCACCGCATCGCGGAGCGAAGTCAGGGGATCGCGCGTCGGCACGAACTCGTGGGCGACATAGCCGGCGAAGCCGGTCGCGGCGATGGCCGCCGCGATGGCACCGTAGTTGAGCTCCTGCGTGTCGTCCAGCTCGTGGCGGCCCGGCACGCCGCCGGTGTGGAAATGGGCGATGTGGTCGTGCGCGTCCCGGATCGTGCGGATGATGTCGCCCTCCATGATCTGCATGTGGTAGATGTCGAACAGCAGCTTCACGCGGGGCGACCCGACGGCCCGCACCACCGCGACGCCGAACGCGGTGTGGTCGCCGTGGTAGTCGGGGTGATCCACCTTGCTGTTCAAGAGCTCGAGGCACACGCTCACGCCGTGTGCTTCGGCGAGTCCCTTGATCCGGGCCAGTCCGGCGACGCAGTTGTCCGTCGCTTCGGCGTCGCTCCGCCCGCGCCGGTTGCCGAACATCGCGATCAGGTTCGGGACGCCGTGGCGCGCCGCGAGCGGAATGGCCGTCTCGAGCTCGCCCAGCAGTAACGCGTGGTTGGCGGGATCGTTGAACCCCGTCGCGATGAAGTCCTGCCGGATCGCCGGGTAGCCCATCGAGCACACCACCCCGTAATCGCGCACGCGCTCCCAGTCGTCCGGGCCGAGCAGGTCGATGGCGGCGAGTCCCATGGCCGCGGCCGCGCGGCACAGGTCGGGGAGGGGAATGCGCTCGAACGGCCAGCGGCAGACCGCCTGCCGCAGTTTCCCCACGCTGAAGCCTGGGCGCGGCACCTCACTGCCCTGAAGGGCAGTGCGTGGCCGAGCCCACGCTTCAGCGTGGGAACCGAGGGCCGTCGCCCCCAGGACTCCCACCGCCTCCCGCCGATTCATCAGAAGTCCAGCCGCTTCAAGTACGCGTAGCTCGCGCGAATCGACGCGAAGGCGTCGCGCGGCTCGTCGTGCTCGACGAAGGCGTGCCGGATCCCGGCCTGGTCGCGCCGGGCGAAGATCCGCTTCCAGTCGATCGTTCCCGCGCCCACGTCCATCATGCGATGCTCGGGCGGCCCGGCGGAATCCTTCACGTGGACCAGCGGGACGCGGCCGGGCCAGCGCGCGAAATAGGCCAGCGGGTCCTGCCCGCCCTTGGTGATCCAGTAGAGGTCGATCTCGAGCTGGACGAGCTGCGGATCGGTCTCCGCGAGCAGCACGTCGTATGGCAGTCGGCCCTCGAGCGGCACAAACTCGAAGTCGTGGTTGTGATACGCGAACTGCCGCCCGGCCGCCCGCGCCTCCGCGCCCGCGTGGTTGAAGCTCTCCGCGATGCGCTTGTAGTCGTCGAGGGTGCGCCGCGCTTCCGCCGGGATCCACGCCGCGACGAGGTAGTGGTACCCGATGACGGGCGCCGCCTCGAGCGCCGCGCGCCACTGATCCGGCGCGAGGGACACGTGAACGGACGGGGCCACGAGCCCGTGGTGGTCGAGCAGGGCGCGCACGTCGCGTGGCGCCTTCCCGAAGTAGTCCGTGAACTCGACCTCCCGGTAGCCGGTCGCCGCCACCCGGGCCAATGTGCCGGCGAAGTCCTGTTGCAGCTCGCGCCGGACGGTGTAGAGCTGCAGCCCGATGCGGTCGAGCCGACGGGGCGCGCGGGGCGCCGCGGGCCGCCCGCCGGCGAGCGCCGCGGCGGTCGTCCCGACGAACGAGCGTCGGTCCATCACAGCTCGTGCCGCTTCAGCTGCTCCACCGCGTGCGCCGCCGCCCGCGCCGTGAGTGCCATGTACGTGATGGAGGGGTTCTGACAGGCTGAGGAGGTCATGCAGGCGCCGTCCGTCACGAACACGTTCTTCACGTCGTGGCACTGGTTCCAGGCGTTGAGCACGGACGTCTTGGGGTCACGGCCCATGCGAGCCGTTCCCATCTCGTGGATCGTGAGGCCGGGCGCGTTGTCCTCGGCGATGGGCTCGATGTCCTTCGCCCCGGCGGCCTCCAGCATCTCGGTCGCCGCCACCGCCATGTCTTTGAGCAGCTTGCGCTCGTTGTCGCTCCACTCACAGTGGATGCGGAGGGCCGGGATGCCCCAGGCGTCCTTGGTCTCGGGGTCGAGCTCCACGTAGTTCGTCGGCCGCGGCAGGCACTCGCCGAACCCGTAGAACGAGAAGCGCCACGGCGCCGGCGTGCGCAGCGCGTGCTTGAACTCGGCGCCGAAGCCCGGCAGGCTTTCCCCGCGGGTCCACCCCTCGCGGTCGGCGCCGCCCTGGAAGCCGTAGCCACGCAGGAAGTCGGGGTGCGCGGTGGCGACGTTGCGGAAGCGTGGTACGTAGATGCCGTTGGGGCGGCGGCCGTGGACCGTGCGGTCTGCCATCCCCGGGATCGTGCCGCGCGCCCCGCCCCCCATGCAGTGGTCCATCACGTTCCTCCCCAGCTCGCCGCTCGAGTTGGCGAGCCCGGTGGGGAAGCGCGGTGTCGCGGAGTTGAGGAGGATGCGCGTCGACTCGAGCGCCGACGCGCACAGGAAGATGACCCGGGCGCGGAACTCGAGCGCCTCGCGCGTCTGAGCGTCGACCACGCGCACCCCGAGGGCGCGGTCCTTCTTCTCATCATAGACGACACTGTGGACCACGCTGTAGGGCCGCAGCGTGAGCCGCCCGGTCGCCTGGGCCAGGGGCAGCGTGACGCTGACGCTCGAAAAATAGGAGCGCGTGATGCAGCCGCGCTCGCATGGGCCGCAGTAGTGGCAGGCCGCGCGGCCGCCGTGCGGCACGGTGATCACCGCGCACCGGCCGATCGTGACGATCCGCTCGCCGCCGAAGCGCCGTGCCACGGCCTCCTGCACGAGCTGCTCGGCGCAGTTCAACGCCATCGGCGGGAGGAATTGGCCGTCGGGGAGCTGGGGGAGGCCGAGCTTCGCCCCGCTCACGCCGATGGTCTGCTCCACGTAGTCGTACCAGGGGGCGATGTCGGCGTAGCGGATCGGCCAGTCCACGCCGCAGCCGTCCCGCGCGTTTGCCTCGAAGTCGAGGTCGCTCCAGCGGTACACCTGCCGGCCCCACATGATGGAGCGGCCCCCCACCTGCCGGCCGCGGATCCAGTGGAACGGCTTTCCGGGATCGAACGTGTAGGGATTGTCGCGGTCGTTCACGAAGAACTTGCCGCTGTACTCGTTGCAGGCGTAACAGTGCTTCTGGATCGGTTGGTCGCGCTCCAGCGCCTTGCGGTCGCCCTTGCCCCGGAAGCGCACCTCCCACGGCGGCACGTGCTCGACGTAGTCGCGCGCCGGATCGATCGGTCGCCCCGCCTCGAGCACCAGCGTCCGGAGGCCGCGCTCGCACAGCTCTTTCGCCGCCCAGCCGCCCGAGATCCCCGAGCCCACGACGATCGCGTCGAACGTCTTGGCGAGGGGGCTCATGGCAGGGGCACGCAGCCGTCGTAAGAGCCCGGGATGATCTCGACGTGGGTCTCGGCCGCTCCGATCTCCGACGTATAGAAGCCGTACAGCGTGAGCGACTTGATCTGGTGGAAGAAGTGCTTTTCGGGCTTCGCCTTGGCGCGTCGCAGGGCCGCCACTTCGGCGTCGAGCCCCGCGAGGATCGCGCCCCGTTGCGGCTCGGACGCGGCCACGAAGTCCGTGCCGAACAGGTCGCGGCTGCGCGCGTCCACGTCGGCGAGCCCAGCGAGGAAGCGGCCGCGGTCGTCGTCCGCGAGCCATTCGGCGACCATGAGATCGATGAACTCGGGCACGCGAGCGGCGCGCGCGCCCGGCGTATCGGTCGCGGGGATGATCATCTCCGCGATGGTCGCCACCGTCTCGGCCTGGTGCGGATCGAGCACCGCGGCCCCCGCCCGGGCCCGCGCGCGGCGGTGCGCCGCGCGACCGAGGGCTTCGAGCCGCTCGGCGGGCAGGCCCGTGACGAGCGGCAGCGCGAGCGTGCCGCCCAGCACGCGCATCATGTCGCGTCGGTTCATCCGGAGCCTCCTCGCGCCAAGTTGCCACGGCGCGTGGCGCGGCGCCAGGCACCCCGCGCCACACCGGCCGTTGACAGCATCGCCGGGTGATGTATGTTTATGCACCTTACTGCATAAACTACAAGGAGCACACCATGGGGCCGTTGGTCGTCCTCGCGTATTCCGGCGGACTCGACACCTCGGCGATCGTTCCCTGGCTCCACGAGCAGTACGGCGCCAGGGTGTTGTGTTTCGCGGCCGACGTCGGGCAGGGGCCCGGCGAGCTCGACGGACTCGTCGAGAAGGCCAAGCGCTCGGGGGCCGTGGACTGCGTCGTTGCCGACCTGCGCGAAGAATTCGTGCGGGACTTCGTGTTCCCGACGCTGCGCGCCGGCGCCGTGTACGCGCGCACCTACCTGCTGGGCACCGCGATGGCGCGGCCCGTGACGGCGGCACACCAGGTGGCCGCGGCCGAGCGCGCCGGCGCCCAGGCCCTCGCCCACGGCTGCACCGGCAAGGGGAACGATCAGGTCCGCTTCGAGCTCACCTACGCCGCGCTCGCGCCCGAGCTCCAGGTCATCGCGCCGTGGCGCGAGTGGCGGTTCCAGGGCCGCGAGGACCTGATCGCGTACGTGAAGGCGCAGGGGATCCCGGTGCACGCGACGCTCGACAAGCCGTACTCGACCGATCGCAACCTGTGGCACTGCTCGCATGAGGGCGGGATCTTGGAGGATCCCGCCAGAGAGCCCCCCGAGCACATCTTCGTCATGACGGCCGATCCCCTCGAGGCCCCCGATCTCCCCGCCCTGGTCGAGATCGGCTTCGAAGCAGGCACGCCGGTCGCCGTGAACAACGTCCCCCTCGGTCCCGTGGAGCTGCTCGAGTCGCTCAACGCGCTGGCGGGCGAGCACGGCGTGGGCCGGGCCGACATCGTGGAGGACCGGCTCGTCGGGATGAAGTCGCGCGGCGTGTATGAGACGCCGGGCGGCACGCTGCTCCACGCGGCGCATCGCGAGCTGGAGCAGCTCGTGCTCGACCGCCGCACGCTACGCCTCAAGGACGAGGTGGCGCTCCGCTATGCCGACTTGGTGTACGACGGTCGCTGGTGGACGCCCGAGCGGGAGGCGCTCGACGGGCTGGTCGCCGCGACGCAAAAAAACGTGACCGGCACCGTGCGCCTCAAGCTCTTCAAGGGGAACGTGACGGTGGCGGGGCGGACGAGCCCCTACGCGCTGTACCAGCCATCCTACGCCACGTTCGGCAAGGACAACGTGTACGACCAGAAGGACGCCGCAGGCTTCATTCATCTCTACGGCCTGGCGATCAAGATCGGCGCGGGCCTGGAGGCGGCGCGCCGCCAGTCCGAAGTCGGCGCGGCGGCGGACTGATGACGCGCCCCCCGACCGAGACGCACGCACCGCCCCACCAGATGTGGGGCGGCCGCTTCAGCCTGGGGCCGAGCGAGGCGCTCGACGCCCTGAACCGCAGTCTCCCTGTGGACCACCGGCTGTGGCCGCAGGACGTCACGGCCAGCAAGGCGTGGGTCCACGCGCTGGGCCGCGTCGGTGTGGTGACCCCGGCGGAGGAGTCGCAGCTGCTCGAGGGACTCGACCGCGTCGCCGAGCGGCTGGCCGACGGCGCCGCGGTGGGGGCACCCGACGAGGACGTGCATACACTGGTGGAGCGCTTGCTGTACGACGAGGTAGGGGCGGTGGCCGGCAAGCTCCACACCGGCCGGTCCCGCAACGATCAGGTGGCGACCGACCTCCGCCTCTGGACGCTCACGGCGATAGACCAGCTGGACGCGGACCTCGCCGCGCTCGCCCGCACCCTCGTCGCGCGCGCCCACGAGGCGGTGGATGTGCTGCTGCCGGGGTACACCCATGGCCAGCGGGCGCAGCCGGTGCGTTGGGCGTACGTGCTGCTGGCGCACGCGTGGCCCCTGGTGCGCGACCGCCAGCGCCTCGCCGACGCACGGCGCCGAGTCGCCGAGTTGCCACTCGGGTCCGGGGCGCTGGCCGGATCGGGGTTTGCCGTCGACCGCGTGCTGCTCAAAGAAGCGCTCGGGTTTCGCTCGGTCGCTGCGAACGCCCTGGACGCGACCGGCGACCGCGACTTCGTCGCCGAAGTGCTGTTCGCGCTCGCGCTCGTCGGGACACACCTCTCGCGTCTCGCGGCGGAGCTCGTGCTCTACACCAGCGCGGAATTCGGATTCGTGCGATTGTCGGACGACTTCAGTACCGGGTCCAGCCTGCTGCCGCAGAAACGCAACCCCGACGTGTTCGAGCTCGCCCGCGCCAAGGCCGGCCGCCTGCTCGGCGACCTGGTGGCGCTCGTCACGACCCTCAAAGGCATTCCCGCGGGCTACTCGAAGGACCTGCAGGAGGACAAGGCGCTGCTGTTCGACGCGTTCGACACGCTCGCCCTCGTGCTCCCCGCTGTCACCGGCGCCATCGCCGGGATGACCGCGGACCCGGCGCGCATGCGCGCCGCGCTGGACGCGTCGCTCCGCGCCACCGACCTGGCCGACCGGTTGGTCGAGGCCGGGATTCCCTTCCGCGAGAGCCACGGGCTAGTGGGGCGGCTGGTGCGAGAGGCGGAGCGCACGGGCGTGCCGCTCGACCGCGTGCCGGCCCCCGCGGCGGCGGCGATCCATCCTGCCCTCCCCGCCGCGTTGGCAGAGCTCGGCACGTGGGAGGACAGCGTGGAGGGACGCGCCACACCGGGAGGCGCCTCGCGCCAGTCGGTGGAGCAGCAAATCGAGGCGTTGCGGGCCTTAAGCTAAGGTCTTGCCTCGCCTTAGCGGGTTGTGTAGCATACGTGGCCGTCTTGTTCCCGTGAGCGAGACGGCCACTTTTTCGCCCGGGGGAAGGGATTGGCCGTGCGCTGCCTCGCGCTCAACGCCTCGTTCGAGCCTTTGACCATGGTACCCGTGCGCCGGGCGCTGCGGCTCGTGATCGATCATAAGGCGGAGATCGTCGAGGCGGACGGCCCGGCGGTGCATAGCGAGCGACTTACCATCCCACGCCCCGCCGTCATCCGCCTCGTCAAGTTCGTTCACGTCCCCCGCCGCTTCCGCCGTCAAGTCACAAACACGTTCCTCTTCGCCCGCGACGACTACCGCTGCCAGTTCTGCGGCCGGAGCCAGCAGGAGCTGCGGCACCGCGAGTGCCTGACGCGGGACCACCTGGTGCCGTTGTCCCGCGGCGGCACCAACGGCTGGGCCAACGTCCTCACCGCGTGCTCGAGCTGCAATACGCGCAAGGGCAACCTCCTTCCCGAGGAAGCGGGGATGCACCCGTTGCGCCCGCCGTTCGAGCCGCACTTCGTGCATCTCGCCTGGGCCGTGCGGCGCCTCACGACGATCCAGTCGAAGTACATCCGGATGTTCTACGGGAGCGACGTCCTGGCGCAGCTGGAAGCACTGTGAGCCAGAAGGTCCCGTGGATCATCGCGGCCGCGGCGGGTGCGGCGGTGCTTGGCGTGGTCGTGGCGAACCGCCCGGCGCGCGGGACCGTACACCCCGAGCCGCGTCCCGGCGTCACCGCCGAGCGCGTGCTGCCGCCCGGCGTGGTGCTCAACACCCCCGGGGCTCGAGAGGCCTACGCGGCGGCGCGTACCGTCCCCGCGGTACTCGATGGGGTGTACTGCCATTGCGACTGCGCCAAGCACTTCGGGCACCGGTCGCTGCTCACCTGCTTCGAGTCGGATCACGGCTCCCAGTGCGACATCTGCATGGGCGAAGCGCGGCTCGCCGCGCGGCTCGCGGCGCAGGGCAGCACGCTCGAGCAGATCCGCCACGCGATCGACGAGCGGTTCGGCAGCTAGGTCGCGCGGTTAGTTCTGTTCCCGGTTGAGGGTCTCTGATCGCGCCTCGAGGGTGAGCCGGGGCAGACCCGCGATCCGCACCAGCAGGCGCTGCGCGCCGCGCGCCAGCGCACCTCCCAGGTTCCCGTCCCCTGACACCGCCGGGCTCACGTCCCCCTTGAGCCAACGCGTGAGCTCCTCCAGGTCCGTGTCGTTCAACGTCGTCACCTCGAGGCGGCACAGGAAGTAGAACTTCCCCGAGCCTTTGGCGGGCGGCTTGAGGTTCACCTTGTACGGGAGCTCGAGCGCGTGCTCGAGCTCGTCGGGTGCGGCATGGCGGGTGACGCTCCCGCCCGTGCGGATCAGGACAAAATCGTCGGCCAGGGGATCGTGCCGGGCGACCGCGTCCCAAGACCATTGGTTGACGAACTGGTCGAACCAGCCGGAGCGAGCGCGCCATAATTCTAGGCGGTAATGGAGCCGCAGGGGGAAGCCGGAGCGCATCAGGCCGACGAACCTGCCGTCGTTGAGCAGTCCGGTGGTCTGGATGCGGGGCATCTCGCTCTGCAGGATGACCGTCAACGCGGGCGCCTGCGCGCCGGCGGGGGAGGCCGCCGCGCCGCCGAGCCAGGCCAGGAGAGCGAGCCCCAGCCTCACCTCAGAAGCGGTGGTCGAGTCGCAGCGTGAAGCGCACGGGCTCGCCCGCCGTCACGGCCTTCGCGAGGTACAGGCCGAACCCGCCCCAATCGACGCCCAGCCCCAGATCGGCGAGCCAACTGCCGAGGGTGGGCAGTCGGTTCGTCGGCAGCCGGCCCGGTCCGTTGCCGACGAGCCACCCTTGACCCGCGTCGCCAAGCACGACGAGGTCCGGCCCCTGGAGGGTGAAGAGTGACTTCGACTGCTCGTCTTCGGGCGAGGAGGAGTTGTAGGCCCAGTGCAGCGAGATGTGACCGCGGTACTCCGCCTGCGCCAGGATCACGCGGTCGCACGCCGCGACCAGCGTGCGGGCGAAGGCGGGGTCGAGGATGTCCCGATTGCAGGCGCTGTGGCGGAAGCCGTAGCCGACGAGTGGGTCTGGCCCGCCGATAGAAAGTCGTTGTTGCAGCGGCAGCGCGTCCCCGCCGATCCAACCGCCCGCGAGCAGCCGCAGGTTGACCCGCCCCGCGGGGCTCACGCGGGTGTAGCGACGGAAGTCGAGGAACAGGCGGCTGAACCGGTAGGTGCCATCCGTCGGGATCGGGGCGCGCACGGCGGCCGGCACGCCGGTCTGCGGGCTCACGTCCCTGGAACGGGAATTGTCGAACTGGGCGCGCAGGTACCACCCGGCGGTCGGCTCGGCGGGGTCGTTCCGGGTGTCGAGCGTCGCGACGGCGCTTAGCGTGGTGTAATGGCCATCGTCGATCGGTGGGTTCGGGCGCCACGCCTGGTCGTTGCGGAACACGGTCCAGGGGTCGCGTGCCGTGACGCTCGTCTGCCAGTCGCGCCGCACCTCGACCGCGATGCTGAGCGGCCGCTCCGGCTGGACGAAGGCCCGGCCGGCGATGCCCTTGTTCAAGTAGTAGTCGCGATAATCGCGCTGGAACAGGAACGCTTCCCATCCGACCTCGGCGCCGCGCAGCCCCCAATCCTCCACCGGCGCGACGACGTCGTAGGCCCGGAACTCGAGGCCGTAGGCCGGCACCTCGCCCGCGCGCAGCGCGGTGCGCAGCATGTAGCCCAGGTCGCTGCGCTTGTCCGTGAAGTCTCCAGCCGTACGGAACACGCCCAGGGCGTCCACCCGGAACCGCACGTTCCGCTCGACCTTCCAGTCGAACAGCGGGCCGAACACGACGGGCAAGCCCTCGACGCGGTTGAACGTGCCGCCTGTCGCGAGCGTGAGCGACGAGCGCGAGTCGGCGGTGCCCCACGACTTTTCGACACCGAGATTGGGAAGCCAGCGACGCAGGTTGGCGGGTGCGAGGGCGATCTCGTCGCCATTCGTCCGGTACGCGAGCGGCTCGCGGTAGATCCGCACCTCGCCGCCTACCGACGCGCCCGGCGCGCGCGCCGCCGTGCCGCCCACGACGATGAGATCGCCCGTGATGGCCGCCGTGGAGTCGAGCGCCGCGTCGCCGTTGATCACCAGCAGCGTGCCCTGGACGCGCCCGCCCACCCACACGGCGCCGTTCCGCACGGCCACGTCACCGCGCCACTCGTTGCCCCGCGGCAGGCGCGAGCGCCCCACGAGCCGTGTGGTGGAGGGCGCATTGTAGAGCCGAATCGCCTCCTCGGCGACGAGGCGGGGCAGCTCTTGGGGCTGAACGGTGACGCCTGCGCTCTCGGGTTGGATGACGATAGCCGTGTCCTGCGCGGCGACGAGCGCCGGTCCGAGGACGCCGAGCAGCGCGAGCAAGAGCGTACGCATGGCGGGAGTCCAGATAGAGACGATGGCGCGTAGGTGCATAGGCCGTGCCGCCCGTGGCGCGGCGCTGGGGGGCGTCGGCTCGAGCTGGCGCGCGGGTCGCGAACGCGCGGCGCGTGTCATCCCGTCACGGTGCGCGGCGGCTCGAGGCCGAGGCGTCGCATCCGGCGGTACAGGTTGGCGCGGTCCGTGGCGAGCTTGCGCGCCGCGTCGGCCACGTTGCCGTGCGCCGCGGACAGCGCGCGGGCGATGAGCGTCCGCTCGAACTGGTCGAGCGCCTCCGACAGCGCGACGTCGGCCCATCCTTCCGGGGCGGGCGGCGCAGCGCCGTCCCGCGGCACCACGCGCGCCACGTCATCGGCAGTGATCGTGGCGCCGGTCGCGAGGATGGCGAGACGCTCCACCAGGTTCGCGAGCTCGCGCACGTTCCCGGGCCACGCATACGCCGCGAGCAGCTGCACCGCGCCGGCGTCGCACCGCACGGACCGTCCCAGCCGGGCGGCCTGGCGCGCCGCGAAGTGCTGCACCAGCGACGGCACGTCCTCGGGACGGTCCCGCAGCGGCGGAATGTGAATCGGCAGGACGTTGAGCCGGAACAACAGGTCCTCGCGGAACTGTCCCTGGTGCGTGGCCCGGGCCAGGTCCTTGTTGGTCGCCGCGATCACCCGCACGTCCACCGTGACTGGCTTCTCACCGCCTAGCCGCTCGATCACGCCCGTCTCGAGCACGCGCAACAGCTTCGCCTGCGCCTCGGGCCCCAGGTCGCCCACCTCGTCGAGCAGCAGCGTCCCGCCGTCGGCGAGCTCGAAGCGGCCGATGCGACGCTCGGTGGCGCCGGTGAAGGCGCCGCGCTCGTGGCCAAACAACTCCGATTCGACCAAGTCCTTGGGGATGGCCGCGGAGTTCACGCACACGAACGGCTTCGCCGCCCGGGCGCTCTGGCGGTGGATGGCCGAGGCCACGAGCTCCTTCCCGGTGCCCGATTCGCCCGTGATGAGCACGCGCACCTCCGTCGGTGCGACGCGCGCGATGAGGGCGCGCAGCTCCTCCATCGCCTTGCTCACGCCGACGAGCGGGTCCGCGTGGCCCAGCGCCTCGTGCAGCCGTCGGTTCTCGGCGAGCGTACGCGCCAGCTCGAGCGCGGCGCGCAGCGTCGTGAGCACGCCCTCGGGGGTGAGCGGCTTCTCGAGAAACTGGAAGGCGCCGAGCTTGGTGGCGCGCACCGCGTCGGTCAGGCTCGCCTTCCCGCTCATCATCACCACGGGGACGTCTGGGGCGACGCGCTTCAGCTGCTCGAGCGTTTCCAGGCCGTCGGGGCCGCCCGGCATCATCAGATCGAGCAGCACGGCGTCCGGCGCCTCGCGCTCCACGGTGGCGAGCGCCGCGGCGCCGTTCGGCGCTTCCGCGGTCTCGAACCCCTCCGACTGCAGCAGGGCGCCCACCATCTTGCGGATGTTCGCCTCGTCGTCCACGAGCAGCACACGCGGGCTCATGTCGTGGAGAGCACGATGGAGAACGTGGCGCCGCCGCCCGGCGTGTCCGCCACGGTGATGCTGCCGTTATGCGCTTCGACGGTCTGGCGCACCAGCGCGAGCCCGAGCCCCGTACCGTCCTGTTTGGTGGTGAAGTACGGCTCGAACACCCGGTGCCGCACCTCGTCGGGGATCCCCGCGCCGTGGTCGGCGATGGTCACCACGATCCCCTGGCCGTCGCGGCTCACGGAGATGTCGATCGTCCCGTGGCCGCCCATCGCTTCGCTCGCGTTACGCAGCAGGTTGGAGAAGGCGCGCCGCAGCGGCTCGTAATGCCCCAGCAGGCGGCAGGGCGCCCCGTTGGCGCGCACCGTCACCGCCACCTCCCCGGGCACCGCGCTCCGCCCCAGCTCCGTGAGCAGGTCGACCAGGTCGACTTCGCTCTTCGGCCCCTCGGGCAGCCGGCCGAGCTCGGCGAACTCCTTAGCAAGTCGCTCCAGCCGGTGCGTCTCGGCGGCCAGAACCTCCACCGCCGTCGTCCGTGCGTCCGCCGGTCCACCCGACCGCCCCAACTCATCGACCGCGATCCGCATCGACGTGAGCGGGTTCTTGATCTCGTGCGCCACCCGGCGGGCCACTTCCCGGAACGCCCGCAGCCGCTCGGCCTCGAGCTCCTTGTCGCGCGCGGCGTCGAGCGCCGTGGCGAGCTCGCGCAGCGCCTGGCGCAGCGCCTCGAACTCCGGCGCACCCCGCGCCGCCAGCGCTACGCCGGGAAGCGGCATCCGACGGCGGATCAGCCGCGTCCACCCCACCAGCTCGTCGATCGGTCGCGACAGTTGACGGGAGAGGTGGCCCGCCAGCCGCACCGCGACGACCAGAGCGAGCGTGCCGAACACGATCACCACTGCCGCGAACCCGCCTGTGTAGTAGCGCAGGTATGTCTCGGCGCGGCGCGCCAGGCTCACCGAGTTGGAGAGTTGCGCCAGATGCTGCCGTAGGGCCGCCCGCTCGGTGGGTGCGAGCCGCGTAGTGTCCATGTGATCGAGCATCTCGCGCGCCGACGCGGCCATCTCCTCGAGCGCCACGCGCGCGCCCTGCGACGGCCCCACCGTGCGCACGGCGAGCGCCCACCCCACCACGGCCAGAGCCGTCGGCACGGCCGTCAGGGCCACGAGGATCACGAAGATCCGCTGGCGGAAGGGCAGCGGCATATTTGACGGGGCAATCTAGGGGTTCGGCACCCGTGTGACAATTCGACACAGGCGAGGGACGGCCAAGGACGGCACGGGCGGCATGTCGTTTCCGGTCCGTTGGCCGCCTTTGCCGTCCTTGCCGTCTTTGCCGCCTAAGGAGATCACATTCCGATGAAGAGCCACACCCACTACATCTGGTTCAACACGAAAAGCCGCCAGGAAATCATCGACATCACCGATCAGGTCGCCGAGCAGGTGGGAAAAAGCGGCGTGGCCGAGGGGTTCGCGCTCGTGAGCGCCATGCACATCACCGCGTCGGTGTTCGTCAACGATCACGAATCGGGTCTGTGGTCCGACATCCTGAAGTGGCTCGAGGGCACGATCGCCCCGTGGGACCCCGGCCGCTACCGACACAATGAGACGGGTGAAGACAACGCCGCCGCCCACCTGCGGAGCCTCACCGTCGGTCACGAGGTGATCGTGCCGATTACGGCGGGAAAACTGGACTTAGGCCCGTGGCAGCGGGTGTTCTACGGGGAGTGGGACGGCCAACGAAGCAAGCGGGTGATCATCAAGGTGCTGGGGGAATGACCTATCACTTTCCACGCAAGTTGTTTACTTTCAATGACTCTGAACGCTGTGGGGTACGTGGTAGACGTGGCGACAGATCATCTGGCGACGCTCTTCGCGCGGCGGGCGAAGGAGCATCCGGACCGGGAGTTCCTGGTCTTCGGGTCACGCCGGATGAGCTACGGGCAGGTCGAACGCGAAGCGGTAGCCCTGGCCGGCGCGCTGGCCGGACTCGGCGTCCAGCCGGGAGACCGACTGGCGGTCGATCTGCCGAACTGGCCGGAGTGGATCGTCGCCTTCCTCGCCGCGGCATACCGCGGCGTCGTACTGGTTCCGCTCGATCCCTCGCTCACCCTCCATGAGCTGAAATACCAGCTGCGCCACGCCGGGGTTCGTGCGGCCCTCGTGCCCGAGGCGTGCGACGGGGCCGACTTCGTGGAGCTGTACGACGAGGTGCTGCCCGACCTGCCGGAGCTGCGCGCGATCGTCCTCGTGGGCGCGACGGACCGTTGGTTGGACGACCGCGTGTATCGCTATCAGGACCTCGTGTCGAGGGCGAGCTCTGCGACGCTGCCGCCGCTGCTCGCGAGCGCCGAGACGGCCGTGCAACCGCTCGCCATCCTCTTTACCTCGGGCACGATGGGGAAGCCGAAGGGCGTGGCGCTGTCGCATCGCAACATCCTGACGGCGGCCTACGCGACGGCCCACGCGCTCCGCCACTCCGGCGAGGATCGCGCGCTCGGCGCCGTGCCGCTGTTCACAATCTTCGGGGTGCACGTCGTGGCGGTCACCATCACGGGCGGGGGCACGCTCGTCCTCGAGCAGCGGTTCGACGCGCGCGACGCGCTGGACCTGATTCGCCGTGAGCGACTCACGGTCGTCCACGGCGTCCCCACCATGTTCGAGCTCCTCATGCGCGATCCCTCGTTTGAGGAGCAGCGGCCGACCACCTGCCGCACGGGCATCGTCGCGGGGAGCCCGGTGTCTCCCGACCTGACGCGCCGCATCCGGGAGTGGTGCGACGTCCAGATCGCCTACGGGCTCACCGAAACGGGGCCCACCGTGACGGTCACCCGCTTCGAGGACTCGGCGGAGCGGCGGACGGAGACGGCCGGTCGGCCCATCGCTGGCGTGGACGTGAAGGTCGTCGACTTGCAGAGCGGCGCCTTGCAGGGCCCCGAGGCGGTGGGCGAGCTGGCGGTGAAGGGACCGAACGTCATGCTGGGCTATTACCGGATGCCCGGCGAGACGGCGCGGTCGCTCACGCCCGAGGGATACCTCCTGACGGGCGACCTCGCGCTCGTAGACGAGGACGGCTACGTCAGGATCATCGGCCGCCGCAACGAACTCATCATCCGCGGCGGCTACAAGATCTATCCGCGCGAGCTGGAGGACCTCCTCCGCACGCACCCTGCCGTGAGCGACGCCTGCGTCGTCGGCATCCCCAACGACACGCTCGGGGAGCTGATCTGCGCCTGCGTCATGCCCACGGAGGGCTCCATCGTGACAGGCGACGAGCTCAAGGACTTTTGCCGCGACGCCGTCGCCGACTACAAAGTGCCCGACCTGGTGCGCTTCTTCGACGCCTTGCCGCTGACCGGGAGCGGCAAGGTGAAGCGACGGGAGCTCGCGCAGGTCGTGGGCCTGGAACTGAGCACAACCACATGACGCAACAACCGCAAGCCCATCTGACACGGCCGTACAAGGAACCACCCGCCCACGCGCCCAACGCGGCGCTCATGATCGACTTCGACAACGTGACGATGGGGATCCGCTCGGACCTCCAGTCGGAACTGCGGCGCCTGCTGCAGTCGGACATCATCAAAGGCAAGGTGGCGGTACAGCGCGCCTACGCCGACTGGCGCCGCTATCCCCAGTACATCGTGCCGCTCGCGGAATCGTCGATCGACATGATCTGGGCGCCGGCGTACGGATCGAACAAGAAGAACGCGACCGACATCCGGCTCGCGGTGGACGCCCTGGAGCTGGTCTTCACGCGACCCGAGATTGGCACGTTCATCCTGCTGTCCGGGGACTCGGACTTCTCGTCTCTCGTGCTGAAGCTGAAGGAGTACGGCAAGTACGTCATCGGCGTAGGGATCCGCGAGTCGTCGAGCGACCTGCTGATCCAGAACTGCGACGAGTACTACTCCTACAACGAGCTCGCCGGGCTCACCAAGGAGAGCGACGTCACGCACGTGCGCCACGACCCCTGGGAACTGGTGGTCGAGGCGGTGAAACAGATGACGGCGCACAACGACGTGATGCGCTCCGACCGCTTGAAGCAGGTGATGCAGGAGATCGACCCGACGTTCAACGAGAAAGACGTCGGGTTCTCCCGCTTCTCGAAGTTCGTGGTGGAAGCGGCCCACAAGGGCCTGATCCATCTGGCCAAGCTCGACAACGGCCAATACGAGATCTCCCTCGGTCCCGGCGTACCCGGGGCGGCCGCCCAGCCGGGAAGGGCCGCGCGGCCCGAGTCGCGCGAGGAGCCGGCGCGGGCAGCGGCGGGGGGCGGGGGCCGGCGCGACGAAGGTCGGGGCCGCCGGCCTGCCGGCGGCGGGGGCGGCGGGGGCGGCGGGGGCGGCGGGGGGGCGGGGGGCGCAGGCGGCTTCTCGTTGGGCGAGGCGTTCGGGCTGCTCAAGCAGGCGCTGTCGCGCCTGGGCGGCGCCGATACGGCCGTGAGCGCCGACGAGTTGCGGGAAACGATGATCGAGCTCAAGGGCGGCGAGGCCGAGCCGCTCGAGGCCGACCGGTTCCCCAAGCTGCTGCGCCAGGCGCACGACGCCGAGATCATCGACTTGTCCAAGGAGCGCGACGGTGCGTACGAGGTAAAGCTGCGCGAGGAATCCCCCCCCTCCTCCTCCAGGGCGGCTGCCACGCCCGAGCCGGTCGCCGTGACCGACGCCGACGAAGCGCTGGATCCTCCCATGCCGGAGTCGTCCGCGCCGCCCCCACCCGGCGGGCGCGCTGCCTCCGGCCCGCCGCTCGGCGGCATCCCGTCACGCAGCGCCCGCTTCCGGCGCGGCTCCCGCGGGCCGCGCGTTGGCCCTCCCCCTGAGGTGCCGAAGATCGGGGTCGTAGAGGTCGATCCCAACTTCAAGCCACGAATCGAGCTGCTGCCACCCACGAGGCCGGCGGAGCCGGTGAGCACCGAAACCACTCCCACGACCCCAGCTCCGTATGACGAAAGCCGCAGGGAACGGGGCGGGAGGAGTCGGAGAGGTGGTCGGGGCGAGGGGGGCGGGGGCGGCACTCGCGCCCGCGACGAGGGGGGCGAGCGGGGCGAGCGGGGCGGCCGGGGCGAGCGCGGGCCTTCCGAGCGCGGGCCTTCCGAGCGCGGGGAGCGCGGTGGTCGGGGTGGCCGCGGCCGCCGTGGCGGTCGTGGGAGAGGTGGCAGAGGGCGCGGTGGAGAGGATCACGGCGAGCGCGTCGAGATGGAGGAGCGCGTACCGCCGCCGCCATCGCCCGCTCCAGAACCGCCCCGTCCCGAACCAGAGGACACCGGGGGCGAGTCCTTCTGGTCGAAGGTGAAGCGCGGGCTGACCGGCGGCGCGTGAGCAGCGCCGTGCTACCCGCGTCGTTCTACGCGCGACCTACCCCCGAGGTCGCGCGTAGGCTTTTGGGCCGGATTCTGATCAGCGAAGTCGGCGGCCGGCGCACCGCGGGCCGCATCGTCGAGACGGAGGCGTACGTCGGCCCTGACGACCCTGCGTGCCATGGCTATCGGGCCCGGCGCACGCGTCGCAACGCCAGCCTGTTCAAGGGCCCCGGCACCGCCTACGTGTACTTCACCTACGGCATGCACTGGTGCCTGAACGCGGTCACGGAGGCGGTGGGCTTCCCTGCGGCGGTGTTGATTCGCGCGCTCGAGCCGATTTACGGGCTGGACACGATGCGCCGCCGGCGAGGAGGTGGGGGGCCGGTACCCGACCGCGAGTTGTGCTCCGGTCCGGCGAAGCTGTGTCGGGCCCTGGGAGTAACGAGCCGCGAGGATGGCGTCCCGTTGACGCGGGCCCGCGGGCGGCTGCGCATCACCCGCGGCCCTCGGCAGCGTCTCGCCATCGTCGTGACACCACGTGTCGGCATCACACGGGCGGTCGATTGGCCGCTCAGGTTCCTGATAAAGGACTCACCCTGGGCGTCACGCTAGGGCTTACTGCCGGTCGCGGACCCCTTCCTTGGCGCTGCCCAGGCTGTAGCGAAGGCCGCCCTGGAACGTGTGGGTGGTGCCCTGGATCAAGAAGTTCGCGGCCGACGACGTCAGGATATAATGGCCGTATAGCGCCAACCGGCCTTGCTTGATGTCGACGCCCCCCATCCACCAGAAGAACGCCTTGCTCGCGGCGTTGTCGGCCTCGTCCTGCAGCTGACCGCGTTCCGACAGGGTGCAGCCCGTGCATTTCTCCACGGTAGGATTCAGGAGCTCGACAATCATGAAGCCGCCACCGCCGTACGGCTCGACCCGCAGCTGGGCGGGAAACGCGAGCACGCCGACCATGATGCGACGCGCGTCCTTGAAGGAGATGTTCCCCAGTTCCACGTTCTGGTTGGGCTCCACGATCGTGGCGTGCCGCGCCGACAGGAAGAACGACTGCTCGAACGCGACGTACAGCGCGGTTTTCTTCCCTGTGATCAGCCAATGCCCACCAAACGTCGGCTCGAAGGAGTAGCTGTCGAAGTTCGTCCTGAACACGAACAGCCCGCCCTGCGCGCCCCAATACCACTTGTGCGCCCAATCGCTCGTCCGCGACTCGTAGCTCGGGCCGCCCCGGGTGGGGGTCGGCGCTTCCGGCAGCTTGCCCCCAGCCGCCAGGATCGAGTCGCGCTTGGCCTTGGGGATCTCGGGAGCGCGCGGGGCTTTGGGGCCGCCACCGCCCAGGAAGAAAGACAGGCCGGCCGACCCGGTCACGTGACCCACCCAAAACCCGGTCGGGCTGGTCGAGCCGGGGCGGTAATAGGCGCGCGCCTCGAGCCGCAGCGCGATGTGGTTGCCGAAGAAAATCCGGTCCCCGATCCCACCCTGAACGGCATTCAAGTCCGAGGTCATCGGTCCCGACGGGCCGAGGTGTAGCCGCGCGTAGCCGCCCAGCAAGTACAGCATGTTGCCCCCGGTACCCGAGTTGATGATCAGGCTGGCGCTTCCGAGCACCGCGGTCGTCGTGTCCCCCGTCGCCTTGTAGGTCGGCGTGGCGACGTTCGCGTCGACCTCGAGTCCGATGTAGTCGTTCAAGAAGTACCCGATCCGGCCGCCGAACCCGAGGCTCTTCCACGAGTCGAGCGTGTTATTGAGCCCGAAGGCGCGGTCGTATCGGGTCCAGCTCGTGTACCCGCCGAACTCGAGCTGGTGGGCGTGCTGGGCGGCCAGGGTCGCGACCCCACCCCCGCCAGCCAACAAGACCCCGATGACCGTGAGTACCCGCATGGGACGACTCCTCGGTAAAAAAGCGACCCCCAAAATAGGGGTTTCCTCCGGAAAACGCGATACCCCTTCGCTTTAAGCCTCTGAACCTTGAAAGTACTTGAAGGCAACCCGAACAAAAGCCGAATAGAGGCGGTCAGATGAGGCCGAGCTGGGTGCCGACCCGTTGGAAGGCAGTCAAGGCGAACTCGAGATCGTCGCGGCTGTGCCCGGCGGAGAGCTGGCAGCGCACCCGGGCTTGCCCCTGCGGCACCACCGGGTAGCCGAACCCGGTGACGAACACCCCCTCCTGCAGCAGCAACTCGCTCATGCGGATCGCCTGAGCCGTTTCTCCCAGGATCACCGGGACGATGGGGGTGGCCCCTGGAACGGGCTTGAAGCCGAGGGCCGCGAGCCGCTCCCGGAAATAGCGGGTGTTGTCGTGCAGCCGGGCCACCCGTTCGGGGTGCGCCTCGAGGTAGCGCACGGCGGCGAGGGCGCTGCCCGCAACGGTGGGGGGGAGGGCGTTACTGAAGAGCTGGGGGCGGGATCGCTGGGTGAGGTAGTCGGTGAGGGCTGCGGGGCCGGCGGTGAATCCGCCGGCCGCGCCGCCTAGGGCCTTGCCGAGGGTCGAGGTGATGATGTCCACCTCCCCCAGCATGCCGTGGTGCTCGGCGCTGCCCCGCCCGGTCTTGCCCAGCACGCCGGTCGCGTGCGAGTCGTCCACGGCGACCACCGCGTCGTACTTCCGGGCCAGCGTCACGATGTCGGGCAGCTTGGCGATGTCGCCTTCCATTGAGAACACGCCATCCGTGAACACCAGCCGCAAGCGCGCGTCGCGCGCGGCCTTGAGCTTGTCCTCGAGGTCCGTCATGTCCGAGTGACGGTACACGGTGGTCTGACAGCGCGTGATGGTTTTCGCGAGGCGGACGGAGTCGATGATCGAGGCGTGGTTCAGCTGGTCGGAGATGACGACATCAGGCTCGCCCAGCAGAGTCGGGCACAGGCCCTCGTTCGCGTTCCAGCAGCTCCCGTAGCTCAGCGCCGCCTCACACCCCACCAGCCGCGCCAACGCCGTCTCGAGCTCGCGGTGGACGGTGAACGTGCCGCAGATGAAGCGAACCGAGCCGGTACCAGCCCCGAACGCGTCGAGCGCGCGCTTGCCCGCGGCCACGACCTCGGCCTGATTGCAGAGCCCCAGATAGTTGTTGGACGAGAGAATCACCACCTCGCCGCGTCCCTGCATCTTGGCTCTCGGGGCTTGCGGCGATTCCAGGTAGTTGAGGCGCTTGTAGACCCCCTCCTGCTTGAATTGCTCGAGTTCGGCCTGCAGCCGGGCGGCGAAGCTCATGCGATCTCCAGGATGATCTTGCCCGCGTCCCCCGCGCGGATGGCCGCGAGGGCTTCGTCGATGTGGGCGAGGGGAAACTGGTGCGTGATCACGGGCCGGGGGTCGAGCAGCCCGGCCGTGAGATAGCGGCGCATCTGGTGCCAGGTCTCGTACATCTTGCGGCCGATCACGCCGTACACCGTGATCCCCTTGAAGATGATCTCCCGGGCGAAGTCGACCGCAATTTCGCCCTTGGGAATGCCGAGCAGGTGGACGCGCCCGCCGAGGCGCACGGCGGCGAGCGCCTGGTGCAGCGCCGACGGCACGCCCGACATCTCGCACACGAGGTCCGCGCCCTCGCCCCCGGTCTCGGCGAGCACGCTGCCGACCACGTCGTCCCGCCCGGCGTCGATGGTGACGTGGGCGCCCATCCGCTGCGCCAGGGCCAGGCGCTTGGCGTTCACGTCGGAGGCGATCACCTTCGCCGCCCCCGCGGCCCGCGCGATCCCGACGGCGAAGCATCCGATCGGCCCGCACCCCACGACGAAAACCGTGCTGCCCGGAATCTCCGCGGCCAGCACGGCGTGAAAGGCGTTGCCCATCGGGTCCATGACGGCCCCGACCGTGGTCGGGATGCCGTCGAGCGGCAGCACGTTGGTGGCGGGCATGGTGACGTATTCGGCGAACGCCCCATCGCGGTCCACCCCGATGATCCGGGTGTTCTTGCAGATGTGGCTGTTGCCGCTGCGACACTGCAGGCAGTGCCCGCACACGATGTGCCCCTCGGCAGTCACGAGCTGACCGGTCTTCAGCTGGGCGACAGCGTCGCCCACCGCCACGATCTCACCGGCGAACTCGTGGCCCACGACGAGCGGCGGGTGGATGCGCCCCTGGGCCCACGCGTCCCACTCAGCGATGTGCAGATCGGTGCCGCACACCCCGGCGTGGCGCACGGCGATGAGCACCTCGCCCGGGCCGGGTGACGGCTTCGGCACCGTCGCGACCTTCAGGCCGGGAGCGGCTGTGGCTTTGAGAATCGCTTGCATTGCGAAATCGGGAAGAGGGAAGGACGAGGGGGAGCAGCGTCAGAAGATCGAGCGCGTGAAGCCCCCGTCCACCTGCAGCACCGCGCCAGTAATATAACTGGCCCGGTCTGAGGCGAGGAACGCGACCGCCGCCGCCAGCTCGTCGGTGCGACCCATCCGGCCGAGCGGGATGCCGGCCACCATGTCGCGCATCACGTCCTGGGACGAGCGATGCTCGCGCTTGGCGCGCGTCTCCGTCAGCTCCCCGATCCGCTCGGTCGCGATGAACCCCGGGCACACCACGTTTACCGTGATCCCCTCGGCGGCGACCTCGTCGGCGAGCGCCTTGGCGAACCCGAGGAGTCCGGCGCGCGCGGTGGTCGAGAGGATGAGCCCCGGGAGCGGCTGCTTCGCCGCCACCGAGGCGAGGCAGATGATCCGGCCCCACTGCAGCTTGCGCATGATCGGCACGGAGGCGCGCGCCAGATGGATCGCCGAGAGGAGGTTCAGCTCCACCGCCCGGTGGAACGCCTCGGCCGTCTGATGCGAGAACGGCGCCGCCGGCGGCCCGCTGGCGTTGCAGAACAGCACGTCGAGCCGGCCCAACTCGTGGTGCACCCGCTCGACGAGCGCTTCCGCCTGGGCCGGCACGCCCACGTCCGCCACGAACGGCAGGACGGTCTGGCGCGTCTCGGAAGCGAGCTGCTGCGCCGCCTGGTCCACGAGGTCGTCGTGGCGCCCGTTGACGCCGACGCGCGCGCCTTCTTGCGCGAGAGCCTTCGCGACGGCCCGGCCGAGGCCCTTGGTGCTGCCGCACACCAACGCGACGCGGCCCGCGAGACCGAGATCCATGGGTGCGAGAATCTACGACGGGAACGGCGGTTCGGTCAGTCGGCGAGGACAGCCGCTTGAGCGGGCTCGACGCGCACGGCGCAGCACTTCAGCTCGGCCATCTTGGCGTATGGGTCGAGCACCGGGTTGGTCAGCAGGTTCGCCGCCGCCTCGCGGAAGTGGAACGGCACGAACACCTGACCGCGCGCGACGCGCTCGGAAATCCGGCACGAGCTCACCATGGAGTTGCGGCGCGACGTGAGGCGCACCGGCTCGCCATCCGCCACGCCGAGCTCGCGGGCGTCGTCGGGATGGATCTCGACGACCGGCGTGGGCTCGCGCTGGTCGAGCCCCGACGCGCGCCGTGTCATCGTGCCCGTATGCCAATGGTACAGCTGCCGGCCGGTGTTCATCACGAAGGGGTACGCGGCGTCGGGAAGCTCCACGGGCGGCGCGTACTCGACGGGGACGAACTTCGCCCTGCCGTCCGCCGTGGGGAAACGATCGTCGAACAAGAACGACGTGCCGGGCGAATCGGCCGTCGGCACGGGGTACTGGAGCCCCGCGCCCTCGAGCCGTGCGTAGCTGGCGCCGCGCCACGACGGGGTCACCCGGACGATTTCCTCCATGACGTCTTGCGCCTGCTGGAACGGCGTCTTGAGACCCAACCGGTTCGACAGCTCGACCAGGACCGCGAGGTCGCTGCGCGCCGCGCCGGGCGACCGCACGGCCTGATGGGCCAGCTGGATGCGGCGTTCCGTGTTGACGAACGTGCCGGTCTTTTCCGCGAAGCTCGAGCCGGGAAGCACGACGTCTGCGTAGCGGGCCGTCTCCGTGAGGAACAGATCGTGCACCGCGAGGAACTCGAGCTCTCGGAACCAGTGCTCGGCGTGCGCGATGTCGGGGTCGGAGATGATGGGGTTCTCGCCCATGATGTACATGCCGCGCACACCGCTCTCCTGCTTCACGATCTCCGTCACCATCAACCCCTCCCGCAACGACAGCGACTCCGGTGCCACGCCCCACGCACGGGCGTACTCTTCCCGGATCTTGGGGTCCTTGACCGAGCGGTAGTCGGTGTAGACGAACGGGATGGCGCCGACATCGGAGGCGCCCTGCACGTTGTTCTGCCCGCGCACCGGCATCATCGCGGCTCCCCAGCGGCCGATCATGCCGCACGCCAGCATGAGGTTGAGGAGCGACGTCACCAGGTCCGTCCCGTTGGCGTGCTGCGTCAACCCCATGGCCCACAGGGTGCTGGTCTTCGGGCCCCGGGCGTAGCTCTCGGCCGCTTGGCGGATGCGCTCCGCCGGCACGCCGGTGATCTTCGCCGCGACTTCCGGCGTCATGGCCCGGACCGACTCCCGCACGGTGGCGAAGTCGTGGGTGCGGCGCGCGATGAACTCCTTGTCCTCGAGGCCTCGGGCCAGAATGTGGTTCAGCATGGCGTTGAACAAGGCCACGTCGGTGCCGGGCAGCATTTGGAGGTGGAGGTCCGCGCGCCCCGCGAGCTCGGTGCGGCGCGGGTCGGCCACCATGAGCTTCGCGCCGCGCTGGTGCGCGCGCTTGATCGCCGCGCCGAACACGGGGTGCGACTCGGTGGTGTTCGCGCCCGCGATGAAAATGACGTCCGCCGCATGCTCGACCTCGCGCATCGAGCCGGACGCCGCCGATGTGTTGAGCGCCCGCTGCATCGCCGCGACCGACGTCGAGTGGCAGAGACGCGTGCAGTGGTCGATGTTGTTCGTGCCCAGCGCCCCGCGGAACATCCGCATCAGCACGTAGTTCTCCTCGTTGGAGCACTTGGCTGAGGAGAAGCAGGCGAGGGCGTCGCCGCCGTGCTGCCGCTTGATGCGCGACAGCTCCTGGCTGACCAGCTCCAGCGCCTCCTCCCAGGTCGCCTCGCGGAACGGCTCATACCACGACGGTGGGGTGGCGACGCGGTCCCGCACATCCATGTCCAGCCGCTCGAGCAGCGGCAGCTCGCGCACCGACTTGCCGACGGAGCGCGGTGGGCCGGCCGGCTTGGCCCCCTGGCCTTCGCCCTCGATCGTCTGCCACGGACCCCCGCGGCGGTCGTCGCCCGTCGGCCCGCGCCACACCCAACGGCCGGTCTCCTTCACCCAGCCTTTGCGGATGAGAGGTCGCGTCAGGCGGTCGCGATGTTGCGGGAAGTCGTAGCCGAAGCGGCCCTTGACGCAGGTCGAGCCCTGGTTAGGGGTGTTGAGCTCGATGTCGGGGGAGGTCACGCGGATCACCTGTTCGTCCGCGACGTGCAGGTCGACCTGGCAACCGACGCCACAGTAGGGGCACACCGAGCGCACGACGCGCTCCGGATGGCGGACTCGCTCGGGCGCGAAGCGCTCCCGCGGCATCACCTCGAAGATCGCTCCCGTGGGGCATACCCGGACACACTCCCCGCACCACGTGCACCCCGCCTTGTCGGGATCGCCGTCCGCCCCGACGATGATCTCGGCGTGCTCACCGCGTTGCGCCACGTCGAGCACGCCCACCACCTGGATGTCCTCGCACGCCCGCACGCAGCGCGTGCACAGGACGCAGGTGCTCATGTCGTGGCGGATCATCGGGTCGCCCGGCCGCTCGTCCCCGTGGCGCAGCGGCAGGTCGCGCTGGGCGAGCGGCGTAGGGACGACGCCGTAGCGCACGACGTACTGCTCGAACTCGTTGCGGGGCTGGGCGCGCCCGCCGTTCATCAGGTGGTCCCCGGGGTACCGCTCGAGCAGCAAGCGCAGCACGCCCTTGCGGTTCTCCACCGCGGCGTGCGACTCGGTCTGCACGACCATCCCGTCCGCAACCTGGGTGGCGCAGGCCGGCAGCAGCTTGGCCTGGCCCTCGACCGACACCAGGCAGATGCGGCAGTTCCCGACGATCGGCAGCTTGGGATACCAGCAGAGGGTGGGGATGTCCACGATCCCTGCGGCGCGGGCCGCTTCGAGGATCGTCTGCTCGGGATCGGCGGAGAGGGGACGGCCGTTGATGGTGAGGGTCGCCATGCTCCGTGAAGATTAGGCGTCAACAGGGAGCGCGGCAACCGGCGGGCGGCTAACTGCTTAGCGCGTCAGTCGATGTGCTCGGGCAGATGGCGATGTGTGTGGTCGCCCGCCTCCGCTTCGTCCGTGAACCAACAATACGCCCAAATCTTCGCGGGGCGCAGCATCGGCCGGCCGGTGCGGAGGATGATGCCGATGGGCTCGTCGTCGTCGAGGACGAGGGGGAGGCTGGTCATGGGTCGCACGTTCCACGTTTGCAGGACAGCACGTTGCCCAAGCAAACTGCTTGCCACGGGCTGCTTCGTGCAACGTGTTGACGGGCAATGTGTAACGGAGGGGAGGGCGGGCCGAGTGGTCAGTCCGACACGTTCAGCGCCGTGTCCGCCTGACGCTCGGGTTTCGTCGCGGTAAAGCCCGCGCCCGTCTTGGCGCGGCGCCGGCGCGTGATCTGCCAGCCACGGTACAACGTCTGCAGCGCCTCGGGGGCGAGCGGGATGACGTGGGCGGCGGGAGGCGGCGGGCTGGGCAGGACGATGTGCACACCGCCGCTTCGAGTACGCGTCTGCAAGTCCGCGATCAGCGCGGTGCGATCGCGCGCCCGGGCGGGAGCGAGCGCCGCGGGATCGATCACCACGACGCTCGGCGAGACGTCCGGGAACCAGCTACCGAAGTGGATGACGAGCGCCTGGAACCGGCCGGCCAGCTGCTCGCTCACGGCGCGGCTCTCGGCGGCCTCGATCGCGCTCAAGTCCTGGTCGACGATGAAGACTTCGGCGTCGTGGGCGGCGATGAAGAGCGCGCTGGGGAGCGCCGCCGCCCCGACCACCACCACCAGGTCGCCGGGCTCGAGGCGACGCGCGCAGCTCACGAGCGGCCCCTCGGGCTCGAGTCCCCAGTGGGTCGGCTCGCGCTGCGCCGCGCGCAGCACGCGGTGCTTGGCCCGCCAGCGCGGGAACGAGGGCAGCCGCAGGCGTCGCGCGATGATGCGGTCCACGTGCTCGAGCAGCAGCACCTCCGTGAGCAGGTACTGGCCCGCGGCGTTCTCCTCGAGCTCTCGCACCGCTTCGTCGCCGATCTCGAGCAGCTCCTCGCGCGACAGGGCGTTCTTGTACTCCTCGATGCGCTGCAGCAGGAACTCGTGGTACTCCTGCTTCAGGGAGCGGGGCGGCCGCCGCACCGCGCGGGAGGGTTGCTCCTGGGAGAGGCTCAGCACGGCTCGATGTGCACGGTCACCTCGTGCAGCTGCAGGTCACGCTTCAGCCGGTCCTCCACTTCGTCGGCGATCGCGTGGGCCGACTCCACGTTGGCGTGGCGGTCCACGGCGATCGTGACCTCGGCGTACCGCAGGTCGGATGGCCCGCGCGAGCGGATCGCGTACGCGCTCTTCACGCCGGGGACCGCTTGGGCGGTCTCCTGGATGTGCCGCGTGGGGATGGCGCGCTGATCCACGAGCACTGGAATCGTGCGGACCAGGATGCGATAGGCGACGAGCACGATCACGCACGCCACGACGATGGCGAGAGCGGGGTCGATCCACCACAGTCCTTGCCGCGCGAACAGCAGGCTCGCGAGCACGGCGACGGTGATGAAGACGTCCGCCCGGGTATGCGCCGCGTCGGCGACGAGCAGCTCGCTGCCGAGCTCAGTCCCGCGGCGGTGCTCGTACCGCGCGATCACCACGTTGACGCCGAGCGTGAGCACCAGCACGGCGAGCTGCATGTCGCTCACGCTGACGCGACGCGTGCCGCTCACGAGGTCGTTCACCGCTCCACGCACCAGCTCGAAGCACGTGACCGACAGAAAGCCGACGATGGCGAGGGCGCCGAGCGTCTCGAACTTGCCGTGGCCGTAGGGGTGGTCCTCATCGGGCGCCTTGGCGGCGACGCGCACCACGATCAGGGCGAGGACGTTGTTGAGCGCGTCGACCGAGGAGTCGAGGGCGCCGCCGAACACCGCTAAGGACTGGGACGCGATGCCGACGGCGAGCTTCGCCCCCACGACCACCAGGTTGGCGGCGAGGAGGCCGAGGAGCACGCGGCGGACTAGGGCGGACGCCGGCATGGGCAGGTGTGCAAGGTTGTAAGGGACCGTGGTTTAGTCAACGGCCCGGAGCAGCACGCCCTTCAGGTAGCCGGTCTCCGGCACGTTGACGAGCTCGGGATGGTCGCGGGCGGCGCCCGTCTGGGCGACGAGCTGCAGCCGGCGCCCGGCGTCACGTGCGGCGTCCGCGAGCATGTCTCCGAACACCGTCCGGTTCACGTGGTACGAGCAGGAGCAGGTGAAGAGCACGCCCCCGGGGTCGAGCAACCGCATCGCGCGGAGGTTGATCTCCTTGTAGCCTGCGAGCGCGCGGGGCACGCTCTGCTTGGTCTTCGCGAACGCGGGTGGGTCGAGCACGATCGTGTCGAACCGCTCGTCGCGGCGCTCCAGCTCGCGCAGCAAATCGAAGGCGTTGGCCTCGCGCCACGCGATGTTCGCGAGTCCGTTGAGGGCGGCGTTCTCGCGTCCCCGTGTCAGGGCGGCGGCGCTCGAATCCACGGCGATCACCTCGCGCGCGCGGCGCGCCAGGTGGAGCGCGAACGACCCATGGTAGGTGAAGAGGTCCAGGGCCCGGGCGGTGCCGGCGTGCCCGGCCACGAGGACGCGGTTCTCGCGTTGGTCGAGGAACGCACCGGTCTTCTGGCCGGTGTGGGGCGCGGCGAGGTAGCGCATCCCGTGCTCCTCCACGGCCACCGTGTCGGGCACGGCGCCGAACGCCGCGACCACTTCGAGCGGCAGCGCTTCGTGGCGCCGGATCGGCGCGTCGTTGCGCAGCAGCACGCCTTCGGGCGCGAGCGCCGCCCGGATCCCCGCAACGACGTCGTCCCGGGCCTGCTCGAGCCCGGCAGAGAGCAGCTGCGCGACGGCGTAGGGCCCATAACGGTCCACCACCAGCGACGGCAGCCCGTCGCCTTCGGCGTGCACCACGCGGTAGGCCGTCGCGGCAATGCCGGTGCGCCGGGCCAGCGCCGCCGCGATGCGTTCACTCCACCAACCGGCGTCGATCGGCTCGCGCCCGCGCGTGAGCAGCCGCAACCGGATCTCCGACTTGGGAGAATACAGAGCTTGGCCCAGGTGCCGGCCGCGGCGGTCCGTCACGGGCACGATCCCGGGCGCGTCTCGCGGCTCGTCGTACACGTCCGTCCGATAGATCCAGGGGTGCCCCGCCTGCCACCGCGCAGCACCCTTCGCGGACACGATCACGGTGCGCGAGGCGGTGGCCGTGGTCACGGTCCGACCGTCCGATCGTCCGACGGCCCGCCCCGGTCCGGCCGCAGCTTGGCCGCTTCGCGCAGGTACATATGTTTCAGCTGGCGCTGGGGCTTCGCCGTGTAGAAGTGCAGCAGCACGCGGATGCAGCGGGCCATACCGCCCGGCGGGGGCACCGCGACCTCGGCGGTGCCGAGCAACGGCACGTCGTGCCAGCCGAGCAGGCGCGCGGCCCGCGCGGGGTACTCGGCAGTGAGGTCGGGCGACGATGTGAAGATCGCGCTCTCCACGTCGTCGGGCCGGAAACCGTTCGCATCCTGGAGCACGCGCAACAGCTCCGCCGTCGCTTCGAGAATCGCCTCCCGGGTGTTGGCCGCCGCGGTCGTCGCGCCGCGCAGCCCGCGCAGGATTTTGCTCATGGCTCTGGCCGATCAGTTGCGCTTGATGGTGATCACGGACGCCGCCCTTCTCAAGGGGCGGCCCGCCGTGGACGCCTGCCGCCGGGCCGTGGCGGGGGGCGCGGGGGCGACCATGGTGCAAGTCCGGATGAAGGACGCGGCGCCGCGTGACGTGCTCGCGCTCACCCGGGCGCTGGTGGGCGCGCTCAGCGTTCCCGTGATCGTTAACGATCGCGTGGACATCGCGCTGGCCGCCGGGGCGGCCGGCGCCCACCTCGGCCAGGACGACTCGCCGCTCGACCGACTCCGGCCCCACGTCCCCCACGGCTTCGTGCTGGGCATCTCGGTCGGCTCGCCGGCCGAAGCGGCGCGCGTGGCCGCCTGGCCCGCCGACTACTGGAGCGTGGGTCCCTGCTTCCCGACCGGCACCAAGGGCGATGCGGGGGTTGCGCTCGGGCCCGAAGGGTTCGCGGCGCTGGCGCGGCTCGCTCCGGCCGGGCTGCCCGTGATCGGGATCGGAGGCATCACCCCCGCCAATGCCGGGGCGCTCGCGCAAGCCGGAGCGGCGGGCGTCGCCGTCATCGGGGCGGTGTGGGAGGCGGCTGACCCGGCGACCGCGACGCGCGCGCTGCGCGCCGCATTTGCTTGACGCGCTGGATCGCCGCCTCGTGCTCGGCATAGGTCGCCGAAAAGATGTGCTTGCCGTCGGGCTGCGCCACGAAGTAGAGGAACGGCACGTCGGCCGGGTACAGCGCCGCGACGAGACTGGCGCGTCCCGGCTGTCCGATCGGTCCGGGCGGGAGCCCGGCATGGAGGTAGGTGTTGTAGGCCGACCGCACCGCGAGGTTCTTCTCCCACACGCGCTTCAGCCGCCGTCCGTACGCGTAGCTGACCGTGGGGTCCGCCTCGAGCCGCATGCGACGCTGCAGCCGGTTCTGATACACGGCGGCAATGAACGGCCGGTCGGGGCCGTAGCGCGCCTCCGCCTCGATGATCGACGCGAGCGTCACGAGCTCGTGCCGCGAGAAATGCAGCGAATCGAGCCGCGCCTGCCACTCCGGTGTCCACTGCCCGATGAACTGGTGCGTCATCACCTGGGCGAGCTCGCGTGCTCCGATGTGGAGCGGCAAGCGGTACGTCGTGGGGAACAAGTACCCCTCCGCGCTCGTCGCCCCGGCCGGGAGCCCGAGCCCGGCGAGCAGCGCGGCATCCTGCGCGGCGGCGAGGAACGAATCGCGCGGGATGCCGAGCTCCTGCTGCGCGACCTCCGCCACCTCGGCGAGTCGCAGCCCTTCGCGCACGGTGAAGCGTTGCTCGACCCCGCGGCCGCGCTCCAGCGCCGCCACCACGTCCGACCACGACTCGTCCCGTCGCAGCAGATACACACCGCTCTTGAGGGCACCGCCCAGGCCGCGCAGCTTCGCGTACAACCGGAACGGGGCGGGATGGCGTATCACCCCGCTCGCGGCGAGTGAGTCGACGGCGGCATCGAGGATGGCGCCGGCTGGAATGGTGACGGTGACGTGGGGGCCGCCGGGGGAGCCGCAGGCGGCGAGGGCGAGAGCGACGACAGTGCGGAATGCGGAATGCGGAATGCGGAGTTGAGAACGAGGGGTCGCTCGTCCACTCCGCACTCTGCACTCCACACTTCGCGCTTTCATACGCCTGAGCCCCGCTTCGCATCGAGATAGTGCTGCAGCAGCAGCGCCGCCGCGAGCGCATCCACGTCGCCCTTCCGGCCCCGCGTGGTGCCTCCCATCTCGCGCACCGCCGCGTGTACCCGCGCCGTGGTGAAGCGCTCGTCCCACAGCGAAACCGGCAGGCCCGTATGCCGGCCGATGGCGGCCGCGAGCTCGCGGGCCGCGCGCGCTGACGCCCCTTCCTCGCCCCGCTCGTCGAGCGGCAGGCCCACGACGATGCCCGTCACGGCGCGGGTCTCGAGGAGGGCAAGCAATCGCTGCATGGGGAAGCGCTTGCCGGTACGGCGGGTCAGGGTCGTGAGCGGTTGTGCGAGCGTCTGGGATTCGTCGGAGCATGCGATGCCGATGCGCTTCTCACCCCAGTCGACGGCGAGCAAACGGCCGCCGGATGGCAAGTTGGAATGTTGGAAAGTTGGAATGTCAGTCGTTCCTTCCAACCTTCCCTCCTTCCAACTTTCCACCCGTCATCCCTGCGACATCGTCCCGAAGAACTCCACGTTGTTCTTCGTGCGCTTGAGCCGCTCGAGCAGGAACTCGATCGCCTCGACCGGGGGCATGTCGGCGAGGAAGTTTCGCAGCAGGTAGACTTTGTTAAGCTCTTCCTTGGTGAGGAGCAGCTCTTCCTTGCGGGTGCTGGTGCGCTGGACATCGATCGCGGGGAAGGTGCGCCGCTCGGCGATGCGGCGGTCGAGAATGACTTCCGAGTTGCCCGTGCCCTTGAACTCCTCGAAGATCACCTCGTCCATGCGCGACCCGGTATCGATGAGCGCCGTGGCCATGATGGTGAGCGAGCCGCCCGCTTCGATGTTGCGGGCCGCGCCGAAGAAGCGCTTCGGCTTCTGCAGCGCGTTCGCGTCCACGCCGCCCGACAGGATCTTGCCCGAGTGCGGCACGACCACGTTGTGGGCCCGGCCCAAACGGGTGATCGAATCGAGCAGGATCACGACGTCCTTGCCGTGCTCCACCAACCGCTTCGCCTTCTCGATCACCATGTCCGCGACCTGCACGTGGCGGTCCGCCGGCTCGTCGAACGTGGAGGAGATCACCTCGACGTTCGGCCCCTTCACGTTCTCCTCCATGTCCGTCACCTCCTCGGGCCGCTCGTCGATCAACAGCACGATGAGGTAGATCTCGGGATGGTTTTCGATGATGGAGTTGGCGAGCTTCTGGAGCAGGATCGTCTTGCCCGCCTTGGGCGGCGACACGATCAGGCCGCGCTGGCCCTTCCCGATGGGACTGAGGATGTCGATGACCCGCATCGAGAGGTCGCCGTCCTTGCGCTCGAGTCGGATGCGCTGCTCGGGGTAGCGCGGCCGTAGGTTGTCGAACGCGACCCGGTGCTTCGCCTTCTCGGGCTCCTCGCCGTTGACGGTTTCGACCTTGAGGAGCGCCAGATAGCGCTCGCCTTCCTTGGGCGGCCGCACCTGGCCCATGATCGTGTCCCCGGTGCGCAGGTCGAACCGCTTGATCTGGCTGGGCGACACGTAGATGTCGTCGGGGCCGTACAGGTAATTCCAGTCGGGGCTGCGCAGGAAGCCGTAGCCTTCGGGGAGGATTTCCAGGACGCCCTCGCCGCGCAGTACGGTGTCGGAGTCGAGGAGCGACTGCTCGATGCGGAAGATGAGATCCTGCTTGCGGAGCCCTGAGTAGTTGGTGATGTTCAGGGTTTCGGCCATCGCGTGCAGTTCCGCGACGGATTTCCGCTTCAACTCAGCGATATCCACGTGTGCTTTGCTCCGGTGCGCTACGGCGGGCGAGACCCCGGGTAGGGGAGTGAGCGCGTTGAGAATGGAATCTTGGGATTTGAAGGAGTGCGAGTGACTATACTAGGGCGCCCCGGACCCTGAGTCAAGAGCGTCGATGGAGCTGAGCCAGTTCCTCCTGGCGTGGCGGACGACTCCTTTGCCGGATCGGGAAGTCATTGATGCGCTTGTACATCCGGCGCATGCCGCCCCTTCGACGGTGCTTGCCGCGGCGCTGGCGCACTGGCCGGGGCGCTACTACTGGTCGGACGAGGCGGACGGGCGCCACCTGGTGCTGACGCGCCGGGTGGCGCGGCGGCGCGAGCGCTGGGGGCTGCACCTCGCCTTGTTCCTCGCCACGCTGTTCACGACGACGTTCGTGGGCGCGGTGTTCGACGGCAGGATTCCCTTCGATGCGAACCCGTTCGCGCTCATCACCGGCACCTACGCCTTCCCGCGCCACTTTTTGCTGGCCTGGGCGACGGGACTGCGATTCTCGCTGCCCTTGCTGGCGATCCTCTTGTGCCACGAGCTCGGACACTACCTCACGGCGGGGCGCTACCAGCTGGACGTGTCCCCGCCCTATTTCATCCCGGTGCCCTTCGTACCCTGGTCGATCGGGACGATGGGCGCGTTCATCCGGCTGCGCACGCTGGTGTCGGACCGCCGCCAGCTCCTCGACGTGGGGATCGCGGGGCCGATCGCCGGGCTGGTGGTGGCCATCCCGGTACTGTGGCTGGGACTGCGGCTCAGTCACGCGCTCCCGGGCCACGGGCCCGAGTCCGGCATGCTCGTCGCCATGGGAGCGGACACGGTCGCCGTCGGAGATTCGCTCCTCACGCTCATGCTGCGCCATCTCGTCCACGGCTCGGCGCCCGCGATCTTGCTCGACCCGATGGCGTTCGCGGGCTGGCTGGGGATCGTCGTGACCATGTACAATCTCCTTCCGATCTCGCAACTCGACGGCGGGCACATCCTCTATGCGGCGTTGCCGCGGTGGCACCAGCGAATCGCGCTCGCGTTCTGGACGCTGATCATCGTGTTAGGCTGGTACTGGCGCGGGTGGCTGCTGTGGGGACTGCTGGTGTTGTTCCTGTCACGTGGCCGGCTCGGTCACCCGCCGGTGCTCGACGCGCACCGGCCCCTCCCGCCGTCGCGCCGCGGCCTCGCATGGGCGGGGCTGATTCTCTTCCTTATCACCTTTGCGCCGGTGCCGTTCAGAATCTAGGTGCCGGGTGTCAGGTGTCTGGTGTCAGCGGTTGGCAGGCCGACACCTGACACCCGGCGCCTCCAAGTATTGCGTAAGTCCGCCGTTCGTATATCTTTGCACAAACCAGCCCTAGGGCGCCGCATGCCCGCACAACCGGCACGCTACAACCCAGCTGATTCGAACGAAGCCGTAGTTCACGATCTCCCTCCCATCCGATTCGACGGACAACTCATCGCCATCCGCCTCCAGGTCCGCCGCACCGAGGACGGCGTCTGGCGGGGCCGGGTCCTGTTCGGGGCCCCGGACACCGAGGCGGAACGCTCCACGGCGGAGATCTTCTGCGCCACATCGGAGCAGGACCTGTGGCAATCGGTGCGCGATCTGCGGGACCACCACCTGCGCGACCTGTACCGCTCGCTGCTCTGATGGCCGAGGCGCGCGACGGGCTGCAAACGCTGCGGCATGACTTGTCCAATCCGCTGGCCGCGATCCTCGCGGAGACGCAACTGCTGCTGCTCAACGAAAAGCAGCTCGACGCGGAGACGGTGGAGAGTCTGAAACGCATGGAGGCGCTGGCGCGCAAGATGCGCCAGATCCTCCAACACGTGGACGCGTGAGTCGACGGCATCGGCCGCGGTTCTCTCCCCCGGCGCGGTGGTGGCATGCCCGCCGCCTGCTGCTCGCCAGCCCGCGCTGGCTGCGCTGGCCTGGCCGCCCCTCCCGTCGGGGGTGGTGGCCGTGACTTGTCAGCTTGGTGTGCCGTCCACGGTAGTCCGTCGCAGATAGCTCCACCCGCTCACACCGTAGATCACGAGCAGCACGACGGACAGCGCGCTGGTGAGGTACTTCACCCCCGCCGCGGCATCGCTCGCCGAGAGGAGCCCTTCGATCGTGCCCGCAATGGCCAGTAGGGTCACCACTGCGCCTACCATCCGCGCGGCGATGCGGCCCTCGACGACCAGCGCGTCACGGCGTGTCCGGTCTCCGGGCGCGAGCAGCGCCCCCGCCACCCGGAACCCGGCCCCGCCCGCGATGAAGATCGCCGTCAGCTCGAGGATGCCGTGGCCCGCCACGAACGTCGCGAGATAGGCGCCGGCGTGATAGTTGACGAACAAGCCGAATCCCATGCCGAGGCTCAGACCGTTGGTGACGAGCACCAGCACAGTCGGCAGCCCTAGCAGGATCCCGCCCACGAACGCCCAGAACGCGATGCTGACGTTGTTGCTGATGATGGCGGAGGCGAGCACGGGGAGGTCTTCCTCGCGCGCTTGGGCGTACCCGAGGCCCCGCGCCTGGCGGTCGGCGGCCTGTTCCGCGCGGCTCAGCATCACGGGCGGGAGCAACTCCTCTGCCTGCTCCGGATGCTCGCGGATGACCGAGTACCCGACGGCCCCGGGCACCGCGAACAGGAGGAAGGCGGCTAGTACGTAGCGCCACGACTGGACCACGGCGGCCGGAAAGTCCCGGACGAGATAACGGAACAAAGGTGCCCGGCGGCGTCCGCGCGTGCGGTACAGCGCGTTGTGGCCCGCGCTCACAACGCGCTCGAGATACTCGATCACCCGCGGGTCCACCCGATAGGTGCGCGCGCGCGCCAGGTCGGCCGCGACCTCGCGGTAGCGAGCGGAGAACACGGGGATGTCCTCGGACGCCAGGTGGCTGACGCCGGACCGCTCGACTTGGATCGCCAGGCGATAGAACTGCTCCCACGCCTCTCGCTTCCGCTCGACGAACCGCTCGGCGGTGACGGTGGTGCGGCCCACCGCCCCCGGCTGCGCCCGGGTGGCGAACCGGCTGCGTCGCTTACGCTGCTCCTCGGCGTGGAGCTGGGCGAGATAAGCGTCCGCGTCGGCGGTGCGCCGCGGAATGCGCTCCTGGAAGCGGCGCGCCAGCTCGGTCGCGAGCCGCGTCTGCACGGCCGGGTCGAGCTCGCCGGCGCGCGCCAGGAATTGGTCGAGCAGGCGGAATTCGTCGTCGGAGAGGTCCGGCGGCCCGGTTTCGATGGCTTCGTCGGGCGCAGCCGGCACCGCGCCGAGGCTCCAGTCGGTGGGGCGGTCCCGCACCACGATCGTGCCCGCTACCAGGTCTCCCAGGCGCTGGTTGCGTCGCTGCAGAAAGATCATGGCGAGTCCTGGTAGGAAGGGCAGGACCGGCAGGTAGCAGTCGATCAGGCGGAACAGGTTGCGCACCACCGCGGCGGTCGGGGTGATGGGGTGGCCCGTCTCCATCACCACCCGGATCCCGATCGCCTGCTTGCCGAGGGTGCGGCCCCCGTTCAACGCTTCGAGCAAGACGAAGTAGCCGAGCAGTCCGAAGGTGAAGGCGAGGATCAGGAGGGCGATGACCCAGCCTGCGAGCCGCTCGCCACGACCCCCCCCGAGGAGGCCCAGCCCCCCGATGACGGCCCAGCCGAGCAGCACCAAGCCGAGCACGGCGACCACCGTGTCGAGCAGGGCGGCGGCGGTCCGCGACCCCACGCCCGCGAGCTCGAAGTGGACCGCGACGTGCTCGGGCGTCTCGATCCCGAGCTGCTGCCGCAGGGTTGCCGCCGGCTCCGGCCGGTCTCGCGCGGGCGCGTTCACGTCCCCATCTTATCGCCACCCCGCAAGCGGAGCGAGTGGCGGATGACCGACCTTCGACCCATGGACTTCGGCGAGATCCTCGACGCCTCCCTCATGATCTACCGCCGCCACTTCGGGCTGTTTCTGAAACTCGCCTTCGTCGCCCTCTCCGTGCCGGTCGTGCTGTTCGTGTACTTCGGCCTGCGGGCGTTCGGCGACCTGTTGACGAACCCGTTCCGGACGGTGCTGTACATCCTCCCGGTGGTGATCGTCTACTACGCCGCCACGCTGGTGCTGACCGCCGGCACGATCCGCATCATCTCGGATTCCTACCTCGGCCGCGACCCCCGGTTGCACGACGCCCTCGCGCTCGGCCTCTCCAAGATCGTGCCGCTCATCGCCGTCGGGTTGGGGAAAGCGATCGTGTTGGGACTCATCATGATCGGAGCGGGCGTGGTCGCGGCGATCTCGGCGGCCGTGTTCAAGGGAAGCGGCGTGGGCATCCTGCTGGTTTTCGTCCTCGTGTGCGCGGCTGCGTGGTTCACGATCTTCGTGGCCTGCGGGTATGGCGTGACCACGCCCGTGGTCGTGCTGGAAGAGCTGGGCAGCTCGTTCGACGCATTCGGGAGATCGTGGGAGCTGACGCGCAACTTCAAGCTCAAGGTGCTGGGACTCGCGGTGGTGGCGTTCCTGCTGTGCAACATCTTGCCGTCCCAGGTGCTGCAGGGCATCGCCAACGTGGTGATGCGGACCGCGCCGGTCGCGGGAATCGGGCTCACCGTCGCCGCGGTCATCCTGCCCTTGATCCTGGCCCCGGTGATCGCGGCCGTCGTCACCCTGATGTACTACGACCTGCGGGTGCGCCGCGAGGCGTTCGATCTGCAGGTGCTGGGCCAGCGGCTGGGGATCATCTGACCACGCTGGCCGCCCTGGCTCAGGCGGTCCCGCCGGATTCGCTGCGGCGGGCCGTCGCGGAAGTGTTCGCGCGGCCGGAATACCGCTGGGTCACCGGCCGGACCCTGCTGCAGTGGCTCGCCGAGCAGGTGGGTCGGCTGCTCGACTGGCTCAGCCGAACCCAGCAGGGTCACCCCGGGGCGTTCAAGCTGCTCGTCGCGGGGCTGAGCGTCGCGCTGGTCGCGATGCTCGCCCACATGGCGTACGTCGTGTGGCGCATCACGCGGCCGACCGCGCGCACGCCGGCTTCCGGTGGTCTCGTTGGCGGGATGCGGCTCGACGATGCTCGGGCCCACCGCGAGCGCGCAGACGCGCTCGCCCGCGCCGGGCGCTACACCGAGGCCCTCGCGCACCGCTTCGTCGCCGTCGTGCTCGACCTCGACGCCCGAGACGCGATCAAGTTCCATCCCTCCAAGACGCCCGCGGAGTACGTCGGGGAAGCGCGTCTCGACCCCTCGGGTCGCGCATCGCTCGCTGAGCTGGTGGCGCGGCTGTACCGCCACCTCTTCGGCGCCGTCCCGTGCGACGAGCGCGCGTACCACGAGTTCACGGCGGAAGCGGAGCTGGTGTTTGAGCATGTGGCGGCGGCTTGAGATCTGGCTGGTCCTGCTGCTCGGGCTCGCCGTGGGGATCGCCGTGTGGGCGGGGAAGCGGAGCGGTGGCGGCACGCCGGACTTCGATTTCCGTGCGTCCGCGTTTCTCAGCGGTCCCCGCGGGAGCAGCGCGAGCTATGAAGTGCTCGCCCGCCTCGGGCGGCCCGTCGAGCGGCGCCGCACGCCGCTGTTCGATCTAGCACGGGACGCCCGCCACCGCCCGGCGGTGCTCGTCGTGCTCGACCCGCCGCTCGATCTCGCGGCCGCCGAGCTGGCGCAGGTCGTGCGGTTCGTGCGCGGCGGGGGTACCGTGGTCGCAGCCGGCGGGGGCGGCGGCATCGCGCATTGCCTGGGCTGGGGCACCGCGAACGCGACGCGTTTCGTGATGACGGACAGCTTCCCGGTGACGGCGCCCGGCAGGGGAGGGAGCGCGAGCCTCGACCTGCCACCCGTCGCGGACTACCTGAAGCCGCGCCGCGGTGCGGGGGGAGGGGACGAGGAGCGCGGGCGGTGGCGGGGCGGCGAGGTGGAGGAGAACGAGTGCGAGACGCTCGGCTTCGTCGCGCATGATACGCTCCTCCGGTTGAACGATGGGCGGCCCGCGGTGTTGCGCCTCGAGGCACAGGGTGGCGGCGCCGTCACCCTGATAGGCGACGTGGGTTACTTCCGCAACGGAACGTGGCGCACGACTCGGGTCCCGGAGTTCATCGCTCCGCTGCTCGTTCCCGCGCGACGTGGACGTGTGGTGTGGGACGAATACCACCAGGGCTTCGGCAAGGAGCGCTCGCTGCTCGGGGTACTCGCCGGTTGGCTCGCCGCGACATCCGGGGGTCGGGCGCTGCTGCAGCTCGCCGCCGTGGTGCTCGTTGGTCTGGCGGTAGGGGCGGTGCGGTTCGGGCCAGCGCGGCCGGTGCTGGAGCGGCGCCGCCGGTCGCCGCTCGAGCATCTCGAGGCGCTGGCCGCCGGGCTCGAGGGCTCGGCCGGAGTGGACACGTCCATCGGGCTCACCGTCGCGGGGCTGCGCCGCCGCCTGGGTCGGGCGGGCGTGATGCGCCCTGACGAGCAGCGCTCCTGGCTCGCGGCGCTCGAGCTGGCGCTCCCTACCGCCGCCGGCCGCAATGCCGTGCGCCGGCTGCAGCACATCATCACCGAACCCGGCGGCCCCGAGCGCGCGCTCGCGGCGGCCCAAGCCGTGGAGGACGTGTGGGAGGAGCTTCGCCCGCAGCGGACGCGCGCCGCATCCTAGAGGCGCTGCAACGTGTGGTGCTCGGCCAGGAGGCGGCGACGCGGGAGGTGCTCGTGTGCCTGCTCGCGCGGGGGCACGTGCTGCTCGAGGGGGTCCCTGGGACCGCCAAGACGCTGCTGGTGCGTACCCTGGCTCTCGCGCTCGACGTCAAGTTCCAGCGTATCCAGTTCACGCCCGACCTGATGCCCGCGGACATCACCGGTGTCACGCTGCTCACGGGGACGCATGAATTCACCTTCCGGCCCGGCCCGATCTTCGCGGACCTGGTGCTCGCGGACGAGATCAACCGCGCGCCCGCGAAGACGCAGGCGGCGCTGCTCGAGGCGATGCAGGAGCGCACGGTGACCGTGGACGGCGTGGGCCACCCCCTGTCGGCGGTCTTCACGGTGTTCGCCACGCAGAACCCGGTCGAGTTCGAAGGAACGTATCCGCTGCCGGAGGCCGAGCTCGACCGCTTCATGACCAAGGTGCTCGTGGGATACCCGGACGCCCAGCACGAGCAGGGCATTCTGGCGCGCACCGTGGCGGGCTTCGAGGCCGACCGACCGGAGACGTACGGCGTCGCGCCGGTGACGGACGCCGCTGGTCTCGAGAAACTGCGCCGGGCCGTCGAAGCGGTGCGGGTGGAGCCGCAGATCTCGGCCTACATCACCGCGATCGTGCGGGGCACGCGCGAGGCCGCCTCGCTCACGCTCGGGGCGAGCCCGCGAGCGGGCGTGTCGCTCCTCAAGGCGGCGCGCGCCACCGCGCTGCTCGACGAGCGCGACTACGTGGTCCCCGACGACGTGAAGCAGCTCGCGCCGGCGGTGCTGCGGCACCGTGTCACGGTCGCCCCGGAGCTCGAGCTCGAAGGCGTCACCGCCGACGCGGCGCTCAAGACGATCCTCGACAAGACCGAAGTGCCGACGGCGTGATCCTCCTGACGCACCGCGCGCTCTGGATCGGCGCGGCGGTCGCCGCGCTGGGCGTCCTGGGTTACTGGGTGCCGTGGGGTCTCGAGGCCATGTTGCTCGCCGACGTCGCGCTGCTCGGCGCCGTGTGGCTCGACGCGGCGCTCGCCGTCCGCCCTGGCCCGGCAGGACTCGGCGTAGGGCGCGAGGCCCCGCCCGCGTTCTCGGTGGGCGGCCGCGGCGAAGTCGGCTACCGCTGGCGCAACGCCGCGCGGCGGCGCGCGCGGCTGCGCGTGCGGGAGGTGCGGCCCGATCTTCTGGGTGGCACCCAGCCGCCTCGCCGGCTCGCGGTCCCGCCACGGGGCGAGACGCGGGAGACTCTCTCCGTCACGGCGCTACGGCGCGGCCGGGAAGCCGGGGCGGGGGCGTTCGTCGTGGATTCGATCGGACCGCTCGGCCTGGGCCTGCGGCGCGGCGTGGTGGCGCTGCCGTGGGAAGCCGCGGTGTATCCGCCCCTCGTCTCAGTCCGGCTGCGTGCCTCGGTGGCGCAGGCGCGGCGCCGCCGGGAGCAGGGGATCACCCCGCTGCGCCGCCTGGGCGAGGGCCGGCTGTTCGAGTCGCTGCGGGAGTGGGTGCCGGGGGACGATCTGCGGCACATCGACTGGAAGGCCACGGCGAAGCGCGGCAAGGTGATCACACGACAGTACGAGGCCGAACGGCGCCAGCACGTGCTCCTCGTGCTCGACACGGGACGACTGTTGACGGCGGACATCGCGGGCGTGTCGCGCCTCGACTACGTGGTGCAGGCGGCGCTCGAGCTGGCCTATACCGCGGCGCAGCACGACGACAACGTGGGAGTGATGGCGTTCGCCGACGGGGTGCAGCACTTCGTCGCGCCGCAGCGCGGCCGGCTCGGCTTGAAGCGCGCGCTCGACGTGCTCGCCGTCGTGGAGCCGACGCTCGTCGAGTCGGACTACCCGGGCGCGTTCCGCTATCTCGCGGCGCGCAATCGCAAGCGGGCGCTCACCGTGCTCTTCACCGATGTGATCGACCGCTTCGCGTCCGACGCGCTGGTGGCGAACGTGGCGTCCTTGCGCCCCCGCCACCTGCCGCTCGCCGTCACGCTTCGGAATCCGGAGCTGGACCACGTGGCGGCGCTGCGGCCCGCGGTCGCGCGGGATGCGTTCCGCAAGGCGGCGGCGGAGGAGCTGTTGCGCGCACGCGAGGAGGCGCTGGGCTACATGCGGCGGGCCGGGGTGTTGGTGCTCGACGTGCCGCCCGAGCGCGCGGCGCAAGCGGTCGTGACGCGCTACCTCGAGCTGAAGCGCCGCGGGCGGCTGTGACCATATTAGATTGAGCCAACTCCGCCGGACTGGGCGAATGCCACACCATCGCCGCCTCGGCGCCCTGGCGTTGCTGTTCACGGCGGTAACCGTTGGGACCTGCGTTTACCCCACCGAGCGTGACAGCTCGGTGCACGTGAGCATCACGCCGCTCCAGATCCTGATCCGGGGCAACGACACAGTCGCCACCGCCACCGCCTGGCAGATGCGTGGGCCGACGGATTCCGTAGCGATCCCCAACGTGGCGTTCGTCTGGACGAGCAGCGATCCCAAGATCGCAACGGTGGACAACGCGGGGCACATCACCGGCGTGAAGTCGGGGACCGTCAACATTCGCGCCGCGGCCGCGAACTTCGACAAGGGCGCGCTCCCTGGGCAGACCATCCTGCGTGTCTCCGCACCGCTCGAGGTTGACAGCGTCCGGCCGCAGACCGTGACGTATGGCGAGACCGCCACGGTGTACGGCGTTGGAGTGGACTCCATCTTCCAGATGAGCATGGGAAACGCGGTCTTGATCCCGTATGCGTTCTTCATTCCCCCGCTGCGGGACGCGACCGGCTACTCTCAGGCGCGGTTCTGGGTGCCGCCGCCAGCGCACACGGATTCCCTGTTCTTCATCGGCAATGGGGTGTTCGGGTTTACGCGCGACACCGTCCGAGTAATTCGACGGGACCTGTACGAGCCGAACGAGACCGCCCCAGCGTCCGTGGACCTCGAGGCCTCGCGGCCCTTTCCGGGGACGATCTGGAACTTTCTGCTGTTTTTCAACCCCGCACTATCCTTCGAAACCCTGCCGCGCGACGTCCCGAAGGGCGCGGACTGGTATCGCTTCCAGCAGTCCCTGACGCGAGACGTGACGATCGCGCTCAGCTCTGACGTGCCCGGGACGTTTCAGACGTTTCTCACCGACTCGCTAGGATTCCGGGCTGCCGACACGAGCTACTTTCTCGGTCGCAACGCCTGGACGTTCGGGCCTGGCTCGCATGCCTGTCATGGCGCGGGGTTCGGGCCGCCCGAGGCGCCGTCTGACTCGACACTCGTCGCGTTCAAGAGCCTTGCGCTGACGAGCTTGGATGCGATCGCGATCTATAGTCAGCCGGGCCGCTACTCCCTAGCGGTGTCCGAGGGGTACGCCTTGTCCGACCCGCAGATCCCGCGCGACTCCCACGAAGAGGACAACTACTGCGACGCGGTGGACACGAGGGTCGACACGCTGTCGCCCCAGTTCCTCGACACGCTCGCGATCGAGAATCCGCATGACGTGGACTGGTTCCGCTTTCGCGTGCCCGGCAGTGGCACCGTCCTCGTTCGGTTCCGGACCGCCGCCCGGCCGTTCGCGGGCGTGGACACGAGCGACATCGACCTCTACGCTCTCAACGTTCCCGCTCCGGGCGACACGGTGATGACGGGACTCGCCTTCGCCAAGGCGGGCTCCACGATCGACACGACGGTCACCTTGACCGCCGGAAGGGACTACTACGCGGTCGTCGTGGACTTCGCCGGCGTCCCCACGCGCTACGCGATCTGCATCGGCGTCTCGACCCTCATACCGCTGAACCCCGCTTGCCAGACGCTCCCGGCAAGCTCCGTCACGGCGCCGACCCCGGCGCAAGTCCGAAGCAGCGTGACGCGGCGCGCACGGCTGGACGCAGTAGTCCGGAAGCGGGGCCCGGGCACCCCACGGTTGCGTTCCGGCGGCTCGTTGCGATGACCAACGGCGTGGTCGAGTGCTACCGCTGCCACACGCCGATTCCGGAAGCCAGCCGGTATTGCTTCTCGTGCGGCGCGGACGTCTCGGGCGCCGAAGGGGCGGCCAACACCGGTAGCGTCGACGCGCTGCGGGAGCGGCTGCAGCGGTTGATCGAGGGCGAGTACCGCATCGAGCGCCTGCTCGGCAAGGGCGGGATGGGCGCGGTGTTCCTCGCCCACGACATGGCGCTCGAGCGCGAGGTCGCGATCAAAGTGCTGCCGCCCGACGTGGCCCAGGACGAACAGGTGGTACGCCGCTTCCAGCAGGAGGCGAAGACCGCCGCCAAGCTCGACCACCCCAACATCATCCCGATCTACCGCGTCGAGAGCGCGGGCGGGCTCAACTACTTCGTGATGAAGTACATCGCGGGCACGTCACTGGAAGACCTGTTGGAGAAGAAAGAGCCGCTCGCGGTCGCGGACATCCAGCGGATCCTGTGGGAGGCCTCATGCGCCCTGGGCCACGCCCATCAGCGCGGCGTGGTGCATCGCGACGCGAAGCCGGCGAACATCATGTTCGACCACGACGGCCGCGTGATGCTCACCGACTTCGGGATCTCCAAGGCGCTGCAGGCGGCCACCGGGTTCACCGCCACCGGGATGATCATCGGCACGCCACACTACATGGCGCCGGAGCAGGCGAAGGGGCATTCCGTGGACGGCCGCGCCGACCAGTACTCGCTCGGCGTCGTGGGCTACCGCATGATCACCGCCGAGCTGCCATTCAGTGGCGACTCGGTGCACACCGTCCTCTACAAGCAGATCTTCGAGGAGGCGCCGCTCGCGAGCACCAAGAACGCCGCCGCGCCGCCGTTCCTGGCGACGGCCGTCGCGCGCGCCATGTCCAAAGATCCCGACCTGCGCTTCCCCACGATGGAGGATTTCGCCACCGCGGTGTGGCCGGAGCAGCCGGTCGCCGCGCCCAAGCAGGGACGCAAGACCGCCAGGCCCCGGGTACGGGTCACCGCCGATTCCCCGACGGAGATCACCGGGGCTCCGACGACGCCGCTTCCGCCGCCGAGGGCGCGCCGTGCACCCGGGCCGGCGACGAAGCCCAGGTCGCGCACGGGCGTCGTCGTCGGCGTAGCGGTGGTGGCGGGGATCGCCGCGGCGGGGTACCTCGCGCTCGGGCGTAGCAGCGCGTCCGACCAGACAGCTCCCCCCCCTGTCGTGGACACCGTGCGGATCGCGGACACGGTGCGCCTGCCCGCGACCGAGCGCCCCCGCCCCCCCTCCCGGCGCCCGGCGGCGCCGCCGCCTGCTTCGCCTGCCCCGGTCGAGCAGGCGCAGGGATTCATCACGGTGAACGCCAATCCCTACGGCGAGGTCTACATCGACGGCGTGGACGCTGGGCCGACCCCCGTGGTGCGATGGCCCGTGAAGCCGGGCCGGCATACGATTCGGATCCTGCGCGAGGGCTACCGCACGGTCACCGAGGCCGTTCAGGTGGATGCGGGCAACACCGTGCCCAAGGTCTACACCCTCCTCCCGGAGAGCTGAGGCATGCGGCGCAGCCGACTGCTCCTAGTGCTCGCGGCGGGCTGCGCGACGCCCGTTGTGGCGCAGACGCCGTCCCTTCCCCACAGCGCGACGTTGCGCCAGGCGCTCCAAGCGTACGACAACGTCGACTTCGCACGCGTGATCGCGTTGGCGCGGCGCGCGCTGCTCGAGCGGATGAGCGGCCCCGATCAGGCCCGTGCCTACGAGCTCCTCGGATTCGCCTACAGCGCCACCGATTCGCAGGTGAAGGCGGTGGACGCGTTCAAGCAGACCATCCTGCTCGACCCCGACCGCGAGCTCGATCCGCGGCGCATCTCGCCCAAGATCACCAGCCTGTTTTACTCGGCGCTGGGGCAGGTGCTGGTCGTGCGCCAGCTGAAGGTGGACAGCGCCCGCTTCGTGGGAGGTCAAGGGGGGGGAAGCGTGCCGATCCGCTTCACGGTGACGAGCCCGGCCCGCATCCGCACCCGCGCGGTGAGCGGCGCCACCACGCTGCTCATCGACTCGGCGGTGACGACGGGGACCGTGAACGTGCGCTGGCCGGCGCGCTTGGCCAATGGCGACCCAGTCGCCGCCGGCGACTGGCTGATCATCGTGGAGGCGACTGCGGGGCAGAACACCTTTTCGGCGTCGCAGCCGGTTCGCATCACCCACGGTAGCGTTGATACACTGCCTCACCTGACCAGCCTCCCCGGCTATCAGGAGCTCCCCGAAACGGAGATCGCGCCTCAGAGCTGGCGCCCGGTGGGACTCGCTTTCCTTTATACGGGGGGCGCGCTCATCGGCACCCTCGGCCTCGAGAGTGCCAGCCTCGGGTCGAGCTCCAAGCGGGAGCTGGGCGCCGTGGGAGGAGCGGCGCTCGTGACGGGGTTCGTGATGATGCTGCGCAAGCCCGCGTCCCGGCCGGCCCAAGGCAACATCCTGTATAACAAGCTGCTGCGCGAGCAGATCGCACGCCGCAACCAGGACATCGCGCAACAGAACATCACCCGGCGCCAGCAGGTGCAGCTCACCGTCGTCCCGCTTGCGAAGCCGTCGGGAGCCGGACGATGAGAGTGAGGCGGGGGGCGCGCACCGCCAGTGCCGTCCTGGCTTTGGCGCTCGGCCCGCAGGCCGCGCTGGCGCAGCGGGTAACGTTCGGGCCGCAGTTCGTGCTCGCGAGCTATCGCGAAGTCACTTCGGGACTGCGCTATCAGGGGACGGGCATCGGCGGCGTCGTGTCGGGGCGGTACCGCCGCTTCAGCGCCGCGGCGGCGGTGTCGCGCGTCAGCTTCGATCCCACCAACGGGAGCAGCGCAGACTCGGGATTCACAGCGACGCAGCTGGACGTTTGGCTCGGTTACGATGTCGCCGCGTACGCCAGCGTCGAAGTGGGCGTCACTCACCGCGGCGCGGATCCCGAGTTCGACGCGCAGTCGGTGGGCGCGGTGCGCGTGGGCGCGCGCGCGTTCAGCGAGATCGGCGCGGGCGCGACCATGTCGTTCCGGGCCGACTACCTCGCGGCGCCGCAATTCTCGGGCGGCGGCCGCGCCCCGGTGTCGCTCGATCTGGGGCTCGACCTCGACGTGCAGCTCGCCGGTCGGTTGCACGGCACGGCGGGCTACGAGTTCCAGCGCATCGATCGCAAGACGAACCCGGGCGGGACTGGGGAGATGGACGCGCCGATCGAGCAGAGCCTGGCGAGGCTCGGGATAGCGATCAGCTTCTAGAGGAGAGGCAGCTTGGCCGGGGGCTGCCACCGGCTCGTCTGCCAGTTGTCGGGCCGCTCCACCGACTGCACCCACGGCGGCACCGTCACCGCGAGATAGCGGGCGAGCGCCGCGACGTAGGGTTCGTACAGCTGTCGCAGCTCCGCCAGGCGTCGCCCGGTGCCGTCTGCATCGTCTCCCCCCGAGTCCCGGAGCGGCAGGCCACCCTCGGCCAGCCTCGCCCGCAACCGCGCGAAATCGGCGCTCGCCAGCCGGGGCGGGCCGGGTGGTCCGGGCGGCGTGTCGAAGACCTGCGCGAGATCGACGACGGCATGTCGAGCCATGGCGAACGTCAGGGTCGCCTGGTGGACGCACCCGCCCTCGAGGCCCACCATCACGAGCGCGCTCGCGTCGAGGATCGTCGTGAGCGCGCCGAGCCATGACTGGTTGTAATGCTGCGAGCGAAAGTACGCGAGCGGTGGGTACGAGAGGTGGCTCTCCAGCACATCGGCCGCCCAGCGCTCCCACTGCTCCAACAGCTCCCCTAGGGCGTCGCCGCTCTTGTCCCAGCGGTAGCGCCACAGCAGCTCTCCCGCGGTGGGCGGCGAGCCGGCCCGCGCATCGAGCAGCGAGATGGCCACCTCGCGGCCGGAGAAGGCCTGGTAGATCACGGGGAGGTAACCGATCACGAGCGCGAGGACCGCGAAGCCGGTTCCTGCTTCGACCACGGTGAGTGCTTTGGCGAAGCCGGTCCGCGGCGCCACGTCGCCCAACCCGAGGGTGAAGAACGTGGTGCCGCTCATGTACACATCGCTCCAAAACCCCGGGGCACCAGCCGACATGATGAGGGCGGACCCGGCGGCCCATTGCAGCATCCCGAAGGCGAGGACGATGCCCGTGGCCCATAGACCGAGGAGCAGCAGCAGCGACAGTGGGCCGTAGAAGCTGAGGAACTCTTCGCGCCGCCGGCGCGGCAGCAGCGCGGCGACGACCCGCCAGGGGCGCCAGGTGACGCGATAGAAGGATCGTGTGAGCCGGAAGCGCCCGCTCACCCGCCGCGGCAGCACGATCGTCTCGAAGGCATCCCACAGCACGGTCGCAAGCAGAATCGCTCCGGCGACACCGAGGATCGGTCTCATGCCGCCGCCCGGAAGACCACCGGATGGCGCTCGATCGTGCAGCGGCGGGCGTGACGGGTTTGCTGGGGAGTCATCGGTCCGGGTCCTAACGCTCGGGCCCGGAGATTAGCCGTCTATGCGGCTCGTGGCAAAGCCTCGGGTACGGACACCGTGGTACGACCTATCCTCACAACCCAGCCTCGTACAGCACGGCGGCCGGCGCCCGCGCCTCCTGCAGCAACAGGCGCGGTTCCAGCGCGCTCGAGCCGAGGCTCCACCAAGCCCCCAAGACATGAAGCCGTCGCAGGTATACGTCATCGGGGAGGGTTACCGTGAGCGGCTCCAACGTCTCCCGAACGCTCATCTCCGCGGTTCCTTTCAAGCCGGGTAGCCTGTAGCCGGGTACGCCATACAAAGGCGCCCGCCGCTCACGGAGTTCCCGCCCCGCTCAGCGCCGACCGCTGCGGCGCCGGAGCGCCTGCCTCAACGTGGAGGCGATCGTGTACAGCGGCCGATTGTCGAGCGCCGAGTCTCTGTAATGGCACAGCAGCGAGCAGCCCGCTTCGCACCCTTTATACGTCTGGCCGTGCTCCCGCAGGTCTCGTCGGGTGTATTCGACGACGGGCTTCCCCAGGCGGCCGCGCTGCGCCGAACAGAACCGTACCAGGCCGTACTCATCCACGTACAGGAACCGGGCTCCCGCACGGCAATGCCATTGCGGGCGCTCTCCCTTGAGGAGCCGGGCGCCGTAGGCGCGCTCGAGATAGGAGAACGGCTGCGCCGCCGCATAGTAGTGGTCCCACAGGTCCAGGTACTCGGCGCCCGTGACGCCGATACGCCCATCGGGGGTGTGCAGCAGGTCGATCGAGAGCAGGAATCCCAGGTCGTTGATCTCGCGGATCATCTCGCCCAGCTCGTGCCTGGTCTGCTCGCACAGCACGAGGTTGACGTGCACGTCGAAGGTGGCGAGGCGCCGCAGGATGCCGAGCTTGGGTCGCAGCGTCTTGAGGCACTTCTGGATGTAGCCTGTGCGATCGGCCCGAAGCGCATCGACGCTCACTTCCATGTTGGCGAGTCCGGCGGCGTTCAGCCGGTGCACCAGGTCCTCGGTGATGAGAAAGCCGTTGGTGGTCACGGACACCTGCGCGTGCTGATCGCCGTACGCCACGATCTCGGGCAGCTGGGGGTGCATCAGCGGCTCCCCGCCCAAGAGCGACACGTTGACGACATGCAGCCGGTGCAGCGCGTCGATCCGTTGCGTGAGCACGGGGAAGGGGATCATCCCAGAGACCTTGTCGTACTCGGTGCAGTAGCCGCAGCTCAGGTTGCAGCGCCGCGTGACGATCAGCTGCGCCTCGACCGGCGACCGCCGGAACAGGAGATTGACGGCCGCACGGAGCGGATGCTTCACCCGCATGTGAGGCTCGTTCGCGCCGTGTGGAGGGCCCGGGAGTGAGTGGAGCGGACGAGCAGCCAGGTGGTCGCGGCGCTCAAGCAGATCGCGACCAATTCGACGGCGTGGTGCACCGTCGCGATCGCGATCGTCGTCGCCAGGGGGACGCCGGCGCGGCTCAGGCCGAGCGCGAGGGTCGCCTCGTACACCCCGATGTTCGCAAAGGAGACGGGCAGGCTGATGCCGACATTCAGGATCGCGAGCGCGAGCACGCGCTGCGGTAGCGAGAGCGACACGCCGAGGCTGCCGCACAGCACGCCCAGGGCGCCGAGCTCCGCGAGCCACGCGCCCAGGCTGCACGCCAGTCCCGCGGCCAGCCGGGTGGGGCTCCGCAGCGCGGCGAGCCCGCGGCCGACCTCGCGCGCCACGGCCGTGAGCCTGCCGTACCAGCGAGGACGGGCCAGGCGAACGGCGAGCAGCCCGACCGCGACGCCAGCGGCGCCGCCCAGCGCGAGCGGCAAGCTCGCGAGCCGGGCAGGCCAGCCGGCACGCACCACGTCGAGCAACCCGGCCGCGGCGCACAGCAGGACGAGCGATCCGGCATCGAGCACCTTGTCGGCCAGCACCGCTCCGACCGCGCGCGGCGCGCCGAGGCGCGGCTCGGCGCCGCGCGTAAGTAGCGCCATCTTGAGCGCGTCGCCCGCGCGTGCGGGGATCACCAGGTTCGTGAGCTCGCCCAGCATGTATGCCCGCGCCGTACGGCGGAGGCCTACACCCGCGTCCCAGGGGATCACGGCCCAGAGGCGAAGCGTTTGCAGGCCCAGCTGCGCGAGCACCAGCAGCAGGGCACCGGCGAGATAGGGCAGGGGCAGGCGCCCGACACTACGCCAGACTTGGTGCGCCTCGCTCCGGTGGGTGAGCACGACGGCCGCGAGCCCGCCCAGCAGCAGGACTGAGGACAACAGCAAGCGTTTGGTGGGGCTCTGCATGCGCGGGATAGTGCACCCCGCGCCTCAAGCAGGTCTCAAGGGAGAGAGGAGAAGCCCCGTCATCGGCTAGGGATGGCGGGGCTTCGCGTTACTCGGGATGCGCCAGCCGCGATTCGAACGCGGGACCTTCGGCTCCGGAGGCCGACGCTCTATCCAGCTGAGCTACTGGCGCAAACAGTCGGGGCGAGTGGATTTGAACCACCGACCTCCTGGTCCCGAACCAGGCGCGCTAACCGGGCTGCGCTACGCCCCGAACATGCGCCCAGGAGGACTCGAACCCCCAGCCTCTTGATCCGTAGTCACGTGTGCGGCGACAGCAAACGCCATGCCGCGACACGTGCCGTCATTACTCGCCGGACGCGCCCGACAGTCTACCGAAACCGCCGGGCCGCGTCTAGGCCCGCGCGAGGCACACCCAGTTTCACACCCACTCTACCCCGATGATCGCCCCGCCCGACGGAGGATCATGGCAGCAAGGTCTGCGACCTGAGTGCAAGCCAGAGTTGTAAGCGCCACCCGGAGGCTACTAGCGTCGCTCCTCGGGGGCGCGTACAGAGTTGCTGAAGAAGGGTTGCTGAGTCGCGATGCGTGCCTTAGCCTCCAATTCGGGGCCTTTTAGGATCACTGGCATGGTCGGCAGCTCGAATCCCATCACCATCCTCATGGTGGAAGACAGCACGATCGGGGGGAGAGTCCGACGCGCGGCGCCGTAGCTCGCACGCCTGGTCCCGCGCAGCGGAACTCGCTCCTCTGTGCGGCTCAACCTGATCATGGCTGCCGCTCCTCGTCCCGCTGCCGACGCATAGCCGAGTCGCCTCCTCCTGACAGCGCCGCCGAGCCGCGACGACTCCGCATTCCCCAGGCGGATGGGGCTGGGTTATGAGACATTCTCGCGTGGCGATATGTGTGACGATGCGGTCCATGATCTCTGTGGGCTCAGTGGTGTGCTCCGTTAACCATCCGGCGTCATGCCCAGCGGAAAAGGAGGGCGGACTCGGCCGCCCCCCGCTCCCTTGAACAGACCGCTGGCTCTTGTTGAGCCCGGGCCCTAGTTGCGCGCGGCGATCTTGTGGAAAGTTGAGTTCGCAACCTCGTAGTTCTCAACCTTGGGCGTTCCTTCAACCACCTTCGCGAGACTCTTCAGGACTGCGGGAGACGTCTGTTTCCAGCGTCTGGGCGAACTCCGCGGCCGTATTGGCCTTATGAGCCTGCGAACTACGCGTGATCCTCTTGCTAGCCGGACCTTACCCCGCTTTACTATTTTTGTAAAGTGCATGATTCATATGTGCTAGTGTACTTGACAAATAAAGTACATTATCGCATGTTTGATTCCATACAACTGCCAATAGTTAACTGAACTCCACTCACGTATGACCATAAGGAGGCACGATATGTTCAGTGTTACACAGAGGGACCCGATGCTGGAGCTGGTGCATCACCTGGAGCACCGGATGGGCCGGATCTTCACCGACCCGTTCCGCACGTCGTTTGAGTGGCCCGTACCCGAGGCTGCGACCACCGCCTGGCAGCCGCTGGTGGACATCTTCGAGGAGCCCGATGTCATCCGCCTGGTGGCGGAGGTACCCGGGGTGAAGCCCGAGGACGTGAAGATCTCAGTAGATGCCAACCTGCTGACGATCAAGGGCACGAAGGAGCAGGTGGCGGAAGAGAAGGCCGAGAAGGTCCATCGCTATGAGCGGACCTACGGCGCCTTCGAGCGGACTTTCAGGTTATCGGCCTCGATCGATCCCTACAAGATCAAGGCGACCTACGACCTCGGCGTGCTGACGATCACGCTGCCGAAGGCGGAGACGGCCAAGCCCCATCTGATCACGGTGGAAGTCACGCCACAGAAGGCGTTAAAGGCCTAACCTAGGGGGAGGAGGGCGGCCTGGTTGGTCGCCCTCGTCCGGGGGCTACATGCTTATGGAGCGCACACTATAGTATGGAAGGCCTGCTGACACACGTCGGCACGGCCGACTGTTTCATCACGCTTCCTCATCCGGCGTTGGAGTGCGGGATCGTCACGGCGTGGTGGCAGAGCCAGGTGGAGGGGGACACGCTCATGCCGCGACAGTACGCGGACGAGCAGGCGCGACAACAGCGGGGGCGAGTGTAGCATCAGCGCACGCACCCGCGGGGGCTGGAACATGGTCGACATTTACTGCCACAGCTGCGGCGGGTTCATATGCAATCCGAGGCACATAGAGTATCGGCTCCCCGCGAGCGCCGCGGGGCTGGCGATACCTCGCAGTAGTTTCTGCTTGTGTACGCCGCCAATCGTCTACGGGCCGCCGTCGGGGTACTTGTCGTCGCCGGGCATGTCGCGTCCCACGCCCCCGGCGCGGAATTCCTCGGAGGGCGCGTGATGGTCGGTCGCTCGAGATGACGAACGGGCTAGTCCTCTGACCGTCTCCCGTATCAACTGGCGCACATCGACCGCACGCCCGACGCGCATCTTCAAACGGTCTTGACTCGACTAGGTTTGCCTGCCGCGCTGCTCTCGTCGAACCTCACCACCGTGGGCCCATGAGTCTAGTTTCAGCGCCGTCATGCCAGATTCGAGCCTACGTTTTCGCTTGGTGATCGCCCGCGCCTCCGACTCAGCACCGGGTGATGTGAGCGGCATCGTAACGCGATTGCATACCGACACCGAGTTGTTCTGGTTGCTGAGCATCGCCCGACCTATAGCGGCGGCACCGAAGGTGTGTCGTCGGTCGGTTGCCACTTGCCTGGCCCTCCTCATGCTGGATGACCACCTGAGGGTCCTCAGGGTCCTACCCAGGGCCTTGGTTCCGCACACACCGGGTACGGGCGTCCTGCGCAGAGACGGGGTCATCCAGACGTACCTAGGTGGCGTACTCGCTCCGCGTGCGCACGCCGAGACTAAGCGAATCGCTGAGTTGCTGATCAATGGCCACTCGCCGTACTTGGACATGCTGTGCCGGGCGTTGAGCGGCGACGAGACGCCCAATGGCTTCGAGGCCGTGCCCGCTGACCATGAGCTTTATGACCCGGAGGCGGAGCGGTACTTCGCGCCCCCGCCGCCGTTTCAGGCGGTGCGGCCCACGGGAAGTCTCCCTGCCACAGGCGGGCAATGAGACTCGCTAGGGCGGGCGGCCATTCTTCGCGGCCGCGGTCGAGTCAACAGTAACGAAGACAGCGCCGGCGCCAGCAGGCGTCGGCGAGCATCGGCGCGCGAGCGAATCCGGTAATCGACAGATCGAACAACGGCTCACGCTGATTGACGCTCGAAATGTGCCCTCCGGAGCCGAAGGTCCCCGTTCGAGTCGTGGCTGGGCGCGCGCGTACCTCAAGGGTCACGCTCTTTTTCGCCGGGTACGCTGTGGGTACGGTCGGTTGGGTGCGATTCGGGTGCGTTTCGGTGTTTTCGTCTGGATTCCCCAGTCCCCAACCGCTTAGTTTTCTGTTCCCGAGCACGCGGACGGCACGGTTCCGTGTCAACGGGTCGCCGGCTCGAGTCCGAATACGCGATGCCCGTGGGGGACAGGGCTACGGATCCGGACACGCGCGGCGCGGTGACCCTGTGCAAGAATGTGTGCAAGAATCGAAGCGGAAAAGGTGCGAAAGTCGATTTCGACCTTCGCACCCTTGGTGACTAACTCTCCCCTTTTCACCTATTTGGCGAAACTCGGCCCCTTGTCGGCGTGCTCCCGAACCAGGCGCGCTGACCGGGCTGCGCTACGCCCCGAACATGCGCCCAGGAGGACTCGAACCCCCAGCCTCTTGATCCGTAGTCAAGCGCTCTATCCAGTTGAGCTATGGGCGCGATGGGCGGTACTAGACTCGAACTAGTGACCTCCACGATGTCAACGTGGCGCTCTAACCAACTGAGCTAACCGCCCGGGCAGAGACGGTTAGGCGGATAGTCGGATAGGCGGATAGCGGAATCGGTCCGCAACTCCTCTATCCGGCTACCCGCCTATCCGCCTAACCGTCTCAGTAGCGGGGGTGGGATTTGAACCCACGACCTCCGGGTTATGAGCCCGGCGAGCTACCAGACTGCTCCACCCCGCGTCGCTTTCGTCCGACTTGAGAGCGGGAAACGGGACTCGAACCCGCGACCCCAACCTTGGCAAGGTTGTGCTCTACCAACTGAGCTATTCCCGCGAGCCATTCCCGCGTGCCGCCCAAATGTAACCGCTCAGTGGGCCCGTTTCTACCGCCTCGGGTTCTCTAACCGTCTAACCGCCTAACCGACTAACCACCTAGCCGATGGAGGCGAGGGGGATCGAACCCCTGACCTCGTGAATGCCATTCACGCGCTCTCCCAACTGAGCTACGCCCCCTGTATATTGGGCCCCCTCGAAACGCGTCCCGGCGGGAACACGGCATCTTATCGGGACGTTGTGTCGGTGTCAAGCGAAGTTGCGCCCTGACTTGAACTTTTCGCCCCGTCGCCGGTATAACGGGCGATCCGAGACATAGCCATGACCAAGCACGTTCGACGGAAGAAGACCACCTCCCCCGCCCGGGCGAAGCCGCGGGCGGCGGCCGTCGCCGCGGCGGTGGCGAAGCCCGCCCCCGCGCGCAAGCGCGGGCGGCGGCGGGGTCTGCTCGCCGGGCTCGGGAACCACGAGCACGAACGCGACATCCTCGACCAGTACCTGCACGAGGTGTCGAAGACGCCGCTCCTCACCCAGAAGGAGGAGATCGCGCTCGCCCGCAAGGTCCGCTCCGGCGACCAGGAGGCGATGCAGGAGCTGGTGAAGCGGAACCTCCGGTTCGTCATCTCCGTCGCCAAGAAGTACCAGAACCGCGGCCTCCCGCTCACGGACCTGATCGGCGAGGGCAACGTCGGGCTGCTCACGGCGGCGCGCAAGTTCGACCCTGACCAGGGGGTGAAGTTCATCTCCTACGCCGTCTGGTGGATCCGGCAGGCCATCCTCGCCGCGCTGGCGCGCCAGGGGCGCACGGTGCGGGTGCCGCTCAACCGTACGGCCGACCTGTCGCGCATCGTCCGCACGGCCGAGTATCTGCGCCAGACGCTGCGGCGCGAGCCGACGCCCGAGGAGATCGCCGACGCCACCAAGCTGTCGCTCGAGGTGGTGCAGTCGCTCGCGGCCCTCAACACGGGGGATGTCCGCCTCGACGCCCCGCTCGATCCCGATGGCGATCGCTCGCTGATCGAGCGTTTCATCGCCGAGGACCTGCCCGATACGGAAGACCAGGCGATGGACCGTTTCCTGTCGGACGAGATCGAATCGGCGCTGAGCACGCTGCAGCGGCGTGATGCCAAGGTGCTGCGGCTCTACTTCGGCCTGGACGGCGGGCGCGAGCACACGCTCGAGGAGATCGGCGGCATGCTGGGCGTGACGCGCGAGCGGGTGCGCCAGCTGCGCGATCGGGCGCTGAAGCGGCTGCGGGATGGGGACGTGGGGAAGGCGCTCGCCAGTTTTGCAGCCTAACCAACTAGACGCACACACGCAGCAGACGCACAGTGGTTAACAGTAGACAGTGGCCAGGGGTCCTCCTCTGGCCACTCGTGCTGTTCTCCCCTGTGCGTCTGTGCGTTTTTGCCCCCGTTCACTGTCCGCACTAGCTTTTCAGCCGTGATCGAACAGATCGGCCGAGCGGCCGTCGACGCCATCAAGGCCGTCGGCCGCTTCGGCCAGTTCGTGCGAGACGCCGCTCGCGCCGTGCCGGACGTCGCCGTGTGGGGTCGGCTCGTGCTCGTCCAGCTGCGGCGCGTGGGGGTGGACTCGCTCCCCGTCGCGCTGTTCATCGCCGCGTTCACCGGCGTGGTGCTCGCCCTCCAGGCGTCGTACACCTTCACGGGCACTGTTCCGCTCTACTTCGTCGGCACCCTCGTCGGTAAGACGATGATGCTCGAGCTCGGCCCCGTGCTCGTGAGCCTGGCGCTCGCCGGACGCGTGGGGGCGAGCATGGCCGCGGAGCTCGGCACCATGAAGGTCACCGAGCAGGTGGACGCGCTCGAGACCCTCGCCTACGATCCCCAGAGCTTCCTCGTGCTGCCGCGCGTGTTCGCGGGCGTGACGATGTTTCCCGTGATTGTCGCCCTCGCGATCCTCACGGGTATCTTCACCGGCTGGCTCGCGAGCCTGGTGTTGCTCGACCTCTCGACCCAGGAGTTCCTCAAGGGACTCAAGCTGTTCTATCGCTTCAAAGACACGTGGTTCGGGCTGTTCAAGAGCGCGAGCTTCGGGGGCACGATCACGCTGGTGGGCTGCATCGTGGGGCTGGGGACGCGCGGCGGGGCCGAAGGGGTCGGCCGGAGCACCATGCGCGCCGTCGTGTACTCCGCCGTGCTGCTCCTCGTGCTCGACGCCTTCTGGGCGCTGGTGTTGCTCCGGTGATCCGGTTTCAGGACCTGCACAAGGCCTTCGATGGGAAGCCGGTGCTCACCGGGTTCACGCTCGACGTGCGGGACGGCGAGACCGTCGTGATCATCGGCTACTCAGGCACGGGCAAGAGCGTGGCGTTGAAGCACGTGGTCGGCCTGTTGCGACCCGATGCCGGCGACGTCATCGTTGACGACCGCGCGGTGTCGACGCTCGAGCGCGCCCCGCTCACGGCGCTGCGGCGCGAAGTCGGGTTCGTGTTCCAGTTCGCCGCCCTGTTCGACTCGATGACCGTGTTCGACAACGTCGCCTTGGGACTGCGGCGCCGCGACCTGTCGGACGAGGAAATCGCCGAACGGGTGCGCGAGGCTCTGGCGCTCGTGGACTTGACCGGCACGGACGACCAGCTCCCGGCGGAGCTGTCGGGCGGCATGCGCAAGCGGGTGGGGATCGCGCGCGCGATCGCGCTGCGGCCGCGCTACGTGCTGTACGACGAGCCGACCACGGGGCTCGACCCCGTCACGGCGGCGGTCATCGACCAGCTGATGGTGCGCACCCGCGAGCACCTCGGCGTGACGGGCCTCGTCGTCACGCACGACATGCGCAGCGCCTACACCGTGGGCGATCGCATCGCCATGTTGTACGAGGGCAAGGTCCGACAGGTGGGCAGCGTGGCGGAAATCCGAGCGACGGAGGACCCCGTGGTGCGGCAGTTCATCGAGGGACGCCCGACGTGAAGCGCGAGAACGAGTTCGCCGTCGGCCTCGTGGTGATCGCGGCGTTCGGCGTCGTCGTGGGAGGCGCGCTCTGGCTCTCCGGCGCCCACCTCGGCCGCACCGAGGCGGTCTACACCGCGCGGTTCCGGACCGTGGGCGGCCTCAGCGCCGGCGACCCGGTGGTGCTGCGCGGGGTGCGGGTGGGGCGGGTCGAGGCCATCCGGCTGGCGTCGGGCAACTGGGTGGAGGCGGACCTGAAGATCTACGCCGGCGTCCAGCCGCCTCCCAAGCCCGCCGTGATCGCGGCCTCGGCGTCGCTGTTCGGGGAATGGGCCGCGTCGCTCGTCGCCCTCGACCAGCTGCCCAACGATCCCAACATCACGCAGGCGATCGCCGAAGCGCAGGCCGTGGGGGGCGGGAAGTGGCCGGGGGCGACCCTCCCCGACATCGGCCAGCTCACCGCCCAGGCGAGCCGCATCGCGACCGACATCGCCGCCGTGGCGAACCGCGTCCAGACCGCGTTCGACTCCGAGGCGGTGATCGAGCTGCGCCGCTCGATCAAGGACTTCGGCCAGGTCGCCGACCGGCTGGCGAAGGTCACCAACGAGCAGGCGGACGTCATCGGCTCGGTCGGGTCCAACCTGCGGCAGGGGTCGGACGTGCTGGCCAAAGCGGCCACGCGGCTGCAGTCCACACTCGGGCGCGTCGACTCGGCCACGAACCAAGGCCAGCTCGCCACGATCCTCAATAACTCCGCCACGACCAGCGCGAACCTGCGCTCGGCGTCGCAGGACTTCCGCGACCTGCTGGGCGCGGCGCACAAGAACCAGGAGAGCCTGGTGCGGGTGCTCACGGCGGCCGACAGCGTGATGTCGCGCATCGCGAACCGCAGCGGTACGCTCGGCCTACTGGTGTCGGATTCGACGCTATACCGCGAGACCACCCTCACGATGATCCAGCTGCGGCAGCTGCTGTCCGACATCCAGGCGAACCCGCGGAAGTACTTCTCGTTCAGCGTGTTCTAGAACACAATGCGGAGTGGGGAGTGCGGAATGCGGAATCGAGGGGCTGGCGTCGCAGCCCGGGCTCGTGGTTCGAACCCGGCACTGATACTCCGCACTCCGCATTCCGCATTCCGCACTGGGGGAGGGGTGGTGCGGTGAAGGGGCGGCAGCGCCACGCCCAGCGCGAGACCTCGGCCGGCGGCGTCGTGTTCCGGCGCGGGCCGGACGGCGCGCCGCGGTTCCTCCTGATCCGCGACTCGTACCGCAACTGGGGATTCCCGAAAGGCCATCTCCAGGTGGGCGAGCCGCCGGCGGACGCCGCGCGCCGCGAGGTCGCCGAGGAGACGGGCCTGGAGGACCTCGCCCTGCACGGGCCGATCCGCGTCATCGACTGGTATTTCCGGTTCCGCGGCAAGACGATCCACAAGTACTGCCATTTCTTCCTGTTCGAATCGCAGCACGGGGACCCGGTGCCGCAGGCGGAAGAAGGCATCACCGACGTCGCCTGGTACCCGCTCGAGGATGCGCGACGAACCATCTCCTACGAGAACGCTCGCGCCGTGCTCGAGCAGGCGGGCGAGATGGTGCAGGCGTTGACGCGCGAGGCGGAAGACGTGGGGTGACGGCGGTGGTGCCGGTGTTTCATCCGCGGCGCGAGGCGCGGCGCGCCGTGAAGCAGGGCTACCCCCGCGGCGCCGGCACGGTGCGGCTGTGCCGCGACCTGGGGGGGGTCGAGCGCCTCTTGCAGCACCGCCTCGTGGACGCCGTGGTGCTCGACGTGAAGGCGGTTCCCCCCCACGCTGCGCTCGCGCTGCCGGCGCGCTTCCCGCGTATCCCGATGTTCGTGCTGTCGGCGTTTCGCCCCGACGACGGACCGCTGCTCGCCGCGTGCCACGCGGCGGGTTACGCCGGAATGTTGGTGGAGGGAGTGGACAACGCGATCGCCGGGGAGTGGGTCGCAGGCCGCACCGCGCAGCTGGCGCGCCGCGCGGCGCTCGCCGACGCGCCCCGCTTGCTGCGACTCACCGATCGGTTGCAGCTCGCGGCCTGGGATGAGGTGCTGCGACGCGCCGCGGGACCGACGAAGACGGCGCACGTGGCCGCGGCGCTGCGCGTGACGCGCGAGCACCTGTCGCGCGAGTTCGCCGCGGGCGGCGCGCCCAACCTGAAGCGCGTGATCGATCTGGCGCGCGCGGCGTGCGCGGCCGACCTGCTCGGCAACCCCGGCTACACCGTCCGGGCGGTGGTGCACATCCTCGGCTATGCCTCGCCCAGCCACCTCGCGGGGGCGGCGCGCCGGGTCGCGGGCGCGACGCCGCAGGAGCTGCGGGCGGTGGGCCCGGGGGGCGTGCTGGCGCGGTTCATTAGAGGAAGGACGCGGTCCAGAGTCTGAATGCGGAGTGCGGAATGCGGAGTGCGGAATTGAAAGGAAAGGTCGCTCAGGGAATCACGCATGCAGTGCCATTCCGCATTCCCCATTCCGCATTCCGCACTCATGTGATAATTTTCACAAACTTCCACCTGCGATCCCCATGGCCACCGATTCCATCCTGAGACCCGGCGAGCTGAAGGACGTCCTCCTCAAGGAAATCCAGGCGGCCGATCTCGCCGAGATCGACGTCCGCGAGGTCGGCACGGTGCTGGAGGTGAAGGACGGCATCGCCCGTATCTACGGGCTCACGTCCGCCATGGCAGGCGAGATGCTGGAGTTCACCTCGTCCGACACGGGGGAGAAGGTCATCGGACAGGCGCTGAACCTGGAAGAGGACAACATCGGCGCCGTGATCTTCGGCGACTACCTCGTGCTGCGGGAAGGCGACGAGGTGCGACGCACGGGCCGCGTGCTCGAGGTACCGGTGGGGCCGGCGCTGGTGGGGCGAGTGGTGGACGCGCTGGGTCGCCCGGTGGACGGTCTCGGCCCCATCCCCGCGGCCAAGACCCGGAAGGTGGACATCGTCGCCCCCGGCATCATCAAGCGGCAGCCGGTGAAGGAGCCGCTGCAGACCGGCATCAAGGCGATCGACTCGATGATCCCCATCGGCCGCGGACAGCGCGAGCTGATCATCGGGGACCGCGGCACCGGGAAGACGGCCCTCGCCATCGACACGATCATCAATCAGAAGGGCGAAGGGGTCATCTGCATCTACATCGCCATCGGGCAGAAGCGCTCCACCGTCGCCGCGGTGGTGGAGAAGCTGAAGGAGCACGGCGCGATGGATTACAGCATCGTGCTCCTCGCCTCCGCCTCCGAGCCCGCGCCGATGTTGTACATCGCGCCGTTCTCGGGCTGTACGATGGGCGAGTACTTCATGTACGAGGAGAAGAAGGCGACGCTGTGCGTGTACGACGACCTCTCGAAGCAGGCCGCCGCGTATCGGCAGCTGTCGCTCGTGCTGCGGCGGCCCCCCGGGCGCGAGGCCTACCCGGGTGACGTGTTCTACCTGCACAGCCGGCTGCTCGAGCGCGCGGCCAAGCTCTCGAACGAGATGGGGGGCGGCTCCCTCACGGCGCTCCCGATCATCGAGACGCAGGCGGGGGACATCTCGGCGTACATTCCGACCAACGTCATCTCCATCACCGACGGGCAGATCTTCGTCGAAACCGACCTGTTCTATTCCAACGTCCGCCCCGCGATCAATCCGGGGATCTCGGTGTCGCGCGTGGGCGGGAGCGCCCAGATCAGGGCGATGAAGCAGGTGGCCGGGCGGCTGCGGCTCGACTTGGCGCAGTATCGGGAGCTCGAGGCGTTCTCGCAGTTCGGCTCGGAGCTGGACCAGGCGACTCAGAAGCAGCTGGCCCGCGGGGCCCGCGTGGTGGAAGTGCTGAAACAGCGGCAGTACCGGCCGATGCCGGTGGAGCGGCAGGTCATGATCATCTTCGCCGTGACCAACGGCTACCTGGACGAGGTCGCCCCCCCGCATATCAAAGACTGGGAACAGGGCTTCCTCGATTTCATGACGGCGCAGCACCCGGAGATCGGCGACGAGATCCGGACGCGCAAGGTGTTCACCGACGACCTCACCGCCCGGCTGCGCGCGGCCATCGACGAGTACAAGAAGATCGCGGCGAACTGATGGCCAAGCCCCGCGAGCTGCGCCGGCGCATCCGCTCGGTCCAGAACACGCGCAAGATCACGAAGACGATGGAGCTCGTGGCCACGTCGAAGCTGAAGCGCGCGCAGGACCGCGTTGCCGCCGCGCGGCCCTACGCGGCGGCGCTCACCGAGGTGATGGGTGATCTCTACGCCCCCGAGCTGGCGGAGCGGTTCCCCCTGCTGCGGCAGCCGGCGGGCGCGGCACGACGCGTCGCGCTGCTCCTCATCACTGCCAACCGCGGGCTGTGCGGCGCCTTCAACGCCAACCTGATCCGCCAGGCGCGGCGCCGCCTCGACGAGCTCGACCGGGCCGGCACACCGGTGGACCTGCACGTCGTCGGGAAGAAAGGCATCACGTACTTCCGCTTCGCGAAGCGGCCCCTGGCGTCACAGCGCACCGACATCGGCGACAAGCCGACGGCGGCGCACGCCGCCGAGCTCGTCGCCCCCCTGGTGGCGCAGTTCGCGTGCGGTGCCGCGGACGCGGTCGAGTTGGTATTCGCGCAATACCGGAGCGCGGTGTCGACGCCGCCGACGGTGCTCCGCATCCTCCCCGTGACCCCACCCCGGTTGGAAGGTGAGAAAGTTGGAAGGTTGGACCGTTCTAACCTTCCAACCTTCCAACATTCAACCTTCTACCTTCTCAAGCCCTCCGCCGAGGCGATCCTCGAGCAGCTGTTGCCGCTGTACGTCCGTAATCAGGTGTACCGGGCGCTGGTGGAGACGACGGCGGCGTTTTACGGGGCGCAGCGCACGGCGATGAAGAACGCGACCGACAACGCCGGGGACATGCTCGACGTGCTGAATCGAACCTACAATCGGGCGCGGCAGGCGCAAATCACCCAGGAAATCGCGGAGATCGTAGGCGGAGCGGAGGCGTTGAAAGGCTAGGTGTCGGGTGTCAGGTGTCGGGTGTCAGGTTTTGACACTCCGGCACCTGGCACCTGACACCCGACACCTGAGGGATTCGGATGGCGACCAGAACGAAGAACGAACCGAAGAACCCTGCTGGCGAGATCAAGCACAACGTGGGGAAAGTCGTCCAGGTGATCGGCCCGGTGCTCGACGTCGAGTTCGAGCCCGAGCGGCTGCCCGAGCTCTACAACGCCCTCCTGATCGACCACGCCGGGAACGGCGCGCCCCCGATCCACCTCGTGGCCGAGGTGCAGCAGCACATCGGGCGCAACCAGGTGCGCGCGGTGGCGATGAGCTCGACCGACGGTGTCGTGCGCGGCATGGAGGTGGTCGACACCGGACAGCCGATCACCGTGCCGGTCGGCAAGGCGGCGTTGGGCCGCATTCTCAACGTGCTGGGCGAGCCGGTGGATGAGGGCGACCCGATTCCCGCCAGCGCCGAGCGGTGGCCCATCCACCGCGAGACGCCGAAGTTCGTCGACCTGGAGCCCAAGACCGAGGTGTTCGAGACGGGCATCAAGGTCATCGATCTGATCGCGCCGTTCGTGAAGGGCGGCAAGATCGGCCTGTTCGGCGGCGCCGGGGTGGGGAAGACGGTGATCATCCAGGAGCTGATCCACAACGTGGCGATGGGCCACGGCGGCCGCTCGGTATTCTGCGGCGTGGGTGAGCGCACGCGCGAGGGGAACGATCTCTACCTCGAGATGAAGGAGAGCGGCGTGCTCGCCTCCGCCGCCCTGATCTACGGACAGATGAACGAGCCGCCGGGCGCGCGGCTGCGCGTGGGACTGTCGGGACTCACCGTCGCCGAGTACTTCCGCGACGTGGAAGGCCAGGACGTGCTCGTCTTCATCGACAACATCTTCCGGTTCACCCAGGCCGGCTCCGAGGTGTCGGCGCTGCTGGGGCGCATGCCGTCCGCGGTGGGCTACCAGCCGACGCTCGCGACCGAGATGGGCGAGCTGCAGGAACGCATCACGTCGACCAAGAAGGGCTCGATCACCTCGGTGCAGGCGATCTATGTGCCGGCCGACGACCTCACCGATCCCGCGCCGGCGGCGGCGTTTTCACACCTCGACGCGACTGTGGTGCTGTCGCGCCAGATCTTCGAACTCGGCATTTATCCCGCGATGGATCCGCTCGCGTCGTCGTCACGCATCCTCGACGCCCAGTACCTGGGCGAGCGGCACTATAACGTGGCGATCGAGGTGCAGCGGATCCTGCAGCGCTACAAGGACCTCCAGGACATCATCGCGATCCTCGGAATGGACGAACTGTCCGAAGAGGACAAGCAGCTCGTGGCGCGCGCCCGCCGGGTCCAGCGCTTCCTGTCGCAGCCGTTCTTCGTGGCGACCCAGTTCACCGGGCTCGAGGGGAAGTACGTGAAGCTCGAAGACACCATCAGCTCGTTCGAGCGCGTCGTGGCAGGCGAGTTCGATCAGCTCCCGGAGCAGGCGTTCTACATGGTCGCGGGGATCGACGAAGTGGTGGAGCAGGCGAAACGTCTGGCCGCGGCCTGAGTGATGCACGTCACGGTCGTTTCCCCCGAGCGGGCGGTATTCGATGGGGTCGCCGACGCGGTCGTGGCGCCGGCGTACGACGGCCAGGTCGGTCTCCTGCCGGGCCACGCGCCGTTCCTCACGCTGCTCGGAACCGGCGTGCTGGCGGTGCGGCAGGGAAGGGCGTCGAGCCGCTTCACCGTGGCGGGGGGATTCCTCCAAGTCGTGGACGACGCGGTCCGGATCGTGGCTGATCGGGTGGACGTGGCTTGACAGATCGCGGGTCCCCTTTTAGCGATGTGCGGCTTCTGATCGGCCCAAGGCGCCCGTCACTCTTCCCTGGGAGGCTGTCCTATGCGGAAGCTGATCGGCAGTGCCCTGCTCTTTGCCGCCGTCGCCCTCACCCCGACGGCGTCTGCGGCGCAGCGGCGCGCGGCCGCTCGCCCCGCCGCTGGTCCGACGCTGCGCAACCAGTTCGCGGTGGAGCTCAACTGGAGCAGCGACGTCGACTTCGGCATCGGCGGCCGGGGCGTGTTCCCACTCCGGTCGTTGTTTCCCAAGACCCCGCTCGATGGCATCGTCTCGTTCGACTATTTCTTCCCCAGCTCGCCGGTGACCGGCGTGACCGTGCACTACTGGGAGATCAACGGCGACGTCGCATATCGCTTCCGGGTCGAGCGGAGCTCGCTCGGTCCCTACGCGGGCGGGGGCCTGAACATCGCGCACGCATCGGCCTCCCCCGGAGGTTCCGCAACCAAGGCGGGACTGAACCTGCTCGGCGGCACCACGTTCAAAGTGAGAGGCAGCCACCTCACGCCGTTCGCGGAAGCCCGCGGCGAGGTCGGCGGCGGCAAGACGTTCATCCTGACGGGCGGCGTCCGATTCTGACGTCATAGCCCCGGGCGTGTGAGATGCGTCACCCCGGGTGGGGGCGGCCCGTCCATCGTGTGGACGGGCCGCCTCGTTTCTGCGGGGGGCGGCGCGGAACGCTCCCCCTCCCCTCGGGTACCTGTGTCACGCAGTTTCTGAATCGATCCCTGGGAGAGAGGTATGCGAAGCCACGTTGCGTTGTTGATCACCGCCGTGTCCAGCGCGATCGCGGCCACGGCCGGCGCGCAGGCGACCGGGATGCCGTCGTTCAACGCGCCCTACCGGGCGTTTCAGCGCTCGGAGTTCGGCGGGGTGTTGAGCTTTCCCGACGGCGGCGGCACGGGGTTCGAGGGCGTGTATCGCTACGCCAGCGGCAAATTCGACATCGGGTTGCGCGGCGGGTTCTTCTCGCCGGGCGGCGGCGCGAGCACCGCCGCACTGGCGGGAGTGGAAGCGCGCGAGCGCGTGATCACGCATACTGTCGATTTCCCGCTGGACGGTGCGATCGTCGTCGGTTTGGGCGCCGACCTCGTGAGCCACGCGTCCACCCTCAACGTCCCGGTCGGGCTGTCGCTCGGGCGCCGCATCGACCCGCGCGGGTCGACCGTCAGCATCGTGCCGTACGTGCAACCGACGTTCGCGTTCATCGCGGGCGACAACCGCGCGTCGGACCTGATCTTCGCGTTCGGGATCGGCGCCGACTTTCGACTCTCTCGGGTGCTCGACGCGCGCGTCTCAGGTGGGCTGGGCGATCACCCGCTCACCGGCGTGTCGATCGGCGCCGTGTGGGTGCATTAGAACGACACGCGATTGACTTGCCAGGCTCGGCGTCACTACCGTTGGCTCGGTCATGACCGCGATTCCCTCTTGGTGTGGAAGGGGTGCGTATGAAGCACGCAGTATGGATTCTCGGATTGATGGTGTTCGTGGCGGCGGCCCAGGCGCCGGCTCAGTGGCCCGGCGAGCCTGTGTGGAACAGCCCCAAAGGTGGAACGGGCCTCACGATCTCCGGGGACTACGCGCGGCCCGACAGCGCCTACGGCAAGGGCAACGTGTGGGGCGGCCGCGCATCGTTGGGGCTCGGCACCCTGACGTTCACTGCCGGTGTCGCCACCTGGAAACCCGACGGGAAGACTGAGAGCTTCACGTCGTTCGGCGGCGACGTCGACATGCGCCTGATCGGCGGCAGCCTGCTCCCCGTCGCGATCAACCTGCAGGTCGGAGCGGCGCGCACCGACTCGGCCAATGCGACCCCGGCGCTCACGTCAGTCACCGGATCGGCGGGGATCAGCGTGCCGCTGCCCACCCCCGGCTTCAGCATCGAGCCGTACTTCGCTCCCGGGATCCGGTACCGGAGCATCAGCGGCGGCACGAACAGCACGGAATTCGGATACGTGATCGGGGCCAACCTTGGCTTCGGGCTGCTCGGGGTGCACCTCGCCTACGACGACGAAAAGGTGAAGACCGGGGGGAGCCGGGGCGTCTTCGGCGTCGGGGCCCACGTCGCCATCAAGCTGCCGCTCGGCATGTGACCCTGGTTCACAAGCCCGCTGGCAGGCGCTAGCTTTGGGGCGCGCCGTTCCCGGCGCGCCCCGTTCGTTTTCCAGGAGCCCTGTGACCCGGTTTGTCGTCTCGCGAGTGTCGGTCCTCGCGCTGGCTCTCGCCGTGAGCGCCTGCGCCCTCACCTTAGACTCCACGCACCTCGGCGTGCCCGTCTCGCTCGCCAGCGCGGCGCAGTCGTCCGACGCGGGCACGCCGTTCCGGATCACCAAGCATCCCGTTTATCTCCTCGCCGGGCTGGTCCCGCTGTCGCAGCCCAATCTCGAGGACGTGCTCGCCGGTCAGGTGGGGACGGGAGCGCGGATTACCGACCTGCGAATCAAGGTGCGGAGCCGCTGGAGCGACCTGCTGGTCATGGCGCTGACGCTCGGCGTCGTGGTGCCGCGGTCGGTGACGTTCGAAGGGGTGGTCGTACCAAAGTAACACGGGCGGCGCCGGGTCTCACTCCGCGACAAGAATACGCAGTCGCTCCGTGAGACCCGGCGCCGCCCGTCTAGCCGCCCACGAGCTTCTTCACCAGGGCGGTCGTCCGCTCCGCCGCGCCGCGACCCTCGCGCGCCAGACGCTTGCCCGCCGCGCCCGCCTTCTTCCGGGCCGCCGGGTCGTGGTACCACACGAGCCACTGGGCGTGCAACGGCTGGCGACCGTCCGCCGGCAGCGCCACCGCGCCGCCGCGCTCGAGCAGCAGTGCGGCATCGCGGCTCATCTCCCAGTGCGGGCCCATCACGACCGGCACTCCGAACGCGGCGGGCTCGAGCACGGAGTGGAGGCCGGCGCGGTGGTAGCCGCCGCCCACACAGGCGACGTCCGCGAGCGCGTACAGGTCGGCGAGGATGCCGACGCGGTCGACGACGATCACCGGTGCCGTCGCCGTTTGCTCGAGCTGCGACAGCCGCACGGGGCGGGGGAGGCCGAGTCGCGCGGCGAGCTGGCTGATGCCGGCGAGGTGGTCGGGGTTGGGCTCGTGCGGGGCGAGCACGAGGCGCGCGGCGGGCACTTGCGCGAGCAGGTCCACGAACGCCGGCAGGACGACGGCTTCGTCGGCGGGCCAGGTGGATCCGGCCACGATCGTGAACGTGCCGGCGGGCGCGATCGCCAGGCGCGCGAACGGATCGCGCGTGCGGTCGAACCGCTCGGCGCGCTCGGCAACCGAGTCGTAGCGCGTGTCCCCCGTCACCTCGATCGCTTCACGGCGCGCGCCCAGCAGCTCGAGGCGCCGGCCGTCCGCTTCGCTGATCGCCCCGATGCGGTCCATGGCGCGATACGCCGGGTAGGCCCAGCCGCGCGCCGGCCACCGCAGCCGCGAGCTGTGCGGCGCCACGGTGGCCGAGATCAACCCCAGCTTCACGCCGCGCTGCGCCGCCGCGAGTGTTAGCTCGGGCCACACGTCGAGCTTTGAGAACACCAACGCCGACGGTTGCAACGCGTCGAGCGCTGCCCGGACGTCACGCGGGCGGTCGAGCGGCAGGTAGTCGGCGATGTCGACTGGCAGGGTGCGCGCGAGGCGCTCGGCGGAGGGCGAAAAGAACGTATAGGCGAGCTGCCACTGCGGTGCTTCGGCGCGCAGCGCCTCGAGTACCGGCTTCGCCTGCAACCCCTCGCCCACCGAGGGGGCGTGTACCCACACGAGCGGCCGGCCGGTCTCGCGGTGGGTGCGTCCCCACGCCCGCAGCCGTTCGACCACCTCGCGGCGCGCCTCGAGGCCACGGGCGATTTTCTTGTCGAACCGCGCCGCGAGCGGCAGGGCGCGCCGCGCGAGGCTCATGCCGAGCCGGTATATGAAGGAAGGGCGCGCCATCAGCCCCGGGTCTTGCTGCGGTACACCGAATCGAGCACGGCCCGGAACACCTCGACCGGGGCGTTTCCCTCGAGCAGCCCGCCCTCGATATAGAATGTGGGTGTGCTCACCGCCCCCGCGCGCCGCGCCCGCTCGGCGTCGGCCTGAACCTCGGCGGCCGTGGCGTGCGCGGCGAGGCACGCCGCGAGCCGCGCGTGATCCGCGCCCGCCGAGTCGCCGAGCGTCAGCAAGGCGGGGCTGGGGTCGGCGAGCTTTGCCCAGTCGTCCTGGTGCCGGAACAAGAGGTCGTGCATCGGCCAGAACTTGCGCTGGTGGGCGGCACAGAGGGCGGCCTCCGCGGCAGCCGTGGCGTTGGCGTGGAGACTCGGCAGCGGCAGGTTGATGTACACGAAGCGCACTCTGCCGCTCGTCACATATTCGCGCTCCAGCAACGGCAGCGTCGCGAGCGCGAACGCTTTGCAGTAGGGGCACTGGAAGTCGGACATTTCATAGACCGTCACCGGCGCGCCGGGGCGGCCCTTGGTGCGCACGGCCAGTGGATCCTGCTGGCCACCGTTGCTACTTGAAACGAATGTGAGCAGGGCGGCGAGCAGTGCCGTGGCGCGCATGAGTTGGGCGTAGTGTCGCCATACCATAGTCGTTCCCTGCAACACGCGCTACTGCTCCGGCCCCTCTAGCGCACCGGCGGGCCCGGTGATATATGACTCGGCACGGACGGATGCTCTCCCGGTTGTCGCCGTCACGACCCCACGCGACGCGATCACGTCCGGAACCGAAGTGCCGTTGCCCGCGCGCCGTCGCCGGCTCAGCCGTTCGGTTCGGCGCGCGCACGACCGACTCGACATCCGCAGGGCTGTGAGGGGAGTTCGTTAGGGAAATGCCGCGCCGCCATGCCGGGCGGCGCCGGTTCATGCGTGTCACGCACACCGCGTCGGAGGGGACATGCGAATCACGCGCAGTCGGCTCGTACCCATCATTGTCAGCGCGGTTCTCGCGCTCCCGGCTCTGCTCGCCGCGCAGGAGCCGGTGACGATCACCGGTAAGGTCACAAGCGACGCCGGGCAACCGCTCGCGCAGGTCGAGGTCGCGATCCCCACCATGGGGCTGGGCGCCCTGACGAAGGACGATGGGCGCTACGCGATCGTCGTGCCGGGCGCGCGCGTTTCGGGTCAGACGGTCACCCTCGTGGCGCGGCGGCTCGGCTACAAGTCGGGGACCGGCCAGATCACGCTCGCCCCGGGCGGCGTGACGCACGACTTCTCGCTCGCCACGAACCCGCTCCAGCTCGGCGAAGTGGTCGTGACCGGCGCCGGTACGTCGACCGAGGCGCAGAAGCTGGGCAACGTGCGTAACCACGTGGACGCCGACCTGATCCAGAAGGCGAGCGAGACCAACGCGGTGCAGGCACTCGCCGGGAAGGCGCCGAACGTCACAGTCGTCCAGCAATCGGGTGACCCCGGCGCGGGTTCCTTCATCAATATCCGCGGCATCAGCTCGATCCTCGGCTCGAACCAGCCGCTGTTCGTGGTGGACGGCGTGCCGGTGGACAACTCGAGCTTCTCGACTTCCAACTTCAACCGGCTGGACGACGGCGCCGGCGCCGTCAGCGCCACGGGCGGCTTCGGGCAGACGGAAGGCACGGTGGTGACGAACCGGGCGGCCGACATCAACCCGAACGACATCGAGTCCGTCGAGATCCTGAAGGGTCCGGCGGCGAGCGCCATTTACGGCGCCCGCGCCGCGGCGGGTGTCATCCTCATCACCACCAAGTCTGGTCGCTCCGGCCCGACGCACTTCACGTACCGGTCGTCGTCGTCGTTCGACGACGTCAACCATACGTACCCGCTGCAGACGTCGTGGGGGCAGGGGGACTTCGGGGTGCATGCCGATACTTCCCCGGGGGGAGACTGCGACTCGCCGAGCGGCGTATGCCGGCGCTCGTGGGGCTCGCCGATCCCGGCCGGGCAGCCCGTGTTCGACCACGCAAACGACCTCTATCGCGTAGGGCACACTTTCGACAATGGCTTCACCGTCTCGGGCGGCAACGACCGCACCACCTTCTACCTTTCCGGGGACAACACGTACAACCAAGGCGTCATTGTCGGCCCGAATGACTTCTTCTCGCGCAGCACAGTGCGGGCGAAGGCGTCGCACCGCATCCTCGACAACCTGAAGCTGGGGGCGGACCTGTCGTTCGCCGATACGCGCGCCAAGTACATTCAGCGCGGCAACAACGTGAACGGGGTGCAGCTCGGCGACCTGCGCACGCCCCCGGAATTCAACAACCTCCCGTACCTCGATGGCGTCTACGCCCAGCACCGCTCGTACCTGTTCCAGCACCCCAGCGCGACGTCTTTGTTCGACGACCGGGGCTTCGACAACCCGTTCTTCGTGATTTTCCAGGATCTGAATCAGTCGAACGTGGGGCGGGTGTACGGCAACGTGAACGCCGAGTACCTCCCCATGCCGTGGCTGAAGATCAACTACACGCTGGGTGCGGATTATTCGGCCGACGAGCGGCTCGAGGGTCTACCGGTGTCCTCCTCCTCCTTCACCGGTGGCCGGGTGGTCGAGGGCAAGATCGTGAATTACCTGATCGATCATAACTTCACCGCCACCGCGAATTTCGCAGTCAGCCCGGACTACGGCGGCAGCTTCACGCTGGGGCAGAACTTGAATACCAGGAACGTGCGCGAGCTGGGCGACGTGGGACGTGACCTCGTCGCGACGCAGCCCTTCAAGCTGTCGAACACGGTGAATCGCGACCTGCCGCTCGATAACGAGACGGTGATTCACGACGCGTCGTGGTTCGGCCAGGGGACCTTCGACATCAAGGATCAGCTACACCTGACCGCGGCGCTCCGCAACGACGGCTCCTCGACCTTCGGGCGGCAGAACCTGCGCGCCTGGTTCCCCAAGGGGAGCGCGGCCTGGGAGTTCACCAAGGCGATCGGCGAGCAGTCGTGGCTGTCCTATGGAAAGGTGCGCGTCGCGTACGGCGAGGCGGGCCAGGAGCCGCTGCCTTATCTCACGTCCCAGAATTACTCCGCCGGGATCATCGGCGGCATCGCCCAGGGTACGGGGAACACGCCCACGCAGAACGGGATCGGCGGTCTGGCGTCGAGCACCCTGCGAGCGGCCAACGTGCTCAAGCCGGAGCGCTCGAAGGAGTTCGAGACGGGCGTGGACCTCGGGCTCTTCAAGGACCGGGCGGACGCGAGCATCACGTGGTACAGCAAGAAGTCGCAGGACGTGATTCTGCTGACGCCGCTGTCCCCATCCACCGGCTACACCCAGCAGGGGGCGAACGCCGCTACGCTGCAAAACCGCGGGTGGGAAGTGGCGCTCAACGTCCGCCCGGTGCAGACCGCGGACTACGGCTGGGAAGTCGGCCTCCAGTGGGCGCGCAACCGCAACAAGACCCTGTCGCTTGGGGGTGAGCAGTTCCTCACGATCGGGGACTTCAACAACCAGGTGGCGATGGTGGGGCAGCCGATCGGCGTGTACCTGGGGAGTGGCTTCCTGCGGTGCGGCGTGTCGAGTGGGCAGAACGTCGTTGACTCGGACCTCTCCGGTGGGACCGACACCCTGGGCGCGATCTGCAAGGGGAAGCCCAACGGCGCGCTCTATATCGGAGCGAACGGGTTCCCGCAGCAGGACCCGGACCTGCGGGTCGTGCAGGACCCGAATTACGACTGGACCGGTAGCGTCCGCTCCTCCTTCCGCTACCACAAGTTGCAGATCTCCGGCCTGGTGGACATCCGGCATGGCGGGCAGATCTGGAACGGCACCAAGGGCGCGCTGTGGAGCTACGGCACACACCAGGACACGCAACAGCGCGCGACGTGCGTTTCCGCGACCGCGTGCGTCGGCAACGACAAGACCTTCGGCCAGGGCGGCTGGTGGGACGGGCCCGTGGCCGGCCCCGGCTCGGACACCGCGGTGCCGATCGGCGAGAACTGGTACAAGTTCATCGCCGCCTGCCCCTTCATCGGGATCGACGAGCCGTGCATCGAGGACGCGGGATTCGTGAAGCTGCGCGAGGTATCGGTCAGTTACACGATCGACGCGCCGTGGGTGCAGCGCGCCATCGGCTTCTCGAGCATCGACCTGCGCGTGTCGGGCCGCAACCTGAAGACCTGGACTAACTACACCGGCTACGATCCCGAGACGAGCCTGGGTGGCGCGATCTCGTCGGCGTCGGGCGCCGGCGGCGTGGACTACTTCAACAACCCGCAGACACGTTCGTTCGTGTTCTCGGTCACCTTGAACCACTAACCCCGAGGAGAACGACATATGCGTCGCAACATGAATGTCGCGCTCGCCTCGCTGGGGCTGCTCCTCGGGACGGCGGCGTGCAACGGCTTCCTCACGGGTGACAAGCTCTCGAGCGATCCCAACCAGCCCTCGGCCGCCTCGATCCAGCAGCTGTTCGTGGGGGTGCAGGCGGGACAATTCGCGTTCCAGGAAGGCACCGTCCCGATGATGATCTGCATGTGGGTGCAGGCGTGCGGCGGGACCAACGGGCGGTTCGTCGAGCAGGCGGGACGCTATTTCTTCGGCGAGGGCTCGAACATCGGCGCGAATGGTGGAGACTGGGCCCTGGTGTACGACGGCGGCGGCCTGGTGGACATCCGCCAGGTGGAAGTGGACGCCCGCGCCATCGGCGACAGCGGGTATCTCGCGATCGCCAAGATCTGGGAAGCCCTCACGATGGGGACCGCCTCCGATCAGTGGGGGAATATTCCGTATAGCCAGGTCACGGTCAGCCCGACGCCCCCGCTCGACAATCGCTTCGCCGTGCTGGACTCGGTGCAGAAGCTGCTCGACCAGGCGATCGCCGAGCTCAACTTCGCGAACACCGACACGGTGCATAAGGGCCCGCTCACCGCCGACTTGGTGTTCGGCGGGGACTACACGAAGTGGATTCCGGCCGCGTGGACCCTCAAGGCCCGCTACTACGTGCACACGGCGGAGTCGTTGGGGACGGGGGCGTATACGAACGCGATCAACGCGGCGCTGAACGGCATCAGCGATGCCAGCGGCAAGAGCGACCTCCGGGCGTTCCACACGACGGCGTCGGCGGAGCGGAACATGTGGGGGGCGTTCCAGAGCAGCAGCTCGTTCGGGCAGGACGTCATTGCCGGGAAGTTCCTGGTCGACATCATGAACGGCCGCAGCGATCCGCGGCTGCCGGCGTACTTCTGCAAGAACCTGTTGGGCGGCTACGGTGGGCAAGACTTCAACACACCTCAGCCCAACAACACCGTCTCGACGTTCCAGTGCAAGCCGCTGCGGTTCGGCGACACGTACCGCATGCCGTACGTGAGCTACTTCGAGAACGAGCTGATCCTGGCCGAAGCGTACAGCGCGACGGGTGACGATGGGTCAGCGCTCATCCACCTGAACAACGAGCGGCGGCTGTACGTCAACACGGTCTATCCACCCACGGCTGGGCCCCCGGCGACGGCGGCGCTGCCCCTGCTGTCGGGGATCACAGGCCCGGCGCTGTTCGACTCGATCATGGTCGAGAAGTACGTGGCCATGTTCCAGAACATGGAGACGGTAAACGATTACCGCCGCACGTGCATCCCGGCCGTCACGGTTGTGATCAACACCGCCGGGTTCAAGAACGTCCCGGGGCGGCTGTTCTACCCGCGGTCGGAGCGGAACGTGAACTCCAACATTCCGGATCCGAGCGCGCAGCTTGGCGTGTCAGGGCATTACTTCCGGAACCAGGGGGATGTGACTGCCTGCACGGTCCAGACCGCGCCGTAAACGTCTTCACCGTGACGGTGCCGCCACGGCGTGCATAACGGCGCCGGCTGTGCTATGCTTGAGGGGAGCGGATCGCGGTCGGGGTTCGCTCCCCTCGACGTCAGGGGACCAGAGACAGGTGGAGGAGGGCGGATGCATGTACGCGTCGCTTTCCTGATCGCCGCCGCGGCGCTGCAGGTCAGATGCTATAACTATCTCCCACTGCGGCGCTCGAGCCTCGTGCCGTCTGCCTACCTGTCCATCACCCTCACGGACGCCGGTTCGGAGGAGCTGGGGCCGTACCTGGGACCGGGCGTGCTGGTGGTGCGCGGGCGGTACCTGGGCGCCACGGAGCGGGGAATGGCGATCTCCGTGTCGTCGGTGGAGCTCGCCCGCGGGCAGATCCTCGAATGGAGGGGCGAGACGGTAGTGGTGCCGGGGGAGTTTGTGCGGGGAGTTGAGGAGCGCCAGGTGGCGCACAGCAAGGCAGTCCTGCTCGCCGGCGCGTCGCTGGTGGGGTTCGTACTGGCATACGAGGCGTTTGGCCCGGGATCGAGCGGCGCACCCGGCGACAACAGCGGGCCCAGGCCCACGCCGCACTGAGGCGCATGGACATGACCGATATGCACAAGCGCGCTGCGATCCTCGCGATGGCCTGCCTCACGGCGGCCTGCTATAACTACGCTCCCCTCGCGACCCCCAACCCGGAGCCTGGGACCTACCTCGCAGTGACCCTGAGCGATGCGGGCTCCTACGCGATGACGCGCTACCTCGGCCCCGACGTGTTCGTGGTCCGCGGCCGCTACCTCGGCACCGACGAGCGCGGACTCCTGGTCTCGGTCGCATCGATCGAGCTGCACCGGGGGTGGGAGGAGTCGTGGCGCGGGGAGACGGTAGCCCTGCCTGCCGCCACGATCGCCTCGGTCGAGGTCCGTCGGCCCGCGAAGCACAAGACCCTCTTGCTCGCAGGCGCAGGCGCGGGTGGGATCGTCGCGGCCGTTGCCGTGTTCGCCTTGACTGGAGGGGGGACGGCGCCCACCGATCAAGTGCCCCCGCCGGTGAAAAAGTAGGCTCCCCCCGCTAGGCGAGGCCTAGAACACACCGACGCTCGAGCGGCGCAGGTCCGTCTCGAGCGTCCACTCGATATACTGCCCCGGCTGCACGATGAGGATCTCCGTCTCGGCGTAATCCCGGCTTCCGATCGCGTCGCCGAGCAGCTGGAGCTCGCGCCCCTGGCCGAGCAGGCGCACCGGGAGATAGAAGAGCGATGACGACGACCCGGTCACCATCCCCACCCGCGTCTGCTGCCCGTCGTGCAGCACGTACACCACGACGTCCAGGTAATTGTGGTTGGTGACGCTGAGGGCGATCTCGCCTGAGGGGACGTCGAGCGGCGCGTCGCGAGCTGGCTTGCCGCGGCCGAAGAGGAAGCAGCCGGACGCTGCGCTCAGACCGCAAAGCAGCGTCGCGACGGTGAGGATGCGGAGCCTGCCCACGCTCGAACCTATCATTCGACCGTCGGGTGCGAAAGACACCGGCCTTCCCGACCGTGAAGCAAACGGTGTCCGGATTTCGTAATCTTTCTCTGTCCATGCTCGCCATTCTCTGCTGTGCGCTCGTGCAGATCGCCATTCCCGCCCCTTCGGGCTACGTCAACGACTTCGCCGGCGTGCTCGACCCGACGTCCGTCGCGCACATGGACGCCGTGATCCGCGAGGTGCGGGACAAGACGCGCGGCGAGATCGCCGTCGTGACGCTGCCGGAGATCGGAGATCACGAGCCGGCGGACGTGGCCCTCCAAATCGGGCGCCAGTGGGGCGTTGGAGCCAAAGGCGAAGCGGGGGATCCGGCCAAGAACCTGGGCGTCGTCGTGCTGCTCGTTCCCCTGCAGAACCACCGCCTGGGGACCGGCCGGCTATTCGTCGCCACAGGACGCGGCGCCGAAGGGTTCCTGCCCGACGCCCGCGTGGGCCGCATCCGAGATGCCATGACGCCGTACCTCGCGCGCGAAGAGTACGGGACGGGCTTGGCACACGGCGTGGACCTGATCGCGCAGGCGTTCGCGCAACAATTCGGCGTGACGCTGTCGGGCCAGCCGCCGCCACCGCCACCTCCTGACCGATCGGACAGACTGCCGATCCCGCTCTCCTGGCTGATCGCGGCCGCCGTGCTGTTGATCGTCCTTACCCGAGGGCGCGTCCTGTTGCTGCCGTTCTATTTCGGGGCCACTTTCGGCGGCAGTGGCGGGTGGCGAGGCTCGGCCGGGGGTTGGGGAGGGGGAGGCGGCTGGGGTGGCGGAGGCGGCGGCTTTGGCGGCTTCGGCGGGGGCGGTGGGTTCTCGGGCGGTGGTGCGGGAGGGAGGTTCTAATGCCTGCGAAGCTGTCGATCGATACCCTGGGTGACGCGGTCGCCCGCGCGCTGGGCTCGCGGCTGGTGTCGTTGCTGCTGTACGGCTCGGCGGCGCGCGGCACGCACGTTCCCAACCGCTCGGACGTGAACACGCTGCTCATCTGTGATGCCGTGGACGAGGCGTTATTCCAGCGGCTCGACCCCGTCATGAACGCCTGGATCAAGGCCGGGCATCCCGCGCCGCTGATCCTCACCGAAGCCGAGTGGCGCAGCTCGGTGGACGCGTTCCCCATCGAATACGAGGACATCCGCGAAGCGCATCGCGTGCTCGCCGGGCGCGACCCGTGGGCCGGCATCACGGTGCGCCGCGACGACGTCCGACGGCAGCTCGAGCACGAGCTGATAGGCAAGCTCGTGCGGCTGCGTCAAGCGTACGCCGCGCTGCGTGGAGATTCGAAACAATTGGCCCGTGTGATCGTCCGGAGCGCCGGCGGCCTCTTCACGATGCTGCGCGCCACGCTGCGGCTCGCCGGCCAGGCGCCGCCCGCCGACGCCGCGTCGCTCGTGCGCGCGGCGGGCGCGCTGGTGGGATTCCCGCCCGACGGGCTTGCCCCGCTGGTCGCGCACGCGAGCGGGGGTCGGGCACTGCGGCTCGCAGCGGGAGATCCGCTGCCGGCTGCGTATCTCGGGGCCGTGACCCAGACCGCCCAGTTCGTGAACCGGCTTGCGTAGGGTGTCGGAGAAGCGATAGTAACTGCGGTTTCGGGATTTTCCCACCCTGAAGGGTGGGCTCGGCCTGTGCTGCCCTTAAGGGCAGTGTCGCGCCGAGCCCAGGCTTCAGCCTGGGAATCACAGAGCCGATCTCAAAGAAGGGAGTGACATGCCTGTGACTGCAAGGATCCGTACGGTGACGCTGGTCGCCGTCGCCGGTCTCGCTGCGGCGGGGTGCGGCTACAACACGATTCAGACATACGACGAGCAGGTGAACGCCGCCGCTTCACAGATCAAGGTGCAGCTGCAGCGGCGCGCCGACCTCGTCCCCAACCTGGTCGAAACGGTGAAGGGCTACGCCAAGCAGGAGCAGACGATCTTCACCGCGGTCGCCGAAGCGCGCGCCAAGCTCGCCGGGGCGGTCCAGGGCGGCAACCTGCAGCAGATGGCGGAGGCGAACGCCGCCCTCACTGCGCCGCTCGGCCGGCTGCTCGCGATCGCGGAAAATTACCCGCAGCTCAAATCGAACGAGAATTTCCGCGCGCTCCAGGACCAGCTCGAGGGCACGGAGAACCGCATCGCGGTCGCGCGCCAGGACTACAACGACGCGGTGAACCGCTACAATGCCTACATCCGGCGCTTCCCCCAGGTGCTGACGGCGAAGCTGATCGGGAAAGGGCCCCGGGAGTACTTCGAGCTGCAGACGCCGGGCGCGGCGACGGCGCCGAAGGTGGACTTTTCGAGGTAAGTTGACGGCGTGGGTGTACGGCTGCGGTCCCCGCTTCCCCTGCTCGCGCTCGGTGTCGCTGTAGCCGCATGCAGAGACACCTCGGCGCCGCCGCCGCTGGCGCTGCCGCCGCGCGAGCTCGCCTTCGTCAGTGACCGTCGCTTCACCCAGTTCGACATCTACCTGATGGGTACGGACGGTAAGCTCACCAACCTCACCTCGACGTCACTCGCCTATGACGGCTGGCCCGCCTGGTCGCCGGACGGAACCCGCATCGCGTTTGAATCGGACCGCAGCGCCGATCCCACCCACGTCAGCCTCAACATCTATGCGATGAACGTCGACGGGAGCAACATCGTGACGCTCACGGCGGACACGACGAACAGCTTTGAGCCCGCGTGGTCGCCGAACAGCTCCACGATCGCGTTCGGGTCGGACCGCGACACCCTCCCCGACGGCAGCCGGCGCTTCCACATCTTCGTGATGAACCCCGACGGCACGGGCGTGACGAGACTGACGAACGACGCCGCCGACGATGCACAGCCCGCGTGGTCGCCGGGGGGCACGAAGATCGCCTTCGCCACGAACCGCGACGGAAACGACGAGATCTACGTGATGAACGCGGACGGAACGAACCCGGTGAACCTCACGAACAACTTGGCGACGGATCTCGCTCCGGCCTGGTCGCCCGACGGAACCAAGATCGCCTTCTACTCGGACCGCGGCGGAGCTGCCTTCTCGATCTACGTGATGAACGCGGACGGAACGGGCGTGGCGCGGCTTACGACGAGCACGCTCTCGGACGAGCTGCCGGCGTGGTCACCCGACGGTCGGTACATCGCATTCGATAGGGACGCCGACCTCTACGTCATGAATGCCGACGGCTCGAGCGTGCAGCAGCTCACCCGCGGCGGCGAGACCGACATCATGCCGCGCTGGCAGCCGTAAGGCCGCTCACCGTGGTCCCGATCGAGTCCAGATGACGATCGTGCCGCACTGGTTGTCCGCGCGGAGGAACTGAAGCGGCGTCTCCGACAGCGTGCGGTAGATCTCGATCCCGATGATCCCGATGGTCGGCATGTCAAAGCTCGTCGAGTTCGTCGCCGCGAACCCATCCACCACGAAATCAGGCTTGCACTCCCGCGGCGCGCGCGCCATGCGCACGGTGCAGCCTCCCATCGACCCGCGGCATTGCATGCGTACCCCGGGGATGTTCCGGAAGAGATCGGCCAGGGACCGCGGGTTCGCCTGCTTGATCTGCTCTTCGGTGATGAAGTGCCCTCGGCCGGAGGCGCGGCGTTGCTCGAATTCCTGCATCCGGGTCTCCGCGAACCCCGGCTGGCGCTCTACCGTCACGGGGTCCAGCGTGTACGGTAGCGGCTCCAGCTCGAACACCTCGACGTGCACCTCCCCGACGCCCAGCTCCACAATCCACGCCGCCGCCGAGTAGCCGATCGCCCGCACCTGCATCACGTAGGTTCCCGACGCGAGGCCCTCATGGGTGAAGTGGCCCCCACTGTCCGAAGATAGGCGCGTTCGAACACCGAGTAGCGCGACGGTGGCGCCGCTTACCGGCAGCCGCGACTGGCGATTGACGAGCTGGCCCACGATGGCGGCGGTGCGTTGCTGTGCGGGGATGGGCGGGGCCGGCCAGAGGACGAGCGCAAGTCCGGCAGCGAAGGCCTGGGAGGTGGCCGGCAGACGAAACCGCGGTGCCATGGGCGGATCGGCGACTCGTCGTTGCCCGATAGTACGCCCGCAGGCGGCCGTTGGAAAGGGGCGCTCCGGGGGTACCGAATGGCGAATCTCAGGGTTTCCCCGGATCTTGACCCTTCTCTAATGTGACTGTATGAGGTAGCCAGTAGGCTGGTGCTGTCACCCGGCTGGGCACAGCTAAACCGTCCGAGCGCCATGACCGTCACGCTCGAGCTGCGCCGTTTGCGCGTGCGCTCACAACTCCTGCCTCGCAAGCCGCCCGCGTCGCGGGGGCGGACGGGCGCGTTCGGTCGTCCGCTGACCCGCGCTGCAGCCAGTCTCCGCTGCGCAATTCATCGCTCACCTTGAGGATTCCGCGTATGACCCAACCACGTCGTGGGCCTTGGCTTGGCGTGTCTCTGTTCGCCACGCTTTTCCTCTGCGGCGCGGCTGGCGCGGCAGCGGGGCAGGAGGCGGTGATCCGCGGACGGGTGATCGACGATCGCGGCGACGCACTGCCCGTCGCCACGGTGCAAATCCGGGAGTTGAGCGTCGGCGTGTTCAGCGGTAGCGATGGCCGGTACACGATGCTGATCCCTGCGGTGCGCGTGTCAGGGCAGACGGTGACGCTGCGCGTCCGCACCATCGCGCACAAGCCCGCAACGCGGCAGCTCACGCTCACCCCCGGAGAGCACATCGAGGACTTCACGCTCGTCTCCGACCCCAACCTGTTGGACGCCGTGGTGGCGACGGGCGTGCAGGAGGCGACGGAGCAGGTCAAGGTGCCTTTCAACGTGACGCGTATAGACGCCTCGAAGCTCCCGGTGGCGGCAGCCAATCCCTTGACCGAGCTGCAAGGGAAGATTCCGGCCAATATCGTTTCCAACAGTGGGCGCCCGGGCGCCCAGCCATCGGTGTTGCTGCGCGGGCCGACGTCCATCAACGCGTCCGGCCGCGGCCAGGACCCCCTCTACATCGTGGACGGGGTGGTCATCAATGGGGCGCTTCCCGAGATCAACCCGAACGACATCGAGAGCGTCGAGGTGGTGAAAGGCGCCGCCGGCGCGTCGCTCTACGGCGCGCGGGCGGGCAATGGCGTGATCAACATCACGACGAAGTCCGGCCGCCGCGCAGTCGAGGGGGTCCAGTTTTCGGTCCGCAGTGAAGCGGGCGTGAGCGACATCGAGCGCGACTTCGGGCTCGCGCGGTTCCAGGCGCTCGTGATGGACGAGCGCGATCAGCAGTTCTGTCAGTTCGTCTCTCAACAGCCGCTGTGCGCGCGCACCTTCGACTACCGCGCCGAGCAGGCGCGGATCAACAACTTCCCCGGCGACTCGGCCACGACGGCCGTGGGGTTCCCCGTCGACCCCGGTGCCACGATCTCCGGTGACGTGCTGCGCCAACGGTTCCAGATCACGCCGTGGCCCGGCACGAGCTACAATGCCGTGAACCAGGTCGTGCAACCGCACGCCTACGCGGACAACAGTGTCGACATGACGGGGCGGTTCGGCGGCACGCGGTTCTACGTGAGCGGCTCGAACCTGACGGACGTTGGCGCCATCCGCTTCCTCCAGGGCTTCGTGCGCAACTCGTTTCGCGCCAACATCGATCAGACGATCGGCTCCGATTGGAGCGTCGCGTTACGGACCTCATACAGCCGCAGCACAGAGGATGGTCTGAACCAGGAAGGCGGCGGGACGGCCTTCTTCCGGCTGACGCGCGTGCCCGCCATCGCCAACGTGCTGCAGCGTGACACGCTGGGGCGGCTCTACATCCGACCGAATCTACAGGGCGGCGGGTCGCAGAACGAAAATCCGCTATACTCGCTCGAGAACATTAGCCGCGACGACATCACCAACCGTTTCATCGGTGGTCTCGTGGTGCGGTACGCACCGACGACCTGGTTCGACGTCGAGGGCGACGTCGGCTATGATCTGCGCCGGACCAGCTTCTCACAGATCCAGGACAAGGGCTACCGCACGACGGGCTTCGACCCAGTCACGAACACCGGCTTGATCTTCCGGGGATCTTCGAGCAATGAGGGCGTCGGCACCGGCGTGAACGCCAGCTTCCGCCACGAGTTCAGCCCCGACCTGCGGGCCCGCTGGAACCTGCGCTACGCGTACGAGCAGCGGGACAGTTCGATCAACACCGGCCAGGGGAACTTCCTGGCCGTGAAGGGCGTGACGTCGCTCGCCAACGCCACGCAGAACAAGACGCTCGCGTCGGCCGCCACGAGCATCCGGCAGATCGGCTTGTTCGCGGGCACCGGCCTCGAGTACAAGGAGCGCTACATCCTCGACGCGCTGCTCCGGCGGGACGGCAGCTCACTGTTCGGCGCCAGCAACCGCTGGGCGACGTTCGGCCGCGTGTCGGGCGCCTGGCGGGTGGCGCAGGAGCCCTGGTGGCCCATCCCGCACGTCAGCGAGTTGAAGCTGCACGCCTCCTACGGCACGGCCGGTGGCTCTCCCAATTTCACGGCACAGTACGAGACGTTCGGCATCGGTGCCGGGGGCTACCTCAACCTCGCCATCCTCGGGAACCGGAACTTGAAGCCCGAAGTGCACCACGAGATCGAGATCGGTGGTGACCTCGAGCTCTTCAACCGGTACGGTCTGAGCGCGACGTACGCCCGCTCCAAGATCGACAACCAGATCCTGCTGGCGCCGGTCTCGTCGTCCACCGGCTACACCAACCAGTGGCAGAACGCCGGCACGCTCCTCAACATCACCCACGAGCTCTCGATCAACCTGCCGTTCGTGCAGCGGTCCGATCTGTCGTGGTCGATGTCCCTCGTCTACGAGCACAACCGCTCCTGGATCCAGAAGCTGGGCGTGCCGCCCTACTTCTACGGATCGACGCTGCAAGCGACCGACCAGATCTTCCAAGCGAAGGAAGGGGAGCTGTACGGCACGTTCTACGGGCGCGCGTTCCTCACGAGCTGCGGCCAGCTGCCGGCACCGTTCACGTCGGACTGCGGGGGCCCGACCAGCTCGTTCCAGAGAAATGACGAAGGTTGGCTCGTGTGGGTGGGGCCCGGGAACAACCCGCGCATGGGCGTCACCAACAATCTGTGGGAGACCCAGCTCCCCGCGGCTTCCGCGCCGTGGGGCGTGGCCCTGAACTGGGGCATGCCCATCATTCTGCGCGGCAATCCCAATAACCCGACCGACGCAAAGATCGTCGCGCTCGGCAACGCGCTACCGGACTTCCGCTTCGCCGTCACACAGAACTTCCAGTGGAAGCGGCTGACGCTGTATGCGCTGGTGGATGCGGCCATCGGACAAAAGGTCTGGGACCAGGGCTTCCACTGGGCGCACCTCGACTTCCTGTCGAAGGACGTGGACCAGACCGGCAAGTCCGTCGAATCGGCGAAGCCGATTGGGTACTACTACCGGGCGGCGCCGCCGGACAACTCGGCGGGTCTGGGCGGGCTGTACGACATCCTCGGGCCCAACAATTTCTCGGTCGAGGACGCGAGTTACGCCAAGCTGCGTGAGCTCATGGTGTCGTATCACGTCGGTCCGGTCGGCGGCGTCGGGAATTGGGGAGTGAGCCTCGTGGGGCGGAACCTGTTCACGATCACCGGCTACCGCGGCTTCGATCCCGAGATCGGAATCGGTGCGCTGCCACCACAGCCTGGGCTGGCGGGGGGGAGCAACGGTGGGCAAGCGGCCTCGGGCGCGGTCAACGCGATCGACGCCTTCTCGTTCCCGAACCTGCGCACCTTCACGCTCGGCATAACGACCAGCTTCTGATCGCGGTCCGCCCGCGAGGGCGGTGCTTCAGCAGCTCGAGGGGGACCGATGGGAACGTTTCGCTACGCATGGGGCGGCGCAGTGGCGCTGAGCCTAGCGGCCTGCACCGACCCGCTGCTCGTCACCAACCCCAACAACCCGGATCGGGGGCGCGTGTTCGGCAACGCGGCCGACCTGGAGCAGCTCGTCGCGAGCACCTACGCGCGGGCCCACGCCGGCACGCTCGGAGCGGCGACGGTGCTGACGGGAGGCTCGAACGACGGCCTCCAGCCACAGCTCCAGGTCATGGGCATGGAGAACGTGTCGTCGCTCGCGAACTTCGCGATGGGCCCGCGGGGCGCCATTCCCCGCAACCCCATCACGAACGCGCGCGGGAGCCAGGGGAACATCGGAAACTACCGCGACTGGGTCGTCGAGCATGGCGCGGCCCGGATGGCGGCGCTCGCGATCGCCCGGCTCAAGACGCTGACCTTGGGCTCGCCCGCTCGGGACGCCCGGGCCCTCGCGTTCGCGCGCTTTAGCCAGGGGGTGGCGCTCGGAAACCTCGCCCTGGCGTACGACTCCGCGTCGATCCTCACCGAGAACGACAATCCGGAGGCGGACGCGGCGGTGGTCGTGCCACTGTCCGGATATCGTTCGGTCATGACGGCGGCGCTCGCCTACCTCGACTCGGCCATCGCCATCGCGTCCGGGCCGACACCCGCCGGGCCGGCAGCCGACTGGTTCCCGCTGCCGAACAACTGGATCAACACCACCATCGATAAGGAACGCACCGCTGCGCAGTTCATCCAGCTCGCGCACTCCTACAAGGCGCGGTTCCGCGCTGGCGTGGCGCGTACGCCAGCCGAGCGCGCTGACACGAGCCAGGGCGGAATCGTGAACTGGAGCGCCGTCATTGCCGACGCCACCGCGGGGATCTCGGCCGACTTCAACATCTACATGGACCCGACCAACGGGTGGGACGTGGCGTGGGTGATCCAGCACTATGCCACCGGGTCGGCCAACTGGCACCAGATGTCGCAATTCTGGCTGGGGATGGCCGACACATCGGGCGCGTACAACCAGTGGCTCGCGCGGACCGTGGCGAACTGCGGGCGCTGCCCGATCCTGGTCGTGACGCCGGATCGCCGGTTCCCGCAGGGCACGACGCGCGCGGCGCAGAACGGCGCCACCATTCCGGGCACTTTCACTGCGACGCCGTATTTCCGCAACCGCCCGGCCTCCTCCGATCAGCCGGGAGACCCGCTCGGCATTTCACAGTACGACTTCTTCCGGTCGCGGTCGTTTCGTGTGGCCAGTCGCATCGGGAACTACCCGGTCATGACCGCGGCGGAGATCCGGCTGCTCGCGGCGGAAGGCCAGCTGCGACAGGGGAACGTGGCGGCCGCCGCCGCACTGATCGACGTGTCTCGCGTCGGCAAGGGCGTGCTGGCCTCGCTCGTCACCGCTGGCATCACCGACACTGTGACGCCGGTGCCGGGGGTGAACGGCGTGCCGGGGAGCAACTCCTGCGTCCCGCGCGTGCCGGATCCGGCCGCGAGCTACAAGGCAACCAAGTGCGGCAACATTTGGGATGCCCTGAGGTGGGAGTACCGGATGGAGACCGCCTACGCCGGATACGGTATGTGGTACTTCGCCGGCCGGGGGTGGGGCGACCTGCCGCAATACACCGCTTTCGACTGGCCGGTGCCAAACCAGGAGATGGACGCCCGGCTCGAGCCGTTCTACAGCACCGGGGGGCCGGGAGGCCGCGACGCGGCGGGCCCTGGGAACTACGGCTTGTTCTCGCCGGGCGGCGTGTACTGAGGAACGCGCGACCGTGTGTCCCCTCGTGATAGGTCGCCTGCCCTTGCTCGGTGCGGCCGGGCTGCTCGCGGGCTGCTACACCTATACGCCGCTCCAGACGCTCGACCCCGCCCCGCAGCAGCGCGTTGCGATGGTTCTCACCGACCAGGGTCGGGTCGGAGCCGGTCCCGTCATCGGAGCGGGCGTGGCGCGGATCGATGGCGCGCTGATCGGATCGACCGACAGCGACTTTACGCTGCAGGTTGCCGGCGTGACCGACATTCGGGGCACGATGAGCCGCTGGAGTAGGGAGACCATTACGCTGCGCCGCTCCTGGGTGGGCAACGCCTACGAGCGGCGCTTCTCGAAGTCCCGCACGTACCTCCTCGCGGGCGCGCTCACCGCGGGGTTCGTCGTATTCGCGGCAAGCCGCCACCTGTTCGGGATCGGCGGCGGCATCGAGAACCTGCCGCCCGGCGGCGGCGGGCAGCAGTGACATCGTTCCCTCAACCACTCTCGTGAGCCCACAATGATTTCAATCCGGTCTTCGATGCCATGTGTTGCCGCCTTTGCGGTCGGGGGGCTCGCCGCCTGCAGCCGCGACGCCACCTTCACGGAGCCCGTGCCGCCGCTCGCCGCGATCCATTGGGTCAACGCGGTGCCCGACACCAACAAGATGGCGTTCCGTCCGGTGGACATCGTGTCCAATGCGGGTCTGTTTGGCGCCACCTTCCGGAGCGCCAACATGTTCTATCAGGGCATCGAGGCCGGCGCACGGCACATCCGCGTGTTCTTCGACACGACGGACGTCTCTCTCGCCAAGATCGTGCTGCTCGATACCACGTACACTTTCACTGAAAACGGGCACTACACCTTCGCAGCCTACGGATCCGCGCGTGTGGGTCCGCTGCAGGCCTTGGTCGTGCAAGATGCCCCCCAGCCGACGGTGCCTGCGGGCCAGTTCGCGATCCGCGTAGTGAACCTCGCGCCGTCCTTTGCGGGCGCCGTGCCTACCCTCCCAGACACAACGGTTCATCCCGACGCATTCGTTCGACCCATGAGCGCGTTGGTCGCCGGCGTGCCGGAAGCCGCCAATATCGGTTATCTCGGAAATTCAGCGTATGTGACGCTGGACACAGGTGTCTATCGGGTGGCGCTGGCCCCGACGGGCACCACCGGCCCCGTGATCGTCCAAGCAACGGTGCCGACGGGCATCCTGGGTACGACGACGGCCAATCCGATCGCCGGCTCGTTGGTTCCCGGGTCGGTGCTCACGGCTGTGATCGTGCCTCGGTCGGTCGCCGGGAGCACCGCGCCTCAGGGCGGCAGGCCCACTGCGAAGGCGACGGAGGTGCTCACTCGCAGCAACGACACGGTCACGGTGCAGAGTGGGTCCATCATGATCCTGACGAACCGCTCCGGCGGGAAGGCGGACAGCACCCTCGCGCAGACCGGCACGCACGCGAGCACGGGCGTCAGCGTCACTGACAATGTCTTGGTGACCGGCGCGAACGAACCCGAATACAATGGCTGGCAGATCGTGATCCAGCTCGCCGATTCGCTTTCCTGCAACCCAGTCAATGCGGGGGACACACGCACGAAGTGCGCCGCAGCGAATGACACGGCTACCACGCGTTTCCGGTTTAGGTATCTGATCACGGGCGCCCCGACGTCTCCCGCGACCGGAACCATCGTCTATCGGATCTATCCGCCGGCGACGGCGTCCGACTACACGATCCCGTTCCTCTTCTATCTCGTCGACCAGCGGCCGCCGAACACGGTGCCGTAGCGGCAGCGGCGACGGGAGGACGGAAAGTTGCAAAGGGGATGAGAAGCTGGCTTCTCATCCCCTTTCCGTTGTTCCGTCCTTGCGCCGGCGCTCAGTCCACAATCGCGTCTGGCATCACGTACTTGAACGGATCGACCGGCTTCCCGTTCACCCACACCTCGTAGTGCAGGTGCGGGCCGGTCGAGAGCCCGGTCGAGCCGACGAGGGCGATCTTCTGACCGCGCTGCACCCGCTGGCCGCGCACCACGAGAATCTTGGAGCAGTGCGCGTAGCGCGTGACCAGCCCGAAGCCGTGATCGACCGTCAGGAAGTTGCCGTAGCCTTCCTCCCACCGCACGTCGGTGACCCGGCCGGCGGCCGGCGCCTCGATCTCCGCCCCCATCGGGGCGCTCACGTCGATCCCTTCGTGCGGCCGCGCGAGGTGCAGGATGGGATGGACCCGCTCGAGCGCGAACGCGCTCGAGAGCCAGCCCTTGGTCGGCATGATGGACGGCGTGGCGGCCATGCGCTCGCGCTGCTTCGAGAGCGAGTCGTACGCCTGGTTCAGGGAGCGCGTCAGGATGCTGGCGCGCCGCGTGAGCTGATCGAGGTCCACTCGGGCGGCGAGGGCCTGCTGCCCGTTCGCGCCCAGGGTGGCGAGGCTGTCACGCTCCGACCACGTGCCGGCGGGCCCGCCGATCCCGGCCTGTTGCACCGTTTTGTCGGTGGGATTGAGCCCCGCCAAGAGGCGCAGCTCCTGCTCCCGCTCGCTGAACTGGTTGAGCGTATCGCGCAGCCCGACCATGCGCTCGCGCATCCGTTGAATCTCGTCCGCCAGCAACCGGTTCTCGTTCTCGAGCGCGCGGCTGCGCGTGATGCTCACGCCGCGGGAGATGGCGGCGGTCCCCAACACGAGAAACGTCAGCGCGACCACGCTGCCGATACCGACGAGCGCCTTGACGAACGTCTGCGACACCTCCACGGCGCGGGAGGCTCCCGAGCCGTGAGGCACCAACATGACGGTCCAGCGTCGATCCGCTTTCTTGCGCATCGGCCTGCGGTGACCTCGTCTCAAACGTTCACGCCGGCGCCAAGCGGCGCCGGTGCGACAACCAGCCTAAGGAGAACCCGGACAGGGCGTCAGGGTCAGGTTCCCGAGTGGAAGACTAAAGTACGGGTCGGCCCCGGAGGCGTCAACACGAGCGAGCGTGAGCCAGGTCACGCTCGTCCGGGCATCACGCTGGCGCGGCCTTGGGCTTGGGGAAAAGGATGGGCGGTTTCGCCACTTCCCGGCCCCCCGGGTCGAAGCTCGCGAGCTCCCCCAGGCCGACGCCCTCCACCGTCTCGCTGCCGCCCCCCCCCAACAGGCCCCAGATGGTCGCGGCGGTCGCGGGGATGAAGGGAAGGGCGAGGACGGCGAGGCGCCCGACGGCGCGGGCCAGACTCGCGAGCACGCGATCGAGCTCGGCGTCCTTGCCCGCCTTCGCGAGCTCCCACGGCATGGTCTCCTGGATGTAGCCGTTGGCGCGCGCGGCGAGCTGCATCCATTGGGCCGCCCCCTCGTCCAGGTGGGCGGCGTCCATCGCGCGCTGGTAGGCGTCGAGCGTCGCGCGCGCCGCCTCGTCGAGCGGTTCGGGGCGTCCGGCCCCGTGCCGTGGCACGGTGCCCGCGCGGTAGCGGTGGATCATGTCGAGCGAGCGCTTCACGAGGTTGCCGAGGGTGTCGGCGAGCTCGCTCGTGTAGCGCGCATCGAACCGCTCCCAGGTGAACTCGCCGTCGCTCTCGAAGCCGACTTCCCGCAGCAGGAAATAGCGCAGCGCGTCGGCGCCGTGGCGGTCGATCGCTTCTCCCAAGGTGACCGCGGTGCCGGCGGTCTTGCTCATCTTCGTCCCTTCCCACAAGACGAACCCGTGCGCTCGTACGGCGTGCGGCAGGGGAAGGTCAGCCGCGAGCAGCATCGCCGGCCAGATGATGCAATGGAAGCGCGTGATGTTCTTGCCGACGACATGCAGATCGGCGGGCCACAGGCGCTCGTACCCCGCGTCCGGGAATCCCGTCGCGGAGAGATAGTTGATCAGGGCGTCAAACCACACGTACACGGTCTGCTGCGCGTCGCCCGGAAACGGGATCCCCCACGCCTGCCGCTGGCGTGAGATGGAGATGTCCTGCAGCCCGTCCTCGAGCAGCCGCACGACCTCGTTGCGCCGGATCTGCGGCTCGACCGCCAGTGCGCCTGCCTGGATCCGCTCGAGCACCACGTCGCGGTACGCGCTCAACCGGAAGAAGTGATTGCGCTCCCGCGTGCGGATCAGCTCCAGCGTGGGGTGCTCGATGCAGCGCCCGTTGACGATCTGGGCTTCGGTCTTGAACTCCTCGCAGCCCGTGCAGTACAACCCCTCGTAGTCCGCCACGAACAGGTCGTCGGGCCGGCGCTGCTGGATGCGCTCGAGCAGCGCGGTGACGCCGCGGATGTGCCGCGGCTCCGTAGTGCGGATCCAGTCGTCGTTGCTGCAGTGCAGGCGGCGCCAGTACGCGGCGAACGTGTCGGCCATCCGGCCCACCCATTGCGCCGGGGTGACGCCCGCCCGCGCCGCCGCCTGGATCACCGACTGGCTGTGCTCGTCCATCCCCATCAGGAAATGGACCGCGTCGCCGCGGAGCCGGCGGTAGCGCGCGATGCAGTCGGCGCCGATCTTCTCGAGCGCCTGCCCCAGGTGCGGGTCGCCGTTCGAGTAGTCGATCGCCGTCGTGAGGTAGAACTTAGGCAACCGGCTCCACTTCCGCCTTGAGCTTCTCCAGCGTCACGACGCGCGTGTCCCCGGCCTCGCTGCGGAGGGTCACCGTCTCCCGAAAGATGTCCACCGCCAGGACCTGCTCGAGTCCGACGCGGGTGCGCAGCGCCTTGCCTTCCTTCGGGAACCGCTTGCGCGTCTGCACGTAGAAGTCGTGCTCGTACCGGAGGCAGCACAGCAGGCGACCGCACCCGCCCGAGATCTGCGAGGGGTTGAGCGACAGGTGCTGGTCCTTGGCGAGCGCCAGGCTCACCGGCCGCAGCTCGGGCAGCCAGCTCGAGCAGCAGAACTGGCGCCCGCACCGGCCGACGCCGTCGAGCCGCTTGGCTTCGTCGCGCGCGCCGATCTGACGCAGCTCGATCCGGGTGTGGAACACGCTCGCGAGGTCGCGCACCAGGACGCGGAAGTCCACGCGCTGCTCGGCCGTGAAGTACACCGTGAGCTTCTTCTTGTCCCACTGCCACTCGGCGTCGGAGACTTTCATGGCGAGGGCGTGCTTCCCGACCCGCTCCATCACCCGCCGCCGCACGTCTGCTTCCTCTCCGTGCAGCCGGTCGGCCCGCGTCGCGTCGTCGGGCGTGGCGCGGCGCACGATGCGACGCTCGGGAGAGGGGGGGGGAGAAGGGGCGGCGAGGCTGCAGCCGTTGCACCCGCCGCCGCACTTGCGGGCGGCCACGGGCCCCACCGCCGACACGCGGCCGAAATCCTGCCCCCGCTCCACCTCCACGATCACCGGATCGTGCAGCGCGAGCGGCTCATCGGACGGCCAGGTAAAGAACTCTTTCCGGTTCCCCTTGAACCGGACTTCGATGACTTCCGTCAACTCGTCATTTCTCGGTCAGCGCACCCATCGAAAGATACTTCTCCTCACGACGTTTCAAGACCTTCTCGACCTTCGTCTTCCGCAGCTGCCGCACGTGGCGGCGCAGCGCTTCGCCCAACACCTCGGCGGCGGCGTCCGGGTCGGCGTGGGCGCCCCCCGGGGGCTCCGGGATGATCTCGTCGATCACCCCCAACGTCAGGAGATCCTCGGCGGTGATCTTGAGCGCCTCGGCGGCGCGCTCCCGCTGGCTGGCGTCTTTCCAGAGGATCGCCGCGCAGCCTTCCGGGGAGATCACCGAGTACACCGAGTTTTCGAGCATCAACACCCGGTCGGCGAGCCCGACCGCGAGCGCCCCGCCCGAGCCGCCCTCGCCGACGACCGCCGTGATGATCGGCGTGCGCAGCGTCGCCATCTCGACCAGGTTACGGGCGATCGCCTCCGCCTGGCCCCGCTCTTCGGCGCCGAGGCCGGGGTACGCCCCCGGCGTGTCCACGAGCGTGATCACGGGCGCGTGGAACTTCTCGGCCAGGTGCATCAGGCGCATCGCCTTGCGGTACCCTTCCGGGTGGGCCATGCCGAAGTTGCGGCGCAGGTTTTCCTTCGTGTCGCGCCCCTTCTGATGGCCGATCACCATCACGCTCAGCCCGTCGAGTCGCGCCCAGCCGGCTACGATCGCGGGGTCGTCCCGGAACAGGCGATCACCGTGCAGCTCCACGAAGTCCGTGAACACGGTGTTCAGGTAGTCGAGCGTGTAGGGGCGCTTCGGGTGCCGCGCGACCTGGACCCGCTGCATCGGCGTCAGGTTCTTGTAGATCTCGGCGCGGAGCTCGGCCAGCTTCTTCTCGAGCGGGGCCAGCTCCTTCGAGACGTCCATCGCCGTCTCGCTCGCGACGCGCTTCATCTCCTCGATCTGGCGCTCCAGCTCGAGCAGCGGCCGTTCGAAGTCCAGCGTGTGGGTCGCCATCGGTCAAGGTGCGCGCGACGGTTTGAACCGTCTCGCGTCTTCCAGGCCCACGTGCTCCGGCCCGACGAGCTCCCGCAGCGCGGCGAGCAGCTCGTCGTCGAGCTCCACCTTGAGCGAGCGGCTGCGGAGCCGCTCCGTGGCGCCGTTGCCGCCGTATTCCACCAGCACCGGCGCGGCGCCAGGGTGCGAGGCGCACAACGCGGCGGCGGCGCGCGCCGCCTCGGGCGCCGGGGGCGCACCGGTCGACCACCGTAACGTCAGGCCGATCGCCCCGGCCGCCTTGAGGTCGGCGAGCGGCTGCGCTGCCTCTACGATGAACGGCACCTGCTCCTCGCCGCGGTCGCGGGCGCTGTAGCTGCCGGTCAGCAGCAGCGCCTGGTCCGGGCGGATGACGTCGTTGAGCTTCGCCCAGGCCTCGGGAAACACCAGCGCTTCGGCGGTGCCGTGGAAATCCTCGAGTGTGAGCCGCGCGTATTCGGCGCCCGTCTTCTTGGAGATCTGGCGCTTCACCACGGTGACCACCGCCGCCACGCGTACCTTCTGATCGCTCCACTGACCCAGCGTGGCCGTGGTGCGGGTCCCGAACAGCTCCGCCTCCATGCGGTAGCGCGCGAGGGGGTGGCCGGAGATGAAGAAGCCGAGGACCGCCTTCTCACGCGCCAGCCGCTCGTGCTCGGTCCAGGAGGCGACATCCGGGAGGGGGGACGAGGGGCGGGGGACGGGGGTCGCCTCGCCGAACAACGCGTGCTGCCCCGACACGCGGTCCTGCTGGCGCGCCTGGGCCTCCACAAATGCCGTGTCGAGCGCCGCGACGAGCCGGGCCCGGTGGTCGCCACCGAGCGAGTCGCACGCACCGGCGTCGATCAACGCCTCGATCACGCGCTTGTTGCAGAGGCGCAGGTCGATGCGGTCGCACAGGTCCACGAGCGAGCGGTACGGGCCCCCGGCCTGCCGGCCCGCGATGATGGATTCGATCGCGCCGGCGCCCACGTTCTTGATCGCGCCAAGGCCGAACCGGATGCGTCGGTCGCCGACGACGGTGAACTTGAATCCCGATTCGTTCACGTCCGGCGGCAGCACCTCGAGTCCCAGCTCGCGCGCTTCGTTGATGTACTGCACCACCTTGTCGGTGTTGCCGATTTCGGAGGACAACAGCGCGGCCATGAACTCGGCGGGGTAGTACGCCTTGAGCCACGCGGTCCGGTAGGAGAGGACCGAGTACGCCACCGCATGCGACTTGTTGAACCCGTAGCGGCCGAACGTCTCGATCTGCGCGGCGATGTCCTCGATCACCCGCCGGTCGTGGCCGCGCTCCACGGCGCGCTGCACGAACCGGCCGAGCTCCTGCTGGATCAGCTCCTTGTCCTTCTTCCCGACCGCCTTGCGCAGCACGTCGGCTTCCGCGAGCGAGAAGCCCGCGAGCACGTTGGCGATCCGCATCACCTGCTCCTGATAGGTGATGACGCCGTACGTCGGCGCGAGGATCTCCTCGAGGGCGGCGTGCGGGTAGCGCACCCGGTCCCGGCCCAGCTTGCGGTTGATGAACACGAGGTGCATCCCCGTGTCGAGCGGCCCGGGGCGGAGCAGCGCGTTGGCCGCGACCAGGTCGTCGAACCGGTCACACTTCATGTTCCGCAGGCAGTCCGTCGCGAGCGGCGACTCGAACTGGAAGACGCCCGCCGTGCGCCCCGCGCCGAGCAGCTTGTAGACGTTTGCGTCCTCGAGGTCGAGCGCGTCCAGGTCGAGGGAGACGCCGTGCCGCTCCGCGATCATGCGCCGCGCGTCGTAGATCACCGTCAGCGTCTTGAGGCCGAGGACGTCGATCTTCAGCATGCCGACCTGTTCGAGCGCCACCATGTCGTACTGCGTGATGATCGCATCCGCCTCCTGGGGCGCGAGGCAGACGGGCACATAGTCGGTGAGGGGGCCCGGCGCGATCACCACGCCCGCCGCGTGCACCGACGCGTGGCGGGCGAGCCCCTCGATGCGCGCGCCCAGCTCCAGCACCTTGCGCACCCGCTCGTCCTGGCGG
>Ga0209160_1000008_pt1 | contig 162325 bp, 142 predicted proteins | sample GraSoiAngelo_153_FD_186167 | JGI IMG/M metagenome (GOLD analysis project Ga0209160, IMG submission 186167) | Grasslands soil microbial communities from the Angelo Coastal Reserve, California, USA - 14_1009_12_40cm (SPAdes) (version 2) | ecosystem: Environmental > Terrestrial > Soil >...
TGCACTTCTCGCGCGCCGAGCGCCAGGTCACGCGGCTCTCGCCCGAGCGCGCGCCGCTCGCCCCGCTCGTGCAGCAGGCGGTCGAGGGCTTCGCGCCACTCGCGGCGGCGCGCGGCGTGAGGGTACACACCGATCTCGCCGACGGGGTCGACGCGTCGGTGGACGTCGAAGCGCTGCGACAGATGCTGCTCAATCTGCTCGATAACGCCGTGAAGTACGGACCGCCGCACCAGGTCGTGAGCGTCCGCCTGGCGACCAGCAACGGGTGCGCCCGTATCTGCGTGGACGACCAGGGGCCCGGCATCCCGGCCGCGGACCGGGAGCGCGTGTGGGACCGCTTCTGGCGCCTCGAGCGGGACCGCGGCTCGGCGATCGCCGGCACGGGCATCGGACTGGCGGTGGTGCGGGAGCTGGTGGCGCTCCACGGGGGACGCGCCTGGGTCGAGGACGCGCCGCCGGGCGCCGGCGGGAACGGAGTGAAGGGCGTGCGCTTCGTCATCGAGCTGCCCCTCGTGGCGACCGCGGAAACTCCCGACCGGGCGAGCGTGCCGGCATGACCCGCATCCTCGTCGTCGAAGACAACCCGGACCTGGCGTATGGCCTGCGCAACAACCTGGAGATCGAGGGCTATCGGGTGGAGGTCGCGGACGACGGCACGGCGGGGCTGGCGCGCGCGCGCGACGCCTCGCCCGACTTGATCATCCTTGATTTGATGCTCCCCGGCCTGGACGGCTTCCGCGTGCTGCGCGCGCTGCGCGAGGAGGGGCGTCAAATGCCCGTGCTGATCCTGACGGCCCGTGGGGAGGAGGCTGACAAGGTGCGCGGTCTGCGGCTCGGCGCGGACGACTACGTCACCAAGCCCTTCGGTGTGCTCGAGTTGCTCGCCCGGGTGGAGGCGCTGCTGCGCCGCGCCGCTCCCCCCGACCCGGGGAACGGCGACGCCGCCCCCGAACGGTTCGCCGATATCGAAGTGGTCCCCGCCTCTCGCTCAGTGCTGCGGAACGGCCGGCCGGTGCCGCTCACGCCGAAGGAGTTCGACTTGCTGGTCGCGCTGCTGCGCCGGCGCGGCGCCGTGGCGTCGCGGATGGAGCTCCTGACCGAGGTCTGGGGCTACAGCGCCGAGGTCTTGAGCCGCACCGTCGACACGCACGTCGCCGAACTGCGCCGCAAGCTCGAAGCGGACCCGGCGGCGCCGAACCACATCTTGACGGTTCGCAAGGCGGGGTATCGGCTGGAGAGATAGATATCAGAGGAGGATCCATGCTGCAACACCTCGTACTCGCGTCCGCGCTGCTCACGTCCCCACCGAATGGCCGCCAGATCGTCCAAGCCATGCACGACCGGTACGCCGGGAAGTGGTACCACACGCTCACGTTCGTCCAGAAGAACACCGCGACGCGAGGCGACTCTACGGCGCACTCTGTGTGGCGCGAGTACGCCGCGCTCCCCGGGAAGCTCAGGATCGAGTTCGTCCCCGCCGACTCGGGGAACGGCATCCTGTTCGCGAACGACTCCCAGTTCGTCCTCGCCGCCGACACGATCGCGAGCGCGTCCGCGTTCATCCACCCGCTGATGGTGCTCGGCTTCGACGTCTACTTCGACCCCGCCGAGCGGACCGCGGCGCGTCTCGAGCAGCTCAAGTTCGATCTCGCAACCGTACACGAAGACACGTGGCAGGGGCGTCCGGTGTACGTGGTGGGTGCCAAAGCGGGCGACCTGCGCACCCGCCAGTTCTGGGTGGACCGCGAGCGTTTGGTGTTCGTGCGCCTGCTCGAGCCGGGGCAGCGCGATACCAGCCGCACCAGCGACATCCGCTTCAATAAGTACCAGCCCGCCGGGAGCGCGTGGCTGTCGGCCGAGGTGGCGTTCCTCGTGGACGGCCGCGAGCGCTGGCTCGAGGAGTACACCGAGATCAAGACCGACAGACCGCTCGCGGACGCCCTGTTCGATCCCCGACAGTGGAAGAAGGCAAGGAGCTAGCGATCGAAGAGCGCCTGAATCGCCCGTCCCGGCTGGAGCGGCGCGTCCGAGAGATTCGACGTAATCGCGATTACGATCCGCGAGTCACGGTCCACACCGAACGCCGTGCTGCCGCCCACGGAGCTGCCGCCGTGGAACACCCAGCGGTGACCCAGGCTGTCCGTGCTCACGAACCAGCCGATCCCATACCCGGTCGGCTCGCCCCTGTCCGTCTGCTGTGACGTGAACAGCAGCTCGAGCGTCTCGGCCCGGAGGAATCCCGGCTTGAGCAGCGCGGAGCCGAACTTTACGAGGTCTTCGGCCGTGGAGACAAAGCCCCCGCCAGCCCACTTGTAACTGTTGTCCACCGTTGGCGCCGGCACAAACCCGCCGTCGGGGCCCCGCTCGTAGAACAGCGTGCGATTCGGAATCAGGCTGTCTGCGCGATCCGGTGCCGTGTGCGTCATGCCCAGCGGCCGGAACACGTTGTGGCCGATGAAGCTCAGGAAGTCCTGCCCCGCCGCGCCCTCGATCACCGCCGAGATCAAGGTCCAGCCGTACGTGGAGTAGGAAAACCTCGTCCCCGGCGGGAACAGCAGCGAATCGTCCTGGAAGATGGTGAGCCCTTCGGCCACGCTGCCGAAGCGGCGGTTCAGTACGAATTCGTCCCCGCGATAGTGTCGGATGCCCGCGAGGTGACCCGCCAGCTGGCGCGTCGTGATCGGATAGCCCTTGTCCGGAAACGAGGGGATGTAACGTTGGACCGGCGCATCGAGGTCGAGCTTCCCTCGCTCGTATAACAGCGCCAGCGCCGCCGCAGTGAGCGGCTTCGACACACTGCCGATGCGAAACTGCGTCTCGGCAGTAACCGGGACTTTGCGGGCGACATCCGCGTAGCCGAAGCCCTCCGACCACACCAGCTTGCCATCCACTCCCACGGCCACCTGCAGCCCGGCGATCCGGCCAACCAGCTTGTCGCAGACCACGGCATGCCCTCGCGCGGCGGACGCGGCATACGCCGATGGCACGACCGCCGCGAGGCGCGAGACGCACGACGACTGGCTGGCCACGGTCCGCGCACCGGCCAGCGACGCGAGCAGCGTTGCCGTCAGCAAGGCCACGATCGGCATTCGCTTCATGATCCAGCCTCCGACAACCGTTTGATGTGCGCCAGCACGCGCCGGTGGATCGCCGAGACGATGGCGTCCGCCGGAACCCTCCAGTACGATCGCGGCCCGATGTCGAGCTCGTACCGCGTGCCGCCGACCAGCAGAGTGCGGCCGCCCGGCAGCTCAGTCAACCGGAACTCCCCCTGGCGAGCGCGGAAGTAGCCCCGTAGGTGTGGCGGCTCGATGGCGCCATACGGGGACAGCTCGCGAAGCGGAACCGGCTGCGCCGAGATGTCGAACGTGAGTCGCTCCGGCGCCCGCCACTGGGTGATCGGCTCAACGAACGTCCCGGTCGAGAATTCGCAATAACGGACGGCGCCGGCTCCGGTTCCGTCGATCCGAGCGCGGCGCGGGTAGGCCACGCCGAGCCGGAACAGCGCCTCGGTGGGCGGGGCGAGTTCACTGAAGCTCACCACGTGGCGCCACACGGTGGCCGGTGGGGCCGCGACCACGACGGAATCATTCACCACGTACCACCGCTCCGGGCCTCGCACCTGGTCCACGCCCGCCAGCAGCGGTACCGCGAGCACCAGGCCCGCAAGCTGCGATGGTCGGCCGGGCGTGTGCAGCGCGATCACCCTTCCGAAGACGCCGCCCAGGATCGCGAGCACGAGCGCCAGGGGCAGCGCGAGCGCGACGCACACGAGACCCTCGAGCGCGAAGAGCAGCATCGCCCCGGCGAGCAGGACGAGACTCAGGCTCACCACCTGCGCGGTGGCGCCGGCGCCCTGCGGCGCGGTGCGGTTGAACACATAACCCGTGACCGCACCGAGCGTGAAGGGTGTGCCCAAGAACAAGGACGTCGAGTACCGACGTAACACATACACGTTCAAGAGAATGGTGGGGATGGCGACCGCGAGCCCGGCGGCGATCCCGTACAGCGCGACCGCGAGCCGTGCGTCCACCGTGCGCCCTCCCGCTTGCTCCTCCCACCGACTGAGCGGTACGGTAGGCAGCGCGCACAGGGCCAGCATCACGAGATAATTGAAGAGGGGGACGAAGAAGGTGAGGGCGAGCCACGGTGAGCGCCCGGCGTCCACCGCCCGGCGCAGCGTCATGGCCACGCCGATCCACAGGAACGGCAGGGTCCACACGACGAACGCCGGCAGGAACCACGCGGGTGCGCCGGCCAGCTTTTCAGCCCGGAGCGAATAGAACGGCAGCAGGTAATCGAGCGGCGACCAGAAGCGACCGGTCGCGAGGCCCACCGCCCCAGCGTCGACCGCGTACTTGCACGCCATCAGTGCGAGGCCGTTGGCGAGATATGTACGCCGGTCGACCGGAGTGAGCAGACCGAACCACAGCTCCGCGCGCCGCACCAGCGGCTCGAGCGCACTCTTACTCATAGGATCGGAATCGACGGGCGCACGAGTCCGCTGTAAAGAGAGACCGGGCCGGGTGCGCGCTCGACCTGAACGTGGTAGTGTTCTCCCCCATGAACGGCTCGCAGCCTCCGACGAAATACAAGGTCGGGCTCGTCCAAATGTCGATGTCGGCCGACCCGGACGGCAACCTCAAGAAGGGCGTCGTCCAGATCCAAGAAGCGGCCGCGGCCGGCGCGCGGCTGGTCTGTCTGCCGGAGCTGTTCCGCTCGCTCTACTTCGCGCAGCACGAGGACGCCGCGTTGTTCGACCTCGCTGAGCCCGTGCCGGGGCCGACCACCGAGGCCCTGGGGAGGGCGGCCCAGCGCTCGGGGGTGGTCGTCCTCGCGCCGGTGTTCGAGCGGCGTGCGCCCGGGCTGTACCACAACAGCGTGGCCGTGATCGACGCCGACGGCCGTATGGTAGGGATCTACCGTAAGATGCACATCCCCGACGATCCCGCGTATTACGAGAAGTTCTACTTCACCCCTGGCGACCTGGGTTTCCGCGCGTTCGACACGCGGGTCGGACGGATTGGAGCGCTGGTGTGCTGGGACCAGTGGTATCCCGAAGGCGCACGCCTCACGGCGCTGCAGGGTGCCAGCGTCCTGCTCTATCCCACGGCGATCGGCTGGCATCCCAAGGAGAAGGCCGCGCACGGTGCCGAGCAACTCGACGCCTGGCGAACGATCCAGCGAAGCCACGCGATCGCCAACGGCTGTTACGTCGCGGCCGTGAACCGGGTGGGCCACGAGCGATCGGGAGGGGGAGACGGGATCGACTTCTGGGGCTCGTCGTTCCTCGCCGATCCGCTTGGGGCGATCGTCACCGAGGCGCCGCAGGATCGGGAGGCGATCCTGATCGGGGAGATCGACCTCGGACGCATCGAGGAGGTGCGCCGCGGGTGGCCGTTCCTGCGGGATCGACGCATAGATGCGTACGAAGGCCTCAGCAGCAGGTTCCTCGATAATGCGCCGTCAGCCGTCGGCCGTCAGCAAGATCCCGGTAGACGCTGATTGCTGACAGCCGATGGCTGATAGCGCCTCACCAGCCGCCCTGGGCTTCCGCATGCCCGCCGAGTGGGAGCCGCACCACGCCACCTGGATCGGGTGGCCGCACAACGCGGGCGATTGGCCGGGCAAGTTCGCACCGATCCCGTGGGTATACGGCGAGATCGTTCGCAAGCTCGTGCCGGGCGAGGTCGTACGTATTCTCGTGAATTCGGCCGCGCACGAGCGCCAGGCCCGGCGCGTACTCGAACGGGTCGGTGTCGACTCCGCGCGCATCGAATTCTTCCGCCTCCCGACCAACCGCGGGTGGACGCGCGATTACGGCCCCCTGTTCGTGCGGCGTGAGCGCCCGCGCCCCGAGGTCGCCATCGCCCGCTTCCGCTTCAACGCCTGGGCGAAATACGCCGACTGGAAACGGGACGACCAGGTGCCGGAACGGGTTGCGAAACGGCTCGGCCTGCGGCTGTTGCGTGCTCGGGCCGGGGACCGCGATGTCGTGCTGGAGGGTGGGAGCATCGACGTCAACGGCCGGGGCACGCTCCTCACCACCGAACAGTGTCTGCTCGACCCCGCGGTCCAGGTGCGGAACCCCGGCCTGCCGCGCGCGGAGCTGGAGCGCGCGCTGCGCGACCACCTCGGCGTGACGAACCTGCTGTGGCTCGGGCGGGGGATCGCCGGCGACGATACCCACGGCCATGTGGACGACCTGTGCCGCTTCGTCGATGCGCGAACCGTGGTGCTGTGCAGCGAGCCGGATACCCGCGACGCGAACTACCGGGCGCTGCGGGAGAATCGCGAGCGGCTCGAGGGGATGCGGCTCGAGGACGGCTCGAAAATCGAAGTCGTCGCCCTGCCGATGCCTGCGGCGCTTTCCTTCGAGGGCCAGCGGCTCCCGGCGAGCTATGCGAATTTCTACATCGCCAACGACGTGGTTCTCGTGCCTACGTTCAATGATCCGAACGACCGTACTGCGCTCGGGCTGCTCGCCGAACTGATCAGCGATCGCCCAGTCGTTGGGGTCCATGCTGTCGATCTGGTGTGGGGGCTGGGGACGCTGCACTGCTTGACTCAGCAGGAGCCAGCTGTAGGCCGTAAGCCGTAAGCCGTAAGCTGCAAGTCCACCCGTTCTACCGTCCAGGCTCCTTCGGGCCATTCGGTAGCGTTCGCAGCAACCCGTACACAGTCCTAGCACATTCGTCGCGCGTCGCCCGTACCTTCTTGAGTTCCTCCGGAGGAAAGTACTCAAGCGCCAAGACGAGTTCGATGATCGCCTCGACTTCATGGAGGGAGGCCCGCGCGATGTCGAGGTGCCTGCGAAAGTCCTTCACGCCTCGCCGAGACGCGCCTTCGGCAATGTTCAACGCCACACTGTACACGGCTCGCCTCCACTGGTCCGAGAGCGCATATCGCTCTTCTCTAGGGAGCCGGGTTATGACGGATTTCGACAGGACTGCTAAGTCGCGGGCGAGCTGCCAGGCCCTGAGGTTCTTGTAATCGCCCATGACGGAAACGTAGAGCAGCGTTCCCGCGGCGTCTCACCAATTGCGCGGCTCTCGGCGCGCATTATTGCGGCTTGCGGCTTGCGGCTTACGACCTGCAACTTCTATCTATGACCGCCACCACCCAGCAGTTCGGTCTCTCCGCCATCGGCCAGATCTTCATCCGCGCCCGCGATCTCGACCGAGCCGTCCGCTTCTACCGCGACACGCTTGGCATGCAGTTTCTCTTCCAGGCGCCTCCCAAGATGGCGTTCTTCCAGTGCGGCGCGACGACCGTCCTGCTCGGCGTCCCCGAAGCCCCCGAACTCGATCACCCGGCGTCGCTCGTCTACTACCTCGTCCCGGACATCGCAGCCGCGCACACCACGTTGCGCGGCCGCGGCGTCGAGTTCATCACCGAACCGCACTTGGTGCACCGGGCGGCGGACTACGAGCTGTGGCTGGCTGATTTCCGAGATACAGAGGGGAACGTGCTCGCGTTGATGATGCGCAAACCGCGCGCCTAGCACGCCGTCCTGGCTCGGGCTTCCGGCCCTCTGTATCCTTCGATACAGCCCCTGGAGCCCGAGCCCACCCGTGATTCCTCTACACCGCCAGGCCCTTTTCTTCGGCCTGCTCGTGGCGGCCTGCCACGCGCCGGGTCCCGGAGTGCCCTTGCCTGCCCCCCCCGCCCCCCCTGCGCCTGGTGTTGCGGCGTCTGACACAGCGTGCACCATCACGGCCGGTCGAGCGGCCGGTCGCGACACGGTGACGATCGCGCTCACCGAACCAGTCGACGCGTCCCACGCCCCCGTTCCCCGCAACGACGCCGAGCGGTGGGTATTCGGCCAGCTGTACGAGACCCTGATGCGAGTGGATTGCCAGGGCCGCGTCCTGGCGGGGCTCGCCAAGTCGTGGGAGCAAGGGGCGCGAGACCGCTGGACGTTCACACTGCGCGACGACGCACGCTTCTGGGACGGCGCCCCGGTGACGGCTCGCGATGTGCTCGCCGCCTGGCGACTGCGCGACTCGGTGCTCGCGCAGGCGAGCGCGATCGTGAGCGACCGCGTCCTCAGCGTGCCCGCGCCGGCCACTCCGTTTCAGCCCTTCGCCGATCCGCGGCTCGCCGTGACGAAGCCCGCGCCCGGCGGCAGTTGGCCCATCGGGACCGGCGGCCACTGGGTCACGGGGGGCGGCGAGCGAGGCGCCGCGGACATGCTGTGGGCGGCCCCGCTGCCGAAGGTAGCGCTTCCGGTCTTGAGATTGACAATGGTCGCTCCCAACGGCGCACGCGATGCGCTGGACGAGGGGGCCGACCTGCTTGTCACGGATGATGCGGCTGCCCTCGAGTACGCCGCGGCGCGGCCCGAGTACGTCGACGCCCCGCTCGGGTGGACTCGCACCTACGTGCTGCTCTCCCCCGGACGGGACCCCCCCGGCGTCGCCGCGTTGCGCATCGAAAGCCTCCGCCAGGCGGTGCACGGGGACGCACGCTCGGCCGAGGAGTCCGACGGCGGACACGCCTGGTTCACCGAGCTCGGGCAATGTGATCTCCTGCCGGCACGCGACCCGATCGGCGCCCAGGCACGCCGGCATCGTGTCGTCTACAATCAGACCGATCGCAGCGCCGCCGATCTGGCCGCCCGGCTCGTGGCGCTGGGCGTCCTGGGCAGGGGAGCCGTCGCGACCGGACTCGCGCCGACGCCGTTCGAGGCCGCCCTGCGAGCCGGCACCGAAGGCGCCTACGTGCTCCGGCTGCGACGCCGCGTGTTCGACTTTTGTCGGGCGGCGCTCGAGCTGCCGCCTTGGAGCTCCGCGGGGACCATCGAGCCGCTGGTGGACGTCCGCTCGCACGCCCTCGTTCGGCGTGGGTTTCCCCGCCTGACCGTCGATTGGAGCGGCACCACCCGTCTCCTGCCGCGATGACGCTCCGAGCGCGTATCCTGCTCGGCTTCGGCGTCGTGGTGCTGGTGCCGCTCCTCGTGTTCGGGCTCCGGGTCCGGACGGAGATGGCAAGCCGCCTCACGGCCGAATACGAGCGGCGCGTCGCCGCCCTGGTGGCGGTGATTCGCGCCGACCTGGAGCAGCAGAGCGCGGGGATCGCAAGCCGTCTCGCCGCGCTGACAGGCGCCATGGCGGCGGACAACCGGTTTCGGATTGCGGCGCTGCAGGGCGGCGACCGCGCATACCTGCTCGATTACGCGGGCAATGCGATGCACCTCGCCGGCCTCTCGATGCTGCAGATCCAGGACGACCAGGGTCGCGTCGTCAGCTCGGGTCATTTCCGCAACGAGTACGATCGGCTCGAGCCGGCGCAACCGCGCCTGCTCGCGGCGGCACCGGGAGGGATGGCGTTGGTCCAGGCGCGCACGCCCGAGGCACCGTTTCTCGCGCTCGCGCGCCTGGATTCACTGCGACTGGGCCGCCGGCGCTTCACCCTGATCGGCGGCGTGGCAGTGGATTCGGGCTTCCGGGCCCGTCTGACCCGCGATCCAGAGCTCCTGGTTTCGCTCGCGCTCCCGACCGACACGCTCCCGGCCGCGGATTCCGCCGGTCAGGTGGTGAGCGAGCTGACGGTACCGTTCGTGGCCGAAGGAGAGTCCGCGGAGCTGCAGCCGGCGCGCATCGTCGTCCGGCATTCCCTCGCATCACTGGGGGCGTTGCGTCGCGGAGTCAACTTGGCGTTCCTCGCCGCCGTGGCCGTCACGGTCGCCATCGCGCTGGTGCTGGGCGGCGCGATCTCCGTGCGTATCAGCCGGCCACTCGCGCAGCTCGCTCAGCGGACCAGCGAGATCGACATGGACCGTCTCGATGTGGCCTTCCACAGCGAGCGGCGCGACGAGGTCGGAGCGCTCACCCGCCTGCTCGGCGCGATGACCGACCGGTTGCGGACCGGCGCCGCGAAGCTGCGCGAGGCCGAGCGCCGCATCGCCATGGGGGATCTCGCCCGGCAGGTGAACCACGACATCAAGAACGGTCTGATCCCCATCCGCAACGTGTTCCGGCACCTGTTGGAGGCGGCGCGGGGGGAGGGCCCCGACCCGTTGGCCGCGGCGCTGCGGGACCGGCAGGGCACCATCGAATCCAGTATCTCCTACCTCGAGAACCTGGCGACCAACTACGCCAGGCTCTACCCGCCGCCCGCCCGCGAGCTGTGCGCGGTCAACGAGGTGGTGCTCGAGACGATCCGGCGAGTGGGGGAGGTCGCCGGCCGGGGGGAGCTCCGGATCGAGCTGGCCGACGGGCTCCCGGCCGTGCGGACCGATCCGCTGGTGCTGCGACGCATCCTCGAGAACCTGATCGGCAACGCGCTCGACAGCCTGGAGTCGCGCCCGGGGGCCGTGACGATCCTGACCGCGCGGGGCGCTGACGGCGGTCGCCCGATCGTGCGTATCACGGTCGCGGACACGGGGAAAGGCATGACCGGCGAGGAGCTGAATCGCGCATTCGACGATTTCTACACCACGAAGCCGGGCGGGACCGGTCTCGGCCTTTCCATCGTGCGGCGGTTGGTACTCGATGCCAACGGCGCGCTCCGCGTGGAGACCGCGCCCGGAGCGGGCAGCAGGTTCATCGTGGAGCTGCCGGGAGAAACGGCGTGACGACGGTCCTGGTGGTCGACGACGTGGCCCCGATGGCGCAGCAATACGCCTACGATCTGAAGCGGGTCGGAGGGTACGAGGCGTTGATCGCCCACGGCGGGCGAGAAGCACTCGACACGCTCGAGCGTGAGGCCGTCGATTGCGTGATCCTCGACCTCGAGATGCCGGTGATGGACGGCTTCGACGTGTTGCGCGCCCTCGAACGGCGCGCGCTGCACGTCCCGGTGATCGTCTACACCGGGACCGGGAACTACGACCGCTGCATTCAAGCGATCCGGCTCGGCGCGCGCAGCTTCATCGACAAGGCGGAGCCGATGGAGCGCGTCGTGCAGGAGGTCGAAAGCGCGCTCGAGCGGCAGCGCCTGGCTGCCCAGGTCGCGGCGCTGCGCGACGCCGCGGCCGACCCGTCCCTCGTGGGCGCGAGCGCTCCCATGCAGCACCTCAAGGACGCGATCGCGCGGGTCGCCAAGATCCCGAGCCCCGTGCTGATCGTGGGCGAGAGTGGATCGGGAAAGGAGCTCGTCGCCCGGGAGCTGCACCACCTCGGCGCGAGCCCGAGGGGTCCGTTCGTCGCCTTGAACAGCGCGGCGCTCCCCGAGAACCTGGTCGAAGACGAACTGTTCGGGCACGAGCGCGGCGCTTTCACGGGCGCGAATGCGCTCCGCAAAGGCGCCTTCGAGGCGGCCGCCGGGGGCACGTTGTTCTTGGACGAGATCGGCGAGCTGCCGCTGCCAGCGCAAGCGAAGCTGCTCCGGGTGATCGAGCAACGCCAGGTCACGCGGCTGGGCGGCAACCGCACCATCGCCACGGATGCACGGGTCGTCGCGGCCACGAACCGTGACCTCGACGCGGAGGTGGCGGCAGGGAGGTTTAGGCAAGACCTGTTCTACCGGATGAACGTGCACGTGGTGCGAGTGCCCACCCTGCGCGAGCGGCTGTCGGACGTTCCGGCGTTGGTCGAGCAGCTCGTCACGTCCACCTGCGCGCGCTTTGGGATGCGCCCCAGGAGGGTCGATGGGACCGCGCTCGAGTCGCTGATGGCCTACGATTGGAAGCGGAACAACGTCCGCGAGCTGCGGAACACGGTCGAGCGCATGATCATCGCCACGGATGCGGACGTCATCGCGCTGGAGGACGTGCCGGCCGAGATCCGGGACGCGAGCGGGGCCGGCGGTATGCACGGGGCGGGCGGCATCGGTGCAGGCGTCGCCCCGACAAGCTTCCACGCGCTTCGGGCCGAGGCCGAGCGACGCATCATCGTGGCGGCACTGGAGCGCAACAATTGGCACATCACGAAGACCGCGCAGGACCTGGGCCTGTCCGATCACGCCAGCTTGTTGAAGATCATGCGGAGGCATGGAATCAGCCGCGAGTAGCAGCGTGTCCACACCAACACGGCGCTTCGGTTGATCGCGTGTCCGCCCGGACACGACCGCCTTCGCGTTTTCCCAGAACCGATTGTGGCGACGGCTGATAGCTGATAGCCGATCGCCGGCCCTCCTCCTGCTCTTACGGGGGCAACCACCCCAACCAGGAGGAGTTTATGCGGAACCGCATCTCGCTCATCCCGATCGCCGCCCTGATGCTCGGCGCCTGCGGAGACAAGACCCCCAAGTCGTCCGATGCGAACGCGGCGGAGGTCTCAACGACCGCACCGGAAACCCCGGGCGTCGCCCGCCCGCCCGCGGTCGCGACGGGGCCCGTCTCGTTCGCGGACGCGCAGACAGCGTTCAAGGAAAAGCGCTACGACGAAGCAGCGCGGTTGTTCGCGACGTACAGCACCGCTCAGCCCGACAACATTTGGGGCTACTACATGCTCGGCCTGTCGGCGTGGAAGCAGGGCGACCGTGACCGCGCGGTCGCAGCGTTCGAGCAGGTGCTCGAGAAGGACTCGACGCACGTCAAGAGTCAGCTCAACTTGAGCCGGGTCCTCATCGAGCAGGGCAAGGCGCAGGACGCGCTCCCCCACGTCCAGGCGGCGCTCGGCGTCGATTCGAGCTCGAGCCAAGCCTTCCGACTGCTCGGCCGCGTGAAGGGCGAGGTGGGCGACACGGCGGGCGCCGTCGCGGCATACCAACACGCGATCGTGCTTGACGGCCGTGACGCGTGGTCGATGAACAACCTAGCCCGCGTCTACATCGTCCAGGGGCGGTTCCAGGAGTCGCTTGGGCCGCTCGCGCGGGCGATCGAGATCGACTCGACCGTAACGACGTTCCAGCACAACCTCGGAATCGCGCTGAAGGCGCTGAAGCAGGATTCCGCGACGGTCGATCTGAGCGAGCTGGCCCGTGGGTTCGTCGAGCAGACGAAGAGCTGGCACTAGGCCGGGGACACGCCCTCGATTTCGCGGCCGAGCGCGAGGATATCTTCCTGAATGGCCTTGCGCTCGGCCAGCAGTCGCAGGAACGCCCAGCGCTTGAACAGGAACAAGCCGAGCGCCCTCGCACCCCCGATGAGCCGGTCGAGCCGCTCGAGAAACACGAGGCCGGCGTAGGCCGCTAGCGGGAGCGACACCACTGTCCACAGCGCCGCTTCCACGCCGCGCCACCGCCACATCGCGAGCGCACTGCCGGCCCAGGTGAGCGGGAACAGCAGCATCGCTGCCAGCACCTTGATGCTCGCCAGCGCATCCTCGGCGCCCCGTGCCATTCCAGTCGCGACGAAGCCGACGGCCCGGTAGGCAGGATAATGCGCGACCACGCCGACGAGGGCCGCGGGCAGCAGCACCAGCAGCCACGCCAGCGCCACGACCACGTAGCGAGCGACGCGCCGCCACACGAAGCCCTGCGGCATGAGGTGGTGCGGGTCGAGCCCAGCGGCGGCGAGCGCTAGCTCGTAGCGGTCGATCCGCGTCGCCAGCGCCGCGAACCGGTCGGGCCACTGCGTCCGCACCACCTCGTACCCCGCGAGCAACCGGCGACGCACGTCGAACTCCGCGACGAGCGACGGCCGCGCTCCCGGCGCCTCGTCACTCACGGACAGGATCCGCTCCGCCCGCTCGACCAGCGCGTGCGCCTCGACCTGCTCCGCCTGCAGCGTCACCTCGCTGAGGGCGCGCTCAATCCTCCCGGTGAGGGCCAACACCGCATCGGTCGGCGGCTCGTCGCCCGCCGCGAGCGGTTGCGGGTCGACCGAGAACGGCGGGGCGAAGTGGAGCAGGGCCGCGCTCCGGAACACTCGCTTCGCCCGGTAGTAGAGGCCCGCGGGCACGATCTGCATGCGCGCGTCAGTGGGCAGGGCGGCCGCGGCGCCGAGCGCGATGCGAGCTGCGCCGGTCTTGAGCGGGCGCAGCTTCGCCTCCGAGTGCGAGGCGCCCTCGGGAAAAACCCCGATCGCCCCCCCGCTGGCGAGCACGGCCCGGGCGACCCCGAATGTCTGGCGGTTCTGTGCGGGGTCGAAGCCAGCGTCCTGCCGCCGGGACACGGGGATGGCGTCGAACGCCCGGCAAAAAAAGCCGATCACCGGCATCCGAAACAGCGGTGCCTTGGCGAGAAACGACACACGCCGCGGGGCGAGGCAGAGCAGAAACGCGGGGTCGACCAGGCCGTTGGGATGGTTCAACACGAACATCACGGGTCCACGCGCCGGGACGTGCGCCGATCCCGAGACCTCGATACGGCGGAAGAAGACTCTCAGCACGAGACCGAAGACGGCTCGGACGAGGGTCCTCATGGCGAGGGCTCACCGGCGGCGCGCTCGCCGCGCCACGCGGCATACGTCCACACGATACCGCCCACCAGTACGGCGACGGGGATTACAAGCATCGCCTGTCCGAGCGTGGTTGAGTCTGAGATCGCGCCCACCAATGCCGGCGAAGGGACGTCGCCGAGGATGTGAATGGTGAAGATGCTCAGCGCCACCGCCGTGGCGCGCATCCCGGGCGACACGACGTTCACGATCGCCGAGTTGATCGGGCCGGTCGAGGCGAACAGACACAGCTCGGCGGCGACGATGGCGGGCCAGTACACCGCCGGCCGGGGCGACGACAGCGCGAGCAAGGTGAGTGGCGCCGCGAGCAGGGTGGCTCCCCCCGACACCCACAAATACGCCTGCCGTGAGTAGCGGAGGCCCCGATCCCCCAACCAGCCCCCGCCGTAGGTCCCGAGGAAACCGGTCGCCACGACGACTGCGCCAAACTGCACCGTGGCCACGGCTTTGGACATGCCCCGGGTCCGCTCGAGGAACGCCGGGGTCCACGAGCCGAGGGCGCCGATGGCGAACGTGTAGGCTGCATAGCCCAGGACGGTGAGCACGTAGGGGCGGTTGCGAAGCAGCGCGGTGTAGGCGGCCCTCCCCAGTCCGCCAGGCGGGCGGCCGTGCGCGCCCACCCCCGGGATCTCGTCAGGATCTTGCGCTCCGCGCGGAGGATCGTAGAGGCGCAGGGCGAGCGCGGCGAGGAGCAGGCCGGGGACGCCGGCCACGAAGAAAGCGGAGCGCCACCCGAAGAAGTGATCGACCAAGCCCCCCACGACGTAGCCGAGCGCCGCGCCCACCGGGATGGCGGCGAAGAAGACGGCGAACACTCGGCCCCGTTGCTCGCGGGGAAAGTAGTCGGCCAGGAGCGCGGGCGAGATCGTGCCATACGCGGCCTCGCCGACGCCAACCGCGGCGCGGGCCGCGAACAGCGAGCCGTAGCTGCGCGCGAAACCGGCGAGTGCCGTGGCCACGCTCCAGATCCCCACGCCGAGGCCGATCAGGCGCGTGCGGGATCGGGTGTCGCCGAGCACGCCGAACAAGGGCGCGGCCAGCATGTAGACCACGATGAAGCCGGACATGAGGAAGCCGAGCTGCGCGTCGGAGGGCCGCAGCTCGGAGTGCTTGATACTCTCGTTCAAGGCCGCGACGATCCAGCGGTCGAGGTAGTTGAAGAGGTTAATGAGAGTGAGGACGACCAGCGCCCGCCGAGCACGCCGCACGCTCTCGAGCCCGCCGGCGGGGGGCGTCATCGACTAGAGATGCTCCTTCAGCCACGCCGTGAACAGGCCGTACAAGTTCTCGCGCGTGTTCCCGCCCGCGATCGAGTGGGTCTTGTTGGGGTAGATCCGCAGATCGAATTGCTTGTTGGCCCCCTCGAGGCGCTCGACCAGCCGGATCGAGTTCTGGAAGTGCACGTTGTCGTCGCCCGTGCCGTGCACCAGCAGGAAATGGCCCTTCAGACTGTCGGCGTAGGCGAGCGGTGCGCCCTCGGCGTAGCCCGTGGGATTCTCCTGGGGCGTGCGCATGTACCGCTCGGTGTAGATGGTGTCGTAGAAGCGCCAGTCGGTGACCGGGGCGACAGCCAATGCCGCCTTGAACACGCCGGCGCCGCGGAACATGGTGAGCGAGCTCATGTAGCCGCCGTAGCTCCACCCCCAGATACCGATGCGGTCGGGATCGACGTACGGCTGCGCCGCAAACCAGCGGGCCGCGGCGATCTGATCCGCCGACTCGTAGCGACCGAGGTGGAGGTAGGTCTGCTTCTTGAACCGGGCGCCCCGAGCGCCGGTGCCGCGATTGTCGACGCTGGCGACGAGGTAGCCGTCTTGCGCCAGCATCTCGTTCCACAGGTAGCTCGCGCCGCCCCACACGTCGGTCACCGTCTGCGAGCCCGGCCCGCCGTACACGGTCATCAGGAGGGGATAGCGATGCGACGGATCGAACCCCTTGGGCTTGATGATCCAGGCGTTGAGCTCCACACCGTCCGGCGTCTTGATGGTGAGGAACTCGGGCCGCGGGAGGCTCAGCCCCGCGACCTTCGCGGTGAGGGACCCATTGTCCGCCAGCGTACGCACCACCTTGCCGTCCGCCCGCCGCAGGGCTTGCACCGGAGGGACGCCGGCGCGCGAGTACGTGTCGACGTAGAGCTGGAATGTCGGTGCGAACTCGATGCCGTGACTCCCGGGCTCCGCGGAGAGCCGTTTCAGACCCTTGCCGTCGAGCCCGATGGAGAGAAGCGGCCGGCCGAGCGGTCCGTCGATCGCGCCCGTGAAGTACAGCAGCTGCTTTTTTTCGTCCACGCCGAACACCTGCAGCACGTCCCAGCCGCCCGGTGTGACGCGGCGTGCGAGGGCGCCGGCGCGGTCGAACAAATACACCTGCTGGTACCCGTCCCGCTCGCTTTCGAACAGGAACTGCTTGCCTCCCGCGATCCAGCGCGGCTCGTGAGCATCCACCCAGGCGGCGTCCGAGTCGGCCATGATGGTGCGGGACGCCCCGCTGGTCGCGTCCGCGAGCAACAGGTCGAGCCGGTTCTGATGACGGTTCAAACGGCTGAGCCAGATCTCGTTCCCTGATCCGGCGAAGTCCATCGCGGCGACGTAAATGTCCTTCTCCGATCCGAGGTCGACCCACGCGGTTCGGCGGGTCGCCAGGTCCGCGATTCCGATCCTGACCTCCGAATTCGGCGTCCCCGCCTTCGGATACCGCACCGGCAGGAGCTCGGGGTAAAGCGAGTCGGCGTTCACCAGATAGAAGGGCCGGATCGCCGTCTGGTCCAGCCGCCAGAACGCGATCCGGCGGCCATCCGGGCTCCAGCGGAACGCGTCGCGCAGATCGAGCTCTTCCTCGTACACCCAGTCGGAGGTCCCGTTGATGACGTCGTCGTTGCCGTCCGCGGTCAGCGCGGTCTCGGCACCGGTCGTCAGGTCCGTCACGTAGATATTGTTGGCGCGCACGAAGGCGACCATCCGCCCGTCGGGTGAGAACTTGGCGAACATCTGATAGCCGGGCTGCGCGCTCACCGGGATCAGGCGTCTGGCCGGCAGGTCCCACACGTAGTACGTGCCCTTGGTGTTCTGGCGCCACACGCGCGCCGCGTCCGTGAAGATGAGGAGCTTCGCCCCATCCGCCGAGAAGCGATACTCTTCGATCGACACCGGCTGCTGGGCACCGGGTGGTACGAGGTCCGCGCCGCGCACCAACAGCACGCGCCGCCCCGACACCGCGTCGACCCGGTATAGGTCCGTGCGCCCGGCGCTGTCGGCGTCGATCGTCGTGTACGCCGCGCCGTCCTTCATCCAAGTCGGCGAGACGAGATCGCTGGCGAATTCCCGGGTGCCCCAGATCGCGTGCACGGTGAGCGCGGGTGGCGCGGCGGCCTGCGGCGACTGCGCGACGAGCGGCGCGACGCCGAGAACGGCGAGACTGATCACGAACAGCCGGCGAAAGCGTGAAGAAATCATGATGGCCACCGAGCGGTAAGTTTGGGTGCCCCAAACTTAGCGGCCGGTGGCTATCGTGCGAGTGAGCGTCGCGCCCGAGGCATCCCATGGAACGGGAGGCCTGACGCGCACGGGAGGTATCGATGAATTCAGCGACTCAGTCTCAAAAGGCCCAGCAGTTCCGGGCGCTGCACGAGGGACCTGGCATGCTCGTCCTCCCCAACGCGTGGGACGTGATCGGCGCACGGTTGATCGAGGAGGCGGGGTTCCCCGCCATCGCGACCTCCAGCGCCGGGGTCGCGTGGGCACTGGGGTGGCCCGACGGAGAGCGCATCAGCCGTGGAGAGATGCTCGCCGTGGTCCGCCGCATCGCGCTGAGCGTGCGCATCCCGGTGACCGCGGACGTCGAGGCGGGCTACGGCCGGACGCCCGAGGCCGCGGCCGAGACGGCCCGGGGCGTGATCGCGGCGGGTGCGATCGGGCTGAATCTCGAGGACGGGACCAACGAGGGGTCGCTGCTCGACCTCGCCTTACAGGTGGAGCGCATCCGGGCGGTGCGGCAAGCGGGCGCGGCGGCTCGGGTCCCGTTGGTCGTCAACGCGCGGACCGACGCGTTCGAGGTGAAACAGTGGGCGCCAGCCGAGCGGTTCGCGGCGGCCGTGCGCCGCGCCAACGCCTACCACGCCGCCGGCGCCGACTGCCTGTTCGTCCCGCACGTGAGCGACGCGGCGACGATCGGCCAGCTCGCCCGCGAGATCGACGGCCCGCTCAACGTCATCGCGGGCCCGCCCGCCCCGCCGCTCTCAGAGCTGGAGCGGCTGGGCGTACGTCGCGCGAGCCTCGGCCCACGCGTCGTGCAGGCCACGCTCGGCCTCATCCGCCGCATCGCCGTCGAGCTCCGCGACCGTGGTACGTACGCCACCATGGCGGACCTCGTGATCCCGTTCGGCGACATCCAGAAACTGGTGGCGCCGCCCACTTGACGGCGTGAGGGAGGCGGGTATATTTATGCCCGTGGTTGCATAATCATGCGACCTGGTCGATCTGGCCTCATTCATCAGGTAGGTACCACGTGAACCGTTGCGCCGCGAACGCCAATCCGACCCTGATTCCGGCCTGTCCTTCGGGCGGGAGCGACCGGGCGGCGTAAGGTGCAGTCAAGCTAGGATCTCCCGGCCCGCTCCCGAAAGAGAGCGGGCCTTCTTTTTGGGCGACCATCCAGGAGCAGCGATGCCGGACGGCAGGCGATCGAACTGGGCCAACCGCCGCGCGCCGGACTTGGACCCCTGGCGGGAGCAGGATGCGTGCGGCGTCGGCTTCGTGGCTCGGGCGTCGGGCGAGCGCTCCGCCGAGATCCTCGCGCATGCACTCCAAGCGCTCGCCCGGGTGGCCCACCGCGGTGCCGCCGCGACCGACAACTCGGGCGACGGTGCGGGCCTCCTCACGCAGATTCCCTCCCAGCTGTTCTACCGCGACGCAGCCAGCCGCGGGCTGCCGCTCGAGGCCGACCAGCCGTTCGCGGTCGGGGTCTTCTTCCTCCCCACGGAGCACGCCGCGCTGGGACGCGCCATCGCGATCATCGACGCGGTGCTGCGAGAGGGGGGTCTCCCCATCCTCGGATGGCGCGACGTCCCCATCGACGCCGCGGTGCTCGGCGACAGCGCGCGGGCCACCTGTCCCACCATCCGGCAGGCGTTCATCGCCGCCCCCGCCGACGGGCGCACCGATGCGGCCGCGTGGGAGCGCGCGCTGTACGTCGCCCGCCGCACGATCGAGCGGCGCATCGCCGATGCGGGTCCCGAGGTACAGCCGTTCTTTGTGTGCTCGCTCTCGTGCCGTACGCTCGTCTACAAGGCGCTGCTCACGGGCACACAGCTTCCGGCGTTCTTCCCCGACTTGAAGTCGCCGGACTACCAAACGGCGATCGCGGTGTTCCATCAGCGCTACTCGACCAACACCAGCCCGAGCTGGCCTCTGGCCCAACCGTTCCATCTGCTCGCCCACAACGGCGAAATCAATACGCTGTGGGGCAATCGCAACGCGATGCGTGCCCGCGAGCCGGCGCTCGCGTCGCCTGTATGGGGAGAGACGATCGACTCCCTCAAGCCCGTGATCTGGGCCGAGGGCAGCGATTCGACGAGCCTCGACAACGCGGTCGAGCTGCTGGTGCGCTCCGGCCGCGACCCGGTGCACGCGCTCATGATGCTCGTCCCCGAGGCCCATTCCGGCGCGACCGAGATGGAGCCGGCGCTGCGCGGGTTCTACGAGTTCCACGAGTGCCTGGTCGAGCCGTGGGACGGCCCCGCCGCGCTCGCGTTCTCGGACGGGGTGATCGCGGGCTCCGCCCTGGACCGTAACGGGCTGCGCCCCTGCCGCTACAAGATCACGCGCGATGGGCTCGTCATCGCCGGGTCCGAAGTGGGGCTCGTGGATATCGCGCCGAGCGACGTCATCGAGAGCGGCAGCCTCGGGCCGGGCGAGCTGCTCGTAGTGGACACGCGGCGCAAGGCCATTCTCCATAACGCCGAAGCCAAGCGGGAAGTGGCGCGCCGCCGGCCCTACGCCCGTTGGGCGGCCGGCTGCGTTCGCCCGCTCCGGCCAATGAAGGGGGACGGCGCGGTGACGTCGTCGCTCGAGCCGGCGGAGCTCGTCACGCGGCAGCTCGCGTTCGGCTGGAGCTTCGAGGACCTGCGTTATGTGGTCGAGCCGATGGGGGGCGCGGGCCACGATACGGTCTGGAGCATGGGCGACGACACGCCGATCCCGCCGCTCGCGCGCGCGCCGCAGAGCGTGTACGCGTACTTCCGCCAGCGGTTCGCCCAAGTGACGAACCCGGCGATCGATCCGCTGCGCGAAACGCTGGTGATGTCGCTGCGCATGCACCTGGGGCGCCGCGGGTCATTGCTCGCCGATGGCCCCGACGGGTTGCGGCTGGTGCGGAACGACCACCCCGTCCTGCTGGACGGCGAAATGGCTGCGCTCCAGAACGTCGCCGGCGTGCAGGCGATCACGCTCGCGACCACCTGGCAACCCGAGGCCGGTGCGGACGCGCTCCGCACCGCGCTCGACCGGCTGTGCCGCGCGGCGGGGCGTGCCGTGCGTCAGGGCGCCCGGATCCTCATTCTGAGCGATCGGGGCGCGGGGCCCGACCGCCCCGCGATCCCGATGCTGCTCGCGGTCGGTGCCGTGCATCGGCACCTGATGCAGAACGGCCTGCGCACCCAGACGGGCCTCGTCGCGCAAGCGGGCGACGCCTGGGACATCCACCACTTCGCCGCGCTGATCGGGTACGGCGCCGAGGCGGTGCACCCCTGGCTCGCACTGCAATCGGTGCACGCCCTGTTCGCGCACAAGAAGGCGCGCGGCAGTGCCGCGGCCCCGCGGCCCACACCCGGCGGGGCGCGCCTCAAGTTCTGCGCGGCCGCCGAGCAGGGCCTGCTCAAGGTGCTGTCGAAGATGGGCATCTCGACCCTGTCCTCGTACTGCGGGGCCCAGATCTTCGAGGCGCTGGGGCTGGGTGGGGAAGTGATCGAGCAGTGTTTCACGGGGACGGTCTCGAGCATCGGCGGGGTCGGCTTCGCGGAGATCGCGGAGGACGTCCTGGCCCGGCACCAGTCCGCGTACGGGGGTGGGGGTGACTCCGCAGAGCGCGTGCTACCAGACCACGGGCGGGTGCGCTACCGCCGGGACGGCGAGGACCACGGGTGGTCGCCGCCGCTGGTCACGGCACTGCAGCGCGAGGGGTACGCGGCGTTCCGCTCCAAGGTCTCAGCTCGGCGACCCGCCGGTCCGCGGGACCTCCTGTCGATCCGCGGCGGTACCGCCATCCCCGTCGAAGCGGTCGAGCCGGTCGAGGCGATCCGCCGCCGTTTCATCAGTACCGCGATGTCGCTCGGCGCGCTCTCGCCCGAAGCCCACGCGACGCTCGCCATCGGGATGAACCGCATGGGCGCGCGCTCCAACTCCGGGGAGGGCGGCGAGGACCCCGACACCTACGTCCCCCTCCCCAACGGGGATCGCGCCGACAACCCGATCAAGCAGGTGGCGTCGGGCCGCTTCGGCGTGACGACGGACTATCTCGTGCGTGCCGAAGAGCTCGAGATCAAGATCGCGCAGGGCTCGAAGCCGGGCGAAGGAGGACAGCTCCCGGGCCACAAGGTCACGGCCCTCATCGCCCGGCTGCGCCACTCGGTGCCGGGCGTGCCGCTCATCTCGCCACCGCCCCACCACGACATCTACTCGATCGAGGACTTGGCGCAGCTCATCCACGACCTGAAGCAGGTCAACCCGCGCGCCCGCGTGGGCGTGAAGCTCGTCGCCGAGGCGGGGGTGGGGCGCGTCGCGGCGGGCGTCGCGAAGGCGTACGCGGATTACGTGCTCGTCTCCGGCCACAACGGCGGCACGGGGGCGTCGCCGCTCTCGTCGATCAAGCACGCGGGCTCCCCCTGGGAGCTCGGCCTCGCGGAAACCCAGGCGCTCCTGATCGAGAACGGGCTGCGCCACCGCATCGAAGTCCGCGTGGACGGTGGACTGCGCACCGGCCGGGACGTGGTGATCGCGGCGCTGCTGGGCGCCGAGACCTATGGCTTCGGCACCGCCGCCCTCGTCGCGATCGGGTGCGCGATGGCGCGGCAATGTCACTTGAACAGCTGCCCGACCGGCATCGCGACCCAGCAACCCGAGCTGCGGGCCAAGTTCCGCGGCACACCGGAGCAGGTGGTGGCGTACTTCACGGCGATCGCCGAAGACGTGCGGCAACTCCTGGCGGAGATGGGTTACGCGCGCCTCGACGAGATCATCGGCCGGGTCGACCTGCTCGAGCGGGTGGACCGGCCGGAGGTGCCACGGGCACAGATGCTCGATCTTTCCCTCATTCTCGCCGATCCGCTCGCGGGACAGGACGCGCCCCGGCGGCGCGTCGTGGAGCGGAACGACCGCCCCGGTGTCCAGTCGCTGGACGACGAAATCCTGGAAACGCTCGGGCCGCGCCTCGCCGGCGGCCGCGCGTTCGCCGGGGTATACGACATCGGCAACCACCACCTGACGGTCGGGGCCCGGATCGCGGGACGCATCGCGGAGCGCCACGGCAACGTCGGGCTCCCGTCCGGCGCGGTGCGGCTGCGCTTCCGCGGCAGCGCGGGTCAGAGCTTCGGGGCGTTCGCGCTGCCCGGGATGCACCTCGAGCTCGAAGGCGAGGCGAACGATTACGTGGGCAAGGGACTGTCCGGTGGCGAGATCGCGATCCGTCCGTTCCGCGAGGCGGCGTATGCCGGTGCCACGCACCGCAACGTGATCCTCGGCAACACGGCCCTGTACGGAGCGACCGGTGGGAAGCTGTTCGCCGCCGGCCGCGCCGGGGACCGGTTTGCGGTGCGCAACTCGGGAGCCGTCGCCGTCATCGAGGGCGCGGGGAACCACTGCTGCGAGTACATGACCGCCGGTGTCGTAGTCGTACTGGGACCGGTCGGGCGGAACTTCGGCGCGGGGATGTCGAACGGCACGGCATACGTCCTGGACGAGGTCGGGAACTTCGCGTCTCGCTGTAATAGCGACATGGTGGGCGCGCGACTCGTCGAGGCTGAAGACGATCAGCCCCTGCTCCAGCTCGTGCGCGAGCACGCCGCAAGGACCGCGAGCCCAAGAGCCCGTGCCATCCTCGACGCCTGGGATCGCTACCACCGCCTCTTCCGAAAGGTGGTGCCGCACACGGCGCCGGCCGCGCCGGCCGCGAGCCCGCCAGCCGAGCTCGCCGCGGAACCGGCTCCGTGAGCGACCGCTAGGTTCGGCGGGCGACGACGCAGATGTGCCGTGACCCGCGAGGCCCGAGCAGCCGTGCAACGGCCCGCAGCGTCAGGGCGACTGGAATGCTGCCGAACAGCCGCCGCACCCAGCGCCAACCGCGGATCGCCTTGAACCACGACTCGAACTGATACCACAGGCGGTCGTACAGGTAGGCGATCGAGACGAGTTCGAAGGGACTGGCGCGTACCTGTCCGACGAATTCTCGGAAGGCGCGCGGCTGCAGGTACTCGGTGAGGACCGCGTAGCCGCCGCGCTCGACCACTCGATGGGCCTGCGCGAGCGCGACCTGTCGCTCCTCGGGCGGCAGCTGCCAGCTGTGCAATCCGTCGGACAACACGACTACAGCGAACGACTCCTCGCGGAACGGCAGCGCCGTCGCGCTCGCGACCACGAACCGCGCCGGCGCCGCGGCGTCGCGCAACCGGTCCCGCGCCACGCGGATCGCGGTTCGGGACAGGTCCACCGCGAACAACCCCCGGGGGAGACCAGCGAGCTGCGCCGTCAGCTGTCCCATGCTGCAGCCGACATCGAGCAGCCGCGCCGGACTGGCGTGGAGGCGGTGCACCGTCTCGCGGACGAACCGATGACGCAGGATCTCGGCGGCGCGGCGACTGTAGTCGAATGGCTCCCCGCGCCGGTGCATCTCCTCGAACAGCCTGGCGCGCTCGGCGCGAACCCATTCCCCTGCTCCGCGCTTCACCGCTAGCCGTAGTCCTGGAACGGCTCCGTCAAGAGCCGGATATTCAGTGGCTTGTATCGGAAGACGTGGGTCAGACGCACTTCGCCCCCCACGCGCTCAACGCGCGTCTCCAGGAGCTCGAAGTCCTTGGCGTCGCCCAACCCCAACCCGTTCAGGCGCTCGGCTTCCCCCTTGGAGACGTCGCCGGGGGTCGGCTTGGGATTGGGATAGGCGTCTTCGTGATGGTCCCGCAGCGCCTTCCAGTGCTCGTCCCCGGCACGCTCCACCGAGTCCCGGATGTCGTCGCGCGTGAATGGCATGGGGCCGGGGAAGCTACCGCACGTCAGCGCACTCGCAACTCCACGTGCAAGTGGTCCGCCGTCCCCGCATGCCGCAACGTGCCGAATCCCATACTCCAGAAGTAGAGCTGCACCAGGCGGTTCTGCACCGCGCCGCGGCCCACTGTCCGCAGATCGGCCGCGTGGGTGTAGCCGTCATGCTGTCGGTAATGCAGTGACCCGTCGTTCGCGGACAACCCCATCGCGGCGTAGTCCTCCGGCCCGCGCGCCAGGTCGGTAATCACGATGTCCCGGTCGACGAGGATCCATGTGGAGAGTGCCACGCGCAGCAGCGGGTGCAGCGACGTGTAGTACGCCCGCACCAGCGGCGACTTCGCATGCCCGCTCGACAGGTACAGCAGCGCGTAGCCGCAGTACGCCAGGACGAGCGGTAGCGCGACCCGCCGGCCGAGCGCCAGCACCGATGCGCGGCCGGTGAGCCGCTGGGAGAGCCACGCGGCGTACGCCGTTACGACGAGAAGAGCGCACGCCACCCCGCCGGCCAGGGCGAGCCACACAGGAGCGCCGTAGCCCGCGTACAGGGAGACCGACACCCGCACCAGGGCAAAGAACGGGAGAACCGCGAGGAGCAGGAACCGCGCGACGAACCGGAGCGCGCGGCCGAGCAGCGGGGGCCGCGGACGCCGCGCCCCTGGGGGCAGCGGCGCCGCGGCCACCCGGGCTTCGAGCCGCGCCCACTCACGCAGCGCATCGAGCCGCAAGTCGGGGATCGGCACTGGCTGACCGTACGCTGAGCGCCGGGGGCGGTTTCGCAGGTTATGACCGGCCGCCGGTGTGCAAGAGGCGGCGCCTCACACGTCTCTCGGGAAACCATACCCCCCGGAGCGATCCATGCGCACACCGATACTCGCCGCAGTCCTGGCGGCGTCGCTTTAGCGCGTGGGGGGCTACGTCGCCAACACGGCGCTGCAGACCGGCCGGGGCCAGCTGCGCTCGGCCACCCTGGAGGTGAAGATCCCGGCAGACCGGTTCGACGAGGGCCTCGCCGGGCTCGCACCGATCGGCAAGCTCGAGTCCGTGAACGTGAGCGCGGAGGAAGTGGGTGAGGAATTCACCGACGTCACGGCCCGCATAGAGAACGCTCGCCGTCTCGAGTCACGACTCATCGCGTTGCTCGCCACGCGAACCGGGAAGTTGAAAGACGTCCTCGACGTGGAGCAAGCGTTGGCGCGGATGCGGGAGGAGATCGAGCGCTACGAGGGCCGGCTCCGCTACCTGCACGCGCACGCAGCGCTGAGTACGCTAGCCATCAGCGTGCACGAGCCGATCCCCGTCGTAGGGCACGTCGGCTCGAGCGTGATGGCCGAGGCGTTCAAGCAGGCGTGGAGGAACTTCGTGGCTCTCGTGGCGTGGTTCGTCCAGGCGCTCGGCATCATCGTCCCGCTGGGCGGGCTCGCGACGGCGGCGTGGCTCGGGGCGAGGCGGTGGCACAAAGCGCGCGCCCCGCGCACCGCGGAGGTCTAAAACCGCGGTACGCGGGGCCGCTCAGTGGCTCAGCGCGACACGACCCTCACTTCCTTCACAGCGATCGGCTCGCCCGCCACCAGGACGGGCGTCTGGCGCTCCTGCGCCGTACGGTTGAACGCGGCCACATCGGTGCGCAGGATCTCGTTGAATCGCGTGAGGTACTGGTCGAGCTGCGCGCGCAGCTCCTTGAAGCGCTCCGTCACGACCTGGCTGGGCGGCTGCGCATAGGCGAAGCCGAGCCCGAACCCCAGACTCTGGAGCCGGTCCTGGAAGCGGTTCAGGTAGTGGATGTCGTCCTGGCCGCCTCGTTGCACCTCCGAATTGTAGAGGCTGTCCTTCAACTCCTTGAGCTTGCGCCCCAGGTCTCGCGCTTGGCGCAGCACGGGCGCACTGGCCGTCGTGTCGCCGCGCACGTTCTCCCGCAGCGCCTGTTGGGTGTTCTTGAGTTGGGTCTCGAGGCTCACGATGCGGTTCAGCGTTTCGTTGAGGGCGGAGAGGGCGTTGCGCCACTCGAGGCCCGCGCGCAGCTGCGCCGCAAAGCGCGCCGGCTCCCCGGGCACGAAGGGGTCGGGCTCGACGGCGACCGTGACCGACGCCGTGCGACCGCCCGCCGCGGCGGCGACCGTGTAGCCGCCCGGGACGACGCGTGGGCCGGTCACGTTGCGGAACGGATTCTCCTCTTCCTCGCCGCCCGCGGGCCGCTCGAACGTGAGCCGCGTGGGCCCGGCGTACCGGAGGTTCCACACGAACCGGTTCACGCCCTGCTTCCCCGGGGCGGTCGAATCGACCACGACGGTGTCGCCGTGGCTGTCGGTGACCGTGATGATCACGCGTCCGCGCCGCCCGCGCGGGGCCGGCTCTCCCGACGCCGCTGGCTGCGCGGCCCCGGTGTCGAGCGCCGTCTTCAAGTAGTAGTCGATCACCCCGCCGGCGGGCGCGTTCGGCGTGGTGAACCGCGTCGGTGCCACCCCGGTGCGCCGCGGCCGCACGCGGATCTGCGCCGGCAGCGTACCGAACACGTGAAAGTCCGACGCGACGACCTCCGGAGTCAGCTCCTCGAGCGCCGTGATGTTGTCGAGCACGAACAGACCGCGCCCGTGGGTCGCGATCACCAGATCGTGCGAGCGCTGGATGAACTGGACGTCGTACACCGGGGTGGTGGGGAAGTCGGCCTTGAGCGGCTTCCACGTGGCGCCCGCGTCACGCGAATACCACAGCGCCGCATCACTCCCGAGCACCAAGAACCCGCGCAAGTTGGGGTTCTCGCGGACCACCCGGGCCGGGACGTCCGCCGGGAGCCCGTGGCCGATGTCGGTCCACGTCTTCCCATAGTCCGTGGTCTTGTACACATAGGGCCGGCGGTCGTCGAGCTCGTGCCGGTCGACGGCGATGTACGCCGCGCCGGCGTCGAACGGCGAGACGCCCACCTGATACACCCGTCCCTCGGCGTCCTTCGGGAGGCCGGGGAAATGACCGGAGACGTCGCTCCAAGTCTTGCCGCCGTCGCGCGTCACCTGCACGAGGCCGTCGTCGGTGCCGACCCAGATCACGTTGGCGTCGCTGGGCGCGAGGGTGATCGAGAGGATCGTGTTGTACGTCTCGGCGCCGGAGATGTCGTAGTTGACCGGCCCGCCGCTCGTCACCTGCTTCGCCTTGTCGTTGCGCGTGAGATCGGGGCTGATCGCCGTCCAGCTGTCGCCGCCGTCGCTCGTCTTGAACACCACGTTCCCGCCGAAATACACCACATTGGCGTCGCTGCGCGAGACGGCGATCGGCGACGTCCAGTTGAAGCGGTACTTCAAATTGGCCGGCTTCGTTTCGGTCACACCGACGAGATACGGCCGCAGCGACCTGGTCTGGCCGGTCTTCAGGTCGAGCCGCGTGATGTTGCCGTTTTGCGAATCCACGTAGAGCACGGTCGAGTCGCTCGGCGCGGGCACGGCGTACTCGCCGTCCCCGCCCGTAACGGTGAACCACTCCGAGCCGTTGAGACCGCCAGCGGCCCCGCCGCCCCCACCACCTCCACCGCCCCCCCCCGCGCCGCTCGACGGGCCGCACCACGCGTTGTTGTCCTGGAGCCCGCCGCACAGCATGTAGGGAATGTTGTTGTCCGCCGCGACCATGTAGAACTGCTCGATCGGCAAATTGTTCAGGTAGCGCCAGCTCTTCGCCCCGTTCCCGGTCGCGTACGCCCCGCCGTCGTTTCCTTGGATCATGCGGTCGGGGTTCTGCGGGTCGATCCAGAGAGCGTGGTGGTCCACGTGCACGCCGCGGTCGATGTACTCGGTCGTCTTGCCGCCGTCATCGGAGCGCAGCAGCTGATACGACGAGAAGAACACCTTCCGGTCGTCCACCGGCGACACGTGCATCAGCGAGAAGTAAAACGGCCGGGCGGAGAGCGCGTGGGCATCCGAGACCTTGCTCCAGTGATCGCCCTGGTCCTTGGAGTCCCACAACATCCCCTGTTTCGACTCGACCAGTGCGTAAACGTGGTTCGGATTGGTCGGGCCCACCGCGAGGGCGAGCCGGCCCATCAAGCCGGTGGGGAGGCCCTCCTTGAGCTTCTCCCAGGTGAGGCCGCCGTCCTTGGTGCGGTAGATGCCGCTCCCCGGTCCGCCTGAGATCAACTCCCAGGGGTGGCGCACCACTTGCCACATCCCGGCGAACAGCACGCGCGGGTTGCCCGGCACCATGACGAGATCCGACACGCCCGTGGTGTCGTTCACGAATAGGACCTTCTGCCACGTCTTGCCACCGTCGGCCGTGCGGTATACGCCGCGCTCGGCGTTCGCCGCCCAAGCATGGCCCACCGCTCCGACGAACACGACGTCGGGGTTCGTCGGGTCGATCACGATCCGCGAGATCTGCCCCACGTTGCCGAGACCCATGAAGGACCAGGTCTTGCCGGCATCGGGAGAGAAGAACACGCCACGGCCGTCGACTATGTCGTTGCGGATGTTCGCCTCGCCGGTCCCGACCCAGACGAGGTTGGGGTTGGAAGGCGCCAAAGCGATGGCGCCGATAGACGCCGTGGGCTGGTCCTTGAAGACCGCGTCCCAAGAATCGCCGCCGTCGGTCGTCTTCCACACGCCGCCCCCCGCTGCGCCCACGTAGTACACGTTGGGGTCACCCGCAATGCCGACCACCGCCGTCACGCGACCTCCGCCGACCGACGGCCCCAGGTTCCGGAACCGGAGGTTGTTGAGTGAGTCCGCGGCCGGAGCGACGGCCGCTGCGGACACGTCCGGCTTCGCCGCGGGTTGCCCCTTCGGCCGCTTCTTGCCTTGGCCCTGAACGGGGGTCGCCAGCGCTACCAGGACGGCGAGCAGCGCGCTTAGAGGGGGGACCGGACGGCGGGTGAACTCGAGCATGGACGGCTCCTTCATGTGGCTGTCGGCTGGGCGAAGTCGATCAGCACTTATACGAAGCAGATACGCCGGACGTTGGGGGTGACAGATTTATCGACCAGCTGGGGACGCGTCAAGCAGGTATCCGTGGTAGAATATCCCCCCTGTGCGACGGCTCTTGATCGTTGGGTTGGCGGCGTGGCTCGGTGCGGCTGGTCCGCGCGCCGTCGCGCAAGACGTGGCGCGGGCGCGACAGACGGCGATCGTCAGCGCCGCCGCCCGCCTGGCGCCCGCGGTCGTGAGCGTCAACGTGCTGCGGCGCGAGCGGCGGCTGCCAGCCGACCCGTTCGACCAGTTTTTCATGCCACGCGGCGCCGAGCAGATCGTCGAGGGGTACGGGTCCGGGTTTGTCGTTTCTTCCGACGGCGTCGTGATCACCAACCAACACGTGTCGCAAGGCGCGGAGCAGATCGTGATCACGACGCGCGACGGGCGCGACTTCCCCGCGAAGCTGCTCGGCGAAGACCCGTTGACCGACATCGCGGTCCTCAAGGTCAGCGGGTCGGACCTCCCCGTCGCGCCGCTCGGCAAGAGCACCGATCTCCAGATCGGCGAATGGGTCGTGGCGGTCGGCAACCCCTTCGCCTACCTGCTCGGCAACACCGAGCCGACGGTCACGGCAGGGGTGGTGAGCGCGGTGGGGCGGAATCTGCTGCCATCCGAGGGGCAATCCGGCATCTACGTGGGGATGATCCAGACCGACGCTGCCATCAACCCCGGCAACTCCGGAGGACCGCTCGCGAACGCGCTGGGCGAGGTGGTGGGCGTCAACAGCAACATCCTGACGCCGAGCGGCGGCTCGGTTGGGGTGGGATTCGCGATCCCGATCGAGCGGGCCGTGCGCGTGGCGGATGAGCTCCGGCGGTTCGGAACGGTCCGCCGGGCGTGGGTGGGGCTCGACGTGGCGGGTGCGGAAGACCTGCGCGGCTGGAAGCGGGTTGGCGGGCTGCGCGTGACGCAGGTGGCGGCGAACGGACCGGCGGCGCGGGCGGGGATCGCGGAGGGAGACGTGCTACTCGTCGCCCGGGGGCATCGCCTGCGCACGTTTCTGGACTGGGAAGCGGTGCTGCTCGACACCGGACCCGGCGACACCCTCACCGTCTCGCACCGCCACGGCACGCAGACCCGAACGGCGCGCCTCCCCGTGACGGATCTCCCGACCACCCTCGCCGAGAAGGTGTCGGTGCTGGGCGGCATCAAGGTGGTCACCGTGACCGACGCGATCCGTGCCGAGCGGAACATCCAGAGCGACCACGGCGCGCTCATCTACGACATCCCGGAGGAGATGCAGCAGGCCACCGGCCTGCAATCCGGCGACGTGGTACTCCAGATCAACCGCGTCCGGATCGGGAGTGCCGCGGACCTGCCGCGCGCCTTCTCGGCGGCGGTGGGTGGGGGGGCGGTGACTGTGTGGTTCGAGCGCGCGGGGCGGTTGGGGAAGACGGCGTTCTACGTACGCTGACGCGCGGACGCCGGTCTGGCGGCGAGGCGGACCGGAAGCGATAGTCATGCGGCCGACCTGAGCGAGGAGACCTGTATGGCCGACACGATCCGCAAGGTGAGCTACTACTACACCGCCCTGTCCGACAAGCCCGGCGAGGGCGCCCGGCTGCTGCGCGCGCTGCGCAGCGCGGGCGTCAACCTGCTCGCGCTGCACGCCTTCCCCAGCGCCCGCAAGGCGCAGGTGGACTTCGTGCCCTCGGATGCGACCGCGTTCACCGCGGCGGCGAAGAACGCCAAGATCAAGCTTTCGAAGCCGAAGACCGCGTTCCTGATCGACGGTGATGACCGCGTGGGCGCGCTCGCCGACGTGATGGCGAAGCTCGGGGCGGCCAAGGTCAACGTGACCGCCGTGAGCGCTGTGATCGCGGGCATGGGACGCTACGGCGGGATCTTCTGGGTCAAACCGCGCGACGTGAACAAGGCGGCTGCGGCGGTCGGAGCGATGTAACGGCAACCCAGCCGTCGTTCAAAAACCGTGCGGCTAGCGGCCCCGGGCGCGTCCCAGCGCGTCGGGGCCGAATTTGTCTCGCACCTGATCGATCACCCGCGAGATGACGCGGTCCCGCTCGGTCTCGAGGCTGTTGTCGGGTACGGCGTCGAGCAGAGACAGCTGGACCACCGCGTCGGAGCGGATGAGCTGCGACACGGCGACACCAAGTAGCCGGGCCGGCACGCGTCGAGCGGCGCGCAGCTTTTGAAGCAGGGCGCGCGCCACTTCGTAGACGACCCGTTCGGACTGGACCGGGTCGGGGAGGGTGCGGCTCGCCTGCCGCGTGGTGAAATCGGCGTCGCGCAGCTTCACTGTGACGGTGCGCGCGAGCAACCCGGCGTCGCGCAGGTCGCCCGCGGCACGATCGGCGAGGCCGAGCAGCCGCGCCGCGAGGGCGTCGTCGTCCGCCAGGTCCTGCGGGAACGTCTCGTCCCGGCTGATCGACTTGGCCTCTCGGTCGGGCTCGACCGCGGCGCGGTCGATGCCGCGCGCCCGCTCGTGCAACCACGCACCCTCGCGCTGCCCCAGCCAGCCCATCAGCGTCTCCCGCTCGTGCCGCAGCACGTCGGCCACCGTGCGCAGACCCAGCTTCTCGAGCCGCTGCTGGAACTTGGGTCCGATGAAGGGAATGTCGGCCAGCGCGAACCGTCGCATGAACTCGAGCTCGGCGCCCGGAGCGACGACGTGCACGCCATCCGCTGCCGTCCCGGCGCGCGGCTTGGCGATGCTAGCGGCGAGCTTCGCGACGAGCTTCGAAGTCCCTCCGCCCACGGAGACTGCGAGCGACGTCTCGCCCGCGACAGCCGCACGGACGCGGCGGGCGGTCTCCGCGAGCCCCTCTCCGCGATACAGCTGCTCGGTTCCGGTCAGGTCGACATAGAACTCGTCGCTCGACGCCTGCTCCACGGCCGGCGTGAAGCGCTGCAGCACGTCCCTGATCTCCCGGCTCTTGCGGGCGCACGCCTCCCACGGCACCGGCACCACGGTGGCGTTGGGGCACAGGCGGACAGCGCGGGCCATCGGCATCGCCGAGTGGACGCCGTACGCACGGGCCTCGTACGACGCCGACGTGACCACACCGCGCCGCTCGGCCGCGCCTCCTACGATCAACAGCGCTGCCTTCCCGGCCCTGGCCGGGTCGACGAGCCGCGCGACCGCGACGTAGAACGCGTCCGCGTCGACCAGCAGGATGCGGCTTACGGACCCGCCTCCGGAGGATGGTCCTTGAGGATTTGTTGCAGGATGTCGCGTCGCTCGGCGAGCGTGTACAGCGTCAGCCGGTAGACCTCATCGTCCGCGCCCCCCAGCACGCCGCCATAGCGACCGGGCTCGGGCGTGACGTGACGGGTGGCTTTTTTCACCAACCGGAGCTCGTCGAACTGCGTGAGCGGGAGGGCGAACGTCGAGTCGTCGTGCCGCACCACGAGCGTGTCGCCGGCGAGCTTCACCAAGCGGAGATCCCACACCGTCTTCCCGCTATTGAGCGTGAGCTGCCACCGATCCTGCGCAGCGCCGGACCGCACCCCGAGCAGGCCGAAGCACAGCGCGAGGACCGCCCTCATGCGGGCTTCGTGCCCGGCTTGCCGGCGCCGGGGGCTTCCGCGGGCCGCTTGCGCTTCTTCGCCTTCTCCCGCTTCCGGCTGCGCGCGTTGCCGTGGGTGCCGCGAAAGATCTTGCCGCGTCTGGTGCGGATGTCACCCTTGCCCATGAGGAAGCGTTCTCCGTTGTCCGTGGTCAGTTGTCCGCTACTTAAGCCCGCCGAGGTTCACCAGCCGCTTGAATTGCTCGGCTGATGCTGGCATCACCGACAGCCGTCCGATGCGCACGAGCCCCAGGTCGGCGAACGCCCGGTCCTTCTTAATCTCGGCGAGCGGCACCGGCCGCGGCAGTCTCCCCGCCACGCGGAGGTCGACCACCACGAGCTTTGGGTCTTTCTGCTTGGGGTCGGGGTACGCCGCCGCCGTGACCTCCGCGACGCCCACGACCGCCTTCTGCTCTCCGGAATGATAGACCAGCACCCGGTCCCCGGGGCGCATCTGGCGTAGGTGCTTCAGGGCGAGGTTGTTCCGCACGCCGTCCCACACGGCGGTCTTCTGGCGCTCGAGGTCATCGTAGCTATACGTGGACGGCTCTGTTTTGACAATCCAGTAGCTCGGCATCGTGCCCTCTCGTGAACCCCGGGGCATGGCCCCGGGGTCAGTCTACCCTCACAATAGACTCGTGGCCCATCCACCGATCGTAGCGGCAAGCTCCGTCATGACCTGGTCTGCCGTCCTCCCAGCACTCTTGAGGACCTTGAACGAGTGATCCCCGCCATCCACCAGATGCAGCGTGGCCCGCTCGCCCAGCCGTTGCACGACCGGCCGCAACAGCTTCAGGTCCGCGAAGTCATCCCGGGTGCCTTGCAGGAATAACATGGGAATCTGGACCCGTGTGAGATGCTCCGCGCGCGCATCGCCGGGCCGCCCGGGAGGATGCAGCGGAAAGCCGAGAAACACGAGTCCCCGCACCCCAGGGAGCGGCTGCTCCGCCTGCGCCGACGAGGTCATCCGTCCGCCGAACGACTTGCCGCCCGCCACCAGCGGCAGCCCCGGCGCGACGCGGGCGGCTTCCGCCACCACCGCCCGCACCGTCGCCGCCGCGACTGCGGGCGGATCGGGTCGGCTGGCCCGCCGCTCCATGTAGGGAAACTGATATCGCACGGTGCCGATCCCACGCTCCGCGAGCAGACCCGCAATCTGCTCGAGAAAGGGGTGACGCATCCCGGCGCCCGCGCCGTGCGCGAGCACGTAGAGAGCGCGCGCGCTGTCCGGCCGGAGCAACAGCCCCGACACCTCGCCCTCCCGCTCGCCAACGGCGATCCGCAGCTCGGTGGTGGCCGTCATCCGTCGTCCGAAAGGCGCGCGTTGAGTCGTTCGAGAGCGGTCACGAGATCGGGTTTCAGCTCGAGCACCGGCCGCAGCGGGTCCTCGTCCAGCTTCTTCATCCGCGCCGGGGCGGTCTTGATCGTGAACTTCTTGATGTCGAGCTTGGGGGTCACTTCGCTCCACTTGAGCGGCATCGACACCGGCGCGCCCGGCAACGGCCGCGCGCTGAATGGCGCGACCAGGAGACGGCCGTGGCCGTTCTGCACGTAGTCGAGATACACCTTACCGTCCCGCTTTTGGACCTGGCGTGTGACCGTAGCGATTTCCGGAAGTTCGGCCGCAACGACCCGCGCCAAGAGTCCGCCGAGCGTGCGGGATTGTTCGTAGGTGACCTGGCGGCCCAACGGGATGAGCACGTGCAGCCCGGTCGAGCCGCTGGTCTTGATGCCGGTCGGCAGACCAATATCGTCGCACAACGCCTGGACCGCCTTCGCGACGGTGACCACGTCCGTAAACGGGGCCTCCTTCGGATCGAGGTCCAGGATGCACCAGTCGGGCTGCTCCAGGGTTGCCACTCGGGAGGACCAGACGTGGAGCAGGATCGCCGCCATGTTGGCGATGTAGAGGAGCGAGGACTCGTTGTCGCACACGAAATAGTCAAGCTCGCGCTGCGAGTCTTCGCTCCAGATCGTGACCGTTCGGACGAATGCCTGGGCATACTCCGGGGCGTCCTTCTGGAAAAAGGACTTCCCGTTGATGCCGTCGGGGAAGCGTGTGAGCACCAGGGGCCGATCGGCGAGATAGGGCAGCATCCACGGGGATACGGCCCGGTAGTAGTCGATCAAGTCGCCCTTGGTGTAGCCCTCGTCGGGCCAGAAGACCTTGTCGAGGTTGGAGAACTTGACCTCTCTTGGGAGAGGGGAGATGGGAGAAGGACTCTCCGGTGGCACCTCAACGTCCCTCTCCCCTCTCCCTTCTCCCTTTTTCGCGATCTCCGTGACTGGCTTGTCATCCCGGAATCTCACGAACACCGGCTGCCTGAGGAGTCCCTCGTCGGTCCATTCCTTGTATCGCACCTCCACGACGAGCGTCGGCTCGACCCAGGTATGGCCGGGGTCCTGGGGGACGGGCCCGGTGAAGGCCGGCGTCGGGCGAACGCCGCGCTCGAGCGCGGCGCTCACCTCCTTGAGCTGCGCGGCGGTGAACCCGCTGCCGACACGCCCGGCGTACACCAGCTTCCCGTTCTCGTACGCGCCCAAGTCGAGCGCGCCGAAGCCGGAGCGTGAGCCTTTGGGCCGGGTGAAGCCCACGACGACGAAGTCGTCGGCTCGGTCGGCGCGGATCTTGAGCCAGTTGGGCGAGCGGCCGGCGCGGTACGGTGAGCCCGCCTTCTTCGCCACGATCCCCTCGAGCCCCATTTTCACGACCTGCTCGTACAGCGCTTCGCCGTCCTTCTCGAAGTGCGAGAGATACTTAATCGGCCCCACGCGGGGCACGATCTGCTCGAGCAGCGCCTTACGCCGCTCGAGCGGCAGGGGCCGGACGTCGTACCCGTCGAAGGCGAGCAAATCGAACACGTACAGCACCGCCGGGGTCTCGACCGCGGCGCGTCTCACCTCCAGCGCCCGCGACACCTTGGCGCGGTTCTGGAGTCGCTGGAAGCTGGGCCGGCCAGCCTCATCCGGCACGACGAGCTCGCCGTCGAAGATGAACCCCTCGTACGGCAGCGCCGTGAGGGCCCGCGAAATCTCGGGGAACGCGGGCGCGATGTCGTGCCCGTTGCGGGTGACGAGCCGTGCCTCTCCTCCCTCGTGCGCGGCGCGGACGCGGTACCCGTCGAGCTTGAGCTCGAACAGCCATCCGGGCTTCGAGAACGGCTGCTCGCGCGTCTCGGCGAGCATCGGCTCCGCTTCCCCGACCGCGACGGCGCGGCGCGGGGCCTTGCGACGCGCGAGCTCCTTCACCACCGGCGCCGCCCGGTCCTTCCCCGCCTTCAGCTCCTCGACCGTGAGCCCGGACAGCACCGACTCGGGCGGCAGGGCACCGTCGGCCGCGGCGTAGCCGTCTTTCTCCTTGATCAGCAGCCACTCTTTTTCACCTTTCTTCAACTTCACGAGCGTCCATTTGCCCTTGAGCTTGTAGCCATGCAGCTCGAACAGCAGCTTGCCCTTCTTCATCCCCTCCTCGGGATCCTCGAGCGGCACCCAGCGCCCGCGGTCCCATACGATCACCCCGCCGGCGCCGTAGTTGCCTTCGGGGATGATTCCCTCGAACTCGCCGTACTCGAGCGGGTGGTCCTCTACGTGGACAGCGAGTCGCTTGTCGGCGCGGTTGGGCGAGGGACCCTTCGGGACGGCCCAGGACCTGAGCACGCCATCCATCTCGAGGCGCAGGTCCCAGTGGAGCCGCCGGGCGGCATGCATATGGACCACGAAGAGCCCGCCCGCCGATGCCCCGGGGGTCGCCGGACGGGCGCCGGGCTCGGGCGTGCGGTCCAGGGACCGTTTGGCGCGGTACGTACCTAGCGGATCGGGCCCGGGCTTCCGTTTTGCTGGCATTGGGGTGAAATCTTATCATTCGACCTCCATGAGCGCACCGATCGATTTATGAGCGCACACCCACTAGGTTCCGCGACGTTGTCCTTCGGCCTTGTTTCCGTGCCGATCAAGATGTTCTCGACCGGCGAGTCGTCGGCCGCCATCAGCTTCAACTGGCTGCACAAGAAGGACGGCGCGCGCCTGAAGCAGCAGTACGTGTGCTCCAAGGACGGCGACAAGATCGAGAAGGACGAGATGGTGAAGGGCTACGAGTTCACCAAGGGGCAGTACGTGATCTTCACACCCGAGGAGCTGAAGGCCCTCGACGAGAAGTCCACCAACACGGTCGAGATCACCGAGTTCGTGCCGGCGGACCAGGTCGACAGGAAATACGTCGAGAAGTCGTACTTCCTCGGCCCCGACAAGGGCGGCGACCGGGCCTACCGTCTGCTGGCGGAGGCGCTGAAGCAGACGGGGCGGGTGGCGGTCGGGCAGTACGCGGCGCGCGGCAAGCAGTATCTCATCGCCGTGCGCCCCGAGGCGAGCGGTCTCGTCATGGAGCAGTTGCGCTACGCGAACGAGATCCGCTCGATCGCCGATGTGCCGATTCCCAAGGTCGAGGTGAAGAAGCCGGAGTTGCAGCTCGCCGTGCAGCTGGTGGAGCAGGCGGCGTCCGAGGCCTTCCAACCCGACAAGTACGAGGACAACGTGCGCAAGCGCGTGCTCGAGCAGATTCAGCGCAAGGTGGAGGGCAAGGAGATCACCGAGGAGCCCACCGAGGCGCCCAAGACGCAGATCATCGATCTGATGGAGGCGCTCAAGGCGAGCCTGAAAGGCAAGGGCGCTGTGGGCGAGCGCAAACCCGCCAAGCGGGTCGAGGGCAAGGAGGCGAAGGCGGCTCCGGCGGCCAAGCGCAAAGTAGGAGGGGCTAGGGGCTAGGGGGGGGATGAAGGGATACACTTCCCGGGACGTCTCCAGGCTGCTGGGATTGACCGTCGCGCAGGTGCGGGGCTTCGCGCGCGACGGTTTTTTGTCGCCCGGCCACGGGCGCCGCGGCGAGCTGCTGTTTTCCTTCCAGGACCTCGTGATTCTCCGCACCGCCAAAGGACTGGTCGCCGCGCGCATCCCGGCGCAGCGCATCCGCGGCGCACTGCGACGGCTCCGCGCCCAGCTGCCGCGCGGACGCTCGCTCGCCGAGCTGCGTATCGCCGCCGAAGGCGGTCGCATCATCGTGAGTGACGGTGAAGCCACCTGGAGCCCGGAATCCGGGCAGACCCAGCTCGATTTCGCGGTCTCCGAGCTCGCGAGCCGCGCGGCGCCGATGGCGCGACGTGCCGCCAAGGCGGCGCGGCGCGTGGAGCAGGACCTGTCCGCCGAGGACTGGTACGAGCTCGGGCTCGAGCTCGAGGTCGCGGCCCCGGGCGACGCGCGGGACGCCTACCGGCGGGCGCTCGAGCTGGACGCCCACCACGCCGACGCCCACGTGAACCTCGGCCGGCTGCTGCACGAGCAAGGCCTGGCAACCGAGGCGGAGCGGCACTATCGGGCGGCCCTCAGCGAAAACCCGGACCATGCCACCGCGGCCTACAATCTCGGCATCGCGTTCGAAGACCTGGACCGCCCGGCAGATGCCATCGAGGCCTACCGCAAGGCGCTGTCCCTCGACCCGGGCCTCGCCGACGCCCATTTCAACCTGGCCCGCCTGTATGAGACCGCCGGCAAACGGGCCGCCGCGTTGCGACACTTGAGCAGCTATCGGAGGCTCGTGCCCGAGAAGGAGGGATGACCCCCCGCGGTCCTACCCACTTGGGCGGTTGACCCCCGCGCTGTTCGCCCTTTAAGGTCTTGCATGCAGGCTACCATGGCATCCCACGCCCCGACGAAGTACGGCGCCGCGCGCCTCATCCGGCACGAGAAATGCGTACTCCGAGGCATGCCGGGCGTCGTGGTCCATCACTGTACGCCGCTGGCGCAGCAGCGTGCGTCGGGTGATCGAATGCGTGGCAGATAGGTTGTCGCAGCTGAATCGTTCGGCTGACAGCAACGCCCCCACCGTCGATCCTAAACGAGTGGGGGCGTTGGCATTCCAGTATCGAGGAGGGTGTGCTCGTGAGTGTGTTGATCGTGACGGGAAAGCTGCTCTTGGGCCTCGGCAGCGCGGGCTTCGGTGCGTCGCTCGGATTCGCCGTGAAACAGTGGCTCGAGCGACGTGACAAGCTGGAGCAGGGCGAAGATCGATGATCCTGCGGGCCCGCAGGGGTCACTCCAGCAGCTTCGCGAACTCCTGTGCCAGCTTCGGGCCGATGCCCGATTCTTCGTGCTTGAAGAACACGAACGCCTCCCCCCAGCCCTTGCCGAGCTCCTTGAGCGTCCCGGCCCACTGCCGGAGCTCGGTTGTGCCGTACCCCTCGTCCCGCAGACGGAAATAGCCGAAATCCGCCGTCGCTACCAGCGGCGTGTGGCCCACCTCCGTGTCGGCGACGCACAGCGCGGCGTTCCCGGTCCGCAGCACGCCGTACACGTCGTCCGCGAACCACGATTCGTGGCGGAACTCCCAAGCGCAGCGCACATCGGCGGGGAACTGGGTGAGCAGGTCCCCGAGGGCAGCCACGTCCTTCTTGAAGTTCGGGGGAAGCTGGAACAGCACGGGCCCGAGCTTGGGCCCGAGCTTGCGGGCGGTGTCGAGGAAGTATCGCAGCGGATCGTCGATGTCCTTGAGTCGGGCGAAGTGGGTGATCCGTTGCGGCGCCTTGAGCACGAACGTGAACTCCTGCGGGGTCGCCGCGTCCCAGCCCTCGACGGCCTTCGCGTTCGGCATGCGGTAGAACGTGTAGTTGACCTCCACGGTGGACAGGCGCTGCGCGTAGAACTCGAGCATCTGGGACGCCGGCAGCTTCGCCGGATAGAATGTGCCCTTCCATTCGGGGAAGTTGTAGCCGGACGTGCCGACGCGGACCCTCACGCCACCCAGACCGTCTTGATGTTGACGAACTCCTTGAGCCCGTACTCCGACAACTCGCGTCCGTACCCCGAGCGCTTGACTCCCCCGAACGGGAGCCGGGGATCGGATCTCACGAGGCCGTTCACGAACACGCTACCGACCTCGAGCTCCCGGGCGAGCCGTTCGCCACGCGCCGGGTCCGCGGTCCACACCGAGGCCCCGAGGCCGTAGCGCGAGGCGTTGGCCACGCGCAGCGCCTGGGTCTCGTCCGGCACGCGGATCACCGCGGCGGCGGGTCCGAAGACCTCCTCGTCGAACGCCGGCATCCCCTCGTGCACTGCCGCCAGCACGGTGGCGGGATAGTAGCAGCCCGGCCCGTCGGGAAGCTTCCCGCCGAGCAGCAGCCGAGCGCCGCGCTGCACGGACTCCGTCACCTGGCGATGGAGATTCGCCCGCAAGTCCAGCCGGGCTTGCGGGCCGAGCTGCGTGTCGGGCGCCAGCGGATCGCCCAGGCGGCGCGCCGCCATCTCGCTGACGAACGTTTCGAGGAACCGGTCCGCGACCGACTCGACGACGATGAACCGTTTCGCGGCGATGCAGCTTTGGCCGCTGTTGAGCAGCCGTGCCTCGGCGGCGGTGCGCGCGGCCTGGTCCACGTCGGCGTCCTCCAGCACGAGGAACGGATCGCTCCCGCCGAGCTCGAGCACCATCTTCTTGAGGTGCGTGCCCGCCTGCGCCGCGACCTGGCTGCCGGCGCGATCCGAGCCGGTGAGCGTGGCGGCGCGGACTCTCGGGTCAGCGATGACCCCGGCCACCGCTTCGTTCTGCAGGATCACCGTGCGGAACAGCCCCTCCGGGAACCCGGCCTGCCGGAACACCTCCTCGATGGCGAGCGCGCAGCGCGTGACGTTAGGCGCATGCTTCAGCAGGCCGGCATTGCCCGCCATGAGCGCCGGCGCCGCGAACCGGAACACCTGCCAGAATGGGAAATTCCACGGCATGATCGCGAGCACGGGTCCGATCGGATCGAAGCGGACGTAGCTCCGAGAACCGTCGGTGACACGGGGTTGGTCGCCCAACATTGCCGCTGCCTGCTCGGCATAGTACTCGCACGCCCAGGCACACTTCTCCGCTTCGGCTTCGCCCTGCTGCAGGGGCTTCCCCATCTCGAGCGCCATGGTGCGCGCGTACTCGGCCCTGCGCTCCCGCAGGATGCGCGCCGCTTGGCGCATCGCCTGCCCGCGCTGCGCGTAGGAGAAGCGCCGCCACGCCCCGTAGGCGGCGACCGCCTGATCGAGGATTCGCTCGAGCGCGGCCGGCGCCGTCTCGGCGAACGTCTCCAGGATCTCGCCGGTGGCGGGATTGATGGAGCTGACGCTCACGCCGGTGCGACCTCCGGCCGGTCGCGTACCCGATCGACCGTGCAGAGGAACCCCAGCGGCTCGGCGCTCGTGGCCTGGAACTGGTGGTACACGCCGGGCGATACGTACACGCAATCGAACGGGGCGATGTCGTATGCCCGTTCGCCCAGGATCACGCGACCCGCGCCGCGCAGCACCACGACGGCGTGCGGATGCTGATGCCGCTCGAGCGTCGAGTAGCCGCCCGGCTGAATCTCGAAGTAGCGGGTGATGAAGCTGAACGCCTCTTCTCCCGGCGCCTCGCCCAAGAGGGTTTGCCGGGTCACGTCCTTGAACGGTGCGGCCGGCCCCTTGTAGGCCCTCACCTCCACACCACCCCAGCGGAACCGGGTGAACTTTAGGAGCTTGGATCGCTCATCCATCGCAGTGCCGCCTCACGACGTCGAGTAAGTCGCCCGCCGCGCGCGCGAGATCCCGCTGGGCGTACAGGCTTCCTCCGATGAGAAACATCGTATCAACGCCATAGCGATCGATCCACTCGGGCACGCGCGCCGCGTCGATCCCCCCAGCCGGGACCGGGAAGGCGGGCTTGAGCGAGCCCAGCGGCTTGCGGAGGCTCGCGTTGATCGCCTCGCACGTGGCGCGCGACAACGTAAAGCGCCCCGCCACGTTGGGATAGATCACGGCGTCGCTGCCCACGACCCGAAACAGCTCGCCCAGCAGCACCGCGGGCGCGATCCCGTGGCGGTCATGAAAAAACACACCGGCGAGCGACGGGTGCGCCATGACGGCCAGGTCGCCCGGCGCGGCGAGGCATCGTACCGCATCGAGGCCCACGAGCAGCGGGCTCACGAGCACGCCTCGGCACCCCGTTCGGCGCGCGAGATCCGCACGCTCGGGTAGCGCCGCCGCCGGGCCCGTGACGTTGGGAAAGTACAAGCTCGTCCCTCCGGTCTCACGATTCGCCCGCACGACGACTTCCTGGCAGCGGCCTACCCGCTCCGCGAACGGAGCGACCGCCTGGTCCGAGAGGCTGTGGTCGTCCTTGATGATGTCGATGCCGCCCGAGGCAAAGCGATAGCAGATGTCGGCGAGCGCCTCGACGGGGAGGCCGACCGGCTTCACGGCGGCGCACAGCAGAGGGCGCGCGCGCACACCGGTCAAGGACCGCAGGCCGTCGATCCCGAACCGCGGGCCGCCGAGCTGGTCGAGCAGCGCGCGCGGCCACTCCAGGCCTGTGAGCTCGATCCCCGCCTTCAGCGAGATGTTGCCGAACAACAGGTTGAGGAGTTGGGGGACGTCGCCGGCCCCCACCAGACCAGCGTCGAACGAAATGACCGCGCGCCAGCACCCGTCACCGGCCGGCTCGAGCGTCTCGACCCGGCCCACGCTGCGCGCCACGACGGCGGGCGACACGCTGTCGGCAGGAAGCTCCACCGTTTGCTCGTACGCGATGTCCCGCGCCTTGGCCGCCGGATCTTCGCCATCGGCGCAGCTGATCCGGTAGGTGACGTGTAAGCGTGTCGTGTCGCGATCGGGCGGCATGGCCGAGGAGTCGCTCCGAGAGTGATAGCCGTCACATCAACATTACAGTGTCATTGCGCCGCGCCGCGCACGACCTGCAGCGCGCCTGGCGTCCGGCGCCACTCGGCGCCGGCGACATATCCTCATGGTCTCCGGGCACTTGCTGCGGTGCCCCGAACGAGGCACGGGGCTTGCGTTCCTCAAGGGTGTGCCCCGGATTGGCGGGGACGAGGAGTGCACGTATGCGAGACCCATGGTTGCCTGAGCACGAGCCGGGCGACGACGAGCTGGAGGAGCTGTTCGCGCGAGACCGTGAGGCCTGGCGCGGCGCCATCCATCTCGGCGGCGCGTCCTGGCGGGGTGACGGCGCCGCTGAGTCTTGGCGGGGCGGCGAGCATCTCGCTGACTGGCCGGAGCACGCGGCCGGCCCCGAGTACTGGATGTTCAAGGGGATGACCGACAGCGATTGAGGTCGCGTCTTGCGACCTGCCGCGCCCGCGGGTATGGTGACAGCCATGCACCCGCTCAGTGCGCTCTCACTGTTGTTCGCGCTCGCCGACACCCTCTCGGGCCGCGTCACCGATCGAGCCGGCTCCCCCCTCCCCACGGCGACCGTGCTGGTCTCCGAGCTGCACCGCGTGGCGACGACCGGCGCGGATGGCGCCTTCGTTCTCGCGGACCTCCCCTCCGGGCAGTACACCGTGATCGTCCGCCATGTAGGCTTCGCGCCCGTGGCGCGCGAGGTGGTCATCCGCGGGGCGACGACTCTCGGAGTCGCGCTCGAGCGCGCGCCGCTGTGGCTCGAGCCCGTCACGATCACCGCCACGCGCGCGCCCATCCCGACGCTCGCATCGCCGCTCGCCACCGCCGCGCTGTCGGAAGACGCCCTCCGCCGTGAGCAGAGCGTTTCACTCGCGCACTCGCTTTCCCGACTGCCCGGCATCCACGCCCTGAGCACCGGCGCACAGATCGGCAAGCCGGTGATTCGGGGACTGGCAGGCGCGCGCGTCCTGGTGCTCGCCGATGGGAGCCGCCTGGAGGACTACTCGTGGAGCGACGAGGATGGCCCCTCCGTGGACGCCCGGCTCGCACAGCGCGTGGAGGTGATCCGCGGGCCCGCCAGCGTGCTGTACGGATCGGATGCGCTGGGCGGCGTGGTGAACGTCATCCCGGCCGAGCTGCCGGACGCGAACGGCGGGCCGCGCCTGATCCGGACGGGGTTTGAGGTCTCGGGCGCGACGAACAACGCCGAGGTGGGGGCGTCGGCGCGCGTCGAGGGAGCGGCCGGGCCCTGGGGGTGGCGCGTGTTCGGGATCGGGCGTGCCGCGGGCAGCCTGCACACGCCCGCCGGCAGGCTCGACAACACGGGCTTCGGCGCGGTGAACGGCGAGGCCGCCGTCGGCCGCCGTGGCACGCGCGGCAGTGCCACGCTGCGGTATACCCGCTACGCCGGGGAGTTCAAGTTGCTCGAGGCCAACGAGCCGCCGAGCGGCGCGGCCGCCGGAGGTCCCGAACGCCGGCTCTCGGACGATCGCATTCAGCTCGCCGCCGACCATCTCCTGGGATCGCTCCGGCTCGAAACCAAGGCACAGTGGGAGCGCCATTCGCTGGTCGAGATCTCGGATACGGGGACGGGCCCCGGCGGCGCGCCACTCGAAGGCACGGCGTTCGACTTGCTGCTCAACACCGGCACCCTCGACCTGCTGGCGCACCATGTGGCGGGGTCCGCCGTCCGCGGCACGGTCGGGCTGTCGGGCGTCTATCAGACGAACGACACCCGCGGACCGATCGCCCTCGTGCCGGACGCGCGCGTGCACGCCGCGGGAGGCTTCGTCTTCGAGCAGGCGACGCTGGGCCGCTGGAGCGTGCTCGCCGGGGGGCGGGTCGACCTGCGCCGTCTCACCGCGGACAGCAACACGGCGCTCGCCTTGTCGCCGCAGCGACGTAATTACACGGCGTGGTCGGGGGACGTGGGCCTGGTGTACCGCCCCGTTGCGGCGCTCGCCGTCAGCGGGAACGTCGGCCGGGCGTGGCGCGCACCCACGCTGTTCGAACTGTTCTCCAACGGGCCGCATCTGGGCGAAGCGCGCTACGAGATCGGACGCGCCGACCTCGTCCCGGAAGGGGCGGCCAACGTGGACGTGAGTGTGCGGTGGCAAGCGAACCGCGTCGAGGCGGAGGTGGCGGCGTATCGCAACGAGATCGCGCACTACGTCTTCATCACTCCCACCAATCAGTTCAAGGATACGCTCCGGATCTACCGCTACGACCAGGCGGACGCGCTGCTCACCGGCGCCGAAGTGTCGGTCGGCGTCGCCGTGGCCACACCGCTGTCGTTGCGTGGGCGATTCGACGCCGTGCGGGGTACGAACCGCACCACGCAGGAGCCGCTGCCCCTGATCCCGCCCGCGCGCGTGGCAGTCGGCGCCGAGTTGCACGGCACCGGGCTCCGGTGGGCGGACCGCGTCCGGCTCGCGGTCGAGGGGGAGTTCGTCACGCGCCAGACCCGGCTGAACCCCCTCGACCTCCCGACCGCGGGGTACGCCTTGCTCAACGTCGAAGCGGGCCTCGAGCGGCCCTTGTGGGGCCGCGCGATCCGGCTGGACGTCGCCGCGCGTAACCTGGGCAATACCGCCTACCGGAGCTTCCTCAGCCGCTACAAGGAGTTCGCGCTGGATCCCGGGCGGAACGTGGTGCTGCGAGTGTCGCTGGGAGAGTAACCCCTACATAGGAAGGACTGACGTGGCCGTACGGATACCTGCGGCCGATCCTGCCGCACTAGTCCGGATCCGACTGCTCGCGGCGGCGGCCGTCCTGGTCGCGGTCGCCGCGCTGCGCTTCTACGAAAGCCCGGCGGTGGCGACCTGGCTCTACGTCCTGGCGTGGTATCCCACGCTCTTGATCCTCGACCAGGTGGTCGTGCTGCGCGGGGGCGAATCGCTGCTGGCCCAGCCTCGCGCGCTCGTCACCATGCTGTGGTGGTCCGCCGTCATCTGGTTCCTGTTCGAGGCGATCAACTTCCGGCTGCAGGACTGGTACTACGTGTTCCTGCCGGCGAGTCTGCCCGAGCGCTGGATCGGGATCACGCTGTCGCTCGCGACTGTCGTGCCGGCTGTGCTCCTCCCCGAGCGCCTGCTGGATCGACTGGGCGTGTGGCAGCAACTGCGCGCACGCCCCATCCCGCTGCGCGCTCAAGACCCGCGCGTCGTGTTCTGGGTCGGCTGGGGGACGCTCGCGGCGGCGCTCGCGCTGCCGCGGTACTTTCACCCCCTCACGTGGGTCGCCGTGTGGCTCGTGGCCGAACCCGTGCTGTACCGCACGGACCCGGCGCATTCTCTCCTCGTCGACCTCGCAGCCGGGCGCTGGGGCCGCATCGCGCGACTCATGGCTGCCGGGCTGTTCGCCGGCGCGCTGTGGGAGGCGTTTAATTTCGTGGCGCGTGGGCAGTGGATCTACACGGTGCCGTTCCTCGAGCACATCAAGATCTTCGAGATGCCGCCGATCGGTTTCCTCGGCTTCCCGTTTTTCGCACTCGAGGTCTGGTCGGTGTATCACCTGCTCGCGCCGCGGACGAGTAACCGCACGGTGCTCGCGTCGGCGGCGTTTGCGATCCTTGTCCTCGTGGGGATGGATCACTGGACCGTCGGCTCAGTCACGCCGCGCCTCGCGGACCTGCCAGGCATCAGCCAGGAGGTGCGGGACCGGCTCGCGCAAGCGGGATGGACCGACATCTTCCGACTCGCCCGAGCCCCCACGGCGGAGCTGGCCTACCGCGCCCGCATCACGCCCGCCGAAGCGCAAGCGGCGCGTGACGTCGCGCGACTCAGCACGCTGCGGGGTATCGGGACGATTCACGCCGCCGCGCTCATCGCGGGCGGCATCCCGAGCGTGGCGGCCCTGGGGCAGGCGGACGCCGACTCGGTCTGGCGCATCGCCCACCGCGGCCCGCGCCCCACGCCGGCGGAAGTGCGGGTGTGGATCCGGGCTGCCCAACGAGAGACCGGCGGCGTTTCTGGCGACGCCGGTCGGTGAGTCCCCCGGGTACTGCGCTCAGAAGCGGAAGCTCACTCCGCCGTAGCCCAGCGGGATTCATCCCCCCGAGAGCCGCACGCCGAGCTCGTCCAAGTGGCGCGACAGATCGGCGGGGTCTTGATAGACCCGGTAGGCGCCCCCGCGCTCCAGCTCGTCTTGACCGTACCCTCCTGACAGGAGACCCACACCGAGCGCCCGCGCGCGGCGGGCGGCGAGCAGATCCCAAACGCTGTCTCCCACTACCACCGAATCTTCCGCCGCCACCTTGAGGCGCTCCGCGGCAGCGAGGAACAGGTCGGGATCGGGCTTGGCGTGCTCCACCTGATCGCGCGTGACCACCGGTGCCTCGGCCGGGACGCCGAGCATCTCGAGCAGCGGCCGGGCGCTCTCCAACCAACCGCTGGTCGCGACGGCCCACGGCACGCCGGCCTGCGATAGGTACGCGAGCAGTTCGACTGCGCCCGGGAGGGGTCGCACCTGGGACACCTGTCGCTTGAAGGCGACGGCGTGCGCCTTCTGAATGCGCGCCACGTCCTCAGGCGTCAGCCGCCGGCCGGTCTCGCGGGCCAGTCCGTCCAGGAACAGCCCGCCGCTCATGCCGATGCGCCGGTGGATGCGCCACACCGCGAGCTCGATGCCCCCCTGCTCCAGCGCCTCGCGCCACGCGAGGACGTGCTGGTACACGCTGTCGACCAGCGTGCCGTCCAGATCGAACAGGAACGCCGGCCCACGCCGCTGCCGTGACGTCATGAGCACTCTCCCGCGTTGCCGCTACGGAATCAACAGCACTTTTCCGGTGGTCTTACGTCCCTCCAGGGCGCGGTGCGCCTCGGCCGCCTGCGCCAGGGGGAACTCGTGATCGATGCGGAGCTTGAGCTTGCCGCTCTTGATCCACCCCAGCACCTCGCCCGCCCGCTCCAGCAGCTCCGCGCGCGTGGCGATGTAGTCACCGAGCGTCGGCCGGGTCAGGAACAGCGAGCCCTTTTGGCTCAGAAGCAGGGGGTCGAATGACCCGACCGGCCCGCTCGACTGCCCGTACAGCACCATCAAGCCACGCCGCGCGAGACAGTTCAGCCCCTTGTCGAACGTCGTCTTGCCGACGGAGTCGTACACGACCTGCAACCCTGCGCCCTGGGTCAGACGTTTGACCTCGACTTCGAAATCCTGCTCCGTATAGAGAATCACGTCCTCGGCGCCGGCCTCCCGGGCGAGCGTCGCCTTCGCGCGGGTCGAGACCGTCCCGATCACCCGCGCGCCGCGCAGCTGCGCGATCTGGCACAACAGCAGGCCCACGCCGCCTGCCGCGGCGTGCACGAGGCACACATCGCCCGGCTTGAGCGGATACGTCGCGCTCGCGAGGTAGTACGCGGTCATCCCCTGCAGCATGGCGGCCGCGCCTTGCTGCGTGCTCACGCCCTCCGGCAGTCGCACGATTCGGTCGGCGGGCACGACCGCGTACTCGGCGTAGGCGCCCATCACATGGCAGTAGGCCACCCGGTCGCCGACCTTCACCTCGCTCACCCCGGAACCGACGGCGGTCACAACGCCCGCCGCTTCCTGTCCCAGCGTGAACGGGAGCGCCACCTTGTACAGCCCGGTCCGCTGGTACACGTCGACGAAGTTCACGCCGGCGGCTTCGACCTTGACGAGCACCTGTCCTGCGCCGGGCGCCGGCTGGGGAACGTCCTCATAGCGCAGCGCCTCGGAGCCGCCGGGCGAGTGGACGCGAATCGCTTTCACTGAGGTTGTCCCTTTCGGACCGAGCGCGCGGGGGAACCGTGCGATTCGTCCCGTCTGTTAGAATGTCTACTATGAAAACCGCATTCCTCGGACTCGGTAGTATGGGCCTTCCGCTGGCCCGTCACCTGTTGCAGGCCGGCCACACGGTCACCGTTTACAACCGCACTCGCGCCCGGGCGGACCTGCTCAAGCAGCTGGACCCCGTCATCGCCGAATCGCCCGCCGCCGCGGCGCGCGGCGCCGAGGTGCTGATCACTATGGTCGCGGACGATGCCGCGCTCGAAGCCGTGTTGCTCGGCGACCAGGGCGCGCTTCCGGCTCTGCCTCGCGGCGCGATCCACGTCTCCATGAGCACCATCAGCCCGGCGCTGTCGCGCCGGCTTGCCGAGCGCCACCACGCCGCAGGTCAAACGTACGTTGCCGCGCCGGTGTTCGGGCGCCCGGAAGCGGCGGAGGCAAAGCAGCTGTGGATCGTGGCGGCGGGCCCGCCGGCCGCGCTGGAGCGCTGCCGCCCGCTGTTCGACGCGATGGGTCAGGGCACGATCCCGGCAGGGGAGGATCCCGCGCGAGCGAACGTGATCAAGCTCGCCGGCAACTTCCTGCTCGCCGCGGCCATCGAAGCGCTGGGCGAAGCGTTCGCGCTCGGCCGCAAGTACGGGATCGCGCCGGCGGAGCTGCTCGACATCGCGAACGGCAAGCTGTTCCGCTCCCCGATCTACGAGAACTACGGAAAGCTGATCGCCGAGCAGCGGTACGAGCCGGCGGGGTTCAAGCTCAGGTACGGGCTCAAAGACGTGCGACTGGCGCTCGCGGCGGCCGACGAGGTGGCCGCGCCGCTGCCGCTCGCCAGCCTGCTGCGAGATCACTACCTCTCCGCGGTGGCCCGCGGCTGGCAGGAGATCGATTGGGCCGGGCTGGCGCGCGTCGCCGCGGCGGACGCCGGACTGTGAGCCTGCTGCGGCTCAGCCCCCCGCGATAGCGGGAATGACCGTCACTTCGTCGCCGTCCCGCACCGGCGCGGCGAAGCCGCCGCGGAACCGCACGTCTTCGTCGTTCACGTAGAAGACCACGAACGGATACGGGTTGCCGTCCTTGTCGCGCAGGCGCGGCCCGAGCGCGGGATAACGCGCCGCCACGTCGGCGACGGCGTCGCCGAGAGTCCGGCCGCTCGCCTGGAGCGAGCGCACGCCGCCCGCGTGAGCCGCGAGCACGGAGGGAAGGTTCACGGTAATGGACATGGACTGTCTCTCCCGAATCAAACTGGTTGGACCAACGCCGCGACTTCCTGGAGTCGCGGCCCGATCAGCGGCGCCTGCGGCAGCGCGCCGCCCACCGCCTCGACCGTCTTCAGGCCGTGCCCGGTGATGCACAGCACCACCTCGTCGTCGGGGCGGAGCCGTCCCGCGCGGGCGAGTGCCAGCGCGGCCGCCGCCGTCACGCCACCGGCGGTCTCCGCGAAAACGCCGCTGTCCTCCGCGAGGAAACGGATGGCCTGCACGAGCTCCGCGTCGCTCACCGCCGCGGCCCAGCCACCCGACTCGAGCAGCGCGCGGGCGGCGAAGGGTCCGTCCGCCGGATTGCCGATCGCGAGCGAGCGACAGATCGTGTCCGGGACTTCGGGCTCGATCCGCGTCCCACCGCGCTCCACCAGTCGCACGATCGGCGCGCATCCGCTCGGCTGCGCGCCGTAGAGCCGCGGCAGGACCCCGTGGACCAACCCGGCGTCCTGAAACTCCCCGAATCCCTTGCGTAGCTTGGTGACGAGCGAGCCCCCGGCCATCGGAGCGACGACCGCCGTCGGCAGCCGCCACCCGAGCTGCTCCATGATCTCGTAGGCGACCGTCTTCGAGCCTTCGCCGTAGTAACCACGCAGGTTGACGTTGACGATCCCCCAGCCGAACCGGTCCGCCAGCTGCGCGCACAGCCGGTTCACGTCGTCGTACGTGCCGCGCACCCGTACCATCCGCGGCGCGTAGACGGTCGTGGCGATCACCTTGGGCATCTCGAGGTTCTCGGGGATGAAGATCCACGCCTTGAGCCCGGCACGGGCGGCGTGGGCGGCCACGGCGTTCGCGAGATTGCCGGTCGAGGCGCAGCCGATCGTATCGAGCCCGAACGCCGCCGCCGCGTTGACCGCCACCGCGACGACGCGGTCCTTGAACGACAGCGACGGGTGGCTGACGGTATCGTTCTTCACCCAGGCGCGCGCGACGCCGAGACGCCGCGCCAGGGCCGGCGCCTCGACCAGCGGCGTGAACCCGGTGTCGAGCGACAGCACGGGGTCGCCGTCGAACGGCAGCCACTCCCGGTACCGCCACAGCGACGGCGCCCGCGCTGCGATCGCCTTCCGATCGGGCAGGCGCCGCCCCGGCTCATAGCGAGGGTCGAGCGGCCCGAGGCATTGCTCGCAAATGGAGACCGGGGCGGCCGCGTGCTCCGCGCCGCAGTTGCGGCAGCGCAGCGGACGGGCGCTGAGCGACGCTGGCGAGCTGATCGGCGTGGTGGTGGACGTCATCGAGACCTCAACAAAAAAACCCGGGCAATGAACGCCGCGGGCGGTCGCTTTTTAGCACCTTGTTTAACGTGGCGGCAATACGCGGCAAATCACCACGGAAACAGTTGTCGCCTCTAAGATAGCCCCAGACCGGGGGAGGTCAAGGCGCCCGAGTCCTACCCTGAAGGGTGGGACCTACGGCGCGCTCGCCACTGCCAGGCTCGATATCCACGCGCGGATCCGCTGTAGGGCGAGGTCGATCTGGACAGGATCGGTGGCGTAGCACAACCGCAGGTGCCCCGTCCCCGCCGGACCGAACGCCGTCCCGGCGAGCACGGCGACGTGCGCCTCCTCGAGCAGCCGTTCCGCGAACGACTCGCACGTCATGCCGGTGCGCTCCAGCATACCGCTGATGTCGGGGAAGCAGTAGAACGTCCCCGCCGGCACGGGGCACGTGATCCCGTCGATCGCCCCGAGGCCGCGGACCATCCGATCGCGCTTGCCACGCAAGCCCGCGATCATCCGCCGCACCGCGTCCTGCGGCCCGGTGAGCGCCGCCAGCCCCGCGTACTGCACGAAGGTCGCCGTGCAGGAGACGTTGTTGATGATGAACCGCGTGACGGGCTCCGCGAGCCAGGCCGGCATGACCCCGTACCCCAGCCGCCAGCCCGTCATCGAATACGTCTTGGAAAACCCGTCCACCAGGAACGTCCGCTCCGCCATGCCGGGAAGTGCCGCGATGCTGTCGAACGCATCGTCATAGCGGATCGGCCCGTACACCTCGTCCGAGATCACCCAGAGATCGTGCCGTTGGGCCAGCGCCGCGAGGCGGGCGAGCTCGTCCGGCGTTGCGATCCCGCCGGTCGGATTGTGCGGCAGGTTGACGATGATCGCCCGGCTGCGCGGCGTGATCCGTTCGGCGAGCGCCGCCACGTCGAGCGCGAACGCGCGGGACTCATGCAGCGGGTAGTACACCGGCCGGCCGCCCGCGAACCGCACCACGGACTCGTAGATCGGAAAGCCGGGATCGGGGGTGAGCACCTCGTCGCCCGGCTCGATCAGGGCGAGCGCCGCGGCAAACAGCATCGGCTTGGCGCCGGGGGCGACGATCACGTTCTCCGCCGTCGCGCGCACACCGCGCGCTATCAGGGATTGAGCGATCGCGTCCCGCAGCTCGGGCACTCCCGCCGCCAGCGCGTAGCGCGTGAGGCCGTCCCGCAGCGCGCGGATCCCCGCATCCACGACGTGCTGGGGCGTCGCCATGTCGGGCTCGCCGATCTCGAGGTGCACGACGGTGTGACCGGCCGCCTCGAGCCGCCGCGCCGCGGCGAGCACCGCGTACGCCTGTTCCGTGCCGAGCGTGTCGAGCCGTGTGGCGGAATGCATCGTGCACCTCTCGGTGACAAACGAACCCCGGGGGTGGCCCCCCCGGGGTCGGGATGCCAGCCAATCTACGAGCGCGCGGCCGGCCGCGCCCTACCCGAACGGGCGGGGCTCACTTGGCGCGCTCAAGGTAGACCCCTTCCCTGGGGTCCACGCGCACCTTCTCCCCCTCGTTGACGAACTCCGGCACCTGGATGGTGACGCCGTTGGACAGTTTCGCCGGCTTGGTGCTGGCGGTCTTGGTGGCTCCGCGCATCACCGGAGAGGTCTGCACCACGGTGAGCTCGACCACCGACGGCAGCTCGATGCCGACGGGACGGCCGTTGAGCCACTCGACCTGGATGTGCATCTCGGGCTGCAGCCAATCGGCGTGGTCGCCCGTCGCCTCGGCATCAAGCGTGTGCTGCTCGTAGCTCGTGGTATCCATCACGTGGACGCCGCCCTGGTCGCGGTACAGCACCTGAAATTCCTTGGTCTCGAGCGGCGCCTCGTCCACGAAGTCGGTGGCCGAGAGCCGCATGTCGAACGTGTTGCCGGTGACGAGATTGCGGAGCCGCACCTGAACGAAGGCGCGCAGATTGCCCGGCGTGCGGTGCGTGAAATCCATGACCCGACATGGCTGGCCATCGATGAGGATGACGTGCCCGCGCCGGATGTCGGTGGCCTTCATGAACGAACTCCTAGGGAAGCAAACGGCGCGGGCCGACCCAGACGGCCCGCGCCTCACGGGGCGGAAGATAAGCCGGATACGGCCAGGGTCAACGGGCGCATCGCCTTGCGCCGGCGGCGGTTGGCGCGTCTTATACGACGACTTGAGCAGTGGAGTGGGAACATGGCCATCGCACGGCCGGGGAAGATCGTCGGCATCGGGCGCAACTACCGCGAGCACGCAGCGGAGCTCGGGCACGTGGTCCCGAAACACCCGTTGATCTTCCTCAAGCCATCCACGGCCGTGATCGGCGACGGCGACACGATCGTGCTGCCGCCCGAAGCGGCGCGGGTCGAGCACGAAGCGGAGATCGGCGTCGTGATCGGCACCCGTATCCGCCGCGTGGGCGAGGCGCAGGCGCTCGCCGCCGTCGCTGGCGTCACCTGCGTGAACGACGTCACCGCCCGCGACCTGCAGAGAGGCGACGAGCAGTGGACCCGCGCGAAAGGGTTTGATACGTTCTGCCCGATCGGCCCGCGCCTCGCGCCGCTGGCGGTCGTACGGCTCGGGGAGCTCGAGGTCCGCTGTCGGGTCAACGGCGTCGAGCGTCAGCGCGGGCACGCCCGCGACATGGTGTTCGCGATCGCCTCGCTCATCGCGTTCGTCTCGCAGGTGATGACGCTCGAACCGGGAGATTTGATCGCGACGGGGACGCCCGCCGGAGTCGGCCCGCTCACGGCCGGCGACGTCGTGGAGGTCGAGATTCCGGGGGTGGGGGTGCTGCGGAATCCGGTGGTGCGTGAGTCTTGGGGAGGGCAAGCGCCCCCGTGAGGTACCCCACGAATTCCCGCGACCACCAGGCGCCGCTGCGCGACCGATCCGCCGATGTCGTGAAGCGATAGCGGTAGGAAACGAGCCGCACGTAGCGCGGCGGCGCGGCGGGGAATGGGTTCGAGTCGAGCAGCGACAGCACCTCCGGGCTCCCGTCCAGCAGACCGCGCACCAGGCCCGCCAACCACGGCTCCGCGCCGTCGGGATCGAGCGCGGCGAACCACATTTGCCAGTCGAGCCGCGGCTGGTGCGGCGCCACGAAGCGGGGCCGGCGCGTCACGGCACCGGGCTTCCAGGGGAACTCGTACTCGAGCCAGTGCGCGGCATCGGCGCTTCCCTCGATCACGATCTCGCGCCGCTCCGTCGTCATGACGCGAAACAGCCCGTAGCCGTTGACCGAGCGGAGCGGGGCGACGGCGCGGAGCAGCGGGTTCTCGACCGACGCACGGCCGCGCGGTAGCGTCGCGACGATCTCCCGGACGAACGCGAGCGCGGAGAGCAGCGCGATCACCGCCGCCAGCGTGAGCGTGGCGTGCCGCCGCCACGGCGGCTCCGGCTCCCCCGCGCGAAGCCGCACTCGCAGCAACGGGCGCAACGTGGCATCGTCGAGCAGCGAGACGCACAGCACGAGCGCGAGCAGGTTGAAGAACCCGTAGTTCCCGGTGACCGCGATGCCGAGCTGTCCGAGCACGAGCAACGCGCACGCCGCGATGCGCCACCGGCGGAAGCGGGATGGCACGAAGATGAGCCAGGGCGCGCCCAACTCGATCGCGAATGTTCCCAGCGTCATGCCCTGGCGCATCCACGCCGGGAGCTGCTGCGCGTACCACGCCGTCCACGGCGGCAACGGCTGCGTCCAGAAGTGGTAGTCGAGCGCCGTGAGGTGACGCCACCTCGGGTCGCCGCTCGCGAGCTTCGTGATCCCGGAGAGGAACATCAGCTTGAAGAGGAGCAGCCACACGAGCCAACGCAGCGCCCGCGACGGCACCCGCTCCTGCTCGAGGCTCGGCAGCCACTGCGTGGGCGCGTACAGCAGCGCGAGCAGGCCCGCCTCGAGCAGCAGCCCATCCCATTGAAACCACAGGAAGGTCTGACCCACGACACTGAGCGACAGGTAGAACGCCCAGAGGAGCGCGAGCACCGGCGCCTGCGCCACCCCGGCGATCAGCAGCAGGGCAAGTGTCGCGCCGCCCCAGCAGAGGATCCGGAGAGCCCCATCCCCTGCACCCAGCCAGCACAAGGTCGGGAACAGCCGGTAAGCGTCGCCCCCGTACAGCGCGCGCGCCCGCTCGAGGAACCCGGTGGCGGGGAGGATCCCGTGCTCGCCCACCAGGCCCGTGACTTGCAGGGCAAGCGAGCCGAAGGCGATCAGGTAAACGAGCCCCAGGAGGCGCAGAAACAGCCAGCGCGACAGGACGTAAGTCGAGTCGCCCGTGGAGGATTCCCGATCGGCCGGGGGCGGAGGCGTCCCCCCGGGGTTGGTGACGTCCATCGCAGTGCTCTGAAGATGGGACTCGTTATTGATTCGGGGAACCCGCTGGGAGCGGCGAAACCGGGTCGCGCCCAACGGTGTAGAATTCTCCCCGCAGGCTGCTCGTGCCCGACAGCCATGTGACGCAGGACACCCAGCTACAGTAGGAGGTTTCTAGGACATGTTCACCAACAGCCGTCTGGCGACGAGCGCCGCCTGGCTCCCCCTCGCGCTCCTCGTCGCTGCGGGGTGCAAGCAGGGTCCCTCTCCGGAAGTGCAGGCGAGAATCGACAGTCTGTCACAGGCATCGTCGGAGAAAGAGCGCTTGATGCAGGAAGTCGCGGAGAACACGCGTCTCGTGAGCGAGATCAGCAAGGAGCTCGCGACCGTGGCCGTCCCGAAGAAGCGGCTGAAGGTAGGCGCGGCCGAGTCGCCGCTGCGGGCGTCGCGCGACACGATGGTCCAGAAGATCCGCTACATCACGGCCCGAGTGAAAGAGCTCGAGCCCAAGCTGCAGCAAAGCGAGCAACGCGTGCGCGAGCTCTCCACCCTCTCGGACAGCTTGAAGGACGCTCTCGCCTCGACCATTCAGAACCTGCAGGGCGTGATCGACAATCAGAAGGAGACCATCGCCGGTCTCACCGATCAGGTTGAGAAGCTCAGCGCCGAGAACGTGGCCCTGAAGGACACGATCGACAACATGGCCACCGAGGCGAACACCGTCTACTACATCGTGGGGACGAAGGACGAGCTGGAGCAGCGGGGCATCGTGAAAGAAGAGGGCGGCGCCCGATTCCTGTTCGTCCTCTGGAAGAGCGGCAAGACGCTCGTTCCGGCCCGCAATCTCGACCCCACCGCCTTCACGCCGGTCGACAGGCGGGCGCTGTCCGAGATCCCGCTTCCGGCCGGGGACAAGGAATACCACATCGTGTCGCGTCAGGACGCGACCGCGCTGGCGACGCCTCCCTCTGCGGACGGTACCATCACCGGCCGCGTCAAGATCGCCGACTCCGCACGGTTCTGGGCGAACTCGAAGTACTTGATCATCGTCGAAGGTTGAAACCCGGGCGCCCCGCACTCGGTCCTTGACCGAGTGCGGGGCCGCCGCTACAGTCCGCTCACAGGCCGGATTCGCCCCGAGCCCGGGCTGGGCCGGCCTGTTACGCACCCGCCTCACCTTCGGTGAAACTAGTCGTGCTGCGGGTGACGCACGCGCGACACTCCTGAGCACGATATCCCCCGCCGTTCGCTTGCAGGCGTGGGGAAACGCCAAGGCGCGGGACTTGCTTCACGGACGATCAAGCACAGGGGGGCTCATGCACGCAGTAATCCGTCGGTACCGGGTCAGGCTGGGGACGGTTGCCGAGGCGGTACGGTATGCCGAGAAGCAGTTCGTGCCGCTGGTGCGCCACATCCCGGGGTTCGTGGCGTGCTACCTGATGGACGCGGGCAACGACGTGCTGACGTCGATCGGGCTGTTCCAGACCTCCCAAGGAGCCGAGGCCGCCGTCACCCTGCAGCGCGACTGGTTCAGGGACGAGTGGTCGTCGTTCCGCCCACTGCCACCCGAGGTGGTCGCCGGCGCGATACTCGCGCAGGCTACCGTCCCCGCAACCTTGCCCGACCGGCGACGCGTGGCCGATCGGCGTAGCGCCGCCGCCTTGCTGGAAGGCTCGTGGAGTGGTCTGGAACAGCGGGGGGGTGGAGACCGGCGGGGCAGCCCGGAGCGGCGCGCCGAGTTCGCCGGCCAGTCGGAGTGGCAAGCTGCAGGGGCGTGGAGGGCGGCGGGCTGACACGCTGACATCCGACCGCGCGCCAGCGCGATCGGCCTGACGACATAAAGTGGGGAGTGGGCCGTTGTTCACCGGTGGATTTGTCCGGCCCGGTCGTGAGACCGAGTCAGGACCCCCGGTGGCGGTTCCACTCCCTGCGCCGTTTGACTGACTTCACGCAAGGTTCCGCCCCCCGGCCCCCGGGCGCCCTACCGGTCAGGGCCGATCGACGCTATCTCATTGCGCGCCATGTCCCTCCCCCGCCGGCTGTTGCTGCGCGCCTCGCGCAGCGCCTGGCTCGCGGACCAGCTCCGGCACCGCGCCTTCTTCCGGCGCGCGGTACGGCGTTTCCTCCCAGGGGAGGACGTCGATGCCGCGCTCGCGGCCGCCGCCGAGTTCGCGCGCGCCGGCATCGGCAGCATCCTCACCCAGCTCGGGGAACAGGTCACGACCCCCGCCGACGCGGCCGCCGTACGCGACCATTACCTCCGGGTGCTGGGCCTGGTGCGGGCGCGCCGGCTCCCGGTCCAGTTGTCCATCAAGCTCACGCACCTGGGACTCGAGGTAGACCGCGCCGCGTGCGAGCAGGCGTTGCACGCGCTCGTCGCTCGCGCCAAGCAAAGCGGCTCCTTTCTCTGGATCGATATGGAGGAGTCGCGCTACGTGGACGTCACGCTCGCCCTGTTCCGGGGCGCGCGGGCCGAGCACGACAATGTGGGGGTATGTCTGCAATCGTATCTGCGCCGCACCCCAGACGACGTGGTGGCGCTGCTGCCCCTGGGACCGGCGATCCGCCTCGTGAAGGGCGCGTACAACGAGCCGGCCAGCATCGCGTTCCCGCGCAAGCGCGACGTGGACGGGTGCTACGTCATGCTCGCGGATCGACTACTTCAGGAGGCCGCCCGCGGGCGGGGGCGGCCCGTCTTCGGGACTCACGATCTCCCTCTGATCGCGGGGATCCGCCAGCGCGCGGCGAGACATGGCACTCCCCCGAGCGCCTACGAGATCCACATGCTGTACGGCATCCAGAGCGCGTCGCAGCGCGCGCTCGCGGCCGACGGGTGTGTGGTGCGGGTGCTGATCAGCTACGGGACCGCCTGGTTCGCGTGGTACATGCGCCGCCTCGCGGAGCGGCCAGCGAACCTGTGGTTCGTGGTCAAGAACCTGGTGTAGAAGACACAACCGGGAGTGCGCGGGTAAACCCGCGCACACCCCGCAGTAACTCCTCTTGTTCCCACCCGAACCTGGGGTAGCTTCCTCTAAAATGTCCCCTGTAACGAGGTAGCTCCATGAGATACGCAACGCTGCTGCTGGTCTTCACCCTGCCGGCGTGGCTCGGGCCGGTGCCGTCGGGCCCGGAAGACGAGTCCGTGTTCGTGAAGAACCTGAGGCCGGACCAGCACGAATCGCTGCTGTACGTGTGGACCAGTGACGCGGACGCCCAGCAGCCCGACTTCCTCACGGTCGTCAACGCGGATCCCAAGTCGCCCGGCTACGGCAAGATCCTCACGACCGTGCCGACCGGCTCGACTGTGGACAATGAGGCGCACCACTTCGGCTACACGGTGAACGCGGACCGCATCTTCGCGGGCGGCCTCGTCTCGAACCGGCTGTTCATCTACGACGTCAAGACCGATCCGCAACGGCCCAAGCTGATCAAGACGATCCCCGACTTGGGCGCGCTGAGCGGTTACTCCGGCCCACACACCTACTATGCCGTGCCGGGCGGCGTGCTGATCGCGATGCTCGGCGCCAAGGACGGAGGGGGCCCGGGCGCGCTCGTCCGGCTCGATGAGGATGGAAACTTCGTCTCGGCACTGCCGGCGCCGAACCGGCCGGATGACCCGGGCTACATGTACGACGTCGGCATCAAGCCCGAGCTCAACCGCATCGTCACGTCGAGCTGGACGCACCCGCACCACTTCCGGGGGAACCCCATAGCCCCGGAGAACGTGGGCGATCAGGTCGTGGTGTGGGACTGGAAGGCCGGCACGGTGCTCCAGGTCGAGCACCTCGACAAGATGCCGCTGGAAGTGCGCTGGCAGCACGGGCCGGCGGCGCGCGGCGGGTTCATCAACTGCGCCGGCGCCAGCACGATCTGGTATTGGGAAGACAAGGACGGCAAGCTCGTGTTCAACCGGGTGATCCAGCTGCCGGCCAACTCGACCCCCGCAGACGTGCGGATTTCCTACGACAACCGGCTGCTGTACGTATCGCTGTTCACGGGCAACGCGGTCCAGCAGTACGACGTCTCGGATCCGCTGCATCCCAAGTTCGTGAGCGAAGTCAAGCTACAGCAGCCGAACATGATGAAGCTGACGCCCGACAGCAAACGCCTGTACGTGAGCAACTCGCTGCTCTCCAACTTGGACGGGAAGGTCCCGTTCCGCGTGTGGCTGCTGAACGTGGGGCCGAGCGGGATCGCGCTCGACCAGAAGTTCGCGGTGGACTTCGACAAGTTCCCGACCGGTCCGGGCCGGCCGCACGACATGCTGCTCAAGTAGCCTCCTCACGGTAGCCCTGGGCGCCAGCCCGGGGCTACTGTCCCGCCCGCCCCCACTCTGACGACTTAACTCTCATATCCGCGGATCCGCGTGCCGTCCCCCGGCACGCGCGCCTGCCGCAGCGCAGCGCTCGCGTGCTCCAGGAGATCGAGGGGCGCCACCGGCGTGGCGTGCCAATCGGCCACGGCTTTGTACCCGGCACGCACCCGGAGTGGCGGCACGCCGCCGGCTGGCGGCGAGGCGGTCTCGATCGCCTGGGTCAAACGGTCAGCCAGCTTTACGGCCCCCGCAGCGTCGGTCGCGGGGGCGAGAACCGCGAAGTCGCTGCGGTTGAGGCGACCGATGGCGTCCGACGTACGCCCACGGGCATGGAGCAACGCCGCGACGGAATCGAAGGCGGCGAGGGCGGTGGGCTCGGGCGCCCCGGCCGCCACTTCGACGCCGAGCGCCACACAGGCGAGCGCCGCATGGCGGCGGAACGCGTCGGCCGCGAGCTCCCCCGCCCGGCGTTCCAACCCCCGAGACGAGTACAGCCCGCTCGCCTGATCCACCGTGCTCTCCTCCAGCACCCGCGCCAACTCGAGCTTGGCGCGCGCGTAGGTGCCCAACTTCAGGAGCAGCTCCTCGGCGTCGGGAACCAGGCTGAGGTAATCCCACGCGCCGACCCTGAGGGCGGCGAGGCGCTGCTGCTTCGTCGCCTGGGTCGAGGTGATGAGGATGATGGGCGTGTGGCGCCCGAGCGCCGGAGTCTGTAGCAGCGCCTGGCACACCTGCAGGCCATCGAGGTCGGGGAGGTGGGCGTTCAGCAGGATGAGGTCCGGCCCGGCGGCCGCCGCGCGCTCCAGGAGCTGTCGGCCAGTGGACACGGCCAGCACCCGGTACCCCTGGGGCTCGAGTACGCTCTCCAGAGACTGGTTCAGCCACTCCTCGGCGTTCGCGATGAGCGCGAGTGGGTGGCGGAAGAAAGGCGTCTTGTCGACCACGCTCATCCCCGAGGTAAGGCGCCCCGGACGAGACCCGGGGCCGAATCATCGGTGACGAATCCCCGGGACGACACCCGGGAAAACCCTGGGGGGACGGGGGGAGAAGCCCGGGTCAGGGTGTGATCAGGCCCTCCCGGATGGCGTAGCGAACCAGGCCGGCGACGTCATGGATATCGAGTTTCTTCATCACGCGCATCCGGTGGAACTCCACGGTCTTGAGCGCGATCTGCAACGTCGCCGCGATCTGCTTGGTGGACTTCCCCTCGGCGACGAGCTGCACCACTTGGCGCTCCCGGGAGGTCAGCCGGTGGTCTGCCTCGGCCGCGGCTGCCTTGCAGGCATCAACCAACACCTGGGACACGCCGGCGCTCACGTAGATACCCCCGCGCGCCACCTCCTGGATGGCGCGCACCAAGTCCTCCGCCGCCTGCGTCTTGAGGACAAAGCCGCGCACGCCTTCGCGTAGGCCCTGCATGACGTAGCGCTCGTCTTCCAGCGCGGTCAGCAGGATGACCTGGGTCTCGGGGCACGCATCCGCGATCTCGTGCGCGGCGTCGATGCCGTTCATGAGGGGCATCATGATGTCGAGCACGGCGGCGTCGGGCCGCAATTCGCGGACTAACTCGACTGCCACCCGGCCATCCGCGGCCTCCCCGACCACCTGCACGCCGTGTGGCGCGAGCAGGGCGCGCAGGCCCTGCCGCAGCACGAGGTGATCGTCCGCCAGCACAATCCGCAGCGACATGCTCCCTCCGCGCGCAGCGGACTCCGCTACAGGAAAGGGCGCTATCCGGGCGCGGTACCATGGGAGATGAGCGTCGCGGAGTCAAGGCTCGTCACCCTGAAATGACGTCGCTCAGTCGCGCGACTGCCACGCTTTCCAGGAGGCGGCGAAGACCTCCGCCTCATCCACGAAGTCGCCGTGGCGTGGTTGCCACCCGAGCAGCCGCACCGCCTTACGCGCGTCCACGTGCTGGTCCAGTGCCAGCGCGTCGGCGAAGTCCCCCATGGTCCTGCGAGCTTCGGCGAGGGGCGTCGGCCGCAGCTCACCAGAGTAGCCCAGCGCGCGCGCCGCCGCGGTCGCCATCTCGAGCACGGTGGCGCGCGACCGGTCGACCACGTCGAACGCCTCGCCCGCGAGCCCGCTCTCGGCGGCGCGCACGTAGGCATCCGCCAGGTCGTCACCGTGCACTATCGCCCAACGGTTGTGGCCGGTCCCCACCACCGTGGGCGGCTTGCCGGCCAGAGCGGCGGCGAACCAATCGCCCGTCAGCCCGCTCCGCCCGCCGTACACGCAGCCGGGTCGGATCACCAGCCCGCGCACGGTCTTCGCCTGCAGTACCATCTGCTCGTGCGCCGGTCGCCAGGCGACCAGTTTGATGGGATGGAGGGGAGTCGACTCGTCCACCAGCTTGCCGCCGGTGTCGCCGTGCACCCAGACGCCGCTCGTGAAAATCAGCGTCTTGGGCTGTGCGCCGCGCCGCCCGGCCTCGATCAGGGCGTCGATAGCGCTTTTGTCCTTGGCCACGGCGCTGGCCGAGGACTCGAACGCAGCATGTACCAGGACGCTGCATTCCTCGGCCGCATCGGCGTAACTCTTGGGGTCCCCGATGTCCCCCTGCACGGGATGAATCTCCTGGCGTGCGAGCTGTGACGCCTTGGCGGCGCCGCGGGTCAGCCCGTACACGTCGTGACCCGCCCGGCGTAACGCGGTGGCCACCGCGAAGCCTACGTACCCGGTGGCGCCCGTCACGAACACGCGCATAGGATGATCTCCTCAGTCTAGGACGGCCGACTTGTCTCCGCGAGTAAACTCGCGACTCGGCACTCGCCCGTAAACGGGCGGGACGCCGCTTAGCGGCACTGCCGAGCCGCGGCTTCAGCCGCGACACGTGGGACCGCGCTCATTACTGTTGGATATGACCCCGGAGTCACCCCGCCTCTCTAAGTCCCGCATCCTCTCCGGACTGCAGTGTCACAAGCAGCTGTGGTGGCGCGTGCACGAGCCTGACGCCCCGGAGCTCGTGCCCGACGCGGCGCTGCGCAACTTGCTGGACCAGGGAAGCGAGGTGGGCCGCAAGGCGAGAGAATACGTGCCGGGGGGCGTGCTGGTCGATCTGCCGTTCCACCAGTTCGACAACAAAGTGGCGGCCACCCGTGACATCCTGCAGCGCGACCCCCCGGCCCCGGCGATCTACGAGGCCACCTTCCTCGCCGACGACAGCTACGCCGCCGTAGACATTCTCGAGCGCGGACCGCGCGGCTACGGCGTGGTGGAGGTAAAGGCGACGAACAGCCTGAAGCCGGACCACATCCAGGACGTGGCCGTCCAGGTGCACGTGCTGCGGCGCGCGGGGCTCTCCGTCGAGCGGGCCGACCTGATGCATCTGAACCCCGACTGCCGCTATCCTGACCTGAGCAACCTGTTCGTGCGCGAGGACGTCGCGGCGCCCGTCGAAGGCGTGCTGTTGGGCATCCCCGACGAAATCGCTGCGCAGCGTCGGATGCTCGAGGGGCCTCTGCCCCAGGTGCCGATCGGCGACCACTGCACGCGGCCCCACGACTGCCCCTTCCTGAAGCGCTGCTGGCCCAAGCTGCCGGACTACCACGTCAGCAGCTTGTACCGCATCGAGCGCAAGCGAGTGCTCGAGTACGAAGCCAACGGCTACGCGACGCTGTACGACCTCCCGTCGGACCTCGAGCTCTCCCACATCCACGCACGCCAGGTCAGGGCCGTGACCGCTGGTCGGATGGTGGTCGAGCCGGCGCTCGCCCGCGCCCTGACCGAGTTCGTGTCGCCGCTCGCCTTTCTCGACTTCGAGACCGTCAGTCTCGCCATCCCCCGCTGGGACGGCTGCCGGCCGTGGCAGAACGTGCCGGTGCAGTTCAGCTGTCACGTCGAGGAGCGCGGTCGCGGGCTGGTACATCATGAGTGGCTCGCGGCAGGCCCCGCCGACCCTCGCCCGGCACTCGCGGACGCAGTGGTGGCGGCGTGTGCGGGGGCGCGCAAGGTGGTCGCGTACCACGCGAGCTTCGAGCGTGAGTGCATCCGCCGACTGGCGGAGGCGGCGCCGCGTTGCGCCAGTGAGCTGCAGCGGATCGAGCAGAAGCTCGTCGACCTCCTTCCCCTCCTGCGCAAGCACATCTACCACCCGGACTTTGGCGGGAGCTTCAGCATCAAGCGGACGCTCCCCGCCCTCGTTCCGGGCCTCTCGTACCGGGACCTGAAGATCGGCGAAGGGGAGACGGCGACGCTCGAGCTGATGCGGCTCATGTTCACGGGCGACGCGATGCCCCCGGAAGAGCGTGCCGAGCTGCGCGTGGCCCTGCTACGCTACTGCGAGCGAGACAGCTGGGCGATGGTCAAGATGCTGGAGCGGCTGGGAGGCCTCGTGGGCGGCCAGCTGGAGCTGTTCTAGGGGAGTCCCGATCGGCGGCGCTCGAGCAGCTCGAGAGCGCGCCGCGCGCGGTGGATCGCGGCTGACAGTACGTTGCTGTCCTCGGCTCCCAACGCGACGCTCCCACCAAGCTCATGGCTTGCTGCCAGCTGGTGCAGCAGCTGCAACGCGTTTCGGATGTGCTCGCCGGGTGTTTCCACGGACTGGGCTCGCGTCGGTTGCGCCCGACGATCCAGCGTGCTCCGCCGCTCCCAACCGCGCCGCCGATCCACCACGCGCCGGCGCTCCAGGGAGAAGTGCCCGATGGCCAGCCGACGCGACTCGGCGCGTCGATCCCTGCCCGCTCGACGATCGGCAAACAGCCGTCTGCTGGTCACGTGTTCCAAGCGCTGAGAGAAGGGGTGGCAGGCCAAGTAAACTTGCGTCGCGCCCGCCCGATCTGCCAGCCCACCCCGTTCTAGAGGGGCAGTGCGCCTGGCGCAGGCCCCCATATTTGAGTTCGCCTCAGGAGCCCATTATCTTGCGCCACCCACCTTCACCCGTGCGGGGGTCGATGGTCACAGCAGCAGCCTGGGGCGCGCGGCTCGCGGCCCACAAGGATCCCGACCTGAAGCGCAGCGTATGGCAGCTGGCCAACGCCGCGTTGCTGTTCGCCGGCGCTTGGGCGTTGATGTACGCGAGCCTCGGCGTGGGCTACTGGCTCACCTTGCTGTTGGCGGTGCCGGCGGCGTTTCTGCTGGTACGGCTGTTCATCATCCAGCACGACTGCGGGCACGGGGCGTTCTTCCGATCGCCCCGCGTCGCGGACGTCGTCGGCTCGATCCTCGGCGTGCTCACGCTGACCCCCTACCACTACTGGAAGAAGACCCACGCCATCCATCACGCGACGTCGGGGAATCTCGAGCACCGCGGGTTCGGCGACATCGACACCCTGACGGTGGACGAGTACCTGGCACGTTCGCGGTGGGAGCGCTTCAAGTACCGCGTGTACCGTCACCCGGCGGTGCTGTTCGGCGTCGGCGCGGTGCTCCACTTCTTTGTGCGGCACCGTCTCCCGACCATCGTGCCCCGCACCTGGACGCGCGAGCGGCGCAGCATTCTCTGGACCGACGTGGGGCTCGCCGGGTTCGTGGTCCTGATGGGGACGCTGGTGGGTTTCCGGGAATTCCTGCTGGTCCAGCTTCCGGTGGCGCTGCTGTCGTGCTCTATCGGGGTATGGCTGTTCTACGTCCAGCACCAGTTCGAGCCGACCTACTGGGAGCACGACGAGCGCTGGACGTACCACGCCGCGGCGCTCGAGGGGAGCTCGTACTACCGCCTCCCCAAGCTGTTGCAGTGGGCCACGGGAAACATCGGGCTGCACCACATCCACCATCTCAACGCCCGAATCCCCAATTACCGGCTGCAGCACGTCTTGGACACCTATCCCGAGCTGCAGCGGGTCGCGACACTCTCCTTGCGGGACAGCTTCCGCTGCGTGCGTCTCGTGCTGTGGGATGAGCGGGCGCGCAGACTGGTGCCGTTCCCGGCGTAACCTGGAGCGCGGCTCACTCGGGGCCGAGGATGGGGAGGGTCACCCGGGCTTCGCAGCCCTTCGCCGCCTCCCGATTGGCCAGGGTGAGCCTGCCGCCGTGTGCCTCGGCGATCTGGCGCGACAACGCCAGCCCGATGCCGGAGCCGTCCGCCTTCGTGGTGTAGAACGGCACGAACAGGTTGACCGTGTCGGCCAGGCCGGGGCCGTCGTCCCGCACCCACACCTCCAGCCGGCCGTCGTGCGTCGTCCACCCCAACTCCACCGCGCCGCCGCCCTCGAGTGTGGCATCGACGGCATTCCGCACCAGGTTGATCAGCAGCTGGTCGAGCTGCCCGCCGTCGGCGCGGATCGTCAGGTCTGGGCCGGGACACACGGTGACCGGCCGGCGCGTCTCCAGCGCGGCCACGCGGCGCACCCACTCGGCGACCGGGACGGGCTCGAGGCGCGGACGCGGCAGTCGCGCCAGCCGCGCGTAGGCCGCCATCAGACGACTGAGCGATTCCGCCCGGCCCCCGATCACTCCCAACCCCTTGCGGAGATCCTCGCGCCAATCGGGCGGCGGCGGGTCCCGGCGCACCAGCTCCGCCAGGCTCTGGGCGATCGACTTGATCGGCGCGAGCGAGTTGTTGAGCTCATGGCTCAGCACGCGGATGAGGCGCTGCCACGCCTGCCGCTCCTCCTCGCTCAGCGCGCGACTCACATCGGCGAGCACGAGGAGCTGATGGGGGAGCCCGCCCTGGCGAAACGTGCCACGTCGCAGCTCCCAGCGCCCCCGCCCCGGCCGTCCCGGGAACGCGATCTCGAGCACGCGAGGCGCGTCGCCCGCCAGGCTGTCGCCGAGCCCGAGCTCGGCGGCGTCCTTGCCGAGGAGCTGTTCGACCGGTCGCCCCAGCAGCGCCGCCCCGCCCCGGTTGACGAGTCGCAGCGCGCGTGATTCGTCGAACGCGAACACCGCGACGTCGATCTCCTCCATCACCCGGCGCAACAGCGCCGTCGCCTCCAGGGCGCCGAGCCGCTGGGCGCGCAGGTCCTCGCCGAGGCTGTTCAACTCTACCAGCAGCAGCCCGAGCGCGTCGTCCGGGTCCGAGCCGCGGGCCCGCAGCGAGAAGTCCCCTTCTCGAAGCGCCGCCAGCATGTTCGAGATCGTTTGGAGCGGCCGGACCACGCGCTCGCGCACCACGCCGACGAACGCCAACCACACGGCGACCAGCAGGATCGTCACGGTCCATTGAGTGCGCGCCGCGAAGTCGCCGCTCCACAGCAGCACCAGCGCGACGAGGACGGCGGGGAGCCCGGTGAGCAGCGCGAGCGTGAGTATGCGGCGCTCGTAGCGCGGCTTGCGCTTGCGGCGCCGCTCAGAGCCCATGCCGCTTGAGCCGGCGATACAGCGCGCTGCGGGAGAGCCCCAGCGCCTTCGCCGCGTCACTCACGTTCCCGGACGCGCGCGCCAGCGCCTTCTCAATGAGCACCCGCTCCACGTCCTCGAGGCTCATCCGGTCGAGCGGCGTAGCGCCGTTCGCCCCGGTGCCTAATCCCAAGTCGTGTGCTCGCACCGAGCTGTCCTCGGCCATCAACACGGCCCGCTCGATCGTGTGGTCGAGCTCCCGCACGTTCCCGGGCCAGGGATACGTCCGGAGGGCCTGCATCGCGTCCGCCGTGAAGCCGCTAATCCGTTTGCGGTAACGCGCCGCGTGGCGGCGCCCGAAATGGCCGGCGAGCAGGGGAATGTCCTCGCTGCGCTCGCGCAGTGGTGGGAGGCGAACTTCGACGGTATTGAGGCGAAACAACAGGTCTTGGCGAAACCTGCCGGCCGTCGCTTCCGCACGGATGTCCGAGTTCGTAGCCGAGATGACCCGGACATTGACGCGCTGCGTCTTGGAGGAGCCGACGCGCTCGAACTCACCCGTCTCGAGCACGCGCAACAGCTTCGCCTGCTGCGGCAGCGGCAGGTTCGCGATCTCGTCGAGAAACAGGGTGCCGCCCTCGGCGAGCTCGAACCGCCCGACCCGATCGAGCTTCGCGTCGGTGAAGGCGCCTTTCACGTGCCCGAACAGCTCGCTTTCGAACAGGCCGTCGGGAATGCCCCCCAGGTTGACGGCGACGAGCGGTCGCTCCACCCGGCCGGAGGCGGCGTGCAGCCAGCGGGCGACGACCTCCTTGCCGGTGCCGTGCTCGCCCAGGATCAGCACGTTCGCGTCCGACGGCCCGATGCGCTCGATCAGCTTGAGCACCGGCTGCATCGCGGGCGACTCGGCGATCAGCTCGGGCAAACCCTCGCGGCGCAACGCGCGGTTTTCACGCTCGAGCTGCTGGCTGCGACGCAACGCCCGGCCGAGCTCCACCTGGGTGCGCAGTGTCGCGAGCAGCCGACGGTTGTCCCACGGCTTCTCGATGAAGTCGCGCGCGCCGCGGCGCATCGCCTCGACAGCGCCGTCGATACTGGCCCAGGCGGTCATCACGACGACCGGCGGGGACGTGTCGAGCCCCTGGAGTCGCCCCAGCAAGTCCAAGCCTTCCGCCCCAGACGTCGTGTCGCGGGTGTAGTTCATGTCGATCAGGAGGGCGTCGAACTCCCGGGAGTCCAAGGCGGACAGCACCGCGCGGGGCGAGGTGGCGGCTTGCACCTCGTAGCCTTCACCCTTGAGGAGCAGCTTGAGGGCCTCGAGGACGTCCGGCTCGTCGTCGGCGACGAGGATGCGGGGGGCGGTCGGGGTCACGGGCTAAAGGTGTCGGGGGTCGGGGGTCAGGGGCCAGGGCAAGGTGTCGGGGGTCGGGGATCAGGAGTCAGCCCTGACCCCTGACCCCCGATCCCCGGCCCCTACTCATGTCGCAACGCTACCACCGCATCGATCCGCGTGCTCGACTGAGCCGGGGCGAAGCTCGCGAGCGCCGCGATCCCGATGAGGAACCCGGTGACCGCCGTGAGCGTCGCCAGGTCCGTGGGAGTCACGCCGTAGAGCAACGTCACCAGGAGACGGTTCGCCAGTAGCGCGCCGAGTAGCCCCAGCGCCGATCCCACGCTCGCGACCGCGAGGCCACGCCCCATCACCATGCGCCGCAGATCTCGAGCGGTAGCTCCCAGTGCCATCCGCACGCCGAGCTCCCGCGTGCGTTGGCGCACCATGGTCGCCATGGCGCCGAACAGGCCGACGGCGGCCAACGCCACCGCGCTACCCGCGAAGACGCCGAGCAACAGCGCGTTCAGTCGTGGCTGCGCCAGCGGCCCCTCGAGATACGTCCCGAACGGTGCGGCGCTCGCCAGCGCGACACCCGGCTCCGTCTCGCCGATGACGCGCCGGATGGTCGGCACCAGCTCGGCCGGCGGACGCGCCGTTCGTATCGCCAGCGTCATCGGCTCGAAGGGAAAGAATGGCTGACCCATCGGGAAGTAGACGCTGGGGCGCGCTTCGCGCAGCTCGCGGTAGCGCGTGTCCGGGACCACCCCGACGACGCTGACCGTCCGTTCCAAATGCTCCCCTATCTTGAGGCGCTTGCCAATGGGATCGTCGCTCCCCCAGTAGAGCCGCGCTACGGACTCGCTGACCACCACGACCGGCGGGGCGCCCTCGCGGTCGGCGTCCGTGAAGACCCGCCCGCGGCGCACCGCAATGCCTAACGTCGCGAAGTAATCCGGGGTTACGACCTCCATGTTGAGCATCGGGTTAGCGGCGGCCTGTTCGGTGGACTGTCCTTCGGCCGCAAACTTACCGTCCCACCCCCCCGGTCCCGAAAAGGGAGCGGCGACGACGGGTGAGACGGCGCGCACACCAGGAATCGCCCGTACCCGCGGCAGCAGCCCGTCGAGCAGCGTGCGCTGCTTCGCCTGGGTATCGAACAGATCGTAGCGCACCGCCAGGTCGCCGATCAGCAGGTGTGAAGGCTCGAACGAGAGCTCTGCCCGTTCGAGCTTGATGAGGCTGCGGGCGACCAGTCCCGAGGCCGAGAGGACGAGTAGCGCGAGCGCGACCTGTCCCGCCACCAAGCCTTCCGTCCCGAGGCGGGAGCGCCGGCTGGCGCTCTGCCGTGTTCCCGACCGGAGTACCGGCTCGATCCCGACGCGCGAGGTTATGACCGCGGGCGCGAGGCCGAAGAGGAGCATGGCGACGCCCGTGATGCCGACCGCGCCGGCGAGCGCGGACGTATTTAGCTGAATCTCGTCCAGGCGGGGCAGCCCGGCCGGCGCCACGGCGACGAAGCTCCGGACCGCAGCCGCCGCCACCACGACGCCGAGGGCGCCGCCGGCGAGCGCGAGGAGCGCATTCTCGGCGAGCAGTTGGCGGACGACCTGTGGTTGGCCCGCGCCCAGCGCCGACCGCACGGCGATCTCCCGCACGCGCGCGAGGCCGCGCACGAGGAGCAGGTTGGCGACGTTGATGCAGGTGATCAGGAGAAGGAGGCCGGCCGCCGCGGCGAAGGCGATGAGCGCGGGCCGGGTCTCGCCCAGGACGAGCCCCGGCAGCGCGTGGACCACGCCGTGCATGTCACGCTGCCACGGCGAGGCCTCGGCGCGTCTCAAGAAGGCCGTCAACTCGTCACGCGCCTGAGTGGCAATGGCGCCCGGCCGCAGCCGTCCGATCACCTCGACGTCGGCGACGGTCGAGTCGGTCCCCGGTCGCGTCCTGGCGGGGACCAGCGGCGCCCAAATGTCGGCGCCTCGCGGGTAGTCGAGTCCTTGGGGCATCACCCCGACAATCGTGTACGCCACACCGGTTCCATACGTCACGATCTGGCGGCCCAGCACCTTAGCGTCGCCCCCGAACTGCCGCTGCCAGATCCCATGACTCAGCACGACCACCGGTGCGGCGCCCACCACATCGTCCCCGGCGTGCAGCGCCCGGCCCAACACAGGTTGCGCTCCGAGCACGTCGAAGAACTCACCCGACACGAGTGCTGCGCGGAGGCGAGAGATGCGCTCGCCGTCGCGAATCGGCCTGGGCCAAGCGCCCTCGTAGCCGAAGAAGGCGACCTGGGTGAGAGAGCGGGTTCGCCGCGCAAACTGGCGCGCCTCATCGAGCGTGAACGGATAGTCGAACCCTCGGTCGGGTGCTTGTGACCAGAGCACGACGAGGCCGTCCTGATCGCGGACAGGGAGCCGGCGCAGCAGCAGCGCGTCGGCCACCGTGAACACCGCGGTCGCGAGACCGATCCCCAGGGCGAGGGTGAGAATAGCGGTGAGGGCGAAGCCGGGGCTCGTGCGCAGGGTGCGGAACGCGTGCATGTGCGGGGCTCGGGGCTCGGGGCTAGGGGCTCGTTTAGGGACTCGGGGCTCGGGGTTCGCGGTCTGCAAGAAGGCGACGGCGCGCGCAGTGAAATGATGACGCAAGTAGAGGCCCCGCGTGAAGCATTTGCACAGTCCCCTTCCGGAGTTTGTCATGAGCGCGCCCATGCAAGCAGCTGCTCCGGTGCTGAGCTATCGCGATCTCCGGGTCTGGCAACAGGCGATGGACCTCGTCGAGGCGACATATCGCGCCACGAAGCAGTTCCCCGCCGCGGAGCGCTACGGGCTCGTGACTCAGCTGCGGCGCGCTGCCGTGTCGGTCGCGTCGAACATCGCGGAAGGTCATGCACGCTCCCTGGGCGATTATCTCCGGCATCTGCTCGTTTCCAGCGGGTCGCTTACCGAGATGGAGACACAGATCGTCCTGAGCACCCGACTCGGTTTTCTCCAGGCGGCTGATGCAGACCCTCTGCTGCAATCATGCGACCAAATTGGACGCATGCTGAGCGGCCTTCGAAAGAGTCTCCGCGCCCGCCGTTCCCGAACCCCGAGCCCCTAACCCCGAACCCCTATTCGTACCGCAACGCCACCATCGGATCCACCTTCGTCGCCCGGCGGGCCGGGACCCACGTCGCCAGTAGCGCCACGGCGACCAGCAACAGGGCCGTCGCGCCGAACGTCACCGCGTCGCGCGGCGCCACCTCGAACAGCATGGCGCTGAGCGCGCGCGTGACGCCCAGCGCGGCGAGCAGCCCCAGTCCCACGCCCGCCGCCACGCGCCGCAGGCTCTCTCTCATCAGTAGCCTCACCACGTCCGCCCCGCGCGCCCCCAGGGCCATCCGAATGCCCAGCTCCCTGGTCCGCTGGGTCACGGCATACGCGGTGACGCCATAGATGCCGACCAGCGCGAGCCCCACCGCGAGCAGGGCGAAGATCGTGAGGAGGGTGGTGTTGAAGCGCCGTGCCGCGGTCTGGCGGCCGATCAGCTGCTCCAGGCTCACCACCTCGCCGATCGACTGCTCTGGATCCGACTGGTGCACGGCGTCGCGGATCGCGCCAACCAGCCGGAGCGGCCGACCGTTGCCCGCGCGGAGCGCCACCCACATCTCCCGCATATCGGACTGCTGCGACGCGGGGCGGTAGATCTCGGGTTGCGGCCGCGCGTCGAGCGAGGCGGAGCGCAGGTTGTCGATCAGCCCGACGATCGTGATGGGCCCCGCCGGTTGCCGGGCCCCAAAACCGATGGTGAGCTGTCGCCCAATGGGGTCCTGGCCGGGCCAGAGCTGATCCGCCGTCGCGCGGTTGATCACTGCGACGGGCGGCGCGCCGGCGCGATCCTGCGTCGTGAAGCCACGGCCCCGCCGGATCGGAATGCGGAACGTGGTGAAGTAGTCCGGGGAGATGACAGACAATCGCAGCACCATGATCGGCTCGGGATAGTCCGGCCGCACCGTCCGCGGATCGAACGCGATCATGAACATGTTGCCACTCAGCGGCAGCGTGCCGGCGAGGCTGGCCGACTGGACCCCGGGGTAGGCCTGGAGCGCCGCGAGCATGTTCTCGAAAAACAGGGTCTGTTGCGCGCCTGCGGGATAGCGGGCGGGGGTGAGCCGGATGCGCGCCGCCAGCACGTCATGCGTGTCGAAACCGGGGTCCACGTTGCTCAACCGAATGAAGCTGCGGACCAACAGGCCGGCGCCGACGAGCAGCACCAGGGCGAGCGTCACCTCGCCCACAACGAGCGTGCTTTGCAACCGCCGTCGCCCACCGGTCGCGCCCGGGGCATCTTCCCGCAGCGCCTCCTCGATACCGGGCGCCGAGGCGCGCCAGGCGGGCAGGAGACCGAACGCCACACCCGTCACGACCGCCAGACCGAGGCTGAAGCCGAGAACCCGGCCGTCGAGCGCGATCTCGGTCGTGCGCGGGAGCGCGTGCGGCCACACGGCGAGCAGAGCGTCGAGTCCCCAGATGGACAGGACGACACCGACGACGCCCGCCGCGAGCGCCAGCAGGGTGCTTTCCGTGAGAAGCTGCCGGACGAGCCGGCCGCGTCCCGCGCCCAGCGCGCGCCGGACCGCCATCTCGCGGCGTCGCGCGGTGGCACGAGCCAGCAGCAGGTTGGCGCCGTTGGCGCAGGCGATCAGCAGCACCAGGCCCACAGCGCCCAGCAGAATGAGCAGTGGCCGGCGCACGTCGCCGATCCCAGCGTCCCGGAGCAGGGTGACGTCGAAGCCGGTGTCGAGCATCGATCGCCCGCCGCTGGAAGGAGCGGGGGGACCGCCGGCGCCGCCGGGGCTGGCCTGACCCGCCTCGATTCGCTGCCGCCCGCCACCCGCGCCCGAGTCGCTGGCGCTGAGGCGCGCCGCGAGCAGCTTGACGTCGCCGACCACACGCTCCAGGGTGACGCTGGGCCCCAGTCGCGCCACGGCGTTGAGGAAGTGCATGCCGCGGTTCGTTTCGGCCTGCGGATTCTGTGACAGGAACTCGCCGATCGGCGTCCACACCTGCACGTCCTCGTCGGGGAACTGGAACCCCGCCGGCATCACGCCCACCACGGTGAAGCTGCGGCCGTCGAGTGAGATCGTCCTGCCCAGGATGGCGGGATCGCGCCCGAAGCTCGTGACCCAGAGCCCATGGCTCAGCAGCGCGAGCGGGGTACGCTCGTCCGCCGGCGCGAAGCCGTGTCCGATCTCGGGGCGCACTTGCAGGACGTCGAATAGGTCCGCGGTCACCGCCGCGGCCTGGACTTCGCGCGGATCCCCGGCGCCGGTGAGGTTATACCGTTGCGTGGTAGTGGCCGCGACTCCGGTGAGGTCGTGCGACAGCGCGCGCAAGTCGTGGAGGTCCGGGAAGGACACGCCGAACCGCACGCCCCGGAATCCGGTGGACATGATCTGGACGAGCCGGTCCGATCCCGGATACGGCAGCGGCTTGAGGAGCACGGGGTTCACCGCGCTGAAGATGGCGGTGTTGGCGCCGATACCGAGGGCGAGCGTGAGCACGGCCACGGCGGTGAAGCCGGGGCTCTTCGCGAGCGTGCGGACGGCAAAACGGAGATCCTGGAGGAGCGTGTTCATCATTCGTACCTCAAGGCAACCATCGGGTCGACTCGGGCAGCGCGGCGCGACGGGACGAAGCTCGCCAGCACGGTCACGCCCAGCAGCACCACCGTGACCAACCCGAAGACGAGCGGATCGTGCGGGGATTCCTGGAACAAGAGAGGTCCTAGCCAGTGGCCGCCGGCGAGGGCGATCGCGACGCCGATCACGATACCGGCGGCGCCGAGCGACACACCTTCGTCGACGACGAGTCTCACGAGGTCTCGCTGCTGTGCCCCGAGGGCGGCCCGGACCCCCAGCTCCTGAGTGCGCTGCGAGACGGTGTAGGCCATCACGCTGTAGAGGCCGATCGCCGCGAGCGCCAGTGCCAGCGCGCCGAAGGCAAGGAACATGGTCGCGCCCAACTGCCACGAGCGCGTTTGCTCCCCGAAGATATCGCGCAGCGGCGTGACCGTGACGTACGATGCCCCTGGCATGAGTTGTTGCAGGCGGCGACGAATCATCTCCGCAAATCGCGCAGCCTCCCCGCGAGTCCGGATGAAGACTCCTCCTTGCTCGGGATGCCATTGAGCCGAGGACAGGTAATAGAACAGCCCCGGGTCGTCGCCCAACTCCTGCGACTTGATGTTCTCGGCGACGCCCACCACGTAGCTGCACGGCACGGTGTCGGCGCCCACCTTGACGCACTGACCGATCGGATCCCGGCCGGGCCAGAGCGCCTTGGCCATCGCATCGCTCACCACCATGGCCCGCGGCGCATGCTGCGTGTCCTCCGCGCCGATGCCGCGGCCGCGCAGGATGCGCGTACCGAGCGTGGCGAAGTACTCCGGGGTCACGGCGTTCAAGTCGAACTCACCCAGGCGGCTCACCGAGTCGATGCCGGCGATGTGGAGATCCATGTTCCAGGTACTCCAGAACGGCACCGTGAGTTGGCGCGAGGCGTGCTCGACTCCCGGAATCGCCTGCGCGGTCTCGAGCAGCTCGCGACGCAGCGCGACCCGCTGGGCGGTATCGAGCTGCACGCCGCGCATGTTCAGGTCCACGAGCAGCACGGGGTCCACGTCGTAGCCCAGGGGGATCACCCGCACGTGGTGCAGGCTGCGCACGAACAGCCCCGCGCCGACAAGCAGCACGACGGAGAGAGCCGCCTGCAGCACGAGCAGCGCGACCCGCGTGCGTGACCGTTGGAAGGCGCCTTCTCGGGCACCGGCCTTCAGGTCGCCGGCGAGGTCCGGCCGCCGCGTCTGGAACGCGGGGACGAGCCCGGTGAGAAATCCAGCGAACAGGGCCGCCGCCGCGGCGAACGTCAACGTGCGTGTGTCTCCCATTACGCTCACGTCCGCTCCCTTCGCCAGGAACTCCGCTCGTAGCACCGCGCCTCCCCACTCGGCGATGAGGAGGCCAGCCAGACCGCCCAACGTGGCCAGGAGCACGCTCTCGGTGAGGAGCTGGGACAAGAGGCGCGCCCGACTCACGCCCAGCGCCAGCCGAACGGCGATCTCGCGGCGGCGCCGGAGCGCGCGGGCGAGGAGGAGATTTGCGACGTTGGCGCAGGCGATGAGGAGGACGATCAGCGCGACCCCGCTGATCCACGTGGCGACTTTCGCGAAGCTCGACTCGTTCGGCCCTCGCTCGCTCAGCACCGACGCGACGAGGGCGCGCGGCCGCGCGATCTCCGCTGGTGCGAGCCCCGGGCTTCCCGGCCGCTGGGCAGCGTAGCTGCGGAGGAAGGCGTTGGTGAGGTCGGCATCCGCGGTCGCGACGCTCGCGCCCGGTTTCCGCTGCACCAGCATCGACAGCCACTGCCAGTGGTAGGTGGTCCACCAACTCTCACCCCGCCGGCCTACGGCCATCGCGCTTGCATAGCTCGTGATGGGGATGAAGGCCACCGGTCGCTGCACCGGCCACAAGCCGACGAATCCCTCTGGTGCGACGCCGATAATCGTGTAGAGCGTGGGACCGATCTGGAGCGTGGACCCGAGCGCCTCGCGCCGGCCGCCGTAGCGCGTTTGCCAGAATCCGTATGCGAGCACCGCAACCGCCGTTCCATTAGGAGGACTGTCCTCGGCCGCGCTGAAGTAGCGGCCCAACGCCGGTGGCGCATCGAAGCAGCCGAAGAAGCCGGCGCTCACGATGCCGACGCGCATTTCCCGCGCCTCGGTGCCGACCCCGATGGCGAGATCCTGCTCGGTGAACGCGGCGGTGCGCGCGAAGGCGGTCGTCCAGCTCGTCAGATCGACGTATCGGGCGTATTGCAGGTAGCCGGACGCATGCTCCTTGCCACTGAACGTCCTCGCGAGATAGATGCGATGCGTGGCACCAGGCTTGTGCAATAAGGGCGGCGGCCGAAACAGCATCCGGTCCACGACCGAGAACATGGCGACGTTCGCCCCGATGCCGAGCGCCAGCGTCAGCACGACGCCGAGCGTGAAGCCCGGGGTTTTGGCGAGCGTGCGCAGCGCATAGCGGAGATCTTGCAGGAGCGTGTCCATCATTCGTACCTCAAGGCGACCATCGGATCGACCCGCGCAGCGCGCCGCGCCGGAGCGGCCATCGCGAGCAGCGCGACGCCGCCCAGCACTAGGGTCACGCTGGCGAACGTCACCGGGTCAAGCGGGCGCACGTCGTAGAGGAGCTTGCCCAGGGCCCCCGCGGCGAGCCCCGCGGCCGTAGCGCCCAGCGCGATGCCGATGAACGTCAGCCGCAGGCCGTCGCCGAGCACCGTGCGGAGCACGTCGGCAGGCCGGGCACCAAGCGCCAGGCGCACGCCGATCTCACGCGTGCGCTGGCCGACGGTGTACGACAGCACGCCGTAGATCCCCACCGCGGCCAGCGTGAGCGCCAGCGCCGCGAACAGCCCGAGCACGAATGCCGGATAGCGGCGGTCCGCCATCATTTCCGTGATGTGGTGGTACATCGTCACCGCGTCGGCGACCGGGAGGCCCCTGTCCATCTCGGAAACGGCCGCACGGACCATCCGCGTCAGTTTCGCGGGCGGGAGCGTGCTGCGCAGGACGAGGCTCATGCCTCCCTGCGACTCCTGCGCGAACGGATAGAACAGCGTCGGCTCGAACTCGGCATCGAGCCCGTCGTGGCGCGAATCACCCACCACGCCGACGATCTCGACCGAGACCTTCTCGTGCCACCACTCGACCTTCACGTGCCGGCCGATCGGGTCTTCGCCCGGCCACAACTTGCGCGCCATCGCGTCGCTGATGACCGCCACCGGCACGCTGCCGAGCCGGTCGCTCGGCACGAGCGAGCGGCCACGCCTGAGCGGGATGCGCATCGCGTCGAAGTAGCCCGGGTCCACGATGCGGATCGCGGCCGTCGGCTTTTGGCCGGGGGCGGGCTCGGGGCGGCCGACGACGGTCAGCGATGTCGCCGCGTTGCCCGGGGTCATCGGCAGCCAGCTGATGATCCCGGCCGACTGCACGCCCGGCATGGCGCGGACGCGCTCGAGCAGGCGCTCGTAGAAGGTGACGCGACGCAGGCTGTCGGGATAGGTCGCGTCCGGCAGCGTGATGGTCACCGCCGATATGTTGGCGGGATCGAAGCCGGGATCGACAGCGATCAGCCGCTGCAGGGAGCGCACCAGGAGTCCGGCCCCGACCAGCAGCACGATCGCCAGCGACATCTGCGCGATGACGAGCGCGCCACGCAGCCGCGCGGCAGGCACGCCCGCCGTCGTGCGCGTCGTGGCGGCGTGCAGGCCCTGGATCGCCGCACCCGACCGGCTCAGCGCCGCGGGCAGGCCGAACAGCACGCCTGCGGCCATAGACACTAGGCCCGTCACGGCGAGCACCGTGAAGTCGAGGCGGATGTCGGCGATGCGCGGCACCTCGGGTGGCGCCGCTCGGACGAGCAGGTGCACGCCCCAGCTCGCCAGCAGGGCGCCGGCGGCCCCGCCCGCCAGCGCCAGGATCACGCTCTCGACCAGGGCCTGGCGGACGAGCCGCCAGCGCGACGCGCCCAGCGCGGCCCGGATCGCCAACTCCCGCTCGCGCGAGCTCGCCCGCGCGAGCATCAGATTGGCGACGTTGGCGCACGCGATGAGCAGCACCAGCGACACCGCGCCGAGGACGACGAGGATCGTCCGCTGCGCGCCGCCGACCACCTGCTCCATCAGCGGCACCACCGTCGCGCCCCACCCCGTGTCGAAGTCGGGAGCCTCCGACTCGAGTTGGCGCGCGATGCGGGACATTTCGGTCTGGGCGCGCTCGATCGTGACGCCGTTCCTGAGCCGCCCCACCACCATCGCATAGCGGCCGTTGCGCGCGCGGTTCGACCAGTCGAGGGGCATCGGCTCCCAGTACTGCTCGTGGCCCAGCGGCATCGGGCGGAAGGACGCCGGCATCACGCCGACGACGCGCGCCGTCCCACCGGCGACCGGCACCGCGCGCCCGACGATGGCCCGGTCGGCGCCGAAGCGACGCCGCCACAGCGCTTCACTGAGGACCATGACCCGCGGGGCCTTCGGCCGCGATTCCTCCGCGTTGAAGGTACGCCCGAGCAGCGGCGTGGCGCCCAGGACGCCAAAGAAGTCCGGCGTCACCGCGCGGCCCGGCACCCGCTCGGCCTGGTCACCGGTGAAGGTGAGGCCTGCCCAGGACAGCAGCGCAAGACCGTTGAAACTGGTCGCGCGATCGTGCCAGTCCTTGTAGTTGGCCGGGTTCACGACGTTGTGGGTCGACGTGCCCTTGCTCTCCCACACGACCACGAGGCGGGACGGGTCTTTGTAGGGCAGAGGCGTCAGCAGCACGCCGTTCACGACCGAGAAGATCGCCGTGTTGGCGCCGCTGCCAAGCGCGAGCGTGAGCACGACGATCAGTGTGAAGGCCGGGCTCTTCGCCAGGGTGCGGAGGGCGTAGCGGAGGTCCTGGAGCAGGGTGTCGATCACTGCACCACCCACCCATCCCGCAGCTGCACGATGCGATTGCCGTACTCAGCGTTCACGTCCGAGTGGGTCACCTGCACGATCGTCGTCCCACCGCGGTTCAGCTGCGTGAAGAGCTCCATGATCTCCTTCCCCTGGCTCGAGTGGAGATTGCCGGTCGGCTCGTCGGCGAGGATGAGCGACGGCTTGTGAATCACCGCGCGCGCCACCGCGACGAGCTGCTGCTGGCCGCCCGAGAGCTGCCGCGGGAACAGGTCTTTCTTCGCGACGATCCCGAACCGGTCGAGCGTGTCGGCCACGAGCGCCTGGCGCTCGCTCTTCTTGATGTCGCGATAGGACAGCGGGACGTCCAGGTTCTCCGCGACGGTGAGGTCGTCGAGCAAGTGGTACTGCTGAAACACAAACCCCATGTGCTGCTTGTTGAGCGCGATCCGGTCCCTGGGCTTCATCTGGTGCACGGTGTGATCGAGGAAGCGATACTCGCCGGTCCAGTCGGCGTCGAGCATGCCGAGCACCGCGAGCAGCGTGGACTTCCCCGCCCCGGATGGGCCCATGATGGAGACGAACTCGCCCGCGGCGATCTCGACGGAGACTTGCCGCAGAATGAAGAGGCGGCCGTTGCCCTGGGACACGGACTTGTCGAGGCTCTTGAGCTGGATCATTCGGACCTCAGGGCCGTCAGCGGATCGAGCTGCGCCGCCCGGCGCGCGGGGAGATAGCTCGCCAGCAGCGAGACGAGCGTGAGCAGGGCCACGACGCCTAGGAACGTCGGGGGATCGCCCGCGCGGACTCCGAACAGCAGCGCCGCAAGCAGGCGAGTGACGACCAGGGCGATCACGACGCCGAGCCCGATCCCCACTCCCGCCAGGCGGACTCCGTCGCCCACGATCTGCGACACGACGTCTCCGCGGCTCGCCCCGAGCGCGAGCCGGATCCCGATCTCACGCCGCCGCTGCCCTATGGAGTACGCCAAGAGCCCGTAGATGCCGATGCCCGCCAGCACCAAAGCGGACACGGCGAAGCTGCCGAGCAGCCAGGTGTCGAGCTGGCGGGACGCGAGACCCGCTGTGATATCGACCGTTCCCGCCGCCGATCTGCCCCCGCTCAATGTCATCGGAATCTCGGGATCCACCTGGCGGACGGTGCGGCTCAGCGTCGCGAGGAGCCCCGCCGGGGCTATGGCCGCCCGGACGACGAGACTCATGTGCCCCCAGACGTTGCGAGCGAAGGGGACGTAGACTTGCGGCTCGGGCGGCGCGTCGAGACCGAAGTGGCGCACATCTCCCACGACGCCGACCACAGTGCCGGGGATCGGCTCGCCGAAGTCGGGGCGGCCCTGGACCGCTTTGTGAAGCGTCACCTGACGACCGATCGGATCGAGGCCAGGCCAGAAGGCGCGTGCGAACGCTTCGCTCACTAGCACGGCCGTGCCGGAGGCGAGGTCCGCCTCGGTGAACTCGCGCCCCGCGCGGACCGGGATGCGCATCGTGCGGAAGTAGCCCGGGGAAACGGTCATGAACCACACTCGCGGATCGTGCAGCGGGTCTGGAGCGCGCCCCGGGATCTCGACGGGAGAGGGAAGGCCGCCGCCCGCAAGGGGCGTGAAATTCGTGAGGGCGACGCTCGTCACGCCCGGGAGCGCCCTCGCCGCATCCTGGACCTGCGTGTACAGGGCCGCCAGCCGCGCCGGGTCCTGTGCACGCAGCGGCGGCGGCGAGATGTAGAACGTCACGAGCCCTTGGGGGTCGAATCCCGGATGCACCGCCCGCAGCTGCCACAAGCTCCTGACCAACAGCCCCGCGCCCACGACGAGGATCACCGCCAGCGCGATCTCGCTGATAACGAGCGCCGCGCGCAGGCGCTGTCGCCCGTGTCCGGTGCCCGCTCCGGCGGTGCCTTCCTTCAGCGAGTCGGTCAAATCGGGGCGCGCCGCTCGCAAGGCGGGTAAGAGCCCGGTGGCCACCGCCGTGATGATCGTGACACCGAGGGCGAAGGCGAGGACCCAGCCGTCAACCCACACCGTGTCCAGCCGGGGCAATACCGCTGGCGCAGCGCGCTTGAGCAATGCAATAGCCGAATACGCGGCGACCGCGCCCAGTGTCCCTCCCAAAGCCGCAAGCACGACGCTTTCGGTTAGGAGCTGTCTCACCACCCGCCCTCGTCCAGCTCCCAAGGCCGCTCGAATGGCGAGCTCCCGTCCGCGCGCGCCGGCGCGCGCCAGGGTCAGGTTCGCCACGTTGACGCAGGCGATCATGAGAACGAGGCCCACCGCGGCAACGAGCACGAGTAGCTGCGGCGTCGTGTCCCCGAGGATCTCATCGCGCAGCGGAACGAGCCGGACGGAGGTCCAGTCGGCGTTGAACTCAGGGTACGTTGCGGCCTCGGCTCGAGCCACGCCATCCAGGTCGGCCTTGGCCTGCTCGAGCGTGATCCCCCGCTTGAGACGGCCGATGATGCGACAGTCAGCATGGAAGCCCCGTTGGGTGAGCGCACGGTCGGTCGCCGCGACCGTCGCGATCGGCGCGTACAACTGCTCGTCCACCCACGGCGGGTAGACCACGTCGTGGGGAAGCACGCCCACGACGCTGTACACACCGGCGGTAAGCGACAGCGCCTTCCCGAGGATGTGCGGGTCTCCGCCGAACAGCCTCTGCCACAGGGCGTACGAGAGGACGGCTACACGCGCTCCCCCGCGCTCCTCATCGGGCGTGAACAGCCGTCCGAGGAGCGGATGCTCGCCGAGGGTCGCAAAGAAGCCCGGCGATACGACGGAAACGACGATGCTCTGGATGCCGTCCGGGCCGGCGAGCCGCTGGCCCCCGCCGCGAACATAGGCGAGCCTCGCGAACGCTGAACTCTGAGCCTGCCAGTCGAGGAAGGTGGGGTAGGACGGAGGTCGGAACCCACCCTGGCGGCTCTGCTCGCCGAGCATGAAGAGTCGATCCTGCTCGGCGAAGGGCAATGGGCGCAGCAGCACGCCATTCACGACGCTGAACACCGCAGTGTTAGAGCCGACGGCGAGCGCCAGGGTCAAGATCGCGGCGGTCGCGAATCCGGGACTCTTGCGGAGGCTCCGCACGGCGTAGCGCAGGTCGGTGAGCATGGCGGTGGTCAGGGGTCGGGGGTCAGGGACGAGACGGATCGCGCCCAGCCCCATTCGATCGTAGGAGCGCCCGGCCCCTGATCCCCGACCCCTGGCCCCTACTCATATCGCAACACCACCATCGGATCGACTCGCGTCGCTCGGCGGGCCGGGAGGTAACTCGCCACGGCAGCGACCGCACCGAGAACCCCGATTACGACTGAGAGCACGAGCGGATCGTGCGAGGTGACACCGTAGAGGAGCGAAGCAATGGCGCGGCCCGCGGCGAGCGCAGCGACTGTCCCGATCAGTACGCCGGCACCAACCACGCGCAGGCCTTGAGCCATGACGAGGCGACGCACGTCACCGGCGTCGGCGCCGAGCGCCATCCGGACGCCGAGCTCCGGAGTGCGCTGTGAGACCAGGTAGCTCAACACGCCGTAGAGACCGATTGCCGCGAGCGTCAGGCCGAGCGCGCCGAACAGGCTCAGCAGTGCCGACCCGAGCCGCCAGGGTCGCAACTGCCAGGCTAAGAGCTGGGGCATGGGGTCGACGATTGGATAGGGCAGCTCCGGCGATGTCCCCTGCACCGCGCGACGCACCCGACCCACCAAGTCTGCGGCACTGCGCGCGGAACGAACTAGGAGCGCGCTAACCGGCCATTGCATCACGGAGTTCGCTTGCGCCAAGGGGATGAAGTACTGAACCATCACGTCGTCGGTCACCCGCCCGTGCCGGGTGTCCTCGACTACGCCGATGACTGCGGTGCAGGGAGATGTCCCGCCACCGACCTTCAGGCATTTGCCAACCGGATCTTCACCCGGCCAGTAGAGCCGGGCCATGGTCTCGTTCACCACCGCGACACGCTGCGCGCCTGCGATGTCGGTCGTGCCGAAGGCGCGACCGCGTCGCACCGCAGTGCCCATGGTTCGGAAATAGTCCGGCGTGACCGCCGCGACGTACGGGCCCCCAGTTTGTACACGCGCGGCCGAATCCAACCCCGGCACCTCGAGCGGCACGACGTAAACGTTCCGGAAGGGATCCCCTATCGCCAGGCTGGCTCCAGTCACGCCTGGCACTGCCTTCACGCGGTCTCGCATCTGCTGGTACAGCGCGTCGATCCCTGCGCGCTTGTACCCGAGGGCTCGGAGGTCAACCGAAGCGACGATCAAGCGGTCCGCATCGAATCCCAGTCGCAGGCGCTCCACGTGACGCAGGCTGCTGAGGAACAAGCCGGCGCCGGTCAACAGCACGAGGGTCAGCGCCACCTGGCCCACCAGAAGGCTGGTGCGAGTAGCTGACCGCGGGAGTCTGCCTTCGCGCTCCCCGGACTTGAGTGCTGAGGACAGGTCGCGAGCGCTCGCCTGGTAGGCCGGAGCCGAGCCGGCAAGCACCGCCGTCGCGAGGGTCACCAGCGAGGCGAACAGCAGGATCCTGGTGTCCAGCACGGGGCCCGCCGCGGCATCGGGGAGTAGAGACCCACGCAGCATTGGCCCGACCCAAAGGGCGACGAGCAGAGCCGCACAACCGCCTAGCACAGCGAGCACCCCGCTCTCTACGAGGAGCTGCCGGGCCAGCCGGCCTCGACTCGCACCCAAGGCCAATCGCACGGCGATCTCACGCTTGCGGTGCACCGCACGGGCGAGCAGGAGGTTGGCGACGTTGGCGCAGGCGAGCAGCAGCACGATCGCGCACATCGCCGCGAGCCAAACCGAGAGGTTCGCGTCGGAGCTGACCGTGGGCCCGAGCGCCTCGTGGACCGATCCGAGCGAGACCGTCGCTGTGGAGTCGCCGCTCTGGACCAACCGACTGCGATAGACGGCGGTGCACTCGGCCGCCGCCGCTGCAGGATTGACTCCGCGGCGAAGTCGGGCGATGACGCCCCACAGCCCGGGGGAATGAGGTCCGAACGCGGCCGGCCCGTGGACCTCCGGCCCTGCCGCGCTATACGGCAGCCACACGTCCGGTACGTCGAGGTCGATTCCTGAAAAGGCCTGCGGCGCAACACCGATGACCGTGTATCCGCTCCGTCCCAGCCGGAGTGTGGTGCCGAGCACGGTTCGGTCCTCGCCGAACCGGCGCTTCCAGAACTCTCGGCTCAGGACCGCGACGTGCGCGGCGTGCCCGACGCTGTCCTCGTCGGCGTCGAAGAAGCGCCCCAGCTCGGGCCGCACGCCCAGAAGCGAGAAGAAAGATCCGGTGACCAGCTTTCCGGTGACGCGCTCTGCCTGTGGTCCGAGCCCGAGACTGAACCCCCGTCCGCCGTACGCAGCGACGGCGGTGAAGCCGTGCGTGCGGTCGCGGAAGTCCAGGTAACGCTGGTACGCACCGATCGGAATGGTGGCGATCCCAGATGGAGACTCTGTGGTCGTCACGTTGATTCGCACGACGCGATCCGGATCGACTACATGCGCCGGCGGCCGGAAGAACAGGCGGTCCACTACTCCGAACATCGCGGTGTTCGCCCCGATGCCGAGCCCTAGGGTTAGCACGGCGGCGGACGACAGCCCGGGACTCCGGGCTAGCATCCGCAGCGCGTAGCGCAGGTCGGTGAGCATGGCGGTGGTCAGGGGTCGGGGGTCAGGGACGGGACGGATTGCGCCCAGCCGCGTTCGATCGTAGGAGCGCCCTGACCCCTGATCCCCGGCCCCCTGCCCCTATTCATATCGCAACGCCACCATGGGATCGACCCGCGTCGCTCGACGGGCCGGCACCGCCGCCGCCCCCAGGGCGACCACGACGAGCACTAACGGAACGACCAGGAATGTCACCGGATCAGTGGCAGTCACGCCGTACAACAAACTAGACAGCACCCGCGTAACTGCGACCGCGCCGACCAGCCCGATGACAACGCCCACAGCGACGAGCCGCGCGCCGTCGCCCACCACCAGCCGGAGCACGTCACCGCGCCCCGCGCCGAGCGCCACGCGCACGCCGATCTCGTGCGTGCGGTGCGCCACGAGATACGCGATCACGCCGGCGAGACCCACGGCAGCCAATACCATCGCCACGAGCGCAAACGCCCCGAGCAGCACGGCGCTATCGCGGCGCGGCGCGGCGGATTTGGCCAGTTCACCTGCGAGCGTAAAGATCTGCGCAGGCTGGTCGGGGTCGACTTCCTGTACTGTCCTGCGGATGGTTGCGACCAGCCCCGCGGGATCCACCTTGGTCCGGACCACGATCGTTCGGGGCGGTTCCCCACCCTGTGCCGCAGGGAAAAACACCTCCGGGGCCGCAGGGACGTCCCGAGCGAGCTGTGGGACGTCTTTCACCTCCCCGACGATGGTCCGAGACGGTCCGCCCGCCCAAACCTGGTGTCCGACTGGGTCACTGCCATGCAGCAACTCGCGGGCAAAGGCCGCGTTTACGACCGCCACGGGCGCCGCGTCGGAGCGATCCGCCAGCGTGAAGTCGCGCCCCGCGATCACGGTGGCCTCGACAGCCTTGAAGTAATCCGCCGAGACCGCGCGCAAGCTCACGTCCACGCTTCCCGGCGGGGCATCGTCGACGCGAACCGTGCTGCTCCTCGCGATGCCCCCGAGCGGTAGGACATCGGTAAGTGCCACCGAGGCGACACCTGGCAGGGCCGCCAGTCGCTCCCGCACCGCGCCGTAGAACTCGCTTCGAGCGTGGCCCTGAAGGAACCAACTCTTGGAGAGTCGTCCCATACGCACGCCGACGACGTGGTCAGCGCGGAAACCGAGATCTACCGCCAGCAGCTGCAGCAGGCTGCGCGCCAGGAGGCCCGCGCCCATCAGGAGGACCAGTGCCGCCGCGAGCTCCGCGACCACCAGACCGCTGCGGAGCCGCGCGCGGTGTGCGGCAGTCCCCGCCTGCCCGGCTCCGCTCTTCAGCCCGACGACCAGGTTTGGGCGGGAGGCAGTGAGGGCCGGCGCCAGGCCGAACGCAACTCCTGTGAGCAGGGCGAGCCCGGTAGTGAACGCGAGCACGGCCGTATTGAGATGGACGTCCACTGCCTCGACCGCCCGCAACGGTGCGGCGTGCATGAACAGTGGCAAACCGAGCGCCGGTACGACGAGCCCGGCGGCCGCTCCGAGGATCGCCAGCACCATGCTCTCGGCCAGGAGCTGGCGCGCCAACCGGAGCCGGCCGCCACCTAACGCCGCGCGGATCGCGAACTCCCGCTCGCGCCGGGCGGCACGCGCCACAAGCAAGCTCGCCACGTTGGCGCAGGCGATCAGCAGCACGAACCCCACCGCGCCGAGCAGGATAAGCAGCAACGGTCGCGTGTTCCCGTACAGCCGCTCGTGCAGCGACACCACATCTACGCTGCCGTCGCGTAGAAATGGAGGCTGTGCGCTGCTCCGGGACAACAACCCGGTCAGTTCGGTCCGGGCCTGCGTGATCGAGACGCCCGACGCCAACCGGCCGACGACGTGAACGAATAAGGTGAATACGGTCGTCTTATTGCCGCTCGTCGTCTGGCCGCCGCTCCTCGGGAGGCGCAGCGGTCTCCAAAAACGCGCGCCGCTCGGAAAGTCGAAGCTGGCGGGCAGGACGCCGACGATCGTCACCGGTGCGCCATCCATGATCACGGTGCGACCGACGGCCGATCGGTCGCCGCCGAAGCGCTCCTGCCATAGCCCGTGGCTCAACAACACGACCAGCGGGCCGGTCGGTGCTTGCTCCTCGGCCATGAAGGTCCGGCCGAGCGCGGGCTGGACGCCGAAGAGCGGGAAGAACCGCGCCGTCACTTCCGCTCCCCGCATGTCCTCAGGAGCCGAGCCCCCCCCGACGATCGCCCGGGCCTCCGAGATATAGGCCGCCAGCTCGGTAAATGACCGGCTGTCGTCCCCCCATTCGAAGTAGGCCCAATGTGTCGCCTGTGCGTCCATGCGGCCGATGGTGTTGTCTCGCGGCACAAGGCCGATTGACACGATCCGGTCGGGGTCAGGATAGGGGAGGGGCCGGAGCAGGACCGCGTGGATCACGCTGAAGAGCAGGCTGTTTGTTCCGGCACCGAGCGCCAGTGTGAGGACCGCCACGGCGGTGAAGCCGGGGCTCCTGGCGAGCTGGCGGAGCGCGTAGCGGAGGTCGGCGAGCAGGGTGTCCATGGCTCAGGGGTCGGGGGCCAGGGGTCGGGGGTCAGTCCGTCTGAGATCGACGGCCGGTGCCAGCGTGCGGATGGTCGCAGCGCGTCCCCGACCCCTGATCCCCGACCTCTGACCCCTACTCATATCGCAACGCCACCACCGGATCCACCTTCGCCGCTCGCCGCGCCGGCACGTAGCTGGCGATGGCGGCGACGACGAGCGGAATCACCGCCGCCCCGAGCAGCACCAGCGGGTCCCGCGGCGACACGCCGTACAACAGCGAGCTCAGCACCCGCCCGCCGGCAAGTGCGGCGACCGCGCCGATGCCGGCCCCCAGCGCCGCGATCTTGACGCCCTGCCCCACCATGAGACCGAGTACGTTGCCGCGTCTCGCACCCATCGCCATCCGGATCCCGATCTCGTGGCTCCGCTGCGCCACAGTGTACGACAACACGCCATACAGACCCACCGCGGCGAGGACTAGAGCGAGTCCCGCGAACACTCCGAACATCGTGGTCCCGAGTCGCCACGGTCGGATCGAGGGGGCGACGAGATCGGCAAGCGGGGTCACCGCGGCGTACGGCAGATTCGCGGCGGTCTGCTGCAACGCGGCGCGCACCGGCGCGACCAGGTCTTGGGGCCGGCCGCGGGCGCGCACCACGAGCGCGGTAATGAATTCACTCGAGTCGTCGGTAAACGGGACATAGAAGTGCATTGAAGCGTCTTCTACGGCATTAAAGCGGCGGGCATCAGGCACGACGCCGATGATCCCGGCGCAGCGCTTATCGCTGCCCACCAAGAAGCACTTGCCAATAGCGGATTCGCCAGGCCAGAGCAGTCGAGCCATCGTTTCGTTGACGATGGCGACCGGACTGCCCCGGTCGGCCGGAGTGAAGGCGCGCCCGTGCACCGGCGTGCCCATGGCGGCGAAATAACCGGCGGTCACGCGCTGGTAGTATGGTCCGCCGGCCTTGAGCTGCGGGATGGAGTCGCGGCCGGGCACGGAGACGCTGGAGGCTGTGGCCCAGCCAAAGTGCCCGATGGTTGCGGCCGCTGCCTCGACACCTGGAAGGCCTTCGAGCCGAGCCAGCATCTGCAAGTTCAGCTGGTTGATCTGAGCGGGGCGGTAGCCGGCGGCGCGCAGGTCCATGGTCGCGAGCAGCGTGTGCGCCGGGTCGAACCCGAAGTCCTGGCCCGCCACGTTGCGCAAGCTGCGCGCGAACAGCCCCGCGCCCACGATCAGCGTGACCGTCAACGCTACTTGACCCACGAGCAGTGCCGAGCGCAGCCGCGATCGGCGATAGCGACCCTCGCCGGCGCCCGCCTTGAGCGCCGGTGTCAAGTCCGCCCGGCCCACCTGGAGCGCCGGCACGAGGCCGGCGAGGAACCCGGTGAGCAACGCCACTCCGCCGGTGAACAACAGGACGCGGCCATCCACCGCGGACGCCAGGGCCGGGATGTCGGGGAGCAGAAAAGCGCGAATCACGGGACCCACCCATAGCGTCACCAGCAGCGCGGCGACTCCCCCGGCGAGCGCGAGCAGCACACTCTCGGTCACGAGCTGGCGAGCGAGGCGAAGCCGGGCGGCCCCCAACGCCAAACGGACGGCGATCTCGCGTTGACGCTGCAGCGCGCGGGCGAGCAGCAGATTGGCGACGTTGGCACAGGCGACCAGCAGCACGATCACTGAAACCGCCGTGAGCCACATCGAGACCCTGGCGTTCTGCGACAGCTCAGGGCCGCGCGCATGCTGCACCGGCCCAAGCAGGGCCACCGCGTTGGAATCTCCGCCCGAGTAGACGTCCTCGGCGCGGAACGCGAGCGTAGCCTCGCGCTCCGCGGCTTCCCTACCGCCGGGTCCGAGCCGCCCGATGATCTGGAGGAAGTACGACCCGCGGTTGAGCGAGCCGGGGCCCATCAGCTCGGGGGTGGCGGTCGTGAGCGGCACCCACGCGTCCACGTTTTCCAGGTTCACGCCCGTGAACCGTTCCGGCGCTACGCCGACCACGGTGTACGAGCTACGCCCGAGCTGGAGCTGTCGCCCGAGGATCCCGGAATCGTTCTGGAAGGACGCGCGCCAGAATCCGTAACCCAGCACGACGACCGCGGGGCCGTCGGGACGGTCTTCGTCCGCCAAGTAGAACCGCCCCAGCGCCGGCCGCACCCCGAGCAGCGGGAAATAGCTCGCCGAGGCCAGCACCACGCGTACGCGGCGAGCGTCCACGCCGCGCCCCAGGCTCGCCTTCTGGGAGTAGGTGTACGCCGCGAGCGCGTCGAACGCCCGTGCTGACTCCCGGATCAGTGTGTAGAGGGGGTAGCCGGTGATGCTGGAGGTCGTCGTGCCGAAGGGAGGCAAGCGCCTACGAAAGTAGAGCCGGACCACGCGCTCTGGGTCCAGCACGTGCGGCGGCGGCCGGAACAGCAGCGTGTCCACCACGCCAAAGATCGTGGCGTTGGCGCCGATGCCGAGCGCGAGGCAGACCACCGCGGCGGCGACGAGGGCGGGGCTGCGGGCGAACGTCCGGAGGGCGTAGCGGAGGTCTTGGAGCACGTGAGGGGTCAGGGGTCAGGGGTTGGGCGTCGGGGGTTAGGGAACGACGACGCCGACTCGGGCCCTCTGACCCCTGACCCCTGGCCCCCGACCCCTGACCCCTGTTCTTCCACCACCCGTCCATCGAACAACTGCACCGTGCGGTCCGCGTGCTGGGCGTAACGGGGATCGTGGGTGACCATGCACACCGTCGCCCCGCCGCGGTGCAGCTCGCGCAACAGCTCCATCACCGCTTCGCCGTTGGTCGAGTCCAAGTTTCCCGTCGGCTCGTCGGCGAGCAGGATCGCGGGATCGCCTACCACCGCACGCGCCACCGCCACACGCTGCTGCTGGCCCCCCGAGAGCTGCGCCGGATAGTGCTTCGAGCGGTGCGACATGCCCACCCGCTCGAGCGCCGCCTGCGACCGCTGCTTACGCTCGGCACCGCCCATGCCGCGGTAGGTGAGCGGCAGCTCGACGTTTTCGTACACCGTCAAGTCGCCGATCAGATTGAACGCCTGGAAGATGAAGCCGATGCGCCGGTTCCTGATCCGGGCGCGGTCCGCCGGCGACAGGTTTGCGACCGATCGATCTTCCAGCAGGTACGAGCCCTCAGTGGGCGTGTCGAGCAGGCCGAGGATCGAGAGCAGCGTCGTCTTCCCGCACCCCGACGGCCCGGCGATCGATACGTAGTCGCCCTGCTTGATCTCGAGGTGGATCTCTGAGAGCGCGTGGGTCTCCACCTCGTCGGTGTAGAAGACTTTCTTCACGCCTTGAAGCTGAATCAGCGGCGAACCATTGCTGGACATCGGCTCTCCTTGAGGGGTCGGGGGTCAGGGGTCAGGGGTCGGGGTCAGCCCAACCCCTAACCCCTAGCCCCTATTTCATTCTCACCCGATCCACACTGTCCCAGCGCGACATGTCCGACAGAATCACCTCATCGCCCGCCTTGAGTCCCTGCACGACCTCGATCGAGTTGACCGAGCTGCGGCCCACCTGCACAGGAACGCGCACCGCGTAGTCGCCGCCCTCGACCAGCTTGAACATGCCGATGGTGCTGTTGGGCTGGCCGTACGCCGGGCGGCCGACGTGCAGCACGCGCTCCAGCCGTTCGATCTCGATCGTCCCGTCCACGCTCAGATCGGGCCGCGCGCCGGGGGCCACGCCGTCGAGCGCCACGTCCACGGCCACGGTTCCGTTGATGGCGTTGGGATCGCTGCGCACGACGTGACCGGGAATGATCCCGTTGCGAGTGTCGATCGTGGCCTTCTGGCCGATCGCGACGTCTTTCGCCTGCGTCTCGGGAATCTGGAGCACCGCTTTGAGCTTGCCGGGCTGCACCACCTTCGCGAGCAGCGTGCCGGCGAGCACGTACTGGCCGAGCTGCAGCGTCAGATCCGAGACGACCCCCGAGTCGCCCGCGCGCACCTCCAGCGACCGCACCACGTTGCGTTGGAACTCCGCGATGGCGCGCAACCGCTCCACCTGCGACTGCTGCACCGCGAGCTGCGAGTCGATCGTCTCGGTCATCAGGGTGAGCCGCTCGCGCTCGATGCGGTAGCGCGTCTCCATCTCGGCGGCCTTGTCCTTCGCGAGGGCGGCGTCGTTCGCCGCGACCAGGTGCTGGCCGGCGAGCGAGTCGGCGACCATCGCCTGACGCTTGGCGTCGCCGTATTCCGTGTGGGTGGTGGCGACGACGCCCTCCTGGGTCAGGCGTTGGGCCTGAAGGCTGGTGCGCAGGCTCACGAGCTGCGCCTGCGCCGCCGTCAGCTGTTGCTCGGCCTGGAGCGACTGAATCTGGACGTCCGGGTTGGAGAGCTCGAGCAGCACCGTTCCGGGCTGCACGGTCTGCCCCGGCTGGGCGAGGACCCGATCGACGCGGCCCGCCGCGAGGGCCGTGATGAAACGAATGTGCTCCGGCACGAGCGTGCCCGGCCCGCGAACCTCGCGCACCATCGTCCCCAACCGCACCGTGTCGATCTGCACGGTGGCCCGGTCAACGCCGGGCGCGGCGGGCTTCAGGCTCGTGAGGAAAATCGTGAGCAGCACGACCGCGGCGGCGGCGATGCCGCCTTGCACGTAGCGGCGGTGCTTGGGTGCGGGTGGACGGGGAATGTCCACGCTACTCTTCCCGCAGCATCTCGGCCGGGTTCACCTGCGCGGCGCGTTGCGACGGCGCCCACGCCGCCGCCACGCACGCCGCCAACACGACCATGACGCCGAACGCGTATCCCGCCGGATCGAACGTGTCCACGATCACGAGCACCGATGCGCAGAGCTTCGAGACGCCGAGGGCAAGCACGCTGCCGGCCGCAATCCCGACCACGGCATAGCGGAGGCATTGGCGCAGCACTTTGCCGACGACGCTGACGACGCTCGCCCCGAGCGCCATGCGGATGCCGATCTCCTTCGACCGCTGCGCCACGAGATAAGACAGCACGCCGTAGATGCCGATCACCGTGAGTGTGAGCGCGACCGCCCCGATCGCCGCCGCCACCCAGGAGAAGATCTTGAACGGCCAGCGCTGCACGGCGAGATAGTCGTCCAGCGTGTGAATCTCGTTGATGGCACGCTGGTCGACGGCGGCGAGATCCACGTCGATGCGCTGCCGCGCCTGGCTGGCGTCGCCGGTCACGCGGGCCACGATCTGCGCCCCGGTCGAATCGGCGCTCGCCGGGTAGAAGACGACTGATCGCCCCAGACCGGTGCCGATCCAGCCGCTCACCGCGTTGCGGGACACCCCGATCACCCGCGCCGTGCGCACCCGAGCCAGCCGCGAATCGCGCGGCGGCTCCGCGCTGAGTTGCAGCAGTTGCCCGATGGGGTCGCGCCCGGGCCAGAGAGCGCGCGCGGCCGCCTCGCTCACGATGGCGACGGGGCTACCGCGGCGCTCCTCGTCATCCGTGAACGCGCGGCCGTGGAGGATCGGGATGCCGACGACGCTGAAAAACCCAGCATCGACGAAGTCGACGCCCGCGATCTCGATACGCCGGTCGCCCGCGACGCGCACGCCCTGTGCCGGATACATGCCGTCGAGCGGCGACTGCGTGGACGCACCTATCCCGGAGACGATCGGCTCGGTCCGCAGGCGCCGCAGGGCGACGGCACGGGCGCGTTCGTCCAGGTCGAGCTGCACGACGTCGCTCGTGCGCATGCCGGTCTCGAGACGATTCGCCTTTACGGAGCCGCGCAGCAGGACGCCGGTGACGATGAGCAGCAGCGAGCAGACCCCGATCTGGGCCACGACGAGGGCCCCACGCATGTGCCCCGGCCGAAAGGCGGTGTCGAAATCGCCCCGCGAGGCCTGCACGACATTGGGACGCGTGGCCTGGAGCGCCGGGACGAGCCCGAAGGCGAGCGCCGACGCGAGCGCCGCCGCCAGCACGAAGCCGAACACGCGCAGATCGGGGGCGAGGGGCATGACGTGCAGGTACGGCGCGAATTCGCCCGGGACGCTCGCGATCATCACCCGCACCCCGATGTCGAGAGCCCAGCGCGAGATGACGTAGCCGAGCGCGGCGGCGAAGATCGCGAGCAGCACGCTCTCCGTGAGGAGCTGTCGCACCAGCCGCGCCCGGGCAGCGCCCAGCGCCAGCCGGATCCCGATCTCGCGCTGCCGGGCGATGCCGCGCGCCAGCATCACGTTGGCGACGTTGGCGCAGGCGATCAGCAGGACGAGGGCGAAGGCCACCGCCGCCGGCGTAAACACGGCGATCGTCTCGTCGGTGAGGGGGAGCGCGCTCGCCACCGAGACGAGATCGACGTGCGTCCAGCGGAGCGTGTCGGGCAGGCTCGCGGTGGCGTTCGCGGCCCAGGTCGCGAGCGCGGCGCGCGCCTGTCGCTCGTCCACACCGGGCTTGAGGCGCAGCACCGCGCGCAGCACCTCCGGCTGTTTCGCTCCAAAGAGGTCTTCGCTTCCCTCCAGGCGACTGAGCAGGGTGACGGGGGCCCAGAAGTCCGGCGGCACGGTGCCGATGCCCGTGAAGCGCTGCGCCGCTACGCCGACCACGGTGAGTGGAACGCCGTGCGCGACCACCTTGCGGCCGACTACGCCTGAGTCGCCGCCGAACTTCCCCTGCCACGCATCGTAGCTCAGGACCAATACCGACTCACCGTTGGGCGGCGTTGCGTCTTCCGGGAGGAGCGTACGGCCCAGCGCGGGGACGGCGCCCAGCACGCGAAACGCGTCGCCCGTTACGACATCCCCGAACATGGGACGGCGCTCGGAGCGCGCGAACGCATTCTTGTACGCGAAGCCCTCCCACGATATCGACAGCGAACGCAGATCCTGATACTGCCGCCAGGAGAGACGCTTGCCCGAGCCGCGGCGGTCCTGAAAGAACACCTCGTAGAGCGATCCGGCGTCGCGGATCGCGAGCGGCCGCAGCACGTAGGCATCGAAGATCGTGAAGACGCTGGTGTTCAGCCCGAGGCCGAGCGCGATCGTGAGCACGACCGTGGCGACGAAGGCCGGGGAGCGGCGAAAACCCCGGAGCGCGAAGCGGACGTCCTGGCCCAATTCCTCTAGCCAGGCGATGGGCCACCTGCGACTCGGAGCGCGTGGAGTGTTCACCGAGCCACTGACCTAGGCAGAGATCGTACCACGAGCATGAAGGAGGTAACCTGATATCGGCGAATATCTTGGGAGGTGGCTCTCTAAGCTGCGGGGCGCTCCCCGCGTTCGGTTGCGGGATGCCCAGTCCCACAAGCGGACACTTGTCGGCGGCATCTCTAGCACCACGCTTCAGCGTTGTGCCTGCCGAGCCCACGCTTCAGCGTGGGAATCACGGTGCTGCAGAATCGACTAGTCCGTCACGGCTCCGAGGCTCGAGCTCGACACCAGCTTCGCGTACTTCGCCAACACCCCCGACGTATACGCCGGCGCGCGCGGCTTCCAGTTCGCGCGGCGTCGGGCGAGCTCCGCCTCCGGTACGTCGAGGTCGAGGCGTCGCCGCTCCGCGTCGATCGTGATCGCATCGCCTTCCTGGACGAGCGCGATCGGTCCACCGACTGCTGCCTCGGGCGCCACGTGGCCCACGACCAAACCGTAGGTGCCGCCGGAAAACCGTCCATCGGTGACGAGGCCGACCGAGTCCCCCAGCCCCGCGCCGATCAGCGCCGAGGTGGGCGACAACATCTCGCGCATCCCCGGACCGCCCTTCGGACCCTCGTAGCGGATCACGATCACGTCACCATGCTGCACGCGTCCCTTGAGAATCGCTTCGAGGCATGCCTCTTCGGAGTCGAATACCCGGGCCGGGCCGGTCATCGTCAGCGCCTTTACGCCGGTGATCTTGGCGACGCCCCCTTCGGGCGCGAGGTTACCGCGCAGGATGGCGAGATGCCCCTGGGCGTAGAGCGGCCGCTCCCATGGCCGGATCACCTCCTGATCGCGCCGGGGTGAGTCGGGAACGTCCTTCAGCAGCTCGGCGATCGTCCGACCGGTGACCGACAGCGCGTCGCCGTGCAGTACGCCGCGGGCGAGCAGGATCTTCATGACCTGCGGGATGCCGCCGGCGCGGTGCAGATCGGTGACGACGAACCGGCCCGAGGGCTTGAGGTCGCACAGCACGGGAACCCGCGCGCGGATCGCCTCGAAGTCGTCGAGCACGAGCGGCACACCGGCCGCCCGAGCGATGGCGAGGAGATGCAGCACGGCATTGGTCGAGCCGCCGATCGCCATGGTGACGGCGATCCCGTTGTCGAACGCCTGACGCGTGAGGATCTGGTGCGGCCGCAGGTCCGCGGCAATCGCCGCGACCAGCGCCGCCGCCGACTGCGCCGCGCTCTCGGCCTTCTCGGCATCCTCGGAGGCCATGGTGGAAGAGTACGGCAGGCTCATCCCCATCGCCTCGATCACCGACGACATCGTGTTCGCCGTGAACATGCCGCCACAGGAGCCGGCGCCCGGGCAGGCGCGCCGCTCGACCTCGAGCAGCTCGGCCGCGCCGATCTTGCCGGCGCTGAATTCCCCAACGGCTTCAAAGGCGCTCACGACCGTCAAATCGCGGCCGGCATAGCGGCCCGGCTTGATCGTTCCGCCGTACACGAACACCGCGGGGATGTTGAGGCGCGCGATGGCGATCATGGCGCCGGGCATGTTCTTGTCGCACCCGCCGACGGCGAGCACGCCGTCCATGCACTGGGCGCTGCAGACGGTCTCGACCGAGTCGGCGATCACCTCGCGGGAGACGAGCGAGTACTTCATCCCCTCGGTCCCCATCGAGATACCGTCGCTCACCGTGATCGTGCCGAACAACTGCGGCATCACACCCAGCGTCCGCAGCGTGGCCTCGGCGCGCCGCGCCAGCACGTCGAGCCCGAGGTTGCAGGGGGTCAGCGTGCTGTACGCGTTGGCGACACCCACGATGGGCTTCGAGAAATCACCGTCGCCGAACCCGACCGCGCGCAGCATGGCGCGGTTGGGGGCGCGTTGCGTGCCCTGCGTGATCAGGCTGCTGCGGAGCGGGGTCATGGGGCGGTACCTGATTGCGGATTGCGGATTGCGGATTGCCGATTCGATGAGGGTAGGTCCAATCCGCAATCCGCAATCGCCAATCCGCAATCGCTCAACACGAGATCCGCGATGCGCGAGCCCATCTCACTCGTGCTGAGTACAGGCTCACCGGCTGCCGCAAGGTCCCGCGTTCTCGCGCCAGCGGAGAGCACCGCGCGGATCGCCTGATCCACCGCGTCCGCGGCCTCAGGCAGCTGGAGCCCGTAACGCAGCAGCATGGCGGCCGACGCGATCGCGCCAATCGGATTCGCCACGCCCTTCCCGGCGATGTCGGGTGCCGACCCGTGGATCGGCTCGAACAACCCGGCCCCAGCGCCGAGCGACGCCGAGGGGAGCAACCCAAGGGAGCCCACGAGCACGGCCGCTTCGTCGCTCAGAATGTCGCCGAACATATTCTCCGTCAGCAGCACGTCGAACGCGGCGGGATCGGTGACGAGGCGCATCGCGGCGTAGTCCACGTACAGGTGCTCCAGTCGGACATCGGGGTAGTCGCGGCCTACGGTCGTGACCGTCTCGCGCCACAACTGCGAGACCTCGAGCACGTTCGCCTTGTCGACCGAGGTGACGAGCCGGCGGCGACGCCGCGCGGCGACGAACGCGACCCGGGCCACCCGCTCGATCTCCGCCTTCGTATAGACGAGCGTGTTGACGGCGCGCGGTCCGTCCCGGCCGCGTGGCTCACCGTAATACAGCCCACCGGTGAGCTCCCGGACGATGAGCACGTCCACGTCGCGCAGGCGGTCCGCTTTGAGGGGCGAGCGGTCGACCAGGGAAGCGAGCACCGCGACCGGGCGCAGGTTCGCGTATACGCCCAGCAGAGCACGCAACCCGAGCAGACCGGTCTCGGGCTTCAGGTGCCGAGGCGCGTGCTCGAGGCCCGGGGCGCCAACCGCGCCGAGCAGCACCGCGTTGGCGCGTTGAACGGCGGCGCGCGTCTCTTCCGGCAATGGATCGCCCACGGCCGCCACCCCGGCGGCACCCACGGGAAAATGCGTCAGGGTGAGCGTGATCCCAAAACGCTGGCCCGCCGCCTGGAGCACGCGCTCCGCCTCGGCGGTCACCTCCGGGCCGATGCCATCTCCAGGGAGCACGGCGATCGCATAACTCTTCACCACCCCTCCCCCAAACGCGGAACGCGGAATTCGGAACGCGGAACAGATGTCCGCCCGTCAGTTCCGCGTTCCACGTTCCGCGTTCCGCGTTCGTAAGCGGCGATCCGCTCCTCCACCAGCAGCGTCCGCCCGATTTCGTCGAGGCCGTGCAGTAGCATCTCCCGGCGGTAGGGCTCGACGATGAACCGGGCGGCGAAGCCCGCGCCGTCTTCCACACGCTGCTCGGCGAGATCGATCGACAGGCGGTACGCACCGCCGGCGGCCGCGTGGCGGCGCAGCAGCTCGGCGATCTCCTCGGGCGAGAGGCGCACCGGCAACACGCCGTTCTGGCAACAGTTCGCGTAGAAGATATCGGCGAACGAGGGAGCGAGGATCGCCCGGAAGCCGTACTCGGAGAGCGCCCACACCGCGTGCTCCCGCGACGAGCCGCACCCGAAGTTCGCCCCGGCGACGAGGATGGTCGCGCCCTGGGCCTCGGGCCGGTTGAGCTCGAACGCCGGATTCACGCTGCCGTCGGGCCGGAAGCGCCAGTCGTAGAACAGGGCGGGACCGAAGCCGGTGCGCTCGACTCGCTGCAGGAATTGCTTCGGAATGATCTGGTCGGTGTCCACGTCGGCGCGCGGCAGGGCAGCCACGGCGCCGGTGTGGCGGACGAAGGGCTCGATCACGACGCGACGGGCTCCCACTGCCGCACGTCGACGATCCCGCCCGCGACCGCGGCAGCCGCCGCCATCGGCGGGCTCATCAGGTGCGTGCGGCCGCCGCGCCCCTGGCGGCCCTCGAAATTGCGGTTGGAGGTCGAGGCGCAGCGCTCTCCCGCCCGGAGAATATCGGGGTTCATCCCCAGGCACATCGAGCACCCCGCGTTGCGCCACTCGAACCCGGCGTCGCGGAACACCCGGTCGAGTCCCTCCCGCTCCGCCTGGGCCCGGACCTGTTGCGATCCCGGGACGACCATCGCCCGCACTCCCGACGCGACGCGCCGACCCCGGACCACCCGCGCCGCGGCGCGCAGGTCCTCGATGCGCGCGTTGGTGCAGGAGCCCAGAAACACGCGATCGATTGGGAGGCCCGCGAGCCGGGTGCCCGGAGCGAGTCCCATGTACTCGAGCGCTCGCGACACGGCGCGCCGCTCGTCGTCGGTCGGGAAGTCGGCCGGATCGGGCACCGCGCCCGTCACGTCGGTGACCATGCCCGGGTTCGTGCCCCACGTCACCTGGGGTGCGACGGCCCAGGCGTCGAGCGTGACGCAGGCATCGTACGCCGCGCCCGGGTCGGTCGCGAGCTGCCGCCACGCCTCGACCGCGCGCGCCCACGCCGCGCCCGTCGGGGCCCGCGGTCGGCCGGCCAGGTACGCGAAGGTCGTCTCGTCGGGGGCGATCATGCCGGCCCGCGCGCCCGCCTCGATCGACATGTTGCACACCGTCATCCGCTCCTCCATCGAGAGGGCGTGGATCGCGTCCCCGGTGTACTCGATGACGTGCCCGGTCGCTCCCGCGGTCCCGATCCGGCCGATCAGGGCCAGGATGAGATCCTTGGCAGTGACACCGGGCCGGAGGGCGCCCGTGATGCGTGCCTCCATCGTCCGTGGCTTGGACCACACCAGGCACTGCGTCGCGAGCACGTGCTCCACGTCGCTGGTGCCGATCCCCAGGGCCAGCGCCCCGAACGCTCCGTGCGTCGAGGTGTGCGAGTCACCGCACACGATGATCATCCCCGGTTGGGTGAGCCCCTGCTCCGGGCCGATCACGTGCACGATGCCCTGGTTGGGTGACTGCAGGTCGAACAGGTCGACGCCGAACTCGCGCGCGTTCACGGCCAGCGCGTCGAGCTGCCGCGCGGCGAGGGGGTCCTCGATCGGCAGCGCGCGGTCGCCGGTGGGCACATTGTGATCCACCGTGGCCACCGTCAACTCCGGCCGGCGCACCCGCCGACCGGCCTGCCGCAAGCCGGCGAACGCCTGCGGCGACGTGACCTCGTGCACCAGGTGCAGGTCCACATACAACAGCGCCGGCCCCTCGGGAAACCGTGAGACGACGTGCGCGTCCCACAGCTTATCGAAGAGGGTGCGGGACGTCATGCCCTGAGGGGCTCGGGCCTTGGGGGCTCGGGCCTCGGGGGCTCGGGCCTCGGGGCTCGGGCCTCGGGTTCGGTTTTCCTTCCCGAGCCCCGAACCCCTAGCCCCGAGCTCCCCTCTTCCGTCCACGGCATCATCGCACGCAGCCGGGCGCCCACGCGCTCGATCGGATGCTCGGCCTCGGCCCGGCGCATCGCCTGGAACCGCGCGGCGCCGCCGCGCGTCTCGCCGATCCACTCGCGCGCGAAGCTGCCGGACTGGATGTCCGCCAGCATGCGCCGCATGGCGGCCCGCACCTCGTCCGTCACGATCCTGGGGCCGCGCGTGTAGTCGCCGTACTCCGCCGTGTCGCTGATCGAGCGCCGCATGAACCCCATCCCGCCGCGGTACATCAGGTCCACGATCAGTTTCAGCTCGTGCAGGCACTCGAAATACGCGATCTCCGGAGCGTAGCCGGCGTTCGTGAGCGTCTCGAAGCCGGCTTGAACGAGCGCCGTCACGCCGCCGCACAGCACGGCTTGCTCCCCGAACAGATCGGTTTCCGTCTCCTCGCGGAACGAGGTCTCGAGCACACCGGCCCGGGTGCAGCCGATCCCGGCGGCGTAGGCGAGGGCGTCGGCGAGGGCTTGGCCGCTCGCGTCACGCTGCACGGCCACGAGCGCGGGAACGCCGCGGCCCGCCTGGTACTCGCTGCGCACCATGTGGCCGGGGGACTTGGGGGCGATCATCGCCACGTCGACCGAGGGTGGCGGCACGATCTCCCCGAAATGGATGTTGAAGCCGTGCGCGAACAACAGCGTCTTGCCCGGACCGAGTGTCTGGGCGATGCCGCTCTCGTACACGGCGCGCGCCTCCTGGTCGGGGACGAGCACCATCACGATGCTGGCGGCGGCCGCGGCGTCGGCGATCGGCCGCACGTCCAGGCCCTCCGCCCGCGCGCGCTCCCACGACGCCCCGCCCGGGCGCAGCCCGACGATCACCCGCACCCCGCTGTCCCGCAGGTTGAGCGCGTGCGCGTGCCCCTGGCTGCCGTATCCGATGACGGCGACGACGCGGTCCCGCAGCCGGGCCAGGTCGGCGTCCGCGTCGTAGAAGACGCGCACTCCTGACGGACTCATGTTCACACCTCCGTAGTGGAATCTTCGGTCGCCACCAGCATCACGTCACGCACGCCGACGATCTTGTGAAACTGCTGCACGACCCGATCGGCGGTGGCGGGGTCGGTTTTCAGCACGAACGTCAGCCGCGACACGCCCGCCGTGTCGCTGGGCCGCAGGGCAAGGTGCTCGATGGCCACGTTGCGGCGGCGCAGCACGCCGACCGCGCGGTTCAGAGTGAGCAGCGCGTCGTCCAGCAGGACCGCGACGGTGTGCGAGGCGGGCATTGGGGGGGGACGCTCAGTCTCCAGCGGCCGGCGCCGTTTCGATCGGCTCGGAGAGCGAGCCGCCCGGCGGAATCATCGGGTAGACGTTGGCCTCCTGCTCGATCACGAACTCGACCAGCGCCGGCCCCGCGTGGTCGTTGGCCTGCGCGACAGCATCCGGGAGCTCGGCGGCATCCTTCACTCGCCACCCGGGGATGCCGTATGCCTCGGCGAGCTTGACGTAGTCAGGACTCCAAATGGGCGTGCACGAATAGCGCTTGCCGTGGAAGAACTGCTGCCACTGCCGCACCATCCCCAGGTAGCCGTTGTTGAAGATCGCCATCTTCACGGGGAGCTGCTCCTGCACCATGGTTCCGATTTCGGCCATGTTCATCTGAAAGCCCCCGTCGCCGGAGATCGCCCACACCGTCTCGTGCGGCCGCGCCAGGTGCACGCCCATGGCCGCGGGTACCGCGAACCCCATGGTGCCGAGGCCGCCCGACGTGATGTGCGAGTTGGGCTCCCGGTAGGGATAGAGCTTGGCGACCCACATCTGGTGCTGGCCCACGTCCGTCACGATGGTGCAGCGTCCCTCCGTTGCCTGGTAAAGCGACGCTAGAATCGTCTCGGGCGCCAGGTCGCCTCGGAACGCCGCCGCGCGCGGTCGCGTGAACTCGCGGATCTCTTCGAGCCAGGGCACGCAGGTCCGCGGCTGTACCACGGCGGCGAGACGGCGCGTGACGTCGCGCGCGTCGCCCACAATCCCCACGGCCACCGGCACGTTCTTCCCGATCTCGGCGCGGTCCAGGTCGATGTGCACGATGCGGGCACGCGGCGCGAAGCCGGCCGTGTTGCCCGTCACGCGGTCGTCGAACCGCAGCCCGATGCCGACGATCAGGTCGGCGTGCTGGATGGCGCGGTTCACGCGCACCTCGCCGTGCATCCCCGGCATCCCGAGGAACAGCGGGTGGCCGTCGGGGAACGCGCTGATGCCGAGCAGCGTCGTGATCACCGGGATCCCGGTCTTCTCCGCGAGCGCGCGCACCTCGGTGTAGGCGTTCCCGAGGATCACCCCGTGCCCCACCATGAGCAGCGGGCGCTCAGCGGCGGCGATGAGGCGGGCAGCCTCGCGGACCCCGTCCGGGTCTTGGGGATTGGGGCTGGGGGCTCGGGTGTCGAGCCCCGAACCCCGAGGCTCGAGCCCCAAGAAAGCCGTCTTCTGGTTCTGCACATCCTTGGGCACGTCGATCAAGACCGGGCCGGGACGCCCCTCCTGCGCGATCGCCAACGCCTCCCTCACCACCGCTGCCAGCTCGGCGACGTCTTGCACCAGGTAATTCTGCTTGGTGATCGGCAGGGTCATGCCGATGATGTCGGTCTCCTGGAAGGCGTCCCGCCCGATCATCGCGCGCGGCACCTGCCCCGTGATCGCCACGACCGGCGAGCTGTCCATGTGCGCGGTCGCGAGCCCGGTCACCAAGTTCGTGGCGCCGGGACCCGACGTGGCGACGCACACGCCCACACGCCCGCTGGCGCGGGCGTACCCGTCTGCCGCGTGCGCCGCGGCCTGCTCGTGACGCACCAGGATGTGCCGCAGCCGCGGGTGGTCGCCCAGAGCGTGGTAGAACGGCATGATGGCGCCGCCGGGGTACCCGAAGATCACGTCGACGCCTCCCTCCACCAGTGTGCGGCAGAGAATCTGGGCGCCCGTGAGCATCTCAGTCATCGACTCACACTCCCCAGAGGTAGATGGCGTTGAGCGACCGGTCCTCGAGCTCGTCGGCGTAGCTCGCCTTATTGATGGCGTGCAGCACCGCGCGGGCACTCGCCTCGACGATGTCCGTGGAGGCGCCGTGCCCCGAGAGCGACTTGCCCGCGACGCGCACCTGCACCAACACCTGGCCGAGGCTGTCGCCGCCCGGGGTGACGGACTGGATCGCGAGGTTCACGACTTCGACGCGGCGCTCGACGACTGCGCTGATCGCCGCGATCGCGGCCGCGATCGGCCCGTTGCCGCTGGCCGTCGCGCTGCGCTCGCCCGACCAAGGGCCGGTGAGTCGGACCGTTGCGGAGGCCGGCGTGGAGCCGCACGTCACCTCCAGGTGGGCGAGCCCATAGACCTCGGGGGCGTCGTGAAACCGCCCATGCAGCAGCGCCAGGAGATCCTCGTCGAGCACCTCCCGCTTCCGGTCCGCCAGCGCGGCGAACTCCGCGTACAGCTTGGCGATCGTCGCCTCGTCGAGCTCGTATCCGAGCTCCTGGTAGCGCCGCTCCAGCGCGTGGCGGCCGGAGTGCTTCCCCAAGACCAGCGTGGAATGGGGAACCCCGACCTCTTCGGGCCGGATGATCTCGTAGGTCAAGCCGTTCTGCAGCAGGCCGTGCTGGTGGATGCCCGCCTCGTGGGCGAACGCGTTCCGTCCGACGACCGCCTTGTTCGGCTGGGGGAAGACGCCGATTACGTGAGACAGCAGCTGGCTGGTGCGGAAGATCTCCTTCGAGTTGACGCCGCATTGGAACGCCACCGCGTGCGAGCGGACGCGGCCCGCCATGACGATCTCCTCCAGCGCGGCGTTGCCCGCGCGCTCGCCGATCCCGTTGATGGTGCACTCCACCTGGCCCGCGCCCGCCTCGATGGCGGCGAGCGAGTTGGCCACGGCCAGGCCCAGATCGTCGTGGCAGTGGGCGCTCAACACCGCCCGCTCGCTGTTGGGCACGCGCTCGCGCACCGCGCGGAACATGGCACCGTACTCGGCGGGCAGCGCATAGCCCACCGTGTCCGGAAGGTTGACGGTCGTGGCCCCGGCGGCGATCGCGGCCTCCACGACGCGACACAGGAAGGCGAGGTCGGTGCGCGTCGCGTCCTCCGCCGAGAACTCCACGTCATCGGTGTAGCGACGGGCCCGCCGGATCGCCGCCTCGGCGCGGGCGAGGCAGTCGTCGCGGCTGATCTTGAGCTTGTGCTCGAGGTGCAGGTCCGAGGTGGCGATGAACACGTGGAGCCGCGGTCGCGCCGCCCCCTGCAACGCCTCCCCGGCCAGATCGATGTCGCGATCGTGGCAGCGCGCCAGGGCGGCTACGGCGGAACGCCGCACCGCCTGGGCGACGCCGCGCACGGCCTGCTGATCCCCCTGCGACGCGCTCGGGAACCCCGCTTCGATCACGTCCACGCCCAGGGCGTCCAGCTGGCCGGCGAGCCGCAGCTTCGCCTCCGGCGTCATGGAGTTGCCCGGCGCCTGCTCGCCGTCCCGCAGCGTGGTGTCGAAGATGATGACGTCTCTCCCCATGGCGACCGCTCCGCCCCCTTTCCCAATCGGCTGGGTGACCAAAAAAAACCGCGGACCTTGAAGGGGTCCGCGGCGCTGATGCTGCACTGCTGTGTCGCTAGCTGCTCATGTCTTCGATTCGCGCGCCGCCGACCCCTCCTGAGCGATAATGCTCAGCAGCAGGACCAGCAGCAGGACCAGCACGAGCGCGAACGGCATCACGAGTAAGGCGTTCCGAGTTTCAGGTGGTGGCCAGCTAGGTTACCCGCGTGAGCCCGGGGTGTCAAGGCCGGCATGACCTGGTCCGCAAACCGCTCCATTTCCTCGTACTGCGGGCTGAACTGCAGCAGCAACAGCTCGACGCCGGCGCGCTCGAACTCGGTGATGCGGTCGGCGATCTGCCGCGGCGTACCCACCAGGCCCGCCTTGAGCCCGCGGTTCGAGACGGAGTAATCCTCGAGGCTGACGCGCTGCTCGAGCTGGGTGTTAGCGATCCACTCCTGGTAGTTGGCGTAGCCCGCCGCGCTCTGGCGCACGTCGGTGATGCGGGCTACCTCGCGCTGGGCGGCGGCCTCGGTGGGGCGGCACACGACGTAGCCCGCGACGCCGAACTTGAGGGGCGGGAGCCCTAACCGCTCGCGCCGCGCCCGCAGGTCGGCCACCTTCGCGGCGATCCGCTCGGGCGGGTCGCCATGCATCAGGTACGCGTCGCAGCTCCGGGCGATCAGCTCCTTCGCGGTCTCCGATTCGCCGCCCGCGTACAGCGTGGGCCGCGGCCGGGACTTGGGCTTCGGCTCGAGGATCGCATTCTCGACCCGGTAGTACGTCCCCGCGAAGCTGAACCGCGGCTCGGCCCACATGCCGCTCACCACCGCGAGCCACTCGGCGGTGCGCGCGTAGCGCGCGTCGTGCTGATCGAACTCGACGCCGTACTGGCGCGCCTCGTCGGCCCACCACGAGGACACCACGTTGAGGGTGACGCGGCCCCCGCTGATGTGGTCGATGTTGGCCGCCTGCTTGGCGGCGAGCGCCGGGGCATGAAACGTGGGGCGCACCGCGATCATCAACTCGAGCCGCTCCGTCACCGCGGCGAGCGCCGCGGTGGTCGTCCAGGCATCGAGCGCGGGCGCGTCCGGCCCCTTGATGTCGTTCAGGTTGAGTTCGGCGATGAGCGTGACGTCGTAGCCGAGCTGCTCGCTGCGCCGGGCCAGCCGGCGCACGTAGTCCCAGCTCGCCTCCATGCCTTCCTCGGGCACGTTGCGGAGCCACCCGCCGAACACCGGAAGCCAGTAGCCGAAGCGCATGGTCACTGCGCCTCGCGCTCGAGGTAATCCACCAGCCGCGCGAACGGGTCGAACCCCACCACGCGCGGCGCGTCGGCCACGAAGTTCGAGAGCGCGTTGATGTCGTAGTAGTACCGCCGCTCGTCGCGCGCGTCGATCAGGTACTCGACTCCGCCGACGTCGATGTGCGCCGCCCGCATGATGCCCTCGACCTGGGCGACGATCTCCGGCGGCGGCTGGTAGCCCTCCACTCGGAGATTGTTCTTCGGCGCGTCCACCGGGCAGGCCGCCCGCACCAGCTCGGCGCCCCCCACGGTCTGACACACGTCCGCGGGGCAGAGATTGAAGCTGTCACCGGGGGTGTAGATCCGGATCGCGTAGAGGTAGCGGCCGCCGAGCACTTCGACGCGCACGATGCGCCCCTCGTCCGCGGGGATGTACTCCTGCACCAGCGCGGTGTGGTCGATCCCGAGCTCGAGCGCGCCGGCGCGCACCGCCCGCTCGAGCTCTTCCAAAGTCTCGAAGCGCCGCACGCCCGCCCCCGAGCCACCGATGTTGGGCTTCACGACCACCGGGAAGCGGAGCCCCTGCGCCGCCTCGGGGGCCTCGGCCGCGTGGTTGATCACGCGGGATCGCGGGTAGGGCAGGCCGAGCTCGCGCAGCAACGAGAGCTGCAGCGCCTTGGACGTCTCGGTGACGTACGCGTCGTAGTCGTTGATCACGCGGACGCCGTGCCGCTTCAGGTACGCGAGATAGTGCAGCGTATAGAAGATGGCGTTCCCGTGCCCGCGCAGATACGCCGACGGGCTCATGCGGTTGAAGACGAGCGAGTAGGACGGACGCCCGTCGCCAGCCTCGAACCGGTGCCGCGCGGCGTCGAGCCGCACATACGGCACACCGCGTCGATCGAGCTCCTGGAACAACGGCCGGAACCAGTCGGGGTGCTCGAAGTAGATCGCGATGGGACGCTGGGGGGTGGCGCTCACAGGTGATTCAAGTCTCCTCAATCGATGCCTGCGCCGGCAAGGGCCAAGGCTTCTTGTACCGCGCGGTCCACGGCCGAGCGCAGTTCGGCCGCGGGCTGGCCGTCACGGAACTGCTCACCCGAGGCGTACACGGCGTTGGCCACCACCATAGCGCCGACGCTCGCGAACAACGGGCGCAACCCGTGATCCACCGCGAGCGAATGGGCCACGCCGTGGCCCGTCACCAGGGGAATCCCGACCTTCCCCGTCAGCCCACCCTGGGGGAGGAGGTCGAAGAACGCCTTGAGCAGCCCGCTGTAGGTGGCGCGGTACACCGGCGTTCCCGCCACGACGATCCGGGCCTCCGCCACCGCCGCCAGCGCGTCCGCGACCTGCGGCGCCACCCCCCGGCCGAGCAACGCGTCCGCCGGAAGGGTCGCCAGGTCCACCAGCCGGGCGGCCGCGCCCCCGGCTTCGAGCTGCGCCAGCGCGTACGCGACCAGGGTGCGGGACTTGGACGTCGCGGCGGGGCTGCCGGAAATGCCGACCGCCCGCAGTCGCGCCGCTGCAACGCTCACGGCGTCACCTCCTGCCAGGGAGCAAAACGCTAGCCCGGGGCCGCCCGGTGGGCAAGGGGCGCGGCGGGCGGGGCGGGAACCTTTCGGGCGATGTAGTTCATTCATGAACTGCAGGACTGGCGGCACGAACCATACCGGAGCGGGAATACTTGCGCGGAAGAATCGAGGCACTCATCGTCGCGGCGACGCTGATCGTCGGCCGGACGGGAGCCCGCGCCCAAGCTCCCCTGCCCGCGCCGGGCCCGAGCGGCGCGCTGTTCCCATCGCTGCTCGCCGACCCCAAGGAGCCGGAATTCTTCGCCACCTATCTGTGGCAGCGCTCCTCGCGGCTCGCGTCCAGACTCGGCGCCGTCGGATTCGGCCAGACGTTCGGCGTCCTCGGGACACGAGACTGGCAGCTTTCGATCGCCGCCGGGGTGTTTTCACAGTTCGACCTCTCGTCCTCGACCGCAGACTTGATGAACACCGACTACCTCGTCGGCCTCCCGCTGGCCTACCGGCGCGGCGGCACGGCGCTGCGATTCCGCCTCTACCACCAGAGCTCGCACTTGGGCGATGAGTACATGCTCCACGCGCACGCGCAGCGCGTGGACCTGAGCTTCGAGGCCGCCGAGCTGCTCCTCTCGCGCGAGCTGGCACATTGGCGAGTGTACGGCGGCGGCGAGTACCTGTTCACCCACTCCCCAGCCGATCTGAAGCCCGGCGTGCTCCATGCCGGCCTCGAATACCGCCAGCCGGGGTCGCTGGTGCGGCTCGGCCGGCTCGCCGCCGGGCGGCTCGTGGCGGCGTTGGACGGCAGATCGGTGCAGGACCGCGGCTGGCAGATCGGCTGGAGCTTCGTCACCGGCCTCGAGCTGGCCGACCCGCTGCTCGTGCCGGGATCCGGGTGGCGGTGGAGCCTGCTCCTGAAGGGGTACAGCGGGCCCTCCCCGTACGGGGAATTCTTCCGGGATCGCGTGTCGTCGCTCGGCTTCGGGCTGGGGTTGAGCTTGTGACCCACACGCAGGCTGCGGGAACTTTTGGGGGAATATAGTTCATTCATGAAGCATCGAGCACGAGCAGCCCAGTACACACGGCGTTTTCCCTGGGGCCGACGCCCCGACCTTATATCCCGTTCTGGAGGGTACTATGCTGAAGCCTACGATCTCCCTGTTCTCCGTGGCGCTGGCCCTGGCGGTCACGCCCCCCGCGCTGCACGCTCAGGCGAGCACCCCGCTGTCCGCGAGCAGCCGTCCCATTTATGACGCCGTGACTGTGGCGGGCGCCTTTGGCGGCCTGTCCGGCGCGGCCAACCTGAATCAGGCCGGAACCGCCGATTGGCGGCTCGGCTGGGCCGCGTCGTTCGATGCCACGGGATGGCTCAACGACTACGTCGGCGTCCGCGCCGGCGGTGGCTGGGCCCAGGACAGCATTCGCGGCGCCAGCCTCACCGGCCGCGGCAAGCTCAACAAGTTCACCTACGACGCCGACGTCGTCCTGCGTTATCCGCTGCGCGCCGGCTCCGGCACCTTCAGCCCCTACCTCCTCGGGGGCCTCGGCGCGATCAGCCTCCACCAACTGGGCTCGGACAGCACCTGGTCCAAGTTCGCCGGCAACTACGGGGTGGGTCTCGAGTACCGCTTCCGGCGCGTCGGCGTTCGCGCCGAGGGTCGGGACTTCGTCTACAAGTTCGACCGCTACGGGTTCGACAAGACGCAGCACGACATCGCCTGGCAGGGCGGCCTCACGCTGTCCTTCTAGACGTCGTTCACCCGAGCGGGTGGGAGCGACCCACCCGTTCGGGTGAAAGTGCGCCGGCCGTACGACCTCCGCGGAACCTTTCCCGCACATAGTTCATTCCTGCACTATCACCCTGCTCGGTCTAGTTGGAGCACCACACGGAGAGGATTCACAATGACGCGTTCGATCAAACCGCTGGCATGGGTCCTGGTTGGAGTGGGCGTACTGGTCCTCACGGCCGGCGCCGCCGCGTTCCGCCGGGCGCCCAGCGCCCCCGCAGCTCCACCTCCTTCGGAAGTGTCCGTCCTGACCGTCGTTCCCGAGACCGTTGCGGCGCGCTACGAGTACGTCGGCCAGGCCGAAGCGTCGCGCTCGGTCGAAGTCCGCTCCCAGGTCACGGGGGTAATCGTCGCGCGCCCTTACGCCGAAGGCACGGACGTCGCCAAGGGCACGCTGCTGTTCCGGATCGACCCCACGACCTACGAGGCCGCTTACCGCAGCGCCCAAGCGCGCCTCGAGAACGCCGAGCGGAACCTCGCGCGGCTCAAATCGCTGCTCGCGTCGCGCGCCGTCGCCCAGAAGGACGCCGACGACGCCCAGACGGCGTTCGATCAGGCGCAAGCGGCGGTCGACCAGACGAAGAAGGATTACGACGACACGTTCGTTCGCTCGGAGATCACCGGACGCGTCGGACGCGCCCGGCTCGAGCTGGGCGGCCGCGTGACCGGACCGGGTGATCTGCTCACGACGGTCGAGCAGGTCGACCCGATCTACCTGAACTTCAGCCCCTCGGACCAGGACATTCTCCGCTGGCGGCGCGACGCCGCGACCGGTCAGCTGCTGATGCCACACGCCATGTCGGTGCAGGTGGTGCTCGCCGACGGGACCGTCCTGACCGATGCTGGTAAGCTGAATTTCGTGGACCTCGCGTTGCAACCGGAGACCGGAACGCAGCAGCTCCGCGCGGTGCTGCCGAACCCGAAGCACGTGCTGCTCCCGGGACAATTCGTGCGGGTGCGGCTGCTCGGCTTGAAGATCCCGAACGCGATTATGGTACCGCAGCGCGCCGTGCAGCAGGGGCTGAGTGGCGCGTTCGTGTACGTGGTGGCTGACGCCAAGGTCGCGGTGCGCAACGTGGTTGCGACATCCTGGGATGCCGGGTCGTGGCTGATCGCGGAAGGGCTGCAGACGGGGGACCGCGTGATCGTGGATGGCGTGCAGACGGCCGCCCCCGGGGCGCCGGTCAAGGCGGTGGCCTACCAGCCGGCCGCCGACAGCGCCGCGAGGGTCCCGTGAGTAACGCACCCGAGATCCGCAACGTCTTCATCCGGCGCCCGATCTTCTCGGGCGTCATCTCGATCGTGATCGTGCTGTTGGGGCTGTTCGCGCTCCGCACGCTCCCGGTGAACAGTTATCCAGCGCTCACGCCCCCCGAGATCCAGGTGCAGGCGGTGTACCCGGGCGCGACCGCACAGGACGTCGCCGCGGCCGTGGCCGCGCCGATCGAGCAGCAGCTGTCGGGGCTCGACGGGTTGCTCTACTTCAAGTCGTCGAACTCGAGCGCTGGCGTCATGAACCTGTCGGTCTACTTCGACGTCTCGCGCAACCCCGACCTCGCGGCGGTGGACGTGCAGAACCAGATCGCGCTCGCCGAGCCGCAGCTGCCGCAGGAGGTGGTGCGCAACGGGATCACGGTGCAGAAGCGCCAGACGAGCATCCTCGTGGTGGGCGCGCTCACCGCCGACGACCCGCGCTTCGACGCCGAATACCTGAGCAACTACTCGAAGATCTACGTCCAGGACGAGCTCAAGCGCCTGCCGGGCGTCGGCGACGCGCAGACGGTGGGACAGCTCGAGTTCTCGATGCTCCTGAGTCTCGACCCCGACCGCATGGCGCAGCTCGGGTTGACCGTGTCGGACGTCGCCGGCGCCGTTCAAGAGCAGAACGCCACGAACCCAGCCGGGCGCATTGGGCGCGAGCCCTCGCCGCCGGGCACCCAGCTCACGATCCCCGTGGTCACCGCGGGCCGGCTCACGGACCCCGCCCAGTTCGGGCAGATCATCGTGCGGGGGCGGCCGGACGGCTCGCTGGTGCGCGTCAACGACATCGGCGAGGTCCGTCTGGGGGCGCGCAACTATGACGTCGTGGGGCGGCTCGACGGCAAGCCCACGGCGCTGTTCCTCGTCTTCCTGCGACCGGGAGCGAACGCGCTCCAGGTGAAGCGGGCGGTGCTGCAGCGCATGGGCGAGCTGGCCAAGGGCTTTCCCGCCGGCGTCCGGTGGTCGGTGCCGTTCGACACGACCCCGTACATCACCGCCTCCATTTACGAAGTCGTCAAGACGCTGTTCGAGGCCATGCTGCTCGTGACCCTCGTGGTCTTCCTCTTCTTGCAGAGCTGGCGGGCGACGCTCATCCCCGTCCTCGCCGTGCCCGTTTCCGTCATCGGTGCGTTCTTCGGCATGCAGGTGCTCGGCTTCTCGATCAACCTGCTCACGCTGTTCGGCCTGGTGCTGGCGATCGGCATCGTGGTGGACGACGCGATCGTCGTGATCGAGAACGTGGAGCGCATCATGGCAACCGAGGGCGTGTCGCCCGCGGTGGCCGCGGACCGGGCGATGCGCCAGGTGAGCCGGGCCCTGATCGCGATCGTGCTGGTGCTATGCTCCGTCTTCGTCCCCGTGGCCTTCCTGGGAGGCATCACGGGCCTCATGTACCGGCAGTTCGCCATCACGATCGCCGTCGCCGTGGTGCTGTCCGGGATTGTCGCCCTGACGCTGACGCCGGCGCTGTGTGCCGTGCTGCTCAAGCCCGCCACCGCAGGCCCGGCCGCGACAGCGTCGGCGCTCGGGCGCTTGTCGACGCGATTCTTCGGACGGTTCAACCGTGGCTTCCGGACTGTCACGGAGCGCTACCTCGGCGCGGCGGGCCGCGTGATCGACCGGCCGCGTACGTTCTTCGCCGCCTTTGGCGTCGTCGTCGCGCTGGTCGTCGTGCTGATCCGCAGCGTGCCCAGCGGGTTCATCCCAAGTGAGGACAAAGGCTACTTCGCGATGCTCGTCGCGTTGCCAGACGACGCGTCGCGCCAGCGGACCGAGCAGGTCGTCGGCGGGATCGAAGGCTTCCTCAAGCAGCAGCCGGCCGTGAATCACGTCGTGGCGCTCGTCGGGCTCGACTTCATCCAAAACGCGAACCAGACCAACGCCGCGATCATCTTCGTCAACATGAAGCCTTGGGACGAGCGCACGTCCCGGAAGGACCAGATCAACGCGGTGCTCGGCGCCACGAACGGCTATCTGTTCGGCATGCGGAACGCGCGCGGGTTCGCGTTCAATCTGCCGGAGATCATCGGTCTGGGCACGAACGCCGGCCTCGAGATGAACCTGCAGGACCGCGGCGTGAACGACGTGCAGCGGTTTGCCGGGCTCGTCAATGATTTCACGCGCGATGCCAACGGGCGCCCCGAGCTGCGGGGCGTGTACTCGACGCTGCGGGTGAACACGCCGCAACTCTACGTCCAGGTGGACCGGGAGAAGGCCAAGGCGCTGGGGATCTCGCTCACTGACCTGTTCCAGACGCTCCAGGCGTTCCTCTCGACCCTCTATATCAACGACTTCAACCTGTACGGGAAGACGTACCGGGTGCAGGCGGAGGCGCAGTCCAAGTTTCGCCAGACGCCGGACGACATCGGCCGCCTGTACGTGCGCGGCCCCAATCAGCACATGGTGCCCGTCTCCGCGCTCACGCGCACGCAGTTCCAGACCGGGCCGAGCGTCCTGACGCGCTTCAACGGATTTACCTCGGCGCTCGTGATTGGCGCGCCCGCCCCGGGCAAGAGCTCCGGCCAGATGCTCGACGCGGTCGAGCGGCTGGTGCAGGAGAAGTACGGCAGTCAGGGCGTGGGCTACGCCTTCAGCGGCCAGTCCTATCAGGAGCGGGCCTCGGGCGGCCAGGGCGGGCTCGTGTTCGCGCTCGGCCTGGTGATGGTGTTCCTGGTGCTCGCGGCGCAGTATGAGAGCTGGTCGATTCCGTTCGCGGTGCTCTTGGCCGTGCCGTTCGGCACGTTGGGCGCGCTGCTGGGTGTCTGGCTACGCGGGATGCCGAACGACGTGTACGTGCAGATCGGCCTGATCGTCGTCGTGGGACTCGCGGCCAAGAACGCCATCCTGATCGTCGAGTTCGCGAACGAGCTGCGGGCCCAAGGTCGCTCCATCAAGGAAGCGGCCCTCGAGGCCGGGCGCGAGCGGCTGCGGCCGATCCTGATGACGTCGTTCGCCTTCATCCTGGGTGTAGCACCGTTGCTCACGTCGAGCGGCGCCGGGGCCGCGAGCCGCCATTCGATCGGCACCGGCGTGTTCTTCGGGATGCTGGTCGCGACGGCCGTCGGGATCTTCTTCATCCCCTTGTTCTTCGCAGTGATTCGGGGCTTGAGCGAGCGGGGCCTGTTCCGCCGCGGTGCGAGTGCCGTCGTCCCGCAGGCCGCGCCGGTCGCGGTGGAGGGCGACTGACATGCGCCGCATCGTCTTGCTCGCGTCCGTCGCGCTGATCGCCCTCGTGGAGGCGTGCGCGGTGGGGCCGCGCTATCGCCGCTCCGCCGTCGGCATGCCCGACGGCTGGCGGCGGCCGGCGGCGTCGGAAGACTCGCTGCGGTCGTTCTACGACTCGCTGCGCACCGCCCGCGACACGCTGCTGCCGGCCGGGGCTGACACGGCGCGCGTGCCGTTCGCGTACGATACCACGTCGCCGGGTCTGCGCCGGGACTCGGGCGCAGCGCTGCAGTGGCTCGACCTGATCCAGGATTCCGTGCTGCGCCAGCTCGTGGACACAAGCCTACGGGCGAACCGCGACGTGCGGACCGCGCTCGCCGTGGTCGACGAGTTCCGCGCCCAGTACCGGGCCACGCGGGGCGTGCTGCTGCCCGAGCTGACGGCCAACGGGCAGGCCGGCCGCAACCAGCAGGTGTTCGGCACGTTCGGGTCGTTCACCTACGACACGTACCGGGCGACGGCCGACCTGAGCTGGGAGCTCGATCTCTGGGGCCGGCTGCGCCGCAACACCAGCGCCGCGCGCTCAGACCTCGTGGCCCGAGAGGAAGACCGGCGCGCGCTGCAGTTGTCGCTGATCGGCGACGTGGCGACCGCGTATTTCGACCTCCGCGCGGCCGACTTGAACCTCGCGATCGCCCGCCGCACGCTCGACTCGCGGCGGCAAACGCTCGCGCTCGCCCGGCAGCGGCTCGACCGCGGGTTGATCTCGGAGCTCGATGTGCGCCAGTTCGAGGCCGATGTCGCGACTCCCGCGGCGAGTGTCGCCGACCTGGAGCGGCAGGTGGCCCAACAGGAGAACGCCCTGAGCGTGCTGGTCGGCCACAACCCCGGCGCCATCCGCCGGGGCCGCGCGCTCACGGAGATGGCGGCGAGCATCCCGGTCCCCGCCGGCGTGCCCTCGGCGCTGCTCGGCAACCGCCCCGATGTCCGGAGCGCCGAAGCGGCCCTGCGCGGCGCCACGGCGCGGATCGGTGTGGCGCAGGCCGCTTGGTTGCCGACCTTCACGATCACCGGGCAGTACGGCACGCAGAGCACGGAGTTCTCCAAGTGGTTCGGCTCCGGGACGAACATCTGGCAGGCGTTCGCCGGCGTCTCGATCCCGCTGTTCAGCCAGGGCCGGCCCGGGGCGGGCGAGCAGGTCAACATCGCCCAGGCGCGGGCGTCGCAGGCGCGGTCGCGCTACGAGCAGACGGTGCTCGTGGCGCTGCGCGAAGTGGAGGATGCGCTCGTGGGACTGCGCACCGCCCAGGATCGCAGCGGGGCGCAGGAGCGCCAGGTGATCGCGCTGCGCCGGGCGCTCGAGCTCGCCACCATGCGATACCAGAACGGCGTGTCGAGCTACCTCGACGTGCTGGACGCGCAGCGCGGCCTGTTCGGGGCGGAGCTCGCCCTCACCCAGGCGGAGCGGGACCAGCTCGTCGCGGCGGTGCAGCTGTATCGCGCCGTCGGCGCCGGGTGGCCCGCCGCCAAGCAATGAGCCATAATCGGCCGATGCGTACGCGTTCCCGAGACGGCGCGCGCCGACCCGCGGCCGACTCCCTCGTGTTCGAGTTCCTGAGCGCGGCCGACGCGGTGGAGGCACGCCTCGAAGCGGCCTTGAGCCAGACCGGGTTGTCGCTCGCGAAGCTCGCGGTGCTGCATCTCCTGGCGGATGCGAAGGAGCCGCTGCCCCTGTCCGATCTCGCCGCGCGCCAGCACTGCGTGCGCTCCAACATCACCCAGCTGGTCGATCGCCTGGAAAACGACGGTCTGGTCCGCCGGCGCGCCGATCTCGACGACCGCCGCAGTGTCCTGGCGGAGCTCACGCCGGCGGGCCGGCAGGCGCATGCCAAGGGCGTACGCGCGCTGGCCGGCGCGCAACGCGCCATCGTGAGAGCGCTCGAGGCGGGCGAGGCGACGAGCCTCCAAAACGCCCTCGGCGCGCTGTCTTCCTGACTCGTTCTCCCACCATCGAAAAGGAGATTTCCGTGGTCTACCTCGTCCCCGTAGGTCGATTCCTTTTTTCCGCGATCTTCTTGACGACGGTGTTGGGGCATTTCTCCCCAGCCTACATCGGATATGCCGCCCAGCAGGGAGTGCCGGCCGCGGCGTTCCTGGTCCCGCTGTCGGGCGTGATCGCCACGCTCGGGGGGTTGAGCGTGACGCTCGGCTACAAGGCCAAATTCGGGGCGTGGCTGTTGGTGCTGTTCCTGGTGCCGGTCACGCTCACGATGCACAACTTCTGGGCGGTGCCCGACCCGATGATGCGCGGGATGCAGATGGCGATGTTCATGAAGAACGTGTCCATGCTAGGCGCGGCGCTGCTGATCACGCATTTTGGCGCGGGCCCGCTGAGCCTGGACGCGCGGCGGGCGTCCCCACCGGGCGTGTAGGTGCCCGAGCGGGCGGCGCGGTATTATTTTCATTCATGAACAACCGTGCGCGTAAGCGCCCGCGCCGCCCGCCGGCCCCCGACGCGCTGGTCTTCTCGCTCCTCGGAGCCGCGGGAGCGGTCGAGGCGCGGCTCGAAGCGGCCGTGAGCCCGTTGGGGCTGTCCCTGGCCAAGCTGGGGTTGCTCCGACTGCTGGCCGAGGCGAAGCAGCCGCTGCCGCTCTCCGAGCTGGCTCAGCACCAGCGCTGCGTGCGATCCAACATCACGCAGATCGTGGATCGGCTCGAGAAGGACGGGCTGGTCCGGCGCCGCGCCGACGCGGACGACCGTCGGAGCGTGCGCGCCGGCCTCACGCCAGCCGGGGAGCGGGCCTACGCCAGGGGGATGCGGGCGCTCGCCCAGGCGCAGCGCGCCATCGCGAGCTCGCTCAAATCAACAGACGCGAGTAGTCTCCAGGCCGCCCTCGAAACCCTGGCGCGCTGAGGGCCCGCGCGGGGCGCTACATTCTCCCAGTATGCCGCCCGCCATCACGGCCGATCGGCTCAGCAAGACCTTCCAAGTCAAGGTGCGGGACCCCGGCCTCAAGGGCGCGCTGCTCGCGCTGGTGCGGCCGCGCTACCGGGATGTCCACGCGGTGCGTGAGGTGAGCTTCGCCATCGACGCTGGGGAGATCGTGGCGTTCCTGGGCCCGAATGGTGCCGGCAAGACCACGACCTTGAAGATGCTCGCCGGCTTACTCTTCCCCACCGGCGGGCGGGTGGAGGTGGTCGGGTTCCGGCCGTGGAGCGGGGGACCCGAGTTCAAACGGCGCATCGCCCTCGTCCTCGGCAACCGCCAGCAGCTCGTGTGGGACCTCCCGCCCGAGGAGACGTTCCAGTTGAACCGCGCGATCTACGGCATCGCCGCGGCGGACTACCGGGAGCGGCTGGCGGAGCTGGTCGCGCTACTCGAGCTGGACGACCTGCTCCAGAAGCCGGTGCGCCAGCTTTCACTGGGCGAGCGGATGAAGTGCGAGCTCACGGCCGCCCTGCTGCACCGTCCCTCCATCCTGTTTCTCGACGAGCCGACCCTGGGCCTCGACGTCACCGCCCAGGAGGCCATCCGCCGGTTCCTCGCCGAGTACCGCGACCGCCACGGCGCGACAGTGCTCCTCACGTCGCACTACATGCAGGACGTGACGGCCCTGGCCTCGCGCGTCCTCATCATCAACCGCGGGCGGCTGTTGTACGACGGCGCGTTGGCTGCGCTCGTGGCGCGGATCGCGCGCACCAAGCGGATCGAGCTCGTCCTCGCCGACGGCGTCACCGCCGAGGCCCTCGCCGCGTTCGGCGCGGTGAAGAGCTTCCGGTTCCCCAACGCCGTGCTGGAGGTGCCGCGGGAGCAAGCGGCCGCGACCAGCGCGCGCCTGCTCGCCGCGCTTCCCGTCGCCGACCTCTCGATCGAGGACCCGCCGATCGAGGAGGTGATCCGGCTGGCGTTCGCACAGGGCGTCGAGGAGGGCGAGTGATCCGCCAGTACGCCGCGCTGCTCCGCAACGCGTGGCTGGTCGATCTCCAGTACCGCGCGTCCATCGTACTGTGGCTACTGTGGGGCGTGACCGAGCCGGCGGTCGCCCTCGGCATCTGGTGGGCGATCGCCGGCGACGGGCAGATCGCCGGCTACGCGCGCGCCGACTTTGCCCGCTACTTCTTCGCCCTGATGCTGGTGAACCAGCTCACGATCGCCTGGGACTCCTGGTACCTAGACGGGTGGATCCGCGAGGGCGAGCTGAACTTCCGACTGGCGCGGCCGCTGCACCCGGCGCACGAGGCGGTCGCCGAGAACATCGCCTACAAGGCGCGCACCGCCAGCGTCATTTTGGTGGTGTGGCTGCTCACGTCGCTGGTGTGGCCGGCGGTGCGGCTGCCGTTCGCGCCCGCCCGTTGGGCGCTCACCGCCCTCGCCGTGCTGCTCGCCGCGGCGATGCGTTTCTTCATCAGCTTCACGACGGGCCTCTTCGCCTTCTGGACCACGCGGGCGAGTGCGATCATGGAGCTGCACGCGGGCGTGTCGCTGTTTCTGTCGGGCCGGCTCGCGCCGCTCGCCCTGCTTCCGCCCGCCGTCGCGGGCGTCGCCGCGGTCCTGTGGTTCCCCTACATGCTCGCGTTTCCCGTGGAACTCCTCACCGGCGCCGCGCAGGGCGCGGCGGTGGCGCGCGGCTTCGCGGGGCAACTGGTGTGGCTCGGGGTCTGGGTCGCGGCGTATCGCTTCACCTGGACCCGGGGCCTGCGGCGCTACGGGGCGGTGGGGGGATGAGACAATGCAATTGACGATTGTGGATTGCGGATTGCGGATTGGCAGGGGAGACTCGAGCCACGAAGCGGGTTCCGAGGCACGACACTCGCCATGACAATCCGCATTCCGCAATCCGCAATCCGCATTCTTATCGCCCTCTGGCGTCTCAACGTCGTTGAGGAGCTCCAGTACCGCGCCAACCTCGTGGCGAGCCTGCTCGGCACGCTGTTCTGGATCGGCACGGCGCTGCTCACGCTGGCGGTGTTCTTCTCCCACACCACGCGCCTGGGCGGCTGGGACTACTGGGAAGTCGTCGTGCTGCTGGGCGTGTTCAACGCGCTCACCGGCTTGATCGAAGCGGTGCTGCGGCCGGGGATCGGCCGGCTGGCCGGAGAAGTCCGCAGCGGCGGCCTCGATCTCGTGCTCGCGAAGCCGGTGGACGCGCAGGGGTTCGTCTCGTTCCGACGGCTCGACATCTGGCGCCTCAGCGACGTCGTGCTCGGCCTCGCGCTCGCCGGCTACGCCCTCCACCGGCTCGGCCGGACGCCGGGCTTGCTCCAACTCGGGGCGTTCGTCGTGGCGCTCGCCTCCGCCGGCGTCGTGGTCTACTCGATCTGGGTCGTGCTGATGAGTCTCGCGTTCTGGTTCGTGTCGGTGGAGAACTTATCGGTGCTGTTCGATGCGGTGTACGAGGGCGCGCGTTATCCCGTCTCGGCGTACCCCGAGGCACTGCGGTTCCTGTTCGTGTACCTGATTCCGATCGCGTGGACCACGACCATCCCCGCGTCCGCGCTCACGGGCCGGCTCGGGCCCGAGATCGGGCTCGCCGCGGCGGCGGTGGCGGCAATCGTGTTCGCGCTCGCCCGGCTGCTGTGGCGGACCGCGCTCAAGCATTACACCGGAGCCAGCGGGTAACGCCCTGGCCGCCTACTGGTCCGTCCACACGGCCAACTCGTTGCCGCTCGGGTCCGTGAAGTGGAAGCGGCGGCCGCCGGGGAACGTGAACGGCGGCTTCACGATCTTCCCACCCCCCTGCTTCACTTTGGCCTCGGTCGCTTCGAGCCGGGAGGCGTAGATGACGACCAGCGGTCCGCCGGCCCGCACGGTCGACCCCTTCGCGAAGCCGCCGCTCAAGCGACCGTCCTGAAAGCTCGTGTAATCGGGTCCGTAGTCCTCGAACCGCCAGCCGAAGACCTGCTGATAGAACTGCTTCGTGCGGGCGATGTCGGTGGCCACGAACTCGACATAGTCGATCTGCCGGTCGTGATCGGCCTGCGTCATGGGATCCTCGGTTTGGGGGGTTGTCGTAACCTGCAGCGGCGCCGCACCACACGCAAAGCCCCGCGATCGCCGGGCGACCGCGGGGCTCGTCAACGTCGGGACCGCAGGCCTTAGGACCGCGTCACCGTGTACTGGCCGCACGCCGTGAACGCGATCGTCACGTTGGACGCGGTGCTGCCGCGCGTCACCGTCACGTGCAGCGTCCCGGCGTCGAACTTCGGCCGGACGGTGCAAGCCGCGTTGAAGTGAAGCACCGGATCGGTGGACACGGCCAGCGAGTAGGTGTTCGTGCCGCGCGTCCACGTCGACGTGCCGTCGATGCTCAGCGTGCCGCTCGGCAGCGGCGCGTCGGGCTGGATCGAGCCGGGGGTCGCCGCGGTGAAGGTGCTGTTCCACGTGCGGTCGTGGCTCGACGTGCTACCGTCGGGGAAGGTGTAGGTGCTCCTGAAGTCCTTCTCGATCAGCGAGATCACCGACGCGTCGCGTATCGCCTCGCGCGTGCCGTTCAGCTCGAGCGAGCGACGTCTGCCATCGCGCACGTGCACCCAGGAGAAATCGGTGAACACCGTCTTCACCGAGCGGTCGGTCGTGGTGGGCGTGGGATCGACGATGTCGATCGTGCCGCGCACGGTGTCGGCCTCGGTCGCCGACGCGAAGGCGCAGGCGCTGAACGCGATCCGCACGGAGTCCGGCACGGGATCCGCGTCCGAATTCGCTGGTGGCGAAGGGCTGCGCGTGGGCATGCAGAACGCCGTGCCCGAGGCGAACGGTGCGATCGGCGCGGCCAGGCCTGGGAGGAACAGCCCGCCCGACAGCGTGGCTCCGTCCAGCACGCTCTGCGCGTCAGCGGCGACGGCCTCTCCGAGCAGGCTCGCCTCCGGGGCACTCAGCGCGGAATTATTGGAGCCGGAAGAAGCGGGGGCGGTGCTGTCGGTGGTACAAGCGGCCACGGCGCCGAGTGCGGCAGCCGCGACGCCGGCGGCGAGCCGGCGGAGACGGCGGGTGAGCAGCATAGGGCATCCTCCTGGACGGTCTGGACCGGGTGGCGACACCTGTAAAGAGGGTGGACGCCCCCGGGGCGGTAACGTTAAGACCCCACGTTCCCGGCCAGGATCCGGTCGATGGTTCGGAGCTCGTCGTCACTGAAGGCCCGCTTGTCGAGCGCCGCCACCGCGTCCTCGATGTGGCCAGGCCGGCTGGCCCCGATCAGCGCCGCCGTCACCTCGCGATGACGCAGCACCCACGCCAACGCCATCTGCGCCAGTGTCTGGCCGCGGGCGCGGGCGCACTGGTTCAGCCGGCGCACCTGCGCCAGCACTTCCTCCGTCACCTGCTCGCGCTTCAAGAAGCCGTGCGGCTTGGCGGCACGAGAGTCCGCAGGAATACCCGAGAGATAGCGATCCGTGAGCAACCCTTGCGCCAGCGGCGAGAAGACGATGCAACCGATCCCCAGGTCGCCCAGCACGGCGAGCAACCCGCCCTCGAGCGCGCGGTTGAACATGCTGTAGTTGGGTTGATGAATGAGGCACGCGGTTCCCAGCGTCTGCAACAAGTGCGCGGCGCGACGAGTCTCCTCCGGTGAATAGGACGAGATCCCGGCGTACAGCGCCTTCCCGCTGCGGACGGCGTGATCGAGCGCGCCCATCGTTTCTTCGAGCGGGGTGTCCGGGTCGGGGCGATGGTGATAGAAGATGTCCACGTACTCGAGCCCCATGCGGCGCAGGCTCTGGTCCAGGCTCGCGATCAGGTACTTGCGGGAGCCCCAATCCCCGTACGGGCCGGGCCACATCGGCCAGCCGGCCTTGGTCGAGACGATCAGCTCATCGCGGTACGATGCGAGGTCGCGACGCAGGATGCGACCAAAGGTCGTTTCCGCGGACCCCGGCGGGGGCCCGTAGTTGTTGGCCAAGTCAAAGTGGGTGATGCCGAGATCGAAGGCGCGCAGTACCATCGCGCGCGAGTTGCTGAAGCGATCGACCCCGCCGAAGTTGTGCCACAGTCCCAGTGAGATGGCGGGGAGCTGGACACCGCTCTTGCCGCAGCGCTCATAGGTCATGGCATCGTACCGGATATCCGCCGGGCGATAGGGCATAGTCGGGCCTATAAGCTGCACCGCGGGTCGCACCCCTCGCCAGCGGCCGAGCGATGTAAACGCCACCGCGCCGCCCCGCGTAGGTTACAGAACTCCCCTCTTGGAGGCTTCCCCTTGTCAGCGACTTCCCGTTGGCTCGCCGCGACCGTCGCGTGCTGCGTCGTGAGGGCGCTTCCGGCCCAGAGCGGCCACCCTGGACTCGACCCCGCGAACCTCGACACGACGTGCGCGCCCTGCCAGGACTTCAATCGCTATGCCAACGGGGGCTGGCTCGCGCGCACGACGCTCCCGCCCGAGTACGCGAGCTACGGCAGCTTCGTCGAGCTGGTGGAGCGCAACAACGAGACGCTGCATCGTATCGTCGACCGGCTCGCCGCGGCGGCCCCGGCCGTCCCACGGACCACCGAGCACAAGCTCGGCGCGTTCTACGCCTCCTGCATGGACTCGGGCGCCGTGGAGCAGGCGGGCGCCGGCCCCCTGCAGGCCGACCTCGCTCGCATCGCCGCGATCCCGTCGAGCGCCGATCTGGTGCGTGAAATCGCGCGGTCGCACCGCCGCGGCTCGAGCGCGCTGTTCGGCTTCGCCGGCGCGCCGGATTTCAAGAACAGCACCATGACGATCGCCGCAGCCTCGCAGGGCGGGCTGGGGCTCCCCGACCGCGACTACTACGTCCGCTCCGACTCGGCGGCGACGGCGCTGCGCGCGGCATACCTCCATTACGTATCGGCGACCCTCCAGCTGCTGGGCGATCGGCCCAGCACCGCCGACTCGACCGCTCAGCGTGTGCTGGCGCTGGAAGCCACGCTCGCCCGTGCGTCGCTGACCCGGGTCGAGCGACGCGACCCGAACGCCAACTATCACAAGATGTCGCTCGCGGCGGCGGATTCGGTCACACCCCACATCGCCTGGGCCGCTTTTCTGCGTGACGCCGGCGCGCCCCAGACCGACGCGATCAACCTGGGCCAGCCGCGCTTCTTCACCGCCGCGGACAGCCTGCTCACGGCCGTGCCGCTCGCTGACTGGCGCGCGTACCTGCGGTGGCATCTGGTGCGCCAGGCCGCCCAGTGGTTGTCCCGGCCGTTCGTGGACGAGAGCTTCCGGTTCCAGAGTGCCGTCACCGGCGTGAAGGAGCAGCAGCCGCGCTGGAAGCGCTGCGTGCAGGCCGCAAACTTCCTGATGGGCGACGCGCTCGGTCAGGCGTACGTCAGGGAGACGTTCAGCCCCGATGCGCGGCACCGCGCGCTCGAGATGGTGGACCGCCTCATCGCCGCGCTCGACGACCGGCTGCACACGCTCGAGTGGATGGGCGACGCGACCCGCGCGCAGGCGCTCGGCAAGCTGCGCGCCATCCGCAAGAAGATCGGCTACCCCGACAAGTGGCGCGACTACGCGAAGCTCGTCGTGGACCGGGGCCCGTTCATCGGGAACGTCGCCCGCGCCCAGGCCTTCGCCACCGCGCGCAACCTCGAGCGCATCGGCCGGCCCGTGGATCGGGACGAATGGCGCATGACCACGCCGACCGTCAACGCCTCCTACAACTCGTCGCTCAACGACATCACCTTCCCCGCGGGGATCCTGCAGCCACCGTTCTTCGACCCCGCCGCCGACGACGCCGTGAACTACGGCGGGATGGGCGCCGTGATCGGACACGAGATGACGCACGGCTTCGACGATCAGGGGCGGCAGTTCGACGCCGTCGGCAACCTGCGCGACTGGTGGACGCCCGAGGACGGCCAGCGCTTCAAGGACCGTGCGGGGCTCGTGGTGAAGCAGTTCGATTCGTACACGGTGGTGGACAGCGCGACCCACGTGAACGGCCGGCTCACGCTGGGCGAGGATATCGCGGACCTGGGGGGGCTCAAGATCGCCTATGCCGCGTTCCAGCGTTCGCTAGCGGGGAAGCCGCGGCCGCCCGACATCGACGGCCTGACGCCCGAGCAGCGTTTCTTCCTCGCCTGGGCGCAGATTTGGCGCTCCAAGGCGACCGACCAGTACCTCCGCAACCTGGTGACCGTGGATCCACACGCGCCGGCGCGCTGGCGCGTGATGGGACCATTGTCGAACTTGCCGGAGTTCAGCCAGGCGTTCCACTGCGGGGCCGGGGACCCGATGGTGCGGCCCGACAGCCTCAGGGCGCAGATCTGGTAGCGACGGTCAGGCGGCGGCTGGAGTGCCGGGATGTGCGGTGCCGCTCGTGGTCACGATCCGGTTCGACCCGAGCCGCTTGGCTTCGTACAGCGCGCGATCCGCCAGCGCGTACAACTGGTCCTGCCCGCTGGCATCCCACGGTGCGGTGGCAATGCCGCCGCTGACCGTCACCTCGAGGAACTGACCGCACACCGGATGCGTCTCGAACCATGATTCGACGTCGGCGCGGAACCGCTCCGCCACCGTGCAGGCCTCGGCCTGCGCGGTGTCCGACAGGATGATCGTGAACTCGTCCCCGCCCAGGCGGCAGGGGACGTCCGCGCCGCGCAGATGCTTGAGGATCAGCTCGCCGAACGCCTGCAGCACTTTGTCGCCGACCCGGTGACCAAACTCGTCGTTGATCTCCTTGAACCCGTCCAGGTCGAGCAGTAGCAACGAGACCGGGTTGCCATGGCGGTGACACCGCTCCAACTCCCGCTTGAGCGCGTGCTCGAAGTAGCCGCGATCGTATAGACCCGTGAGCGCGTCGGAAATGGCGCGGCGCTCGATCGCGTCGAGGGCGGTCGTCTCGATGATGGTGGCGTCCACGCGCTGCGGGTGGACGTTCAGGAGGAAGTCGAGCAACGCGACCCGCTCTCCGACGTCGCGGCCGAGGCGCCGCAGCAACTCCCGGCGGTGCCGGGACAGGTCGCGCCACAACCGCTCCGCCTCGGCTTCGGGGACGTGGAGGTGCGCGAGCTGCTCCAGTCGGGCGGCGTAGGAGTGGGGAGGCGTGGTCATCTGGCGAACGGGTGTGGGCATGGCGACCGGGCTTAGCAGACAGCATACCGGCGCCGGGCGAGATCTCTATCACGTTTCCCGTGAATATGTTAGGTGGAAATCCGGCAGCCGATCAGCGCACCCGCTGAGCCCCATTCGGGTGCTGCCGGAGTGCTACGTCGCCCTGAAATGTGGCGTGGCTCACACTCTGGACCGCGTCCCGATCATGCGGCATCGTACCCCTCCCGTCCTCCCGGAGCCGGCATGCGTCGTTCCCTCGTTCTGATCGCTGGTGCGCTCAGCGCCGCCCTCGCCGCGGCGGCCGCGCCCGCGCAGCAGCCCACCGCCGGTGATTCGGCCTACGCGCGCACGGAGGCGAAGATTCCGATGCGCGACGGCGTCAAGCTTCGCGTCGTGATCTTCGCCCCGCGTGGCGCGGCCGCACCGCTCCCCATTCTCCTGCAACGCACGCCGTACAACGCCAACGGAGCGATCGGGGTCGCGCGTCACGCCAAGGAGATCGGCCTGGATGGCTACATCATCGTGTTCGGTGACATTCGCGGCCGGTTCGGCTCGGAGGGGACGTTCGACATGAATCGTCCGCCCCGTCTGGGATCGCAAAGTATCGACGAAAGCACCGATGCGTACGACACGATCGAGTGGCTCGTGAAGAACCTGCCCAACAACAACGGCAAGGTCGGGACCATCGGCGTGTCATATCCCGGGTGGCTCACGGCGGTCACGGGGATGGGCCCGCACCCGGCGCTCAAGGCGATCTCACCCCAGGCGCCGATGGGCGACACCTGGATGGGCGACGACTTCTTCCACCAGGGGGCGTTCCGGCTCAGCTACGGTACCGAATACACCTGGAGCATGGAGTCCTCATCCGACGCGAGCGAAGATCCGTCGCCGTCCCGCTACGACTTGTACGAGTGGTATCGCTCGTTCCCGACCTTGGGCGCCCTCGCCCAGGCGGCCCGCGCTGACCGGTGGCCGACGTGGCGCCGCTTCGAAGCGCACCCGACCTACGATTCGGCGTGGCAAGCCCGCGCCCTGCCACGCTACATGGGGCACGCGACCGTGCCGACGCTCGTCGTGGGAGGCTGGTGGGATCAGGAGGACGAGTACGGCCCGCTCGCCCATTACGCCGCGCTCGAGCGCACCGACACCGCGGGGCTCACTCACCTCGTGATGGGTCCCTGGTACCACGGTCAGTGGTCCAGTGATTCCGGCACCGGGTTGGGCAACATTCATTTCGGCCGTGCCACCGGCCTAGAGTACCGGGAGCTCCAGTCGCGCTGGTTTGCGTACTGGCTCAAGGGGGAAGGAGACGGCCGCTTCCCCAAGGCGTGGCTGTTCGACGCCGGCACCAACAGTTGGCGTAGCTTCGACAAGTGGCCCCCGGCGGACGCGGCGCACCGCCGGCTGTACTTCCGTGCCGACGGCGCGCTGTCGTTCGACCCGCCGACCAGCCCTGAGGGGAGCGACCAGTTCACATCCGACCCGGCCCATCCCGTGCCGTACCGCCCCAGACCGGTCGAGCTCACCTATTCGCGCCCCTCGCGTTGGCGGCGCTGGGAGACCGAGGATCAGCGCTTCGTGGACGGGCGGCCGGACGTGCTCACCTGGCAGACCCTCCCGCTCACCGAGGCCGTGACCGTCGCAGGCGATGTCGTCGCGCACCTCTACGCCTCCACCACCGGCAGCGATGCCGACTGGGTGGCGAAGCTCATCGACGTCTATCCCGATACCGTGCCGGGCCGAACGGAGATGCAGGGCTACGAGCTGATGGTGACGGGGGACATCATGCGCGGGCGCTACCGCAAGAGCTGGGAGCACCCCGAAGCGATCCCCGCGAACGCGATTCAGCCGTTCACGGTGGACCTGCACCAGCAGGCGTACACGTTCCAGAAGGGCCACCGCATCATGGTCCAGGTGCAGAGCACCTGGTTCCCGCTGTACGACCGCAATCCGCAGACCTTCGTGCCCAACATCTTCAAGGCGCGCGCGGAGGACTACAAGGCCCGCGTGCATCGGGTCTACCACACCGCGCGGTACCCGTCGAACGTGGAGATCGACGTCCTGGTCGTGACGCGCTAGCTCGCCGCGAGCTTGGTTCGCTCGGCCAGATGGGCACGCCCGTCGAGCGCCGTCTTCAGCACGATCAGGACCACCAGGGCCGGCAGCGGCGACCCAAGGGCAGTCACGAGCAAGCCGCCGCCGAGAATGGTGATGTGCAGCACGGCCACACGCCGGTACGGTTGCGTCATGAGCTGTGTGAGCTGGACGTGACGGTACTCGCCGTTAGCGAGATAGTTGTGGACGAAGGAAAACCCGTGGCTCGCGACGAGCGCCACCACCGCGACGCCGAGCTTGGCCTGACGAACCGCTTCGATCAGCGCGGGCACGCCCGATCCGCCGCCCCCGCCTCCGTGGGTCTGCCCTCCGCCGAACAGGCTGAGAACAAACATGCCGTGCACGAACGTGAACATCCCGAAGTGCACCATGAAGAAGGGGATCACAAAGAGCTTCCCCACCCACGCGATGCTCACCTGCGGGTACGCGCACACCATGCGCAAGACGTTGAACGCGCCCACGACTACGTTCTCGCACCAGTACAGGAGCAGGACGACAAAGACCGTCCAGTGATGGGCGAGGACGCCAACCAGAGGGATGGCGTTGACGAGGACGAGCGGGATGACGGAGGGCGGCCAACGCCGCGCCGGCGGCGGAGCTGCACTGGTCATGACCCAAATTGCACCGCTTGACACACCCCGGACAGTGCGGCTGCAACCTTTGCGGGGGCCGGCACGTCTTACAGTTCCGCAGGCCAGCGGAGGTGCCGTCCCACCTTGGTCATGCTGCGCGCCACCCAACACGGAGGACGGCCGTGTTTCCCACGCTACTCGAGTCCGACCGCAAGACGGACAAGCGGAGAATCTTCAGCGTCGGGTTCGTCTCGGCCACGATTCACGCCGGCGTCATCGCCGCAGCGGTGTACGGCACGCTGCACGCCGCCCGCGGTGACACCACCGTCAGGCTGGATACCACGGTCGTAGTGCTCGCGCCGCAGCAGCACTCGAAACCCCCCGAGGAGCAGCCACTCCAGCTCGAAGTGCCGCTGCGGGGCTTCCAGACCATCGTCGTGCCGCCCGAGATTCCCAGCAACATTCCGCCGGTGGACCTGCACGAGCGCTTCGATCCGAAGGACTATTCGGGCAGCGGCGTGGAGGGCGGCCGCGCGAACGGCGTCGTGCCCGACGGCAACGAGGTGTACCTGGAATCGGTCGTGGAGCAGCGGCCGGAGCTGCTCTCGGGTCCGCCTTCGTATCCCGATCTCCTCAGAGCCGCGGGGATCCAGGGCCGCGTGGTGCTTGTGGCCGTGGTGGACACGACGGGTCGGGTCGAGCCCAGCTCGATCAAGATCGTCCAGACCCCCAGTCCCGGCTTTAACCGGTCCACCAGCCAATGGGCGCTGGCTGCGCTGTTCCGCCCGGCTCGCATACAGGGTCGGGCCGTGCGGGCGCTGGTTCGCCTGCCGCTCGATTACTCCGTGCCACCAAATTAGGGGCGCCAACCGGCTTCCGACCCACCCGCTGGCCTGACAAACGCGACCGTGGGTTCCGCGGCGTACCTGGGGCGGTATGTTCGAGACCCCCACTCCTTCCGGAGCGCCCATGGCCACGTGGCACCGACTCGGGCTCCGCGACGAGCTGCTCGCGCGCGTGCCCTTCTCCATCAAGCTGGAGCGCCATCAAATCGCGGTGTTCGTACACGAGGGCCGCTTCACGGCGATCTCGAACATCTGTAACCACAAGGGCGGGCCGCTGTGCGAGGGCCGGGTTCGCGGCGAATTCGTGATGTGCCCCTGGCACGGCTGGGAGTACAGCGTGGTCACGGGAAAAGGGCCGGCGGGCTACGACGAGGAGCAGGTACCCTCGTTCGCGGTCGAGGAGCGCGCCGACGGGGTGTACGTGCAGACGCCGCCCGTCATGCCGCGCAGGCTCGTGAAGCACAAACCGTCCCACCTGCTCGAAGCGCATCCCAAGACTCCCGGGGCGCCGCCCCGCGTCCTCGGCATCTCCACCACGGCGATGGACGGGGGGAACCCGCGTTTCTCCACCTCCGATGCGCTGCTCGAGCACGCCATGGAGATGGCGCGCGAGCTCAAGACCGACACGCAGCTGATTAAGCTGCGCAACCTCAAGTTTCAGCATTGCGAGGGGAACTATTCGAAGGCATCGCACGCCTGCACCTGGCCCTGCGCCATCACGGAGCGCGACCCCGAGGATCAGCTCAGCGCGGTGTACGAAGGGCTGGTACACTGGGCGGACGTGGTGATCATCTCCACGCCGATCCGCTGGGGCAATGCCTCGGCGCTCTATTACAAGCTGGCCGAGCGGCTGAACTGCGTGCAAAACCAAATCACCATCCACAACAACCGCCTCATCAAGAACAAGGTCGCGGCGTTCATCATCACCGGCGGACAGGACAACATCCAAGCGGTGGCCGGCGGCCTATTCACCTTTTGGTCCGAGCTCGGCTTCGTGTTCCCGCCGTTCCCCTTCATCGCGCACTCGCGCGGCTGGGATGCCGAAGACATGCAGAACAACGTGCGGCAGGTGCAAGCGAGCGAGGCGCTGCGCGAGGCGGCGCGTGAGCTGGTGGAGCGGGCTCTCGACTTCTGGAAGATCTTGGAGCAGAACCACGCGATGATGGAGAAGCCGATGGAGCGGGCCGGCCGCAAGGCGAGTCCCCTGGCCAACCCGGAAGAGGCGATCGTATGAGCAGGCGGATGGATATCGCCAAAGCGTACGAGAAAGCGCTGTTCGCCGCTGATCGCGTAGCGGTCGGAAAGATGTTTCACGACGACATCGCGTACTGGGTGGCCGGGGTGCCGCCGATCGGCGGCGAGTGGCGGGGTCGGGAGCGGGTGCTCGATGCGCTGTGGAACCGCGAGCCCGGCCTGGGTGCAGCCGACTGGGGCTACGAGGACGTGTGGCGCGACTGGTACGACGCCGAGCAGCGCGTGATCGTGGAAATCCGGGAGCGGAGCTGGCTCAAGAGCGCCTCGGAGGACGTGCTGGACCAGCGCACCTGCGTCGTGATGCGGTTCCGAGGCGACCAGATCAGCGAGATGCGGGACTACACCGATTGTCACATCTACGAGGAATTCGTGAAGCGCCATCGCGCCGAGCTGCCGAAGTTCAGGGCGAAGTAGCCTCGAACCGGTCCAGTTCTCCGTCGGCTCGCCGCGCGATCCAGAGGAGCGGCACCCCCAAGAGCAACGTGGCGCCCGAGGCGACCCACGCCTCGGCGATGGAACGCCGCTTGGCCAGCCAGCCCCAGCCGGTCTGGCCCGCCACGCCGCCCAGGTTCGCGAAGCACGAGTCCAGCGACAGGATGGTGGCCCGCTGCTCCGAAGGAATGTGCGCGTTCAAGTAGGCCGCCTTCACGGGCATCGCCACCCCCAGCGCGACTCCGTACACGAGGTAGAGACCTACTACCACGTAGAAATCGCGCAGCAGCCCGCACAGCACGATCGCGATGGCCTGGACGACGATCGAGCCCATCAGAATGGCGGTGCGGGTGCGCACGACCCGAGACAGTGGGACTACGAGCGCGTTCCCGGCGATCAGGGTCAGGGAGATGAGCGCCGCGATGACGCCCGACACCCACACCGCCTCGCGCCCCAGGAGGTCCAGGAAATAGCGCTGCCAGCTATAGTACCCGAAGATCATGAACGTCATCGTCACGAGGGACCCGAGCATCACCGGCCGGACCACTGGATGGTGGATGCCGTACCGCAGGCCTTCGACGAACACGCGGCGCATTTCAGCGGGCACCCGTGAAAGCTGCAACGCGCGGGGCGTGTAGCCGACCTCACGCATGGCGAACCACGCCAGGGCGAACAGCGGCACGACGACCGCCGCGCGCACCAAATACGGGAGGGCGAGGCTGATCTGGCCCAGCGCGCCCCCGCTCAGCGTGCCCAGCAGCATCGCGGCGCCGAACACCATCTGGCCCCGCGCGAACACGGCCTCGAGCGGCCCCGTGTAACCGGTCGCCTTGAGCGCGTCCACTAGCCAGGCGTCCACGGCCCCGGTGTAGAAGGTGTAGCCCAACCCGAGGAACACCGAGACCCACATGAACGGCCAGAAGCCCCAGCCCTCCCGCGCGATCGCCACGTACAGCAGCGTGGTGGCGAACAGCGTGACCAAGCACAGCAGCAGCGAGACCCGCCGACCCAGCGTGTCCGCCACGACACCGGTCGGGATCTCGAACAGCACGTTCCCGAGCGTGAACGCGGCGTTGGTGAGCATCACCTGGAAGATGTCCAAGCCGGCGTGGAGCTTGAACAGCGTGTCGATACCCCAGATGAGCGACATCGCCAGGTTGAAGAGCCCCGTGATGAGGAGATAGGTGCGGATGATGCGCGCGCTCACGGCAGGTGTGTCTCGAGCCACTGCTGCGCGATGGTCCTGATGTCCCGGTGCTCCACGTCGGCGGCCGCATTGAGGCCTCGCATCTCGTCGTCCGAGATCTTCCCTCGCAACTCCTCCAGCGCCGCCGCGAGCCCGGGGAACCGCTCCAGCGTGCGCGCCCGTACCACCGGCGCGGCCTCGTAAGGCGGGAAGTAACCCTTGTCGTCCTGCAACGCGACCAGGTGCAGCCCCGCGATCTGCCCGTCGGTCGAGTTCCCCGCGATCACGTCCACCTTCCCGTCCGCCAGCGCCCGATAGGTGAGGCCGAGATCCATGGCCGTCGGCGGCGCGGCGAAACGGAGCCCATAGACGCGGGACAGTCCCGCAAAGCCGTCGGCACGCTCGAGGAACTCGTACCCGAAGCCGGCGTGCCAGCGCGGCGCCACCCTGCTCAGGTCGGAGATCGCCTTCAGCCCGTAACGCGCGGCGTCGGTGCCGCGCACCAGGATCGCGAAGGTGTTGTTGAAGCCGAACGGCGCCAGCCAGCGCAGGTCGAACTGCCGCGCGTATTCGCTCGCCACCTGGCGGAACACGCTGTCGCGGTCGGCTACCGGTGCGTGCTTGAGCACCGCCGTGAACGCGGTGCCGGTGTACTCGACGTACAGGTCGATCTGTCCGGCGATGATCGCTTGATGACACACGAACGTGCCACCGAGGTGCAGCCGCCGCTGCACCGGCACGTGGAGCCGGCGCTCCACCTGCTGCGCGACGATCTCGGCCAGCAGGTCGGACTCGGTGAAGTTCTTCGCGCCCACGACGACGCGGTCGCGCCGCGCGCAGCCGCCCAGCAGCGAGCCGAGCGCGATGAGCGACACGACCCCCCCCCTTACCGCCACGCGAGCCTCCGCTCCACGAACCCCAGCACCGCATCCGCCCCCAGGGCCAGGAGCGCGGCCGGCAGCGCGCCGGCCATGATGAGCGTATCGTCCACCGTCGCCACGCCGCGGAAGATGTAGACGCCGAGCCCGCCCGCGCCGATCGCCGCCCCGATGGTCGCCACCCCCACGCTCACCACCGTCGCCACGCGGATGCCCGCGAGGATCACGCCGGCCGCGAGCGGCAGCTCGACCAGCCGCAGCAACTCGCCGTCGGTCATGCCCATCCCCCGACCCGCTTCGCGCACCGCCGGGTCCACGCCGGCGATCCCGGTATAGGTGTTCCGGATGATCGGCAACAGCGCGTACACGATCAGCGCGGTAATCGCCGTCCACGCCCCGATCCCGAATACGGGGATCAGGAACCCGAACAACGCGAGGCTGGGAATCGTCTGGAACACATTCGCCAGGCCGAGCACCGGCGCGCGCCACGCCGCGCGACGCGTGAGCGCGACGCCCAGCGGGACGCCGACCAGGATCGCCGCGCCGGTGGAGACTGCGACCAGGTAGACATGCTGCCAGATCAGTCCCAGCAGCTCGGCCGAGTTGCGGGAATAGAAGGACAGGAGGCCCATCGTGCCTCGGTTACCCCCGGACCGCCGGCCCGGGGTCAGCCGCGCTCATGAACGCCACGGCCTCCGGCTGCGTCGACGCCCGGAATTCGTCCGGCGTGCCCAGAAACGCCAGCCGCCCCCCCTGCATCAGCCCGATCCGCGTCCCCAGCATCAACCCCTCCCGCACGTCGTGCGTCACGAACACGATCCCCTTGCCCAGCCGGCCCTCCAGGCCGCGGAACTCACGCTGCAGCTCCACCCGCGTGATCGGATCGAGCGCGCCGAACGGCTCATCGAGCAGCAGCAGCGGCGGATCGGCCGCGAGGGCGCGCGCCACGCCGACCCGCTGACGCTGGCCGCCGGAGAGCTGCTCCGGGTAGCGGGCGACGAACGCCGCCGGGTCGAGCCCCACGAGCGTGAGCAGCTCGTGCACGCGCGCCGCGATGCGCTCGGCCGGCCACCGCTCCAGCCGCGGCACGAGCCCGATGTTGCGCGCCACGGTGAAATGGGGAAACAGCCCGACCTCCTGGATCACGTAACCGATGCGGCGGCGCAGCCGCGTCGGCTCGAGACCGGCCGCTCGCTCCCCAGCGACCAGCACTTCCCCGGCGGTGGGCTCGAGCAAGCGGTTGATGAGCTTCAGGGTGGTCGTCTTGCCCGACCCGCTCCGCCCCAGCAGGACGAGGGTCTCGCCAGCACCGACCGTGAAGGATACGTTCTCCACCAGATTGCGGCCGGCGGGAAGCACGTACCCGAGCCCCCGCACCTCGAGCGCCGCGGTCACGCCGGGCCCGCGAGGACCATCTGGAAGCGAGCGTCGTCACTGGTGCCGCGCCACCGCACGGCGAATCCGGCGTCGGCGAGAATCCGGAGAAACGTGGCCGCGTCGTACTTATAGGAGTGGTTTAGGTCGATCCGCTCACCGGCGGAGAGCGTGAGCGACTCACCGCCCATCCGCGCGGCGACGTCGCGCGTCGCGCGGAAATGCTTGGCGAGCGGGTGCAAGCCCGGGAGGCGGGCATCCACCCCGTCCTCGAAGACGAGGTCGCCATCTTGCTCGGTGATGCCGACCGCGACGAGCGGCGCCCAGGCGAAGCGGCGGTTGAGCGGGTTGTCGTAGCCCGCGACGGTCTGCTGGGCGGCGTAGATCTCGCCGTCCACGATGAGCGAGTCGTGCGGCCGCAGCAGCGAGCGCAGCTCCCGCGCTTCCGCGAGCGGGTCGAAGGCGCCCAGCGTGTTGCCGAGCAGCAGGACGAGGCGGGGCGGTGTTTCGGGAGCGGGGGCGAGCGCCGCCAAGTGATCGGGGCGCGTGAAGTCGGCCTTGATACCCTGCGCCGGAAGTCCTGCCCCCATCGCACCTTGGCAGGCCAGTTCGAGCAGGGCCTGGCTGGTGTCGACGGGAACGTAGGAGACGCGAACCCCGCGCTGCCGCAGCGCGTTCATGAGAAGCAGATCCTTGTCCCCCTGCCCCGAGCCTAGGCTCAGGACCTCGAGCGGACCAGGGCTGACCGTTCGTGCAAGGTCGTCCGCGGACTGGGCGATGAGGGAGCGCGACCGCACGTAATTGCGGTAGGCGCCGTCCGAACAGAGGGCCAGCCAGGCCCGCACGGACAGCGGAAACCAGTAGAAGAACTTTTCGGCGAAGCGTCGCGCCTGAAACGCGGCGACGAATTCGTCGGCGAGCTCGTTCTCGGTCAGCAGCGAGTGGATCGCGATCACGGCTCAGAGTTATCGGTTGACGGGTGTGACGGCAACCCGTTATGGTAGTCTCATCAGCCGTCGACTGTTTACCCAAGCAGGGAGGACTATCCAATGCAGATCGTCGAGACTCAAGAGCTGGTGCCCAGCTGTCATCGTCCCGAGATCGTCGAGACGAGCGAGCTGCAGCCCACCTGCCACTCCTGAGGGAGATCGGCTGGATGTACGAAGGGGCCCGGGCCGATCTCGGGCCCCTTTCGCGTTTCCTGGGCGCGGAAACACGACTGGGGTTCGGCGGGTGGGCGGTCGGGGGCGCCGGATGGGGGGCTGCGGGGGACCAGCGCGAGCGCGCGACCGCGATCCGGCACGCCGTCGAGCGCGGGGTCACCTTCTTCGATACCGCGCCGTCCTACGGCGCCGGCGAATCGGAGCGGCTGCTGGGCCGAGCGCTCAAGGCGGACCGGGCGCGCGTCGCCATCGCCACCAAGGTCGGCCCGCGCGACGACCCGCGCGCATCGCTCGAAGGCTCGTTACGCCGCCTCGACAGCGATTACGTGGACCTCGTCCAGCTGCACGAGCCGCTGGAGCGCTGGGAGTGGCGGCTCGAGAAGCTCCATACGCTCCAGGTCGAGGGTAAGGCGCTCGCGCTGGGCCTGTGCAACGCCACGCACCTGCAGCTCGAACGGGCGCTCACCATCGCGCCGCTCGCGACCTATCAGGCCGCCTACAACCTGTTCGACCGCGACGTCGAGGAGCGCGAGCTGCCACTGTGCCGAGACCGAGACCTCGCGTTTCTCGCCTACCGACCGCTCGCCGCCGGCCTGCTCACCGGGAAGTACACTGCGCCCCCTGCGCCCCCGCCCCCTCAATTCGCCGAGGGCGACCATCGCCGCCAGATCTACTGGTTCAAGGGCCGGGAGTTCGAGCGGCGGCGCTGCGTCATCGAACGACTGCTGCCGATCGCGCAGCGCGAAGGGCTCTCGCTCATCGGGCTCGCCCTCGGCTGGCTGCGCGCCCGGCCGGACGTGAGCATCGTCCTGGCCGGCGCGAAGAACGCGGCTCAGGTGGACGAGACCTTCACCCCTGACTCCCGACCCCTGACCCCCGACGTCGGCCGTGCGATCGACGCCATCGTCGCCGATGTCTTTCGCCCGGCGCGCCCCACGCCGCAGCTCCCCGAGGCCGCCCGGACGTGGGGCGAGCGGGAGCGGTTCATCGCGGAGCGGCTGGACGGGAAGACCCGCTACGAGGCGATCGCGGCCGAGTGGACCGACCGCGGGGACAAGCCGATGATCGCGGCACAGGTCAAGGTGTTCGTAGACCAGCTCGTCGAACAGGGACTGGCTGAAGGCTGAGTGCCGATGGCGCCTTTAATGGTCGGTGCCTTTTATAATCCGCACCTCGGAGCGGAGCTCGCGCGGGCCCAGGGCATCGACCACCTCGCGATGGCGGACCCTCCTGCGCCGACCGACCCGCATTGGCCTGCCATCAAGGCGCGCTACACGCTGTTGCTGCACGACTACCTGGGCCAGCTGTCGGAGCCGCTCGACGAGCGCTCCATCGCGCGCGCCCGTGCCCTCGCCGAGCTGTACCGCACGCCGTGGGTGGCCGAGCACTTTCAATGCCTGCACACCGAAGACGGCCGCTACAACATCAACTACGTCTTCCCCCCGCTGTACACCGACGAATTCCTCCGCCGCTTCGTCGCCAACGCGAAGGCGCTGCAGGCGCGGCTCGACCAACCGCTCGTAATGGAGAACATCCCCGGGTTCTTCGATGTCAAGGCGAGCCAGCTGCCCGAGCCGGTGTGGCTGCGCCGCTTCTTCGACCAAACCGGGGCCGGCTTTCTACTCGACCTGCCGCATGTCTGGTTGGAAGCGCATTACCGCGGGGTGAAGCCCGCGACGTGGCTGGCGGAGTTTCCTCTGGAGCAAGTCGTCGAGCTGCACGTGGCGGGCGTGGAGGAAGACCGGGATCTCGAGGGGCCGTGGATCGCGCCCGCCGAGCCGACCGACGAGATGCTCGATTTCACGGCACTGGCGGTGAGCCGGTGCCCTGCCGCCAAGGCCGTGACCTTCGACGCCTTCGCGCCGTCGCTCACGAGCGACGTGCTGTTCAAGAGCGTCGAGCGGATCCGCGAGGCATTGTGAGCGACCGCGAGCTACACGATCTGGTGCTCCACGCCCTCGCCGACGCGCCGTTTCGCGCGTCGCGCGAGTGGCGCGACCGCGCGCTCGTCGAGCCGGGTCGCCTCGAGCGGTTCGCGCGGTTCCTGGCGCGCCACTTCTACTACGAGCGGATCGTCCATTTCTTCAAGTACTCACGCGCGCTGGCACGCGTCACCGGCCGGTGCCCCGAGGCGGTGCTCAAGAGCGCGGACTTCGACGCGCTGCTCGCGACCGCGGTGTTGGGCAGCCGCGAGACGGCACGCGACGTCGCCGGGCTCGCGGTGCGGCACGTGAAAGAAGTCACGCCCCCTCCCCCTCCCCCTCCCCAACTGCCCTATCTGAATGATCTGCTGCGTTACGAGGAGGCGATGATGATCGCGGAGGCCGGGCCGAGGATGTGGCGGGACAGCGCGCACGAGCGAGCTGCCGGGAGCAGGGAGCCGTCCGCTCCCGAGAGAGTCGAAGGCACCGCCCTGCTGGACCTGGCGTATGACCTGCCCGCGGTACTCCCCCGGCTGTTGCAGTCGTGGGTCGAGGTACCGCAAGCGCCGGCGCAGCCTGTGAAGCTGCTGATCGCCCGCTCGCCCCACGGACGTGTGACGGTCGCGCGCGCCGACGCCGCGGTCGCCAGCGTCGTCGAGCTCGCCGACGGCCGGAAGACGCTGGAACAGCTGGCGCGCGAGGCCGGATTGCGGGCCACCGACCTCGAGACCACGTTGGTCGGGCTCAGCGACCTGGGTGCCGTGCGGTTCGCGACCGGGAGCTAACCACCCGTCGCTGGCGGTGTGCAAAAATGACGATCGCTCTTGGGGGGAGGACGGCACAAATGGTCACGCTGAAGATCAACGGCACGGCCCACACGGTGGACGTCCCGACCGACATGCCGCTCTTGTGGGTGTTGCGCGACGTCATCGGCCTTACCGGCACCAAGTTCGGCTGCGGCATGGCGTTGTGCGGCGCCTGTACGGTGCATCTGGACGGCCGGCCGGTCCGCTCCTGCGTCACCTCCGTCGCCGCGGCTACCGCAAAGCAGATCACCACGATCGAGGCGATCGGCGAAACGCCGGGCGGCAGGAAGGCGCAGCAGGCGTGGCTCGACCTGGACGTGGTGCAGTGCGGCTACTGTCAGTCCGGCCAGATCATGTCCGCCGCGGCGCTGCTCGCGACTAAGCCGCACCCGACCGACGCCGACATAGACGCGGCGCTGGGGGGTAACATCTGCCGCTGCGGCACCTACCCACGCATCCGCGCTGCGATCAAGCATGCGGCAGGAGACTGATCCCATGCGTCGCGAGCTCTCCCGCCGGACCTTCCTCCAGACCGGGGCCGCGGTCGGCGGCGGACTGTTACTGGGCTTCACGCTCCCCCCGCTCTCCCCGCTCTCCCCGCTCCCTCCGCGAGTCCGGAACGACGGTCCGTTTGCACCCAACGCCTTCATTCGCATCGACCGCGACGGTCGCGTGACGCTGATTATGCACAAGGTCGAAATGGGCCAGGGGACCTACACCTCCATGCCCATGCTGCTCGCGGAGGAGCTGGAGGTGGAGCTCAGCCAGGTCCGGCTCGAGCACGCCCCGCCCAACGACGCACTGTACGCCGAGCCGCTGTTCGGAGTCCAGGAGACGGGCGGCTCGACATCGGTGCGTGGCAACTGGGAGCCGCTGCGCCGCGCCGGCGCCGGCGCTCGCGCGCTGCTGGTGGCCGCCGCGGCGCAAACGTGGAACGTCGATACCAGCTCCTGTCACGCGACGGGTGGGGTGGTCATCCACGGGCCGACCGGCCGCACACTGGCGTACGGCGCATTGGTCGACCGCGCGGCCACGCTGTCCCTGCCGGGCGACGTGCCGCTCAAACATCCCAAGGACTGGAAGCTCATCGGCACGCCCGCCAAGCGCCTCGACTCCCCCGATAAGGTCAACGGCAAGGCGCAGTACGGCATCGACGTGCGGCTCCCCGGATTGAAGGTCGCGACCGTGGCCGTCTGTCCGGTGTTCGGCGGCAAGCTGGCGAGCGTCGACGATTCGAGGGCGAAGGCGATCCCGGGCGTGCACCAGGTGGTGCGCCTCGCGGACGCCGTCGCAGTCGTGGCGGAGCACATGTGGGCGGCGCAACAGGGCGTCGCGGCGCTCGACATCCGCTGGGACGAGGGGCCGAACGCGCAGCTCACCACGGCCGACATAGTGCGGCAGCTCGACGCGGCGTCACAGAAACCTGGTGTGGTCGCACGCAAGGACGGCGACGTCGCCCAAGCGATGGCGGGCGCCGCCCGGAAGATCGAGGCGATCTACCAGGTGCCGTTCCTGGCGCACGCGACCATGGAGCCGGTGAATTGCACCGTGCACGTGCGCCCGGACGGCTGCGACCTCTGGGTGGGGACCCAAGTACCGACGTTCGCCCAGACGGCGGCCGCCAAGGTGACCGGTTTGCCGAAGGACAGCGTGCTGGTCCACAACCATCTGCTGGGCGGCGGCTTCGGCCGGCGGCTCGAGGTGGATTTCATCGTCCGGGCGGTCGAGATCGCCAAGCAGGTCGCCGGCCCCGTGAAGGTCGTGTGGACCCGCGAAGCGGACATCCAGCACGACATGTACCGGCCGTACTACTACGACCGCATCGCCGCCGGTTTGGACGAGCGCGGCACGCCGATCGCCTGGTCACACCGCGTCACCGGCTCCTCGATCATGGCACGGGTGACGAGCGAGCTCTTCCCGAAGACGCTGCGGGTGATGCGTGCGGCCGGCTGGCACCAACTGGTGGCCATGGTCAAGGGGCTCGATGTGGACGCGGTGGAAGGGGCCGCCGAGCCGCCCTACGCGCTTCCCAACATCCGGGTGGAGTACGTCCGGCAAGAGCCGCCGAGCATTCCTACGGCGTTCTGGCGCGGCGTCGGGCCCACGCACAACATCTTCGTGGTCGAGAGCTTCATCGACGAGCTGGCGGCGGCGACGCAGCACGACCCGTTCCAATACCGACGCGCCCTGCTCGATGAATCACCGCGCGCTAAGGGGGTGCTCGAACTCGCCGCGCTCCAAGCCGGGTGGGGCCGAGCCTTGGCGCCGGGAAGCGGACGCGGGATCTCCCTGCTACACGCCTTCGGGAGCTACATCGCCCAGGTCGCCGAAGTCTCCGTCTCGAAGCAAGGTGACGTGCGCGTCGGCCGCGTGGTCTGCGCGGTGGATTGCGGCACCATCGTGAACCCGGACACCGTCAAAGCACAGATGGAGAGCGGGATCATCTTCGGGATCAGCGCGGCTCTGTGGGGCGAGATCACGCTCAAGAACGGCCGGGTCGAGCAGCACAACTTCAACGACTACCGCGTGCTGCGCCTCCCTGAGGCGCCCGTGATCGAAGTCCATCTGGTCCAGAGCACGGCGGCACCGGGCGGCGTCGGCGAGCCGGGGACATCGGCGGTGATGCCCGCGGTGGCCAACGCCATCTTCGCCGCGACGGGGAAGCGTATCCGCAAGCTCCCCGTGAAGGACCAGCTGCGGCCGGCGTAGCCCCCCTCTACGCCCTCAGTGCTGCACCGGCAAGCCGCTCGGCACCGCAGCGGGAACGAGCGAGCTCAGGTCACGCGCCGCCGGATCGGTCAGTGAGTTGAGGAACGCCACCAGGTCGCGTTGCTCGTCCTCCGTGAGCCCCAGCGGTCTCCTGAGCCGGCCGTCCAGCGTTGCGAGCACGGTATCGATCGTGGTCGCGTCGCCGTGGAAAGCGGCGCGGAGCTCCGGGGCGAGCTGTGAGACGTCGTAGGTGCGCAACGCGAGCGGCACATCGTTGTAGTGGCGTACCACCGCCTCCAGCGTGGCAAACGCACCGTCGTGCATGTAGGGCGCCGTAAGCTCGACGTTGCGCAGCGGGGCGATGCGGAACGCAAACTTGTAGAAGTCGTTGCCTTTGATCCCGCCGCGCCCCAGGTCCAACGGCGCGGCCGCGCCCGTCCCCGGTCCGATCTGCGGTACGCCGGCGTTCGAGAAGCCCTGCCCGCCGAGGAAGGGGCCGTTGTGACAGGTAGAGCACTGCGCCTTCCCGAAGAAGAGCACCGCACCGCGCTTCTCCTGTGAGGTCAGCGCCGCGTCGTCCCGGTTGAGGTAGCGGTCGAACGGGGAGTTCGTCTTCGTGAGGGCCTGCATCTCGAACGCGGCGATCGCCGTCGCGGCATGTTGGAAGCCGAGCGTGCCGGGCGATTCGGTCGGGAAGGCCGCGGCGAACTTCGCCTTGTATTGCTCGATCGCCAACAGGCGCTGCATGACCGCCTGCCAGATCCCGGCGAACTGGCTATCGCCCAATTGCGCCAGCTCGTTCGGGTTGCCGAGCACGTCGCGGTCGCCGAGCGCGCCGCGCATCTCGCGGCGCTCCACCACTGGGAACATCGCCTGCGCGGCGAGGATGCTCGGCAGGTCGGGGGGGAGGGCCGCGCCCGCGGGCGTCACGAACCCGCCGGGGCCGGGGCCGGGGCCGAATCCGAGGCGGGAGATGCGGCCGTCCCAGAACAAATAGGGAAGGCCCAGTCCCCCGTTGAGCAGCGAGGGCGCATTGCGCGGGACGAACTCGCGCCCTGGGCCCAGCGTCCGCCCTGGCCCGAGCCCGCTGCCGCCGGTGCCGATCGCCAGTGACAGGCCGTCCGCCGCGTGCTGGGCCGGCAGGTGGCAAGTCGCGCACGCGATATCGCGGTTGCCGCTCAGGATCGGATCGAACATGAGGGCTTGACCCAGATCCACGAGCGCCGGGCTCTGAGCGGGCATCGGGCCGATCGGGACCACGCCCCAGCGCGCGATGCTCTGCCGCAGATCGGTGTCGAGCGGCGCCGGCAGCGTTGCCGGCGGCGTGATCCCGTCGCAGCCCGCCGCGAGCCCGATCAAGCCGAGGCAGATCGTGCGGACGAGGTGTGTCGTCATGGTGCCTCCTCGCTCACCGCAGCGGGAGCGATATCGAGATCTGGTGCGTGGTGGTGTTGACTCCTTGGAGGCTGAGCGGGCCGCTGGGCGCCACCAGGATGCCGCCTCCCGCCACGGCGAAATCGCGACCGCTCGGGAAGAAGCCTGGCGCTTGCACGCCCGGCCGGCCGGTCCCGTGAGTGACGCGCCCGCGGTAGCGAATCTCGAGATCCGGGAAGCGCAGACTGAGCCCCCAGGTGGGCGTCCACTCGACCCACCCCTCCTCCAGCCGGTGCCCAACGGCCTGGACGTTGTCGGACTGCGCCAGCCGGTAGCGGATGGAGCGGACCATCAAACCGAGCTGCAGTCCGGCCGCCTTCCCGAGCGGCCCCAGCTCCACGTCACGACTGAGACCGAGGCGGATGAGCCCGTTCGAGAAGCGGAAATGGTTCTCGATGGTCTTGCCGCCCACCGGGATCGTGTCGCCCCGCGCGGTGAGCACCGGTGAGGCGGCATCGGCCCAGGTGTAGCTCCAGATCGGCTCGTAGATCGCGTCGATGGCGAACGCCATGGGCCCTCGAGTCTTGGACAGCCCGACGCCCACGTTGTAGGCGGACGAGTGTCCCGGGTCGCGCGGGATCACGGCGACGTTGGCGAGCTCGTAATCTGGGAGCTTGGGGTGGGACATCCGGTTCACGGTCCCGAGCCACCCGATCCGCCAGCCCGAGGCCGTGAGCGGGCGTGCGTACTCGACATGCAGCCCCCAGGTGTTCGTCTGATCGTGGTTGTTCTCGAACCTGGGTCGCAAGGAGAACTGTTGCGTGGCGGGGTCCCAGAACTGGTCGACGTAGGTCACGTCGTGCGTCATCCCGAAGCGGTTGTGCAGCACCAGCGCCTCGAGCGACCGGTCGCCGGCCCATTCCTTCAGGAGCCCGAGCCGGAGGTCGAGCGCGTGGCCGAACTGCTTGAGCCCTGTACTGCCGGCGTACAGCAGATCGACGCCGTCCACCCCGGTGAGCCTGGCCCAGAGCGCGCTGCCGGCGAGCGCGAGCCGAGCACCGGGGACCCGCCGACCCGCCATCGCAAAGAAGTATTGGTTGCCGTACGAGTCCGGCCGCCGCGGCACGGTGGGCAGGGCCGGCGCCACCTGGCCCGAAGGTAGAGGCGTGGCCAACACCACCCCCCCGCCTTGGTCAAACGGCGGCTTGCTGGCGTCGACCTGCTGCAGCGCGAGTGCGAGCCCGCCGAACCAGACGTCCGACGACGCGATGGTGGCGAGCGGCAACGTGCGCCCGCCGCCCGCCCCCTGTGAGATGCCGTAGATCGTGGGCGCGCTGAAGAAGCGCGCCGCGCCAAGCCGCGCCCCTTTTGCAGGGTTCACGAAGGGATCGAGCAGCGTGTCGGCCAACGCGATCGAGACGCCGCCCATCCCGAAATTGTTGGACGGAAAGATCGCGAACTGGTCGCCTTGGGCGATCGGGACCGTCTTGATCGAGATGAGTTGCGCCGGCGCCGGTCGGGTGAGGGCCAACAGCAACAGGATCGAGATGCGGACGGCGCTTGCGCCGCCCCGAAGCCACGTCCAGGTCGTCATGGGACGCCTCGCTCGGCAGTGATCCCTTGAGAAAGTGAGCTCCTGGAGATGAATACCTCAGGGACCGAGCGCCGCGTCACACATCGGCACGCTATTGCGGTGTGGCGCGGACGCCGCAGCTACACCGCGGCGTTAGCGACGTGGTGCGGACGGCTTCTGGTAGTCGAACAGCTCGTTGGGCGGCACGCGGAGGGCGCCACACAGGCGTTCGATCGTGTCGGCCCGGATGAGGCCGAACCGGCCAGTACGCCGTGTGAGGCGGTAGATCGTGTTCAAACTGAGACCGGTGAACTTGGCGAGCCCGTAGGGCGTCAGGCCCCGTGTCTCCAGCAGTTGCCGCAACCGCAGCCGCAGCAGGCCCCTCCGACGGTAGCGCACGTGCTGGCCCCGATACTGGGCCATGGTCCCCCTCCTTGCGAGATATACCAACTCTAGATATTATAACAGCTGTCGATTATAACATGAAGCATTGTCATAGTACCAGTCACCCACGACTCTCGCAAGCAATCCCACGACCACGCGCCCTGGCTCAACCGCTCTTACACGCTGGAGGAGGACCGCATGGGTCGTAAGCTGGATCTCATGGGACGGAAGGAAGTCCTGGAAAAGATGGACGTGTTCGAAGCGCAGGACGCGCAACTCAGGCAGGAGGTCGAATCCAAAGATCGGCTGATTTTTACCGGCCCTGCGGACTGGACGCCGGAGCAGGCCGAGCAGTACATCGACTGGCGGATCCACCTCGTGGATGCCGACGTGGCGAAGCTGCGGCAGCAGCTCGACGACCTGACGGCGATGCGGCGGCGCTGGCTCGCCGTCACGGGCGGACGCTCCAAGGTGCTCGGCAATGGCAATGGCAGCGGCAACGGGCATGATCCCGAGGGCGTGTAGCGCCTCGCGGGTGGCGTCGCCGGAGTGAAAGAGAGCTATACGACACGAGGGGCCGCAGCTGGGCCCCTCGTTTCACGCTCGCAAGACCGCTAGGCCGTCGCCCGCGGCCGGCTGCATCCTAGGACGCGACCTCCGTCGCGACCGCGCGGTTGTCGGACGCGCTCTGACCGATGGTCAGCCAATCCGTCCGGACTCTGTCCCACTCCTGGATCGCCAGGCCGTGCTCCTCGAAAAACGCGCGGATGCGCGCCGCATTCATGCCGACGATCTCCTCGAGGACGGGCACCAGCACGCTCAGCGCGTCGTCACCAATGATGGTGCGTCGTGCGATCTGCGCGACCAGCTTGGCTTCGGACGCGGCGATGGTGAAGCCGTCGCGCCGGTTGACGTGCAGCATCACGTGGACGTCGGAACTGCCGTCCCCGACATAGACGATCCGGTCAGAGCCCACTTGCAGCGCCGCCTGCAGCTCGTCCAGGACCGCCACCTTGCCGTATCCCGCCGCGACTCGCGTGATCGACCGGATCTCGCCCGTCGAACGGTCGTATTCGAACCGCGTGCCGTATACGTGGTCGGGCGGGACGATGCCCTCGAGAGCCGACTGAATGACCTCCTCGGGGGCGGCGGAGATCACGTAGAAGGCGAAGCGGTGGCCCTCGATCCCCTCCTGCAGCAGGCGGACGAGAAGCGGGATGTTGTGCTTCAGGCGGATGCGTTTCCCCGCCTCGACGAGGTGCTCCCGCCGTACGGCGCGGTAGTCCGGATCGTGCCGCAGCAGGTAGGCCAGCTCCCCTCCCTGCTGGATGAGGTTCGTGCGCGAGAGGCCGGCGACCTTCTCGCGAAACCCCGGGATGCCGACGATCTCGCTCAGGATGATCCCCGAGTCGTTGAAGCTCAACGTCTGATCGAAATCACTTGCCAGCAAATATTCCTTGGCCATCATCTTGGATGTCTCCTCACTGGGAACCTCGGATCAACGAAACGCCCCCACGCGTCTACACCGAGGCGTGGGGGCGTTCGCAGCGGCGCTGCGCCTGCCGATCTTACTGCATCATCCCACGCAATCGGACGAGCGGTGAGCACACCGCGTTGACCCCGAGCGCATTAAGCAGGCAGCAGTTCGTATTCGCCATGGGTCGCAGCATAGCTACCACGGGAACGTCAGTCAACCGGGTTTGGTGCCATCCGAAACGCGACTGTTACAAACGCTGTACCAAGTCGCGGAGTTCCGCCTGAACGGTGCGACTTAGCACCGGTGCCCCGCACGGCGCCGCCGGCCCGCATGGCGCGTCACGACCGTTTTGTTATGTTGGTGCGTCGCAAACCACTTGTGCCCGAGGTGTCCACGATGACCGAACCGAACGGCTCGTCCTCGTTATCCGTGCGCCTCGTCACCGGCGTGCTCCTGGTCATCGCGTCCGGCTTGGCCTGCGCGTCGCACAGCGTCCTCGTGCCGCCGCGCCTCAATCTCGTGCCCTACGGTCAGATCGGACTCGTCACCTTCACCGCCGAAAACGCCAAAGGCTCGCTGCACGAGTTCGCCACGCGGCGCTTCTCGGAGTACATGCTCGCCGCCCAGACCGGCATCGAGGTGATGGAACTGGGTGCGGCCGACTCGGTGCTGCGGCGGACCCACGCGACGGAGCTCGGCCCCGCCGCGGCGCAGGCGCTGGGCGGAGAGCGCGGCGTCCCCGTGGTCTTCTTCGGCCATCTCAAGGTCTCCAACGTGAAGCCGAGCGGCGGCCTGGTGCGGCTGGCGGTGCCGCGGCTGGAGGCGACGGTCTCGGCCGAGCTGTCGGTGGAGCTGTTGTCGACCAAGTCCGGCGGCACCCTGTGGCGTTCCAGCGCGGCCGCCACCGAGAAGGTCGGGGGATTGGCGCTGGTGGATGGGGAGCCGGTGTTCTCCGCGAAAGACCCGAACGACGCGTACGGGCAGCTGGTCAACCGCCTGGTCTATGCCGTGACGTACGACCTGCGGTCGACCTGGGTGAAACAGTAGGTCGAGGGCGCCGCGACCTACGGCTTCGGCGGCCCGATGTGCAGCTGCAAGCTCGCAAGGAACGGCTGCACCAACGCGGGGCCGCCGTTCCCGCCGGTCGTCAGCAGGCCGCGCACGTCGCGAGCGCGGGCCTCCGCGTACACGGCGTGGTTCGCCTTGGAGTCGATCTCCCACTTGGTGCCGGCGAGGTTGATCCCGGCGAATAGGCCCTTCGTCTTCGAGTAGGTGTAGATCTCGGCGCTGAGCTTGTAGTCCGTCTCAGCGGATAGGTTGCGGCCCACCGGTCCGGCGGCGACGGAGGCTTGGCCGCCGAGATCGAATGACGAGGATGCGATGAGGCGTGGGGCGTCGCGGTTGAGGAAGACCAGCACGACGTCCGCCGCCTGCCCTCCGATCTGGAGCCCGATGGTCCCGCCCTTCAGACCCACGAAGCTGGGCAGGCTCCACCCGGCCGGGGTGCGGCAACTCACCAGGCCAAACCCGACTTTTCCCCCGAACCCGAGACCGGCCTGCACCACCTTGGGCACCGCGGCCACGCACGTCGCCCGATCGAGCAGCGACTGAGGCGGCGCGTGGTCGGGCTCCTGCACCAGCTCCGCGATGATCTCGCCGGCGCGGTGGGCACGCTCCGCGAGCTTCTCGTTGGGCCGGGACTGCGCCGGCGCGATGACGGGCAGCAGCGCCGCCGCGACGCCGAGCGCGGCGGCAGCGAGTGGACGGCCGACCATGATGCCTCCTCGACGTTGCCTCGAACGTGACATACTTCCCGCTCCATAGCTTGTCAAACCGCGCCGGCCGTCGCAGCGTATCATCTCCTGCGGCCAGCCAGGGGGGGACGATTCATGACCGGCAAGACCATGGAGAGGCTGCGCTCCCTCCTAAAGACTTACGACGAGCGCACGGCGAAGCCGCAGACGGACGTCAAGACCGTGGACCACGAGGGGGAGCGCCGCAGACGGGCGTGCGGGGACCGGCTGCAGAACGTCGTGCGGCCAGTGCTCCAGGGTTTCGCGGACGAGCTACAGAGCGCGGGACACGAGGCCGCGATACGGGACCACACGAACAGTGCCGATGCGTACCCGAGTGTGGCGCTGACGTTCACGCCGCGCTCGACTGGCGGGACCGCGCTCGTTTCGGTGCTCACCTTCCGGTACGACCCGCGGCGCGGCATCGCCGTGGGGCGGGACATCAAGCCGTCGACGCGGGGCCGGGCGGTCACCAGTAGCACCGACCGCATCGGGACGATCAGAGTGGAGACCGTGTCCGCCGACTGGGTCGAGACCAAGACGTTGAGCTTCATCGAGACGGTGCTTAAGGTGAATTGAGCACCAAATCGAGCCGGTGCCTCGCCCGCTGCGCACCCACCACAAGTCGGTTGCGACGCCGCGACACACACGCGCGGCGCCGTCTCGTTCCGCGACGCCTTTCATTATCTTCCCCGGGCCAGTGCTTCGAGAGCCGAAGGGACACTTGCACATGACACGGGTGAGGGGCGGTTGATCTTGGGCATCGGGCTCGACATCGTGGCGACCGAGCGGATCGCGCGATCGCTCACGAATGACGGCAGCAGCTTCGCGGAGCGTGTCTTCACCGCCGCGGAGCTCGAGGAGTGCCGGGAGCGCGCCGACCGCGCTCTGGCGCTGGGCGCCCGGTTCGCAGCGAAGGAGGCGTGTTTCAAGGCGCTCGGCACCGGTTGGACGCGAGGCGTGAGCTTCCTTCAGGTGGAGGTGAGGGGGCTCGAGGGCGGCCAGCCCGAGCTCCAGCTCTCAGGCGCGGCGGCGGAGCGGGCCCAGGCGCTCGGAGTGCGACGCATCCACGTCAGCCTCACGCACGAGGCGGACGTGGCCGCGGCCGTCGTCGTATTGGAAGGGGGACCGGTCAGCCCGAGCGGCTGACCAGCGTGTTCTCCAGAAACAGAAACTCGATGCCGGTGCCGAGAAACGTCTCGAGCGCTTCGCCGGGCGTGTTGACGATCGGTTGGCCCTTGACGTTGAAGCTCGTGTTCAGCACCATCTCGCGTCCAGTCACCTTCCCTACCGCCTGTAGCAGCGCGTGAAATTCGGGATTGTCCGTTGCGGAGACCGTCTGCACCCGGGCTGAGCCATTGACGTGGGTGATGGCGGGCAAGTCCTGCCGGAATTCGCGGCGAACGTCCACCGTCATGATCATGAAAGGCAGCGCGGTCATCGGCGGCACGTCGAACCACCGATCGACCTGTTCGATGGACACGGCTGGCGCGAACGGCCGGAACGCCTCCCGCATTTTCACCATGGCGTTGATGCGGTCACGCATCTCCGGGTGGCCGGGGTCGGCGAGGATGCTGCGGTGGCCGAGCGCGCGCGGCCCGAACTCCATGCGGCCGCGATACCATGCCACCACGCGGCCGTCGGCGATGAGCCGTGCGGCCTCCCCACAGGCCTGGGCGAGCGTGTCGAAGCGGGTGACCCGGATGCGGTCGCCGTAGGCGCGCAGGGCTATGTCAATCGCGCGCTGCGCGTACCCCGGTCCGAGGAAGGGGACCGGCATGCGCTCGTTGCGGACCTCCCCGGCCAGCGAGGCGCGGTACAGCGCCGCTCCCAGCGCGCTGCCGTCATCCCCCGCCGCCGGCTGCACGTATACCTCGTCGAACATGCCCGAGCACAAGAGCTTTCCGTTGGCCGTGCAATTCAGCGCCACGCCCCCCGCCAGCGCCAGTCGTCGCTGGCCGGTGGCAGCCGCGAAATGGCTGCACAGGTGCAGCATCGCCCGGTCGAGACAGGCCTGCAGCGTGGCGGCGACGTCGCGATGCGCCGCGGCGATATCCTGCTCCGGATCCCGCGGTGGGAGCAGGCACTCCGTCAGGTGCGCCCGCGTGGCGAGATAGCGTTCGCGCTCAGCGTGGGTGCGATTCATGCGCAGCAGGGGAATGCGAATGCCGCCGTCCGGTGACAGCTCCACCGCCCCCTCGAAGAAGCGGCGGAACCGCTCGGCGTCCCCGTACGGGGCGAGCCCCATGATCTTGTACTCATCGGCGTTGAAGTCGAAGCCCAGGTGCAGCGTGACGACGGAGTAGAGGATGCCGATCGAGTCCTGGGCGGCGATCTGGAACAGTAGGTCGAGCCGCCCATCGTGCGCGCGGTACACGCTGACGCTGTGCGCCTCACCCATGCCGTCGATCACGACGACCAGACATTCGTCCCATCCCGACGTGTAGTACGCGCTGGCGGCATGCGCGAGATGGTGAGCGACGTGATGCACCCGCTCCGCTGGGAAAGCCGGGAAGTCGCGGGTCACCAGCGCCAGGAGCGCCTCCCGGGAGTACACCTGGCGATACAGGTCGCGGGACTCGGGGTCGAGGGAGTAGATGCCCCGATATGGGGCGTAGTCGAACCCGTGGGCCAGCTCGTCGATCTGGTCGATCGTGACGCCCGCCTCGGCGAGGCAGTACGCGATCGCGCCCTTCGGGAAAGCCCCGGTATGCTTTTTCCTGCTGATGCGCTCTTCAGCGACGGCGGCGACCACGGTGCCGTCCACGACGAGGGCAGCAGCCGAGTCGTGGCCTTGCGAGATGCGATACTCCCGCTCGTCCAGCTGGGGCAAATGCGCCCGCTTGAACGGCATCGCGCCTTCGAACCCGCTAATTCCGAGGATCTTCACCGCTAGACCTTTCACTCACCGTGCGGAAGAGGGCTTGGCAAGAAGCGTACGCGATGGGTTCGGGGCCGCCCCATCAAAGGCTGGTGTTGCGCCAACGCCACAGTCGACGAGTCGGCGGGGGGAGCCTCGTTGTGGTCGGCAGTGTAAGTAAGGATCGTCTCGGACGGGGCCTGCGTGAAGGGAGCCCGTTTCTTGCACAGGCACAGCAATCACTCGCTGTGCGCTTTTGGGAGGAGAGACATGCCTGGTCAACCGTCCTACACTGCGCTCCCCGGGACCTACCCGCGCCCGGTGGAGGGCGCGCCGCTGGGAGCCGGAGACGGTGGGTCCGCCATGTTCAACGTGACCGGCGCCTTGCAGGCCGAGCTCGCCGACCTGTTTGCCAACGAGCTCCACGTGGACGTGCCGTCCCCCGACACCGATCTGGTGGCGACGGCGCGGCTCGACTCCGTCGGGATGGTGGAGCTGCTGCTCCAGCTCGAGAAGCGATTCGGCGTGCGGGTGGAAATGCAAGATCTGGAGATCGATCATTTCCGCTCTCTCGCGGCGATCGCGGCGTTCGTGGCCGGGCGACGGGGGGGGGACCAGGCCGGGTGAGCGTGCGGGACCGGTGATATGGCGCTCACGATGGAACGATGCGACAGCGTTGCCCAAGAGGAGGAGATCAAGGCGCTCTTCCGCCGCAACGAGCGGCCGACCTTTGCGGCGTTCTTCGACCGCGCCTACCGCTACGCGATGTCGGCCGGTGGGGCTAGCTGGGTCGCGCGCAACGGGCCGGCTGGGATCGTAGGACACCAGGCCGTCTTCCCCCGCAGTTTCGCTGACGTCCACCGGGTGGTGCAGGGAGCGTTGTTCGTCGACAGCCTGTTCGACCGTCCTCATAGGAATTTTTGGTCGGCGGTCGAGCTGTGTCGGCGGACGCTCGCGGATCTGCGCGACGCGGGCCGCTTCGACTTCGCGTACACGGACCCGACACCACCGGCCCTCGCCGTGCTGCGTGCGACCGGTTTCACGACGATCGGTACGTTCCAGCGGTTCGTCCTCCCCCTGAATCCACTGTATCTCGGTGTGTTCCGGATCAGATCGCGCCCCGAGCCCCTCTCGGTTGCGCGGGCCGAGGGCCTGCAGGACACGTCCGTCGCCGAGGCGCTGCGGACGCTGAGGCCGGGCGCGCAGTTTCGAGTGGAGCGCTCGCTCGAGCTGTACGCGACCCGACTCGGCGGAGAGACAATTCCGAGTTGGCAATGGCTGCTGCTCCGGCCGGAGCGTGATCCGGGAAGCCCGGTCGCGGCGCTCGTGCTGACGACGCGGCCGCCCGGTCAGGCCGTACTGAGCGTGGTCGACGTGCTGTGGGACGAGGCGCGAGTGTCCGCGGCGTCTGTGCTGCATGCCATGGCCCGGACAGCGCGCGCCGAGGGGTTCAAAAAACTGAGCATGCTCACCCTGGCCGAATCCCGGCTGGCACGTAGCCTCGAGCGCTGCGGTTTCATTCGACGCGAAGGCACGCTCCCCTTGGTGGTGCAACGGATTCGAGAGGACGCCGTGCTGCCCCCGGTCCAGGACTGGGTGCTGACGTACTTCGACGGCAGCGCTTGGTAACGGCGATCAAGGCGAGCTGACCTGCCTCAATCTCGCCTGCTGGTCGGCCGTCAGGTTGTTCTTGATCTGGATCAGCAGGCCGATGTGGGCGCGCTTCACGTCGCGCTCCACCGCGAGCAGTTTGTCGATCTGTGCGAGCGCGGCCGTTTGATCCACCGTTGGCTTGTCGAGCAGCTCGGTGAGCCGCTGAGTCTCGTCCTGCATCTGCCACTGCAGGTCCAGCACCTTCGTCTGGAACTCCTGAATCACTCGGGTGATCGTGGTACGCTGTTCCGGCTTGAGCCCGATGGCACGTTGCTGTTGCATCACGAGCTCGGGCGGGAACAGGAACCGCGCGAGCGGGTCCTCCGGGCGCGGGGCGCCAGGGGGGCCACCGGGGCCCGGTGACGGTTGCTGACTCGCGGCGCCCGATCCCAGCACGGCGAGGGCGAGGGCGATACCTAAGGCGCGTTTCATGGCAACAATCTCCCTTCAGTAGTGAACGTCGGCAGCATGCGCAGCAGCTCGGCGCCCGGGGTGCGAAGCAGAAAGTCGGTCGGCGCTTCCCAGCGGGCGGCCGCCAGGCTCACGGGGAGCGCCCGCGTGCCTGCCGGCCGGAGCACCGCGAGGAGCGCCACCGCGGCGGCGGCAAGTGCGATGCCCCCTGCGACCCCCCAGGACCGGCGGCGCACCTGCGCCGCCCGTCCCCGGCGCGTGGCCAGGCCCGCGATCGTGTCGTGAAACCGGGGCGTCCCTCCGCCCACCCCCACCTCGCCCCGCAAAGCACGGAACTGCTGCTGCAGCCGTTGCTCCGTGTCGTCCGTCATCAGTCCTTCTCCTCCAGCCTCCGCCGCAGCGCCGCCTTGCCGCGCTCGTAGTGCGTGCGCGCCGTGCCGAGCGCGATGCCGAGCAGGTTCGCGGCGGCGGCGATCGTCAGGTCCTCGTAGAACACCAGGTGCAGGACTTCGCGCTGCCGGGCCGGCAGCCGCGCGAGCGCGCGCACCAGGCGGGCGGTGTCGTCGGCCTGAGCGAGCGCCGTCGCCGCGTCGGGGCGGCCGTCCGCCGCCTCCGGCCCGAACAGCAGCCGGGTCAGCGGGAGCCATCGTCCCCATGCCGCGCGGCGTCGAGCCTCCTGCGCGGTCCGGCGGATCACTCCGAACGCCCAGGTGCGAAACCCGGAGCGCCCGTCGAACCGCGCCCGCCCATCAAGCATCTTCAAATAGCTCGCCTGGAGCACGTCCTCGGCGGCCGGCCGGTCCCAGCCGCAGCAGGAGAGCGCCCAGCCGAACGCCGCGGCGTGCAGCTGCTCGAGCTGGGCGGCGAGGTCCTGTGGCGACATGGCGTGCTCGGTCTCGGGATATGAGTGTCGCGGCGAGGCTGGTTATATGACGGGTCGAACGGCCGCTTGGCGTAGAAGATCTTCCCGAGCTTCATCCCGCGGGACTCTCGCCGTCTTTCTTCGTGTTGTCCTTGCGCAGCCACCACACCACGAACAGCACCGCCCCGACGAGCAGCGCGATCTTCACGAACCACCACACGAACGGCATCAGGAAAACGGAAAACAGCTTCCAGGCGGCGACGCCGACGATGCCGACGGCGGCGAGCTGGAGCATGGGCTTGAACATGGCGCGACTCCGGGCTGAAGGATCGAGACCCTACGGCGCCGCGGCATGGCAGGTGTCAGCGGGCGCGGCAGTCAACCTCTCAGCACCGCGAACACGCCGATCACCGCGATCACGACGCCCACCGCGATCTTGGTCGCCGCGGCGGCCGCACGCCCCACCAGAGCGCCCCACCCGGCGCGCACCGCGGAGGCAGCCTTCCTCGATGTCGTGTACTCGAGCAGCGTCGCGCCCGCGAACGACCCAACGAATCCAGCGATCACGCTCCCGATCAACGGCACCGGCACGCCGACTGCCGCACCCACCAGTCCACCGATGAGCGCGCCCCAGCCCGCCCGGTGCGACCCGCCGTAGCGCCGCGCCAGCCCGAAGCCGAGCCACCACTCGACCAGCTCGGCGAGGAAGGCGAGCCCGACGACTATCGCGATCGTCGCGACGCCGACTGATTGGAAGCCCGTGAGCCAGCCGTATCCGATGATGCCCAGCGCCATGACCCACAAACCCGGCAGCCCTAGGGGGACGAGCAGCAGCCCAACGACGCAGCAGAGCGCGAGCAGGAGGGCGGGGATGGCGTGACTCATGGGCTTCTGAGGATAGGCTCCCGCTGCTTGAGCAGCCGCCGCAGGATCTTGCCCGACGGCGACCGGGGAATCGCGTCGATCATCTCGACCGCGCGCAGCTTCTTGTAGGGGGCGACCCGCTCGGCGACGTACGCCATGAGGTCCGAAGGGGATACGTCTCCCTTCAGCACCACGAACGCCTTGGGAACCTCGCCGCACTCGGCGTCCTGCAGCGGGACGACCGCGGCGTCCGCGACCGCGGGGTGGGTGCGCAGCAGCGCTTCGAGCTCGGCGGGTGGCACCTGGAAGCCTTTGTACTTGATGAGCTCCTTGAGCCGATCGACGATCGTGAAGTATCCGTCCGCGTCCACCCGACCGATGTCACCCGTGTGCAGCCAGCCGGCGGGGTCGAGCGTGGCCGCGGTGGCCTCCCGGTTGTTGAGATACCCCCGCATGACCTGGGGCCCGCGCACCAGAATTTCTCCGTCCTCGCACGGCCCCAGGTCGGTCCCACTCACCGGGTCCACGATGCGGCACTCGGTGTTGGGCAACAGCGTGCCGATCGTCCCGGGCTTGGCCTTCCCCGGCTCGTCCGAAGTAGCATGCGTCACCGGGCTCGCCTCGGTGAGGCCGTAGCCCTGGGTCACGCCACACCCCAGGCGCCGCGTACAGGCGGTTTCGAGGGCGGCGTCGAGCGGCGCTGCGCCGGAGAACATGAAGCGGAGGCTCGAGAGATCGTAGCCGTCCACCGCGGGATGCTTGGCCAGGGCGAGCACCAGCGGCGGCACGACGAAGGCGCGCGTGATGCGATACTGCTGCAGCAGCCCGAGAAACGGCTCCAGCTCGAACTTGGGCAGCGTCACGAGCGTGGCGCCGTGCCACAAGCTCAGGTTCAGGACGACTTGCATCCCATAGATATGGAAGAACGGCAGCACGGCGACGATGCGATCCTGCTCCGTGATGTGAAACACTGGGGCGGTCTGGACCAGGTTCGCCACGAGGTTGCGATGCGTCAGCATCACGCCCTTCGGGAATCCGGTGGTGCCACTCGAGTACGGCAACACGGCGAGATCAAGGGCCGGGTCGATGGTCACGAGCGGCGCGGCTGTGGCCGTCTCGAGCAGCGCGGCGAATGGAGTGGCGGCGCTCGCCTCTCCCAGCACGAATAGCTGCTCGACCCCGGCGTGCTCCGCGGCGGGGAGCGCGCGGTCCAGGAACGGCGCCACCGTCACCAGGAACCGGGCACCGGCGTTTGTCAGCTGATACTCCGCGTCCTGCGTGGTGGCGAGGGAATTGACCGTCGTCACGACGCCGCCGGCGGCGAGGGTGCCGTGAAAGGCAAGCGCGAAGTCCGGGCTATTGGGCGCGAACAGGCCCAGCACGTCGCCTTGCCGAAAGCCCCGCGCGGCGAGGCCCGCCGCGACTCGATCGACCCCGGCGGCGAGCTGCGCGTACGTCAGCGTCCGCCCGGTTGGCCCGTCGATCAGGGCCGGCTTGGCCCCGAGCTCCGCGGCCTTCCCGAGCACGAAGCGATACAGGGGAACGGCGGGCACCGGGACGTCGGGATAGGGACTGCGGAAGATCACGGCCACCGCGCCGTGGGGGTGAGCAAGAGCTACCGCCCTGGGGGGCCCGCGTCAATACTTCTTCCCCTCGAGGAGCGACCCAATGAGAGATGCTTTCGCCATCCGACTCGCCACAGTGGCGGACGCGCCGGTGCTGGCGCGACATCGCGCCGAGATGTTTCGCGACATGGGCGACCTGGCGGAGGAGCTGTACGCATCCCTGGTGGACGCGGCGCGCCGCGATCTCGCCGACTGGCTGGCCCGCGGCCAATACGTTGGCTGGGTGGCGAGCGCCGTGGAGCGCCCCCACGAGATCGTTGCGGGCGCGGGGCTACAGCTCCGGCCGCTCTTGCCCCGCCCCGACCCGGCGCGGCGCCCCTTGCGGCAGGGACTCGAAGCAATCGTGCTGAACGTCTTCACCGAGCGAGCCTGGCGCCGCCACGGCGTGGCGCGCGGACTGATGGAGCGCGCCATCGCGTGGGCGCGCGAGCACGGCGTCGTGCGGCTGGTGCTGCACGCCTCGACCGAGGGCCGGGCGCTGTACGAGCAGCTCGGCTTCGTGGCGACGAACGAGATGCGGTACGAAGGAGACCTGTGAGGGGCCTGGGGGCAGCTACCCCGCGTATGCGCCGAGCAGGCGTCGCAGCAACACCAGCTGCCCAAGATGATAGGAGTTGTGGTCGGCGACGAGCAGCGCTTCGCGCAGCACGGTCTGCCCGGTGCCGTGCGGGATGCGGGCGAACAGATCCGTGTCGGCGTCCGTCACGAGGCGCTCCATCGTCCGGAGATCGCGCTCCACCTGCGCGATGCTCGTGTCCCAGGCGTTGGCCTCGGGGGGCGTGTCCGCCCCCGGGAGCGGCCAGTAACCCGCCGGCCATTCCGGCGACACGTGCTTGGCGCTCTGCGTGAACTCGACGATGTCCCACTGCGTGATCCGGATGTGCTCGAGCAGCCGCCACGGTGTGAACGGCTGGCCCGCGGGCCGGGCTCCTCGCAGTGCGGTAGGCCAATCGGCGACGACATCCTTGAATACGAGGTGAGCGTGCCCACCGCGCAGCAGCTCGCGCACGTGGGCGCGCAGCGGTCCCTGAGGATCCAGCTTCTTCCGCTTCGCGGGGCGTTTGGCGGCCATCGTTGCTCCTGAAAGAGATCGGTTGTGCGAGACAGTCTAGGGGACGCTAGACGCAGGTCAACCGGCGTGCAACGCGCGCACCGCGGCGATCGTGTCGACCGCGTCCGGCCCCTTGTCGGGACGGTAGCGTTTGACGCGGGCGAAGCGCAGCGTCAGTCCACCAGGGTACTGGCGACTGGCCTGGATGCCGTCGAACGCCACCTCGACCACGAGCTCGGGGCGCACGTAAACAGTGAAGCGGTCGCGCTTGGTCGCGAGCTCCAGGAGGTGCGTGGTCTGCCACGCGAGCATTTCGTCGGTCATTCCCTTGAAGGTCTTACCCAGCATCACGAAGCCGCCGGCGTCGGGGTCGCGGGCGCCGAGGTGGAGGTTCGAAAGCCGGCCACGGCGACGCCCGTGCCCCCATTCGGCAGCCAGGACGACGAGGTCGAGGGTGTGCGCCGGCTTCACCTTGAGCCACGCCGCGCCGCGCGCCCCCGCGTCGTAGCGCGCGCCCAGCGCCTTCGCCATCAACCCTTCGTGGCCGGCGGCAATCGCGCGCTCGAAGAACGCCGCGGCCTCGCGCTCGTCCGTCGTCACGATGCGCGGCACGCGAGCCTCGGCCGGCACGACTCGGGCAAGCGCCGCGACCCGCTGGGCGGAAGGCTCGTCCAGCAGCGACGCGCCGTCGGCGTACAGCAGGTCGAAGAAGAACGACGCCAGCGGCAGCTCGGCGCGCAGCCGGTCCACGTCGAGCTTGCGGCCGAAGCGACGCATCGTCACCTGAAATGGCAGGGGTGTGCCATCAGGCCGTAGCGCGATCGCCTCCCCGTCCAGGATCGCCTCGCGGGCGGCGAACGCCCGAGCCGCTTCCACCACTTCCGGTACCGCCACAGTGACGTCGTTGAGCTGGCGGGAGAACACGCGCACCTGGTCGCCGGCCTTATGGACCTGGATGCGGGCGCCGTCGAGCTTGTACTCGAAGGCGGCCTCGCCCAGTTGGGCGAGCGCGTCCAGCACATCGTCCGCCGCTTGCGCCAGCATCGGCTGGATCGGACGGAACAACTGCACCTGGAATCGGGCGAGCCCCGCGGCGCCCTCGGAGCGTGCGGCTCGCGCCACCGCGCCCAGGTCCCCCACCAGCATCGCGGCGCGGCGCACCGCCTCCGGCTCGAGGTCGGCGCCCCGCGCCACGGCCTCCGTCATCAACCCTTCAAGGGCTCCCTGCCGCAGCTCCCCGGTGAGCAGCCGGAACAGGAACTCCTGCTCTCCTGGCGTCGCCCTAGCGAACAGCTCCTGCAGCAGCCGCTCCTTTGCCTGACTCGACCCCTTGCCTGTGGTGCGGGCCAGCCGTTCGAGCAGCGCGTCCACCTCCGCGAGGTCGAGCGAACCCCGGGGCGCCGCTCCGCCGCCAGCCGCTCCCCCCTCGGCCCGCGCCGCCTCGAGCGTGGCGTAGCCGATGCCGATGCGGCCCTGCCGCGGCGCACCGGACAGCATCGCGATCGCCGGTTCGATTTCCTCCGGGCCGGTGCGCTGCAGCAGAGCCGCGAGTAGCTCGATCTTCGCGCGCCGCCCGCTCGTCTGAGCGACGCGGCGTGAGGTCTGGACTAGCTCGTCGAACAGCACGGGTCGAGTGTCACGCAGGTCCCGGGCAGGTTAACTTGAGAGGTGACTCGGAGCGAGGGGTGTGTCCGGTGAAGGCGACGAGGCTGGTACCGCTCGGGCTCGCGTGGATGGTGGCGACTGCCGCGCCGCTAGTCGCGCAGGGCCGCGATACCGCTGTGTTCGCAGGGGGATGCTTCTGGGGCGTGGACGCGGTGTTCCGGCACGTCCGAGGCGTGATGCGCGTCGTGTCAGGGTACTCAGGGGGGAACGCCGCCACCGCGCGCTACGAGCTGGTGAGCACGCACCTGACGGGACATGCCGAATCGGTCGAAGTCACGTTCGACCCATCGCAGGTTTCCTACGACCAGCTGCTGCGCGTGTTCTTCACCGTGGCGCACGATCCCACCCAGCGCAATCGGCAGGGTCCCGACGAGGGGCCGCAGTATCGCTCCGTAGTGTTCTACGCGACGCCCGAGCAGCAGCGCGCGGCTCTCGCCATGATCGCGACGCTATCGAGCGAGCGAGCGCATGGCGATCCGATCGTGACCGAGGTCGTGCCGCTGCGCGCGTTCTACGCGGCCGAGGCATATCATCAGGACTACCTCGCCCGCCACACGACTCAGCCGTACATCGTGTTCAACGACCTGCCGAAGCTGGGTGCGCTGAAGGAGCGGTTTCCGGAGCTGTACCGACCGTAGAGGCGCTGAGGGCTTCCCTCCATGCTCACCACTTGGATCGCGGCGATCTTGCGGCGCGACCTCGGCGCGCTCCGGCGTGAGATCGAGGCGTACGCGGACGAGCGGGATATCTGGCGCGTGGCACCGGGGATCAGCAACTGCGCCGGCACGCTGGCGCTCCACCTCGGGGGAAACATCCAGTTCTTCGTCGGCGCGGTGCTGGCGGGGACGGGCTACGTGCGCGACCGCGACGCCGAGTTCGCGCGGCGGGACGTACCGCGGGCGGAGCTGCTGCGGGAAATCGACGCCGCGATCGCGGCGGTAGAGCGCGGTATGGCGCGCCTCGCCGAGGCGGGACTCAAGGAGCCGTACCCGCAGCCGCCCGCCGGGTTCGCCGTGACGACCGGAGACTTCCTGCTCCACGTCGTCGCCCACCTCACCTACCACCTCGGCCAGGTGGACTACCACCGCCGGCTGCTCACCGGGCAGGCGGGCCAGATCCGCGCCGTGTCGCTGGGAGAGATCGCGACGGCCGTGCCGGCGGCACGGCGCTAGGGCGATCCTAGCAGCGGAGGCGGGAGCGACGCCGCTACTCCCCGCCTCCGCACCGAGCTCAGTGCCCGATCGGGTGCGTCGTGGGGAGCGCCTTCCCGATCGACGTGGCGTCGGCCGAGCATTCGGGGTGCCCGAACCCGCTGGGCTTCACGTCATTGAGGTCGTAGATGATGTTGTCATCCTTGCCGCCGTCCGCGACACCCTTCGGCACGTGGTCGAGGTGGAGGTTGTAACGCATCTTCCAGACGATGTTGTGGTCGGCGCAGGAGGCGTCACCGCTCACGCCAAGGCCGCCGACGAGCGCCCCATCGGCGTCATACAGCGCCACGCCGCCGCCGAACACGTTGGTCCCGCCGATCCGCTTCCCGATCATGAAGTCCTTCCTGGTGCCGTAGTCGGCCGCGTCGCCGCCATAGGCGACGTCATCGTTGGTCGGGTTGGCTTCCTGGAGACCGAAGAGCGTGCCGCCGGGCTGGGAAGCGGCGTAGAGGTTAGCGGTCGAGAGGGCGAGATGCGGCAGGCTGAAGGCATTTGCGGTGTTCGCCTTCTGGGCCGCGATCACCCGGCTCCCGGGCCACTGGTCGGTCGCCGTGGCGCCGGTGAACACGACGGCCACCACGAGACCGTTGCGGTCCACGACCGCCGCCCACATGTCCAGATTGAAGCCGCCGTTGGCCTCACCCCGGGCCTCGACGAGCGCCGCCTTGAGATCGTCGAAGGAGACGACCTGCCTGAGCTCGAGGCCGGGGGGCCCTGCGACGTTGTGGTCGGTGCATGCCGCCGCTGCGACGAGCGCGCACCCGGCGAGGCCGAGGCGCACGACCTTGTGAGGAAAGTGTTGGAGACTGAGCATGGGCGGGATCCTCCGAGTAGAAGGTTCGACCGGTGCCTGGACGGCTTCGGAATCGGAGTGGCGTCGGAGCGGAGGCGTCAGGGCGAAGGCAGGAAGCCGGCCTCAGGCCGGGCCACGATTATGACACGGGGTGGGAGCCGCCGCAACGACAGCCTGGTAGTGCTCCGCGTCCTACGGGTAGCGCAGCTGCCAGCTCTTCGCACCGCTCCCGATCACGGCACCGACGAGAAGGCCGGCGAGCGCTGCCTGGCCTTGCGGCTTAGCGCGTCAGCACCGGGAGGTACGCCTTCCACGGCCCCACCGCCACCGTGTATTGCTTCGCCATCACGCGCGAGATCTGGGCGATGTGACCCAGGTCGTGAACCACCCACGATGCGAGCAGCTGGGACAGCGTCACCTGGCCCAGCTCGGGATGCCGGCCGCGCAGCGCGAGCTGCTCCGGGGTCAAGTGCCAGCCCCGCAACGTGGCGAGGCCTGCCGCGCGCAGCTCGGCGAATCGATCCACCAGGCGCTCGAGCGACCATCCCGCGAATCGTTTGAATTGGGCGAACCTGTCGAACGGCTCGAACCCCTGCGATTCTCCCTTGGTGAGGATGATCTTCGCCCGCGGAATCCAGTCGGTCTCTTCACCGTGAATCAGGTGACCCACGATGTCCTGGGGACTCCACGTGTCGGGGCCCTCGGTCCCGACCGTCCAAGGGGCGGGGAGCCCGTCGAGCATGGTCTTGAGCGTGCCGGGGGTGCGGGTCAGGACTTCGAGGGCTAGGTCGAGAGAGAAATCCATCGCGTCAACCTCCCGTGAGGACGTCACGTGGCCCGAAGTGCGCGAGTGAACTCGCGGCTCGGCACCTGCCCGTGAACGGGCGTGACGTTGCCGCTTCAGCGGCAGATGCCGAGCCGCGGCTTCAGCCGCGCAGGACGACTAGCCCAGCGCACTGGTACGCCCCTCTACAATCTCATTCTCTTCACGAGCTCCGCGAACCGGGGGTCGTCTCTCACGGCGTCGAGCATCGGGTCCACCTTGAGGTAGGTCAGCCACCCGCGCCGGTCCTGGTACGCGCGCTCGAACCACTCGAACGCCTGGTCGATATTGCGGAGCCCCAGGTGCACGATGCAGAACGCCACCGGCGATACGTAGTGATTCCGGGCGCGGGCCTCGAGCTCCGCGAGCAGCGCCTCCGCCTCGCGCCGCCGCCCCCGCAGCGCCAACACGTGGGCCACGCCCGCTGTCGCGTAGGACAGCTCCGGCGACAGCGTGATGGCCTCGCGGAACGCCCGCTCGGCTTCGTCATAGGCTCCCTGCTGCGTGAGCACCAATCCCAAGATCCGATAGGTGTCCTCCGACGTGGGGTTCATGGCGATGGCGCGGCGCAGGTGGTACACAGCGGACTCGTAACGACGCGTGTAATAGTAGAGCCAGCCCAACCCGCGGCGGATCGAGAGCGACGAGGGGTCGAGCTCGAGCGCCGTGTGCGCTTCGACCAGCGCCTGCTCCGCCTGCCCGGTGGCGAGCAACACAAACGAGTACCAGTGGTGCCCTGTCGCATATCCGGGACTCAGCTCGAGCGCCCGTCGGTACGACCGCTCCGCTCCTTCCCAATCCCAGTCATAGGCGAATTGCACCCAAGCGAGTGAGGTGTGCGCTTCGGGCAGGTCGTCATCGAGCTCTAGCGCCTTGAGGGCGTAGCGGCGGGCCAGCTCGTACCCCTCCGTGACGGGCACACCGCGGTAGTCGACCTGGAGGGCGTACGCGTCCGAGAGCCCTGAGTAGGCGAGCGTGTAGCCCGGGTCGTGATCGATCGCCTGCTCGAAGTACGCAATTGCTTCGCGCACGCCCTCCTGGCTGCGCTTGTTCCAGCAGTACCGGCCTTTCAAGTACAGGGAGTACGCCTGGACGTTGTCGGTGTAGCGCTGCGGAGTCGGATCCGCGATGTCGGCCAGGAACGTGCTCCGCAGCGTGTTCACGATCGTCCTCGAGATCTCATCGTGGACGGCGAAGACGTCGTCGAGCAAGCGATCGTAGCGCTCCGACCACAGGTTCCGTCCGTCGTCGGCGGCCGCGAGCTGGACCGTAATGCGCAGCCGATCACCCGACTTTCGCACCGTCCCTTCGAGCACGGCGGATACGCCGAGCAGCGCGCCGATGGCGCGGATGTCCTGCGGCTTTCCCTTGAGCGCGAACACCGACGTGCGCGAGGCGATGCGCAGCCCTTCCACCTTGGTGAGGGCGTTGATCAGCTCGTCGGTGACGCCGTCACACAGGTACTCGTTCTCCGGATCGGCGCTGGCGTTCACGAACGGCAGCACCGCGATGGAGCGCGTCTTGCCGACGAGCGACGGCGCGGCCCCGGGCCGCGTGTCTTCCAACGCCGTGATGAATGCGGCGACGCTCGCGAACCGGTCCGCCGGATCCTTGGCGAGCGCCCGGGCGAGCGCTTGCTCGACGGACGCGGGCGCGTCGGGGCGGCGGGCCCGGAGCGGCGGGGGCGGCTCGCTCAGGTGCTGGGCGACGATGGCGCGGGCGCTGTCTCCGGAAAACGGCGGCTCCCCGGCCAGCATCTCGTAGATGACGCAGGCGAAGGCGTACACGTCGCACCGCCCGTCCAGCTCGCGATCGCCCGCGGCCTGTTCGGGGCTCATGTACTCTGGCGTGCCGATGGCGAGCCCGACCTCGGTGACGTGCTCCCCCCCGGCGCGGAAGATGGCGCGCGCGATCCCGAAGTCGGCGAGCACCGCGTGCCCGTCGGCGAGCAGCACGTTCTCGGGCTTTACGTCGCGGTGGACGAACCCCTCGCGGTGCGCGTAGTCGAGCCCCGCCCCCAGCTCCCGCGCGATGCCCAGCGCGTCCTTGAGCGGCAGCCGCGTCTCACGCACCAGGCGCTGCCGCAGCGTTTCCCCGCGCACGTACGGCATCACGTAGTAGAGTGAGCCGGCGGCCTGGCCGGAGTCGAGCAGCGGGAGCACGTGGGGGTGGGTCAGGCGCGCCGCGATCGCGATCTCTCGTAAGAACCGCTCGGCGCCGACCGCGGCCGCGACGTCGGGCCGCAGCACCTTCACCGCCACCTCGCGCCCGTGCCGAGGGTCCTGGGCGACGTACACAGTCGCCATGCCGCCGCGCCCCAGCTCCCGCTCGATCGTATAGCGATCGCGGAGGGCGGCCGAGAGCTCGTCCCGCACCGAGTCCATACTGATGAATATGCCCTCGCCGGCATGGTCATGGATGTCGCCGGCGGGTCCGTCCTTGGTCTCGAAGGGCACGCCCCGCTCAAAACGCGACGATCGGAATCTTGAGCGCCACCGCCAGATACGGCCCCCGGCCGTGGCTGACCCAGTAGAGCACCTCGACGGCAAAGTCGACCTGATAGCCGTTCCGCGGTCTGGTGCCCAGACCGAAGCTCATGGCCGGCGACGGCCCCCGCCCCTGGCCGTCATAATCCCAGCCGAGCTCGGGATTGACCACGGCGTAAAAGCCCCGCGACCACATCCACGGTCCCAGGGCCGCCCCCACCTGCACGGACCAGCGATGCTGAGTGCGGACCTGGGCCGTGTCCTCCACGCGGCGGCGCTGCGCGTAGGCCACTGCCGGTCGAAAGTGGACGTTGCCCACGAGACGGTCCAGCTTCGGACCCTCGAGCCCGAGACTGGCTAGTATGACCAACCGGCGACCATCCCGGGCAGGATCACGCAGGCGAAGTCCGAACTGCGGCGAGATCGACCAATCCCCGACGCAGCGCGGGTTCAAGGTGTCGCGCACCTGGTCGCACCCCACAACCGTCGGCAGCACGTCGAAGATCTCTGC